>Ga0209796_10000017_pt1 | contig 309511 bp, 270 predicted proteins | sample AgamicOrSfrz_FD_187167 | JGI IMG/M metagenome (GOLD analysis project Ga0209796, IMG submission 187167) | Agave microbial communities from Guanajuato, Mexico - Or.Sf.rz (SPAdes) (version 2) | ecosystem: Host-associated > Plants > Phyllosphere > Phylloplane/Leaf | place: Guanajuato, Mexico...
TGGGGCAACTGGTAAAATTACCGACAAGAAGGGAAAGGGCCTTCCCGAGAGTGGTAAAGGAAAGGCCCTGGAGATACCCCACAGCCCCGAAAAAAAGCCAGTCAGTTGCTTAACTGACTGGCATTACAGCAGCGCTGGCCTTTAGCATCTCATCATGACGGGATATTAACCGACGATCTGGCGCACAAACGCTTCGATCTCTTTATCCTGGCAGTTCTCAAAGAAGCACTGCTGGAAACGAGGGCCAGAAACGGCGGTTTTCACCAGCTCCGGATCGATCGCGCGCAGCGTATCCAGATAGTTTTCCTTAACCACGGCCGCTTTAACCGCGTTCAGGATCCCGGCGTTACGCACCTGAGGCTCTTTACGCTCCGGCGGATAACCTTCGCCGTTGCGGCCGGTAAAAGCTTTTTCAAAGATAAAGCGTACGTTCAGCTCTGCGCCCCAGCCAAAACCCTTCGCAAACGGCAGAGAAAGCGCGTTACCGTTGTTGATCTGCGCAAACAGGAAGGCATCAGCAGGGTCGATACAGTAGCCGCATACCACGCCAGGGTGAATATTCAGCGACATCAGCGCGCCCTGCCCGGTACCGCAGCCGGTCACCACAAAGTCCACCGCTTTCGAATTCAGCAGGATACTGGCCATGATCCCCAGATGAATATAGGCCAGATGATGATCTTTTTCATCGCTCATACCGACGTTGTAAACCGGGAAGCCTTTTTCTTCAGCAACGGCGTTTAACTCATTGAGGATGATGGCGTTTTTGTTCGCCTGGCTGTTTTCCATCATCAGTGCGATTTTCATGCTTTACTCTCCTGAATGCTCTGCGGGCACTCCCGCGATAGTTCGTTAGCGTTGCTATGAACAATACTACCTTACGAACATACTTTCAAATTTTATGAAAAGTTGTTTTATAAATTGCATATCGCCTCACACTTTTGACTTCCGCCCCCGGCTGGTACGGCATCCCCCCACCCTTACCCGCGTCAGGCTAATCCCGCCGCGGCCATCGGGCGGGACTATTTTCACCGCTAAGTTAGGCGCAACGATTTTTCGCATGGAATATTAAATTAAAACCATTCTCATTATTTTTAAATCGCCAATGCGTGTTATTCCCATTTGCATTATTAATAAATGATTTTATTAATTTACTTTTTGCAAATAAATTAATAACAAATTATAGTGAGCGCACAATAATCCTTAATTCTATTTTCCCGGAGCAGCCTGATGCTAAAAACTGAAATGATCGACAAGCTGAATGCGCAGATGAATCTCGAACTTTATTCCTCTCTGCTTTATCAGCAAATGAGCGCCTGGTGCAGCTACCACAGTTTTGAAGGCGCCGCCGCGTTTCTGCGTCGCCACGCGCAGGAAGAAATGACCCATATGCAGCGCCTGTTCGACTATCTGACCGATACCGGCAGCCTGCCCTGCATCACGGCTATCGCCTCACCTTTCGCCGAATATGCGTCCCTGGATGAGCTATTTCGCGTCACCTACGAACATGAACAGCTGATTACGCAGAAAATTAACGAACTGGCCCATGCGGCAATGACCAGCCAGGATTATCCAACATTTAATTTCCTGCAGTGGTACGTTGCTGAGCAGCACGAAGAAGAGAAACTGTTTAAATCCGTTATTGATAAATTGACCCTTGCCGGTAAAAGCGGTGAAGGCCTGTACTTTATTGATAAAGAGCTGGCAACGCTCGACACACAAAATTAATCATTACGGCAGCGACGCCCGGCGTTCGCTGCCGTATGAGTATTAATGGCGGCAAATTTTACTTTCGTGCGTATTAAATCCTTCCTCAGCGGCAATAAATTTGCCTTTTTTCTGCAAAAACGCCACCAGCTCCGCCGCGCTCAGATTTTCCGCCGAGCAGGTATGGAATCGAACCTCTTTCCCAAAACGGTCGATAATCGCCGCTTCCAGCGTAGCAACAGTGTAAGACTCGCCTGATGAAATCATCATTTGCAGCACTTCGTGACCATGAATCGATGGCATAACCCCTCCCGTAAAGGCCGAAGAATAAACCAGCCGGAGCGGCGGATTCTTGCGCCAGCGCAGCTTTCGCGCAAACCTCTGGCATCGTAAAGTTATCATTACACTCCCTGTAACCCTCATTTGACGAACTCACTGATTTCACATACTCTGCGCGGCATAATTAATTGTGTATTCCGTAATGGATAGAGAAAAGCGTGAAGAACCGCACTCTGGGTAGTATTTTAATCGTTGCCGGCACTACAATCGGCGCAGGGATGTTAGCGATGCCGCTGGCCTCGGCGGGCGTGGGTTTCGGCGTAACGTTTGGTTTGCTGATAACGCTGTGGGCGCTGATGTGTTATACCGCCTTATTGCTGCTGGAAGTGTATCAGCACGTGCCGGCTGATATGGGACTGGGGTCGCTGGCCGCGCGCTATCTCGGCCGCTACGGGCAGTGGGCTACCGGGTTTTGCATGCTGTTTCTGCTGTACGCTCTCACCGCCGCCTATATTAGCGGCGCCGGCGAGCTGCTGGCCTCCAGCCTCAACCAGTGGCTGGACTGGCGACTGCCTCCTGCGGCAGGCGTCCTAATTTTTACCGGGATCGGCGGGACGGTAGTGTGTATCGGAACCTCGCTGGTCGATCTTTTTAACCGCTTTCTGTTCAGCGCAAAAATTATCTTTCTCGCCATTATGCTGGCTCTGCTGCTGCCGCATATTCACCAGGTAAATTTACTGACGCTGCCGCTACAGCAGGGACTGGCTCTGTCAGCGATTCCGGTGATTTTTACTTCGTTTGGTTTTCACGGCAGCATACCCAGTATTGTGAGCTATCTGGGCGGGGATATTCGCAAGCTGCGTCGGGTATTTGTCATCGGGAGCTTTATTCCCCTGGTCGCCTATATTTTCTGGCAGCTGGCGACGCTCGGCAGCATTGACTCTCCCGTCTTTACCGCGCTGCTGGCAAAAAATGCCGGGCTTAACGGGCTGCTGGAAGCTATCCGCGAAGTGGTCGCCTCACCGCACGTTGAGCTGGCGGTGCATCTGTTTGCCGATCTGGCGCTGGCGACGTCATTTCTCGGCGTGGCGCTTGGGTTATTCGACTATCTGGCCGATCTGTTTCAACGCCAGAACAGCGCCGGTGGACGGATACAGAGCGGCCTGATTACCTTTTTGCCCCCGCTGGCGTTCGCGCTATTTTATCCGCGTGGCTTCGTGATGGCGTTAGGCTATGCGGGCGTCGCGCTGGCCGTGCTGGCGCTCATGCTGCCTGCGCTGCTGGTCATGAAGAGCCGCAAACAGCATCCTGATGCAGCATGGCGGGTCGCGGGAGGCTCAGCGGCGCTGTGGCTCGTCCTGCTCTGCGGGATCGGCATCGTCGCGATCCAGTTTGCGATTGTCGCAGGCTTGCTGCCCGCGGTAGGGTAAAAAGAAGGGGCCATATTGGCCCCTTCTTTTATTTGGCTAAACAGCACTGCTTATATTTCTTACCGCTGCCGCACGGGCAAGGATCGTTGCGCCCCACCTTCGCCTCATTCCGGATGGGCTGCTGAACTTCCGCCGGCTGCGCGTGCTCAGTCCAGTAGTTATAAAGCGCCAGGGCGGCAGGACGAATTCGCTCAACGCTGGCGACAAACTCTTCCGCGGATAATTCATCAAGCGCCTCAAATCGCTCCTCGGTACCGTGCAGGGCAATCACGTCCAGCTCCGCCTGCAGCTCAGCCGGCAACGCGGACCAGTCGCTCAGCCCCACCCCGCGCATATAGCCGAAGCACCACTCTTCAACAATCGTGAGTTCCTGCCCTTCCTCTTCGCGGCTGCCGAACATCGGTTCGAACTGTTCGGGATAATCGCTCAAGCGCTCGGCGATATCGCTCATTTGCTGCAGCGTCAGGTTCACAAAACGATCCCGCTCGCGATCGTTGGCCCAGCGCGGCACGTTATCCGCTCCGCCCCAGATAGCAAGCAGCCACTGCGCGGGTTCAATCTCCGTCGGCCCGGAGAGAATGGCCGTCAGCAGCCCATCAAGCTCGGCAACGTCCATGATGGTGCCTTCTACCGCGTATTTCGACAGGATATCGTCCAGCCATTCAACTTCGCTTTCGTTCAGGGGTCCAGTTTTCATAAACAGGCTCATCGTCGTAAAAAATGGCGCTTACAGTAGCGGAAATAGCGAGAGAAAACCACCCGGCTACTCAAGGTTCAGGCTGCGCAGCGTCTCAGCAATCTCACGAAAGGCATCCGGCGAAAGCGGTAGCAGGGGACGCGGCAAACAATCCTCACCGCACAGACCGAGGATCGTCGCCGCTGCGGCAGTGACCCGCAGGCTTCCACCATACTTCCTGTAGAGCGTCCACAGCGGCTCCAGCCTGGCGCTTATTGCCTCCGCCCGCTGAGCCTCCCCCCGCGTCGCGGCCGCCGTCAGCTCTTTGGCGACGTGCGGGAACAGGCCGCCGCACACCGAATACCAGACTTCGCAGCCGGCGTTCAGGCCATCGGCCGCGCAGGCGTCTCCGCTAATCCCGATTGTCACCTCAGCCGGTAGCTGCCGCCGCAGGCTCTGAACGCGCCGTGCGACGTCATTTTTAGCGGGGCCCGGTATTTTAATTGAGGCGATACCCGGCAGCGCAGCGATCGCGCCTTTAAGCGTATCCGAGGTCGTCACATGCGTGGTCACGGGGTTATCGTAAACGCAGACGGGCACGGAGACTTCGCGGGTGACGGTCTGGTAAAAAGCCAAAATCTCCTCTTCCGTCAGGGGCTGATAGGCGATTGCCGGCAGGAGCAGCGCGCTGGCCCCAGCCCGCTGCGCATCCTCTGCCAGACGAAGGACCCGATCGGTCCCCAGCGCCCCGATCCCTGCCATAAGCGGCACCGCTCCGGCATGCGATTTGGCCTGTCGGATAACCTGCATTCTCTGCTCGCGGCTGAGCCAGGCATAGCTTCCCGTGGAACCGAGCACGCCGAGAGCATCGACGGCAGATTCGGCGAGGCGAGTGACAATCCGGGCAAAAGCGGTTTCATCAACGCCATGCTGATGTAACGGAGTCAGAGGAAAAGCGCAGAGGCCAGTAAACATTTCATCCCCACTTATTGAGATAATGATAGATTGCCGACACAGAGTAACAACAGAAGCGGGTTTTGTCCTATGACAAAAATGAATGAGGTGGGGCTGAGGTTCAAAAGCGAGGTTATGGCAATACAAAAACAAAAAAACCACCCGTAGGTGGTTTCACGACACTGCTTATTGCTTTGATTATTCTGCTTTTATCCCAATGGTACCCGGAGCGGGACTTGAACCCGCACAGCGCGAACGCCGAGGGATTTTAAATCCCTTGTGTCTACCGATTCCACCATCCGGGCTCGGGATAGAAATTGGAGGCGCGTTCCGGAGTCGAACCGGACTAGACGGATTTGCAATCCGCTACATAACCGCTTTGCTAACGCGCCTTAATGCTTGAACACCCGCTGATGCCGATGTTGTAAACTGGAGCGGGAAACGAGACTCGAACTCGCGACCCCGACCTTGGCAAGGTCGTGCTCTACCAACTGAGCTATTCCCGCATCATCAAGCTAATTTGCTAATTACTTGATTTTGTTATCGTCTGTCAGACAGTGCTGCCGTTCGATGCGTTGCATTCTACTTACCTGGCGCAATGAGTCAACGATATTTTTTAAAACCTTGTGTTGTTTGCTGAAAATTGCGCCGAAACGATCACTGATCAAGCAAATCGCCGCGCGCCGCGTTCAAATACTGCAGCATGGACCACAGCGTCAGCACCGCCGCCACGAGGAACAGACCAATCCCCGCCCATTCAACCCAGATATTTGGGCGCCACAGCATCCACACCAGCGCGGCCATTTGCGCCGTGGTTTTGACTTTGCCTATCCATGACACCGCCACGCTGCTGCGCTTGCCCAGTTCGGCCATCCACTCGCGCAGCGCGGAGATAATAATTTCACGCGCGATCATGGTGGCGGCCGGTAACGTCACCCACCAGGTATGGTAATGCTCGGCAACCAGTACCATCGCAATAGCCACCATGACTTTATCCGCGACCGGATCGAGGAAAGCGCCGAAACGCGTGCTCTGATTCCAGCGACGCGCCAGATAACCATCAAACCAGTCGGTCACCGCTGCGACAAAGAAAATTAGCGCACAGGCAAAAGGGGCCCAGGTAAACGGCAGATAAAACGCCAGTACAAAGAACGGGATAAGAATGACGCGAAACAGAGTAAGCAACGTAGGGATATTAAATTGCATAGTAACGGGTAACTATCTGTTGTAAGTAAAAATTAGCCCTATGTTGCTACAGAGCCCCTAATGTTTCAACGAGTAGAAGATCTTTTCTGCCAGACCGTGAGATATACCCGGTACTTGCGCAATTTCTTCGACGCTGGCTTTCTGCAACCCCTGCAGACCGCCCATATATTTCAGCAGCATCTGTCGGCGTTTGGGTCCGACCCCCTCAATGGTTTCCAGCGTGCTGGTGCTTTTTACTTTTGCCCGTTTCTTACGGTGGCCGGTAATGGCGTGATCGTGCGACTCGTCGCGAATATGCTGAATCACATGCAGCGCGGGGGAGTCCGGCGGCAGACTAAAGCCCTCGCCTTCCGGTTCAAAGAATAGCGTCTCCAGGCCCGCTTTACGATCGCTGCCTTTTGCCACGCCCAATAACAGAGGGTGACTTTTATCCCACGGCACGTCCAGCTCGGCAAAAACCGTCTTCGCCTGCCCAAGCTGGCCTTTACCGCCGTCGATCAGGATAACATCGGGAATTTTACTCTCTTCTATTGCCTTACCGTAGCGACGACGCAGGACCTGATTCATCGCCGCGTAATCATCTCCCGGCGTGATACCGGTGATATTGTAACGGCGATACTCTGCGCGCAGCGGTCCGTTGCTATCAAAAACCACGCACGACGCCACCGTCTGTTCGCCCATCGTATGGCTGATATCAAAGCATTCCATCCGATTGACGGCCGGAAGCTTGAGTAATGTCGCCAGCGCCCGCAAACGTTGCGTAATCGTTGAATGCTGGGAAAGCTTGGTGGTCAGCGCTGTCGCCGCGTTCGTGCGCGCCAGCTTCAGGTAACGGGCGCGATCGCCGCGGGGTTTGGTCTGTACGTTAACCCGGCGCCCGGCCAGTTCTGAGAGGGAATCCGCCAGCAGGGTTTTGTCGCCCAGGTTAAAATCCAGCAGGATCTCGCCCGGCAGCGTCCGCATCTGGCTGCCCTGCAAATAGAACTGTCCGACAAAGGTTTCCACCACTTCACCGAGTTCGGTGCCATTCGGCACTTTGGGGAAATAGCTGCGGCTACCAAGGACTTTACCCTGGCGGATAAACAGCACGTGGACGCACGCCATGCCGGCATCAAACGAGACGCCGATAACATCCAGATCGTCACCGGTATTGGAGACGAACTGTTTTTCCGTTACCCGACGTACGGCCTGAATCTGGTCGCGGATCCGCGCTGCCTCTTCAAATTCCAGCGCCTGGCTGGCCTTTTCCATGCGGGCAATCAGCTGAGTCAGTACCTGATCGTCTTTACCCGCCAGGAACAGGCGCACGTAGTCGACCTGCTGGGCATACTCTTCCTCGCTCACCAGTCCAGCGACGCACGGCCCCAGACAGCGGCCAATTTGATACTGCAGGCAAGGCCGCGAACGATTGCGATAGACACTGTTCTCACACTGGCGGATAGGGAAGATTTTTTGCAGCAGCGCTAACGTCTCGCGAACCGCGTAGCCGTTGGGGAACGGGCCAAAATATTCGCCTTTCGCATGCTTCGCCCCACGATGCGTCGCCAGGCGAGGATGCGTATCGCCGCTAAGGAAAATAAAGGGATAGGATTTATCATCGCGCAGCAGCACGTTGTAACGCGGCTGGTATAGCTTGATGTAGTTATGCTCAAGCAGCAGCGCTTCCGTTTCGGTGTGGGTCACGGTAACGTCAATCTGGGCGATAAGCGCCACCAGCGCTTCGGTTTTACGCGAAGCCAGGTTGCTGCGAAAATAGCTGCTCAGCCGCTTTTTCAGGTCTTTCGCTTTGCCTACATAGATAACAGTACCGCCAGCGTCATACATACGATAGACGCCCGGCTGGCTGGTTACTGTTTTCAGGAAAGCTTTTGCATCAAAAACATCACTCACTGACTTGCTAACGACTCCGCATTGCACAGGCCATGGCGAATTGCCAGGTGCGTCAGCTCCACATCGCCGTGTATGTTCAGTTTACTGAACATACGATAGCGGTAGCTGTTCACCGTCTTGGGACTCAGATTCAACTGCTCTGAGATCTCGTTGACCTTCTGACCTTTAGTAATCATTAGCATAATCTGCAATTCTCGCTCAGACAAACTGGCAAACGGCGACTCCGCCTTCTCCGGTTCAATCTGGCTTAGCGCCATCTGCTGGGCGATATCAGAGGCGATATAACGCTGACCCGATGCCACGCAGCGAATCGCATTCACAACCTCCTGCGGCGCGGCGCCTTTACTGAGGTAGCCAGCAGCCCCGGCCTGCATGACTTTCGCCGGCAGCGGGTTTTCCGTATGCACGGTCAGCATAATCACTTTGGCATCAGCAACGGAACGGGCAATTTTTCGCGTAGCCTCAAGGCCGCCGATACCCGGCATGTTCATATCCATCAGGACTACATCAACGGGATTCGCGCGGCACCATTTCACGGCATCCTCACCGCAGCAGGCCTCGCCGGCAACTTTAATCCCTTTTATATCTTCCAGAATGCGTCGTATCCCTGCGCGCACCAGTTCGTGGTCATCAACAAGAAGGACGTTGATCAAAGGAATATTCTCCAGAATTAGGGATAACGCTACTGATAGCTTATCTCCCACATATTACCGGGTTTTAACCTAATTTTGAAAGCCAAAAAATGTGCTGGGAAAGATTTCTTGCGCAATTATGGAAATTTGTCTGCACACCCGCTGGAAAGCCATACATAACATAGAGTTGTACAACAGTTATTTTTTAACATTCATCATACAGATTACGTAAAAACACAACACATTGCGCAGGCGATAAATATGTGCCTGAATATGTAACAATTATTAACACGAAAACGGGCCGTACGAAAAAATTAACACGCTTAGATCTCATGAATACGTATTATTCAGTCAATTAAATCATTCACCACTCGGATGAAAGAACAGAAATCAAGCACTCCTTTTTTTTCCTTTGCTTGTGGTATACTGCGCCGCCTTCACTTTTAGTCATGCGCAATTGCGCAGAAAGCAACCGAGGATATAGATGAGCACTCCAGATTTTTCCACTGCGGAAAATAACCAAGAACTGGCACAGGAAGTTTCGTGTCTGAAAGCAATGATAACGCTGATGCTGCAGGCCATGGGTCAGGCTGATGCAGGCCGCGTGATTATTAAAATGGAAAAGCAAATCGCGCAGATGGAAGATGAGGCTCAGGCTGCCGTATTCTCCAGCACCGTTAAGCAAATTAAGCAGGCATATCGTCAGTAATCAATTACCGGCTGAAGGTATTACTAACAGCCGGTCTTACGTCTGGCACGCAGAACAACACATGAGATCAAATTAAGCCCGTCGCTACTGCATAGCAGGCAATTTGGGTTTTGTTTGGCGCGTTGAATTTTCGCTGCATATTTTTCTGATGGAAATTGACGGTATTTTCTGAGATAGACAGAATCATTGCCACCTCAGCCGAGGTTTTCCCTTCCGCCGTCCATTTCAAAATCTCCAGTTCACGTCGACTAAATTTCATTTCCGGCGGCATAACCATCTCGTCCTCCAGGCGCAAAAGCGTCAGCAGGCTCAATTCGGTTAGCGTTCTTAAGCGCATCTCCAGTTCATCTTCCGCAAAGGGTCCCTGGCTATGGCTGGTTCCTGAAACGGATAAGAATCCCTGAGCATGGTTCGGCAGCGTCAGGCACTGCGTGACGCCCTTGCGCAATCCATGGTCGCGCGCGCCGTCCCATAATTCCGGTGTATCATGGAATAGCTTGTCGTTCCATGGCAGATGCCCACGAAGGAAATTCTCCTTGCGCAGCACCGGGTCGATCGCCAGATAATTCTCGGCTTGATAATGCGCCATCCAGGCCTGAGGATAGGTCGATTGTAGCGTCACCCTGGGCCGAGTAAAAGGCACGGGATGCCGTACGCAGAGTGCGAAGTAGTCATATTCCAGCCCTTTTGCTTCCTGCTGGAGAAGATGATAAACCCCCTCGCCTGCAGAAACTGACTGAAATTGTTGCAGCATTTCCCGCCGCCAGCTGAAAAAATCATTGTCCCTCATAACTAACCAAATAACTCCTGAGTGATAATCATTATTATAAATACATAAAACTAACACATAAACCCTGCTTATATGTATAAAAAATGGCAGCCGCCGCATTTATTAGACTACGTCCGGCGAAAGTACCGGATACGTTAAAAAATTATGCCAATTGATGTGGCACAAAACCTTGACAGATGTATCGTCGTTGCTTATGACCACCATCCGGACATACTTTTTTTGCTGATAAACCGGTTATTCAGCGCTGTCCGGCCGCATCCGTCAGCACAAGCCTGAGCGAATGCGGCCGGCGCGGGGCGATTACTGCATCAGGAATTTTTCGAGGAACTGGCGGGTACGCGCGTGTTGAGGATTGGCAAACAGCGCTTTTGCTTCACCCTGTTCAACGATACGCCCCTGATCCATAAAAATAGCGCGGTCCGCCACGTCGCGGGCAAAGCTCATCTCATGGGTCACGATAACCATCGTGCGCCTCTCCTGCGCCAGCTGGCGAATGGTATTGAGTACCTCCCCTACCAGCTCAGGATCTAATGCCGACGTTGGCTCATCAAACAGAATGACATCCGGACGCATCGCCAGCGCGCGAGCAATCGCCACGCGCTGCTGCTGCCCGCCGGACAAACGACGCGGGTAGCTATTTTCTTTACCGGTAAGCCCAACTTTCGTCAGCAGTTCACGCGCCCGGGCGATGGATTCATTTTTATCCTCCCCTTTAACGATGACCGGCCCTTCGATAATGTTTTCCATCACCGTACGATGGGGGAAAAGATTAAAATTCTGAAACACAAAGCCCACGTGCTGACGCAGGCGGCGAATGGCCGTTTTTTGCTGGTTGATGCTGCGCCCGGCATCGATCGTCACGTCGCCTACGCGAATCGTGCCGCTTTCCGGCTGCTCCAGGAGATTAATACTGCGCAGCAGCGTCGTTTTCCCCGAACCGCTGGGACCGATAATCGCCACCACTTCCCCTTGTTGAACCTCAAGGTCGATACCATGAAGCACCGTCTGGCCATGGAATTTTTTCACCAGGTTTTTGACTTCAATCGCACTCATTTTGGATCTCGCTCCTGGCGGTTCAGCTGATTTTCAAAATAGTTTTGCAGCGTGGAAAGCACCGTTGCCATTACCCAGTAGATAAGCGAAGCGGCCAGGTACATGGTGAATACCTCCAGCGTCCGGGAGGTGATCAGCTGAGCCTGACGGAACAGTTCTGGCACCTGGATAGTTGCCGCCAGCGAGGTATCTTTCACCAGGCTGATAAAACTGTTGGAAAGCGGCGGTAACGCCACGCGCGCGGCCTGAGGAAGAATCGCGCGGCGCATTGCCTGCCAGCGCGTCATACCGATACTCGCCGCGGCCTCCCACTGCCCTTTATCAATGGAGGCAATCGCTGCGCGCAGCGTTTCCGCCGCGTAGGCCGCCGTGTTTAAAGACAGGCCAATCATCGCCGCGGGAATAGGATCCAGTTCAATGCCGAACTGCGGCAAGCCGTAATAGATCATAAACAGCTGCGCAATCAGCGGCGTTCCGCGAAAGATGGAGATGTACATCCGCGCCAGCCATTTAATCGGCCAGACGGGCGACATGCGCATCAGCGCCAGAATAAACCCCAGCACGAGGCCAAAAAACATGCCGCCGATGCTGAGCTGTAGCGTAAATACCGCGCCCTTCAGCAGAAAAGGTGCGGAATCAATAACCAGTTGGATACTCTCTTGCATTCTATGTGTTCTGCATTAGATATGAGGATGATAGGCGAACAGCGCAGGCGCGCCGCCGGTGTGAACAAACAGTATTGGGCCTTCATCCTTAAAGCGCTTCTGGCTGATACCATCAATCAATCCGGCCATCGCCTTCCCGGTATACACCGGATCCAGCAGGATACCTTCCAGCTGCGCCAGCAGCTTCACCGCCGCCATCCCTTCGTCGTTCGGTATTCCGTAACCCGGCGCAAAGTACTCATCCCACAGCTGAATACCGGCCTTTGCCTCCAGTTCCAGGCTATTTGCCACCGCCTGCTGCAGCGCAGCCACTTTTGGCAGTTGGTCAGCCACGCTGCGCGATACGGTCACGCCGATAAGCTCGGCATTGGGCATCAGCTGCTCCAGTCCCACGGCGAGGCCGGCATGCGTACCGGCGCTGCCGGAGGCGACGACCACTGAGGAGAGCTCGACCGCCCCTTCGCACTGCTGGGCAATTTCCAGCGCGCTCTCCACATAGCCCAGCGCGCCCAGCGCGTTCGAACCGCCAACCGGAATCACGTACGGACGATAGCCCTGAGCTTCAATGCGGGTCGCCAGCGCTTCCAGCTGAGCATTAGGATCGGTCAGCGCGTCGCACATTTCGACCTGAGTATTAAACAGGTCAAGCAGCAGGCGGTTACCGTTGGTCAGGTAGTTCTCAGCCCGGGTACCCATTGGATTCTCCAGTAGCGCCACGCAGTGCAGGCCCAGCTTAGCCGCCACCGCCGCCGTCTGGCGCACATGGTTGGACTGGATAGCTCCTGCGGTAATCAGGGTATCCGCCCCTTCTCGCAGCGCATCGGCAGCCAGAAATTCAAGCTTACGTAGCTTGTTGCCCCCCATCGCAAGCGGGGTTACATCATCGCGCTTGATAAAAATTTCGCGGCCAAGGTAATCGGACAAGCGCGGCAGATATTCCAGCGGCGTCGGCGCGCCAATCAGTTCCAGACGCGGGAATAGGGTTAAATTTTGCAGTGACATAAGACCTCCTGACTGAATTATCCTTGATTATGCACGCTGTGACGCGCGAAATAAAAAAAGGCGCTATCAGGAGCGCCTTTTTTCACCGCTGGCCGTTACTTCGTGACGTCAGCGCCAAACCATTTTTCCGACAGCGCCTTCAGGCTGCCGTCTTTTTGCATATCCGCAATGGCGCCATCAACCGCTTTCAGCAGGTCTTCATTACCTTTGCGCAGCGCGACGCCGGACTCCTGGCGAGAGAAGGCTTCACCGGTGACGGCAAGGGTGTTACCGGTTTTCTTCACCAGATCCAGCGCTGCCAGACGGTCAACCAGGATGGCGTCAATTCGCCCTACGCGCAGATCCTGGTATTTCGTCGGGTCATCATCATAAGTCCGAATGTCGACGCCCTGTACGTTCTGGCGCAGCCACTCTTCGTAGTTGGTCCCCAGGCCGACGCCAACTTTCTTACCTTTCAGGTCGGCTGCGGTTTTAATCACGCCTTCGTTACCTTTTTTCACCAGCGCCTGGATCCCGGAAACGGTGTACGGCGTCGAGAAGTCATATTTTTGCTTACGCTGATCGGAAATAGTGACCTGGTTTATCACCACATCGATACGTTTAGAGTCCAGCGAAGCCAGCATGCCGTCCCATTTCGTGGGTTTAAGGTCAGCCTTCACGCCCAGATGTTTCGCCAGTTCATTAGCAAAATCCACCTCGAAGCCGGTCAGCTTACCGTCATCTCCCTGATAGCTGAATGGCGGATATGTCCCTTCCAGACCCACGCGTAGCGTGCCGCGCTCTTTAACCTGATTAAGCAGATTTTCAGCAGCAAAGGTTTTTACGCTGACGCCGGTCATTAATACGACGGCCATTGCGCCCATCAGCGCCTGACGACCCAGAAGTGCTAATTTCATAGATACCCCTAAAAGAGTGATATTTTGCTGTAGTGTAAGGCGTTTAACCTTAGTCACCAACATCGATACGCTACATCTTATTCCAAATTATTATATATGATGCCTTTTAGGGCATAGTGAAAACGTATCGAAAACATCTCCATTTTGCTGGATATCTCTCATACTGCAATGGTCAGCTTGATGACGTATGGAGCATGGAAGATGAAAAACCCCACGTTACTGCAGTGCTTTCACTGGTACTACCCCACCGGCGGCGAGTTATGGCGTGAAGTCGAAGCCCTGGCGCCAAACCTCAACGAAATCGGCATTAACATGATTTGGTTGCCTCCTGCCTACAAAGGCGCCTCCGGCGGCTACTCTGTCGGTTATGATTGCTACGATCTGTTTGACCTCGGCGAATTCGACCAGAAGGGGTCTGTCGCCACAAAATATGGCGATAAAGCCCAGCTGCTGGCCGCCATATCCGCCCTGCGCCAGCATGATATCGCCGTACTCCTTGACGTCGTGGTCAACCATAAAATGGGCGCGGATGAAAAAGAGCCGGTACGTATTCAGCGGGTTGATCAAAACGACCGCACGCAAATCGCCGAGGAGATTGTGGAATGTGAAGCCTGGACGCGCTACACCTTCCCGGTACGCGCCGGCAAATACTCTGAATTCATTTGGGATTATAAGTGCTTCAGCGGCATCGACCATATTGAGAATCCTGATGAAGATGGCGTGTTTAAAATCGTCAACGACTATACCGGAGAGGGATGGAACGATCAGGTTGATGATGAAATGGGTAACTTCGACTACCTGATGGGTGAAAATATCGATTTTCGCAATCGGGCGGTAACTGAGGAGATTAAGTACTGGGCCCGCTGGGTGATGGAACAGACCGGCTGCGATGGCTTCCGCCTCGATGCGGTTAAACATATCCCCGCCTGGTTTTATAAAGAGTGGATTGACCACGTCCAGGAGGTGGCGACAAAGCCGCTGTTTATCGTGGCGGAATACTGGTCGCATGAAGTCGATAAGCTCCAGCAGTATATCGACATGGTTGACGGTAAGACGATGCTCTTTGACGCGCCGCTGCAGATGAAATTCCATGAAGCCTCGCGGCAGGGTCGCGACTATGACATGAGCCAGATTTTTAGCGGCACCCTGGTGGAAGCCGACCCGTTCCACGCCGTAACCCTGGTGACCAACCATGATACCCAGCCGCTGCAGGCGCTGGAGGCTCCGGTTGAGGCCTGGTTCAAACCGCTGGCTTATGCGCTCATTTTGTTACGTGAAAACGGCGTTCCGTCCGTCTTTTATGCCGACCTGTTCGGCGCCAGCTACGAAGATACCGGCGGCGACGGCGAGACCTACGCCATTGAGATGCCGGTTATCGAGCAATTACACGAACTGATCGATGCCCGTCAGCGTTTTGCTCACGGCGTACAAACGCTGTGGTTCGATCATCCGAACTGTATCGCTTTCAGCCGCAGCGGCACCGAAGAGGATCCGGGCTGCGTGGTGGTGCTTTCCAACGGTGACGACGGAGAAAAAACGCTTCCTCTGGGGGAAAACTACCGTAATAAACGCTGGCGTGATTTTCTCGGCAACCGCGAGGAAGTGATTGAAACCGACGATGAAGGAAACGGGGTTTTTACCTGTAACGGCGGCAGCGTCAGCGTCTGGGTTATCGAAGAGGTGCTATAAAATACAGAGAAAGGCCGCGGGCTGAGAAGGGTTTCAGCCCGCAAAAAGCTTATTGCCCGCTTTTATCAGCCGAGGCCTTTTTCCATGCCTGTTCACACTCCGGGGTGAGACGATCCACCCGCTTGAGCGTCATCCGGTCGTAGCTCAGGGTATCGCCTTCGCGCTCAATCGGATAAACATCCAACGCGGAGGTGACGTTATAAACCGCATCATCACGCTTCATTAATTTACCCGGCAGGACGATAACCCGCTGCCACTGGCGACAGTCAAGGGTATTGCCCTCTTTGGTGACGATCAGGCTCGCAATCGCATCCGGACTCATCATTTCACTCTGCGGGCCGGCCGATTGCCAGTATCCTTCCAGCCCCGCCGGCGCTGGCGCTTTAACAACCTCGCTGTAGCTATCAACCTGAACACACCCGGCCAGGGCCAGCAGAGCGCCAGCAAACACTATCTTTTTCATCATCCATCCCACACACCGATAAAAAAACATTGTGGCATTAAAGCGTTAAGCTCGCCACCCTTCGCGATTCGGCAACAGCGCAGCAGGGCGAACGTCGGGCACACCCAATATGGTAAAAAATAGCCTTCGAATGTTAAGTTATTCTAACCCATCGAATAAAACCCATAAATCAGCAGGTGTTATTTTAACCATTCAATATAAGGATAATCCTATTTTAAAAAGCCGCCAAAATGGCAAACTTATATATGACGGGTATTTATTGTTTTTATTTCCTCCACATAGCGATTTGTAGCCTTTACTTTGAGAATATTCCTGGCAAATTATGGGGCTTATTACGGAATAGTTCAGGCTGCCTAATGGTTCCACGGCAGCAGTCATTTTTTATTGCTAACAAAATGGACTTCATCGCGCTTGTCAGCGAGGAATAAATTATCGTTACGTGTTGATTGAGGATGGGTCATGTCAACGATTATCATGGATTTGTGCAGCTTCACCCGGCTGGGATTAACCGGGTACCTGACGGGCAGAGGGGTAAGGAAGCGCGATATCACTGAAGTACACAGTGCGCCGAGCCTGAAGGCTCTCTGCGAGACCAGCCGCCCGACGGTGGTATTTATCAACGAAGACTGCTTTATTCATCATGAAGAGAGCAACCAGCTTATCCGGCAAATCATTAGCCAGTATCCTGCGACGCTATTTGTTATCTTTATGTCGCTGGCGAATATACATTTCGATCACTACCTGCTGGTGCGCAAAAACTTACTTATCTGCTCTAAATCCCTGACCGAAAAAGACCTGGACGACATCCTTGCCATCCGCCTGAAATATGAGAACTATCGTCCCACCCGGATTAATATCCCCACGCTATCCTTAAGCCAGACCGAATCAAATATGCTGCAGATGTGGATGGCCGGGCACGGAACCTCGCACATATCAGCGCAGATGAACATTAAGGCCAAAACCGTCTCATCGCATAAGGGCAATATTAAAAAGAAAATTCATACCCACAACAAACAGGTGATTTATCATATCGTACGACTGGCTGAAAACATCACCTCTGGAATTCACGTCAACCTGCGTTGAAAGACGCTGGCGGCCGCTGCCGCCAGTTCACTTGAGGCAAATCACTCGTCCCGCTCAACGAAAATACCGTCGGGATGACCGTTCTCATTAAAAAACCAGATCCCGAGCGGGTAATCTTCCAGCGAAACCAGATACATTACGCCTTCGCTAAACGACTCTATCGCCAGTACAACACCCGATCGACGTGGGCCACCATCGGTCTTCACCGTGACACGATCGTTTACCTGCATAACTCATCTCCTCTATTTTTGAGCCAGTGTAGAACAAAACTGCCGATCGCGCAGTGTCCTGCCCGGTAACTGCTGTTTTTGTAGACCGACTATACTTAAATAGCCCTGTCTGAGTTAAGCGAGGTACCCGCAATGAAAACCGCCAAAGAAAATCAAGGCGCAGGAAGCGTAGACGTTGACGCCCTGCTGGCGGCGATTAATGAAATCAGCGAAAGTGAAGTTCAGCGTACGCAAGACGATCCCCACCACGTCAGTATTGATGGCCGGGGTTACCACACCTGGCGCGAGCTGGCTGAGGCCTTTGAGCTCGATATCCATGATTTCAGCATCACCGAAGCCAACCGCTGAATTCTGAGCGAAAAAAATCCCGACTCGCAGGAGTCGGGATGAAGCTTGCTAATGCAAGAAGCACTTGAAAATTCGTTACACCAGGATATCCGATGCGCTACAAACATTACCCTCAATTATTTTGCATGACAACAAACATTCATGAAGCAAATTATTGAAAAATGTGGCTTACCTTCCCCCTCACGCCGGCAACGCTCGCCAGGCAAGGACTGCGGACATTTGTTCTTCCACGAACGTCCGATCGCCGCCAAACGTTTTTTAAGAATAATCTCACTAAAATAACCGTAGTGGATGATTTCAATTCAATTTATTTATATGGGGAATTAATTTTACCCTTCGGCGCAGACCCGATCGCGTCCGTTTTGCTTGGCCAGATACAGGCGATGATCGGCAACAGACTGCAAATTTTCAAAGTTATACTCACCCGAATCCTCGCTACAGCTCACCCCAAACGAAGCGGTAATACGCAAAGACGTGCTGTTACCCAGCAAAATTTCGCGGCTATTGATCCGGATACGGATCCGTTCAGCAATCGCCTTCGCTTCTTTTAACGCGGTATTCGGCAGCACAATACAAAACTCCTCCCCGCCAACTCTCCCCGCAAGATCGCCTTGCCGAATATGGCTGGCGATAGTACTCGCCACCAGCGACAGCACGCGATCGCCCGCGTGATGGCCGTACAGGTCGTTAACGCTTTTGAAATAATCCAGATCGAGCTGAATCACCGCAACGGGCCGCTTTAAACGCTCGCTCAGGCGAGTTTCTGCAGTGGCGCGTTCAAACAGCGCGCCGCGGTTTAATAGGCGGGTTAACGCATCGTGCCAGGCCTGCCACTCCAGGGAGGTCTGCAGCACGCTCATATTGCGCACCATTCGGCGGATCACCAGCCAGGAGATCATCAACATCAGCGTGAACATGAGCCACATCAGCATTAAAGCAATGGTGATGCTGCCAAAGTCACCGCGGACGCCTTCCCGGATCGTATGGATACGGATCAGTACCCCATCAAAATTGCGTAAGTTTTCCCAGCTGATATAACGCGTGACCAGGCGAATCCCTCCCTGATTCTCATGAGAAGACGCGCGGCTCAGCATCTCCTGTTCCCGCGGCGACAGCAGCGTCAGTACGTTGCCCGGCGCGGAGGAGGCAATCAAATTGAGCCGATTATCGTAAAGCTGGTACTCGCCCTCTTCGCCCGTTTTAATCGCATTGACCAGAAACGTTTTCATCTCTTGTACCGAGAAATCCATCGCCAGCACGCCGAGCCAATAGCGCTGGAAATCAAGCGGAATAGATGCCGTCACCACCTGCATTTCGCGCTGCGATGCCTCATCGGGAAAGGTTTGCCACACGATGCCGCGAGCAGGATTATTCCTCTGCGTTTGCCGGGTAAACCAGGGGGCGCTTGTCGCCCGCGAATACAGCGCCAGCGCCTGTGTCGCATTCTTCAGCGGCTCGGTGGTGGTAAAAAAGCCATTGCGCGACACGTACAGCATACGTTTCGCAAAACCACGGTTGTTATTAGCCAGACGCAGCATATAGCCCAGCTCAAGAGTGGCCATGAGCTCATTGCCGGAAAAGGAATTATCGCGAGAGAGAAGCGCGTCGCCGTCGACAAATGCATCGGCAACGCCATAGACCGGCAGCGTCCGCCGGTTATGAATCTCAACGGACCAGAGGGGATCATGCCGCTTTTTTAAATAATCCTCTTCCGCCTTGCGCAATACGACAAAATCCAGCGGCGTTCCCAGCGCCGATTGCATCCCGTTACGAAAAAAAATCATTCTGTCGATGTTAAACTGCAGCAGGCTGTCGAACTCATGGGAAACGTTTTCAAGATTATTGCGCTGGTTTGCGACGTAGGCTTCTTCAAGGACCTTGATCTCACGCCATATCAACAACGTGGAAAAGCAGAAGACGATAAAAAAACAGAGGTTAACCACATATCCGGGGCTTAAAATCTGGCGCAATTTTTTCACCCACATCAGCTTATCCATCGTTTTCTCGCAGCACGGTTAAAGAAGCAAACGTCATCCACGCTCCCTGTTCGTAAAACAACCATTAATATGAAAGCGCCCGACGAATGCCGGGCGCTGATAACGGGTCAGGAGCGGTTCAGCTTCCCTCCCCCTCCGCGAATAAGTTCATCTTCACGAAACGCCTCGCGCTTAACGCCGTAACCGTCATACCAGCGACATTCAACCATGCCATTGGCGAACCCGGTAACGACCATTCGGGGGCCACCGCTTTTACGCCTGACTTCATCACTGACCAACAAGACCATTTTTGCCTCCGGTATCAGGAAGAAACAGATTTAACATAGACGAAGCTGAACCACTTTGCATGACCAGGAGCACATTTACTTTGCCGGACGACGCAGAGCGGCAATCGCTTTCACTCCAGCCAGCACGATGGCGCCAATGATGAATCCCAGCACCAGATTGGCGCCCGTTGGCAGCAGCGAGGCAATGACCCCGTTCTGCCCATGGGCCAGATTTTCAATAGCGTGGTGCAGCGGTGCAATACCGTGGACCACAATACCGCCGCCCACCAGGAACATCGCCAGAGTGCCAACGATGGACAACACTTTCATCAGACGGGGCGCGATCGCCAACAACGCCTTGCCTGTCCACTGCGCCAGCGAGCTGGTTTTCTCCACCAGCCAGTAGCCCATATCATCCAGCTTGACGATGATCCCCACCAGACCGTAGACCCCCACCGTCACCAGAAGCGCGATGCCGGATAAAATCAGGATCTGATTCAACAACGGCGCTTCCGCCACAATCCCAAGCGTGATGGCGACAATTTCAGCCGACAAAATAAAATCGGTGCGTATCGCCCCTTTCACTTTATCCCGTTCAAAAGCCATAGGGTCCTGGTTCGCCAGGGCCTCAAGCCGCCGCTGGCGAACCTGCGGATCCTCCTTGTGTTTGCGCGCCTGCAGGCTGTGCAGCACCTTCTCGACGCCTTCAAAGCACAGAAACGCGCCCCCCAGCATCAGCAGCGGCGTAATCGCCCACGGAATAAAAGCGCTGATCAACAACGCCAGCGGCACCAGGATGACTTTATTGATCAATGAGCCTTTGGCTACGCCCCAGACTACCGGCAGTTCGCGGTTGGCCCGCACGCCGGTGACCTGTTGAGCATTAAGCGAGAGATCGTCTCCCAATACGCCTGCCGTTTTTTTTGCTGCCAGTTTCCCCATGACCGAAATATCATCGAGTAACGTGGCAATATCATCCAATAAGGTTAATAGACTACTTCCCGCCAAAATTGCATTCCTTCATTTATGATTGTTCCTCCTGAAGTATGAAGCAAAAGCGCTTTTTCGCCCACCGGTGTCCATAGTCAACAAAAATTTAACCATAGCAGGCGAATTAAAGCACTCGCCAGCACGATAGTTTTCACGTTTACTATACGTCCCCTTTCTATCTCTGCACCGTCGTGAGGAAGTATGTCTACCCGTCAGCTGTTACCGCTCATCGGGGCGCTGTTTGCGCTGTATATCATCTGGGGTTCCACCTATTTCGCTATCGCCGTCGGCGTCGCCAGCTGGCCTCCGCTGATGATGGCTGGCGTGCGTTTTCTTTCCGCGGGCGCGGTGCTGACCGCCTGGCTGCTGGCAACCGGTCATAAGCTGCCTGCGCGAAAGCCGCTGCTTAACGCGGCGCTGATTGGTGTGCTGCTGCTGGCGGTAGGTAATGGCTTTGTGACGCTCGCCGAACATCAGCACGTGCCTTCAGGCATTGCGGCGGTCATGGTCGCGACGGTGCCGCTGTTCACCCTGTGTTTTAGCCGCTTTTTTGGTATTGCGACCCGTAAGCTTGAGTGGTTGGGTATCGCTATTGGCCTCGCGGGGATCGTACTGCTCAACAGCGGCGGCAACCTGAACGGTAACCCCTGGGGCGCGCTGCTGATACTTATCGGTTCAATGAGCTGGGCGTTTGGTTCCGTCTACGGCTCGCGAATCGAGCTACCAACGGGGATGATGGCGGGCGCCATTGAGATGCTGGCGGCAGGCGTCGTGCTGATGATTGCCTCCGCGCTAACCGGAGAAAAATTAACCCAGATGCCGTCGTGGTCCGGTATTTTTGCCGTCGCCTATCTGGCTATCTTCGGTTCGCTTATCGCCATTAACGCATATATGTATTTGATTCGTAACGTAACACCGGCGGTAGCGACCAGCTATGCCTACGTAAACCCGGTGGTCGCCGTACTGCTGGGAACCGGTTTTGCCGGAGAAAGCTTATCTGCCGTAGAGTGGCTGGCGCTCGGGATTATCATCTTCGCGGTCATTCTGGTGACGCTCGGCAAATACCTGCTCCCGGCGCGTCGTGAAATTACATCCTGTAGGGCGGAGAAGTAACGTCCAGCACACCTATGCCCTGAGTATCGATCTGCGCGCACTGACCGCCGCCGCAGATCCACTCTTCCAGCCGTTCTCCCAGCGCGTCGTCATTGAGCTTCTTTCGCCCGCGCAGCGCGCACTCCCAGACCACCAGCACCCGCCATCCCTGCTCCGCCAGTCGCCCGATATCCCGGCGATCGCGCGCCACGTTTTTGGCTATTTTATCCAGCCAGAACGCGGTTCTTGTGGCGGGAACCTTGAACAGATAGCAATCATGATGATGCCAGAAGCAGCCGTGGGTAAAGATAACGCACTGATAGTCCGCCACGACAAAATCCGGGCGGCCGGGCAGCGCGGCATCCTGTACGGTAAAAGAGAATCCGGCGCCCGCCAGTAGCCCAGCCAGCCGTTTCTCTATTGCCGTATCGCGGGTGCCTATCGCGCGCATGTTTTTACTGCGGGTGGCTTTATCGTGAACGTCGGCCATGGTTAATCTCTTGCTCACGCCTGGCAACCGCTTGTTCAATACGCGGCGCCAGCAGCTTCGCCACCGCCGCAAATACCGGCACGACGACGGAATTGCCAAACTGGCGATAGGCCTGGGTATCCGAGACCGGAATACGGAAGCGATACCCCTGCGGCGTCTCAAAACCCATAAGCCTCGCGCACTCGCGGGGCGTCAGCCTGCGCGGACGACGAAGCTGGTTTTCAGGGTCATCAAAATGCTTTTCGCCCAGAGGCCGATCCCAGCCCCGGTCAATGAGGATTTCCGCGCCATCTTTGTAATAGCGGGCAGAGAGCGTTCGCGCCACGCTGTGCGGATTCGTTGGGTCGACGAGCCCGTAGCCAAAACCGTTCCCCCGCTCCTGGTGTTTACGCGCGTAGCGATAGAGATACTTCCACAGCACCCTGGTGAGAATAAATTTGTCGTCAACCGCGGGCTCCAGCAGCTCGCCAAAGGTCGGCCGGCGAGTGGGATAGAGAGCGGCGATATCGCGCAGGGTAAATCCCTCATGCAGCTGGAGATCGCGCCGGAAACCCACCAGCACAATACGCTCCCGGTGCTGGGGTAAAAAATAACGCCCGTCGATGACTTTAGGGTCATCCGCCCCGGTATGCGCCGCGTCGGCTACCTCGTACCCCAGCTCATCCAGCGTCTGCATAATGATACGAAACGTCCGCCCCCGATCGTGACTCTTCAGGTTTTTGACGTTCTCCAGAACAAAAATCGGCGGCTGACGGGCGGCGATAATCCTGACCACGTCAAAAAACAGCGTTCCCTGCGTTTCGCAGGCAAAGCCGTGAGCGCGACCCAGGGCATTCTTCTTCGACACGCCGGCGAGAGAAAACGGCTGGCAGGGGAAGCCGGCCAGTAAAACGTCATGCTGCGGGATAGTCTGGCGTATATGCTGCGCGGCTTCTTCCTCGCTCACCTCAGGGAGATGGCTCAAAGTCACATCGCGGATATCTTCATTGAAACGATGCTGCTCAGGATCGCAGTACCAGTTGGCTTTATAGGTGCGCACCGCATGTTTATTCCATTCGCTGGTAAACACGCATTGCCCGCCAATCGCTTCAAAACCGTGGCGAATACCGCCGATACCAGCAAACAGATCGACGAAGCGGAACCCATAATGCGGATGATGCGCCGGCGGCTCCGGCAGGAGCGTGCGCAGGTGGGCCTGCTCCTGGCGGGTGATACGACCTGCCGCGCGCGCTACCGTCGCAACGCGCTTGAGGATAGCCGGGCTCCAGTGCTGCTCGCCGACGGCAATTAACTGCGCGACCAGCGTTTTGACATCGTATATCGCCATTAGCTGACGCAATAGCGCCTGCGCGTCTTCTCCGGTATGTTCAACCTTCAAAGACGGGGGATTTTCCTTGGATAAATTTTGCGCCATAACCTCAACCAGCCCGACTATTTTTGCAGAGGTTACCATAAATAGCGCGGTCAGTTTTATGCTAGTGGATCAAAGCGCTGCAAAACCTCAGCATCAAGCGCCATCGGCTCTCCGCGAAGCTCTGCGCTCAGCTTGGCCATAAACTGCACCAGAAAACGCGCATTATGCACCGCCATTGCCCTGCCCTTTTCTGTCTGCATCGTTTTCGGTAAACGCAGCAGCTTGCACTGGAAGTGATCCAGCGCATACGTTTTGTCATCCAGTTCCCGCCGGTCAGCAAAGGGATCGCGGGCATCAAACAAGCTATTGTTCAGCGCGCCGGACACCGCAAATACGCGCGCCAGCCCTATCGCCCCCAGCGCCTCAAGGCGATCGGCATCCTGGACGATTTTCGCTTCTTCGCTTTGCGGAGCAATTGCCGCGCTAAAACTGTGGGCTTCAATCGCGTGTAAAACCGCCGCGTAGCGTTCCGGGGGGAAATCAGGAAAAGCGGACTGAAGGATAGCCAGCGTTTTTTCCGCCGCCATCGCGGAAGAACGGCTTCGCTCAGGATGGTTTTTCGCCAGGCTGACAATGTCATGAAAGTAGCAGGCAGTGAGGATCACCAGACGGTCGGCAGCGGTCTCTTCGGCCAACTGCTGCGCGGTAGCCCATACCCGGCGGAAGTGTGAAATATCGTGAGCAGCATCCTCTTGCCCGTGATGTTGGCTTAGCCAGGCTTCAAATCGTTGCTGCCAGTGATAAAGGTCCATGCGCGTTCCTTTGATATAAGGCCAGCAACGAGCATAGCAATTTTAATCGTGATGTTCATACATCTGCGGATTAGGACGCGTGTACCAGGCGATCGCCCCGAGAAGGGTCCCGACTATACCCAACACAAGAAAACCCAGCAGCGCGCCAATCCATTTTCCTGCCGTTGAGCCGAGCTCGCCGTCAATCGTCGCGCCGGGCACGCTTTCAATCTTCCCGACAACCCACCAGTAACGCGCCATCGCCCACAGGAAATAGCCGCAAAAGGCATAAAATGCCCACAGCGCCAGTTTCCCGCCAGGACTTCTTTTCGCTTTATCTTCCATTCATTTGTTCTCCATCTACTTCACAACCCCTATCACTCACCGGTAAAAATGTGATATCGGTCACATTATATAGCGAAAACGCCTGCAAAACAGCAGATCCCTCTCTCACGGGTTCGATTTTGCGCCCTGGTCGGGAGCACGACCCTATCGCCCGCTACATATAGTCAATGAATTCATTTCGTTTTTAAATAATACAAATTAATGAATATAACTGAATTTCTGAGACTATATTTACCCCCACCCCCCCTGCCTCAAATATCATATTTTCTTGCTCGCTCTTCGCTTTATCTTTACAGAAAAGCGGCGGCAATCAGAGATTGAGAAATAAACATATAATATATAAATACAATCTAACAATACATAGAGCACATGAAGCTTATGGACAACAAAAATCATACAAAACCAATCATAACTCAATGTTATTAAAAGACATAAATACAATAAATAAATTTTCAAACATCAATACAATTTAAATATAATGAATAGAACGGGAACATTTTGTAATATTAGATATAATTTACTTACATTTTTAATTTAAAGAAAAATGAACTTCGTCGTTAGTATTTAATAGTCACCCCGGAAGGAATGACACAATTCATATTAATTATAATCAAAAGGGAATGTATAATGAAAAGAAAAGTACTGGCAATTCTGGTTCCAGCTTTATTAGTTGCTGGCGCGGCTAATGCAGCAGAAATCTATAATAAGAACGGCAACAAACTGGATTTCTACGGCAAAATGGTTGGCGAACACATCATGACCCATGATGGCGGCAACAACAACTCTGACGATACCTCCTATGCGCGTTTCGGCGTCAAAGGCGAGACCCAGATTAGCACTGAACTGACCGGCTATGGCCAGTTTGAATACAACATCAAAGCGGACAAACCGGAAGGTCAGCAGGGCAGCGCTACTCGTTTAGCATTCGCCGGTCTGAAATTCAGCGACTACGGTTCATTCGATTATGGTCGTAACTACGGCGTGGTTTATGACGCGGCGGGTTACACTGATATGCTCGTTGAGTGGGGTGGTGACGGTCTGGTTTACACCGATAACTTCATGACCGGCCGTACCAACGGCGTAGCAACCTACCGTAACACCGACTTCTTCGGCATGGTGGATGGCCTGAACTTTGCTCTGCAGTATCAGGGTAAAAACAACGATACCACCGCGAAAAAATCAAACGGCGACGGTTTTGGTTTCTCCGTTAACTACAACTTTGACGGCTTCGGTTTCGTTGGCGCCTACAGCAACTCTGACCGTACTGATGAACAAGCTGCGGACCGCAGAGGCGAAAAAGCTGAAGTCTGGAACCTGGCGGCTAAATACGATGCAAATAGTCTGTATGCATCAGTCATGTACGGTGAATCCCGTAACATGACTCCGCTGGAGAAAACGACTTTTGGCAGCTTTGCCAATCACACCCAGAACATCGAAGCCGTTGTTCAGTATCAGTTTGATTTTGGCCTGCGTCCATCCCTGGGCTATGTCTACGCGAAAGGTAAAGACCTGGGCGCCAAAGAAGACACTAATGCGGATATCATGAACTACGTTGAATTGGGTGCCTGGTACTATTTCAACAAAAACTTCAACGTTTACACCGCATACAAATTCAATCTGATCGATGATGAAGACGCGGCGGTAAGTGGCGCAGCCACCGACGATCAGTTCGCCGTGGGTATCACCTACCAGTTCTAAGACTGCCTGGTTAATCTAAAGCCCGCCTCGTGCGGGTTTTTTCGTTTTTATCAACGGCTCCTCGTCCTGCATCGCGAATATCGCTACACGGCAGAAAGATGAGGCGTTGCGATCTATTAACGATTGCTCACGCAGTAAATCAGGAAGATGATAATTATAGCCCCTTCGAGGCGTGATATCCTTTGTGACGGGAGACGTTGGAAGAAAATTACGTCATCATGCAAATCATATAATTAATAATTAACAATAAAAAACAAAAAACTCACAATATTTTCACTCCCCTCCCTCAGCCCTATCCGGGAGATTTAAACTGTTTTTTCTTCTTGAGCGCAGCAACGTCCGCGCATAAATACCGTAACAGTAGACAAGTTAATACCGCAGCTCTGCCTGGTATGACCGCACCAGAGCACACGCCTCCGATTGCTTTCTGGCTTTTATATCACCGCCATTCGGCATTATCATATTCATACAAGCTCGGCCAGAGAAACGTAAAACAATACCCGCCGAGGAATATGTCCACGGTAATAAAAACCCGGGTTGACACCGACCACGAGTTGGCGTCAAATACTTATACTCCAGGGGCTCATTGCTTATATCGACCGTGCATTCAGTCTCTTAACCGCCCCTTTGCAAAATTGATGTAAATCAACAAATGATTAATTACACCTTGAAAAAAAATATATCCAGAGAAGCGGTCAGGTACATTATCGTTGGCCTGGCAAATACAGCCATTACGGCAGTTGTTATATTTGGCCTGATGCATGCCGGCGTGGGAGTCTACCCTTCAAATGCAACAGGTTATGTCGTTGGCATTATTTTCAGTTTTGTTATGAATGCGAAGTTCACTTTCTCAACGACATTAAGCCCCCTGAGATTTATCAAATTCCTGTCCACATGCGCTTTTTGTTACATTTTAAATTTAATAGCAATGAAAGTTTTTTTCATCGTCATACCTGATGCTATTTATACAGCGCAAGTTGTAGGTATGATTATTTACACAACAGCTGGTTTTATTCTAAACAAATACTGGTCAATGAAATGAAAGAAATTAATATAAACCACACGAGGAGCAAAATACCTTCGTTAGCAATCGTTGTTCCTTGTTATAATGAAAAAGAGGCCTTTCCATACTGCCTGGAGGGGCTTACCACGGTATTACAAAACCTCCTTGCAAAAGAAAAAATCGCTCGAAATAGTTATATCCTCTTTGTCGATGATGGCAGTAAAGACAACACCTGGGAACAAATTAAATCCACATCACAGGAAAAGTCATTCGTCCGCGGTCTGAAATTATCAAGGAACCGGGGCCATCAGATAGCCCTGCTGGCGGGGTTGGCAAACGCGGATACGGACGTTACCGTAAGTATTGATGCAGACTTGCAGGATGATATAGGTTGCATTGAGAAAATGATCGACAAATATCATGAAGGGTTTGAGATTGTTTATGGCGTACGCGACAACAGGAGTAGTGACTCAGTATTCAAAAGGGCAACAGCCAATAAATTTTATTCTCTGATGTCAGGGCTGGGTGTCAATCAGGTTCCTAACCATGCGGACTTCCGGCTTCTTAGCCGTACAGCGTTGACAGCATTAAAGGATTTTAAAGAACAAAATTTATATTTAAGGGGGCTAATTCCGCTGTTGGGTTATAAGTCCAGCAGCGTTTATTATAGCAGAGATGAAAGGGTTGCAGGCGAATCAAAATACCCCTTGAAAAAGATGGTAGCACTGGCGTTAGAAGGAATAACGTCTCTGACAATTACCCCATTACGTATGATCGCCGCCGCTGGGGTTGCCACATGCCTTCTATCTTCACTAGCTGCAATCTATGCCTTCATTGAGAAGCTCCTGGGAAATACCGTTGCGGGTTGGACATCGGTAATGATTGCGATTTTCTTCCTTGGCGGTGTCCAGATGCTTTCTTTGGGGATAATTGGCGAATACGTTGGGAAAATATATATGGAATCCAAAAATCGGCCCAAATATTTTATCGAAGAGGTAGCAAAACACGAAATGAGAGGCGAGCAATGAACACTGAGGACGAACGGATGACGTCTTACTCTAAAAAAATTATTGCAATGCTTTACCTCGCGGCAATTTTCTTAGTTTATAGCCCAACGATTATATTTAGTTACGCATTTTCAGATGACTGGTCGACACTTTCCGATGTTTTTTCAGGGAAAGGTTCTCCGTTTCAATGGGATATGCAATCCGGCAGACCCTTGTATGCCGTTGCCAGACGGCTTGCCTTTACGCTAGTTCACAATATCGATGACCTTGCCTATCTTAGATTTTTTACCGTAATATCGGTATTTATGTTTTGCTTTTTCCTTTTTTCATTTATAGAAAAAAGAAATATATTCGAGCGTAAAATAACAACGATCGCATTCCCTTTATTAATATGCCTGACGCCCGCAGTACAGGTTTATAATTCCTGGGCGACATGTTTCCCTTTTGTACTCTCCATACTCCTTGCCGGAATAAGTTATGCGACATTAAAACCCATCAATAAGAAAACGACAATTATAAGATTTGCAGCATCCGTCATTATTTTATGGTTTGCATTTGCCATATATCAACCAACGGCGATGGCATTTTTATTTTTCGTCATGCTTGATAACTGTCTGAAAAAAGACAAACCCTTTTCCATCCACATTGTTTTAATCAGTGGCGCAGTTTTATTTATCGGCATGCTTGGTAGCCTGCTATTTTCAAAATTTGTACCTGTATGGTTATATGGCAGTTCAATTGCACGTGCCGAGCTAACTAATAATCCACTTGAGAAGTTACGATGGTTTCTAAAAGAACCGTTGATTAACGCTATCAACAACTTTAATATAACTCCCGGCACCTTTTTCACAACGCTCTCATTAATAATTTGCGCAATAGGTTTACTTTCAATAATAAAAGGCAAATCAGGCCCGATTAAGGTTCTCATGTTTATTATCATGGGGATTGGCGCCTATTCTCCAAACTTATTAGTCAAGGAAAACTGGGCTGCATATAGATCACTGATAGCACTGGAATTCTTCACATGCGCTCTTGTTATTATTGGGTTAGATGCCTTGACAAGCAAACTCAACATAGCAAAAAAAGCGCTACCCATATTGACGGTATTCGCGATGATCGCTGCATCATACAATATCTTTAATGGTTTCATTATCCCACAAAAATCGGAGTTAAACGCATTAGCCAGCGCGCTTTCCTACAAGGTGGGGAAAACATTTACAGGGGATGTTCTTTTTGACATTCAAGATCCTGCCTATAACGCCTTTACTAAAACACAACGTTATGACGAGTTTGGCAATATTTCCCTTGCGGCTCCCTGGGCTATCAAGGGGATGGCGGAGCAAATCTTAATTAGCAAGTCAATGCATTTCAGGCTTCCCGAGAATGTTATTCTGACGGCAAAGGAGCAATGCGCCAGTGATTGCATCATTATAAAAACGGGCGATGCGATGAGGAGTTCAACCTCCAACTATTGAAACTTTTCGCCACCCCGCATACCGGTATATGATCCCGCGCCAGATCCGCGCGGGATAGTTTTTATCCCGGCAGGTCATAAGTCTCTCTATCACCTCACAGCGCTCGACAGTCAACCATGCTTCCAGTGCTTTTCTGAGTTCGCTTCTTTTCATCCATCATCCCTTCTCTTGAGGATATCCTTACAGAATCCGTGTGTAGCAAGGGCCGTTAACTGCTTTGTTATCTGTGATACAAGACGGGCTAAGCTATTGTAAAGAGTGTGAGCTTGTGAACTAAAGAGGATAAAAGTGGATGCCCAACAAGAGGCAACATGGTAAAAAAGACAATGTTAGAGGCGAGAAAACAGAGCGATAGAAAGAAATGTTAATGCAGGGATTCATGCAGGGCAAAATCAAAAGCGCTTTGCGACTGACTGATTTTGTTGAATAGTGGCGGAGAGAGGGGGATTTGAACCCCCGGTAGAGTTGCCCCTACTCCGGTTTTCGAGACCGGTCCGTTCAGCCGCTCCGGCATCTCTCCGCTGTTGAGGTTGCTATAATGCCAGGTTCTTTGGCATTTTAATAGTTCCTGTCTCTTTAATTCAGTTCAAGTGACGACTTTGCGAGCAATATGATGTTTAAATGGCCCTGGAAAGTAGATGAAGAGTCCGGCAACGCGGAAATCCCCTGGGAAAAGGCGCTTGCTATCCCTGTATTAGCCAACCTCTCCGACCATGAGCAGCAGCAGCTGGCGCAAATGGCATCCCGCTTTTTGCAACAGAAGCGTCTGGTTGCATTACAGGGGCTGGAGCTCACTCCCCTACAGAGCGCTCGTATCGCGCTCCTGTTTTGCCTGCCGGTTCTCGAACTGGGCATCGAGTGGTTAGATGGTTTTCACGAAGTTCTTATCTACCCTGCCCCCTTCGTTGTCGACGACGAATGGGAAGATGATATCGGCCTGGTGCATAGCCAGCGAATCGTGCAATCAGGGCAAAGCTGGCAGCAAGGGCCCATTGTTCTAAACTGGCTGGATATTCAGGACTCCTTCGACGCTTCCGGTTTCAATCTGATTATTCATGAAGTGGCGCATAAGCTGGATACCCGCAATGGCGATCGCGCGAGCGGCGTGCCGTTTATCCCCCTGCGCGAGGTGGCAGGCTGGGAACACGATCTCCATGCTGCCATGAACAATATTCAGGATGAGATCGATCTGGTCGGTGAAAGCGCCGCCAGTATTGACGCCTACGCGGCCACCGATCCTGGCGAATGTTTCGCCGTGCTCTCTGAATACTTCTTCAGCGCGCCAGAGCTGTTCGCCCCGCGTTTTCCCGCGCTTTGGCAGCGTTTTTGCCTGTTCTATCGCCAGGATCCGCTGGAGAGATTACGTGAGAATACCCCACCGGATGACGGTGATAGCCCGGCAGTACACTAAAACAACGACCTGCACTAAATTTAGCCATTTGAATCAGCAAGTTAAATTTAGTGTTGACACAAAAATCCGAGACCAGTAGTATTCGCCCCGTTCACACGATTCCTCTGTAGTTCAGTCGGTAGAACGGCGGACTGTTAATCCGTATGTCACTGGTTCGAGTCCAGTCAGAGGAGCCAAATTCTTGTTTTCATGCATCTTCACGAATCTTTATACGATTTAGATTCAACAGGTTAGCGTGAAAAGTCTTCCTGATGCATTTTCATTTTCCCCTGCGCATCGGGCAAGATTGGTGGTCTGATTTGGGGTCATTTCAGTTCGATTATGGAGTGGCCACCCTATGCCTCTGAACGACACTAAAATCCGCAGCTTAAAATCATCCGCTAAACCTTTCAAAGTTTCCGACTCTCGTGGCCTGTACCTTTTAGTCAATCCAGGCGGTTCAATAATTACGTTGAATTTATTGAGCGGTGCTGAGTTTCGCGCAAGCCGATGCAATACGCCGCCCGGCTTCAGCTACTGTAGCGTTATCGGTGGCAATCGATAAGCGGAAATAGGGCGACAAGCCGTATGCGCTGCCGCCAACGCCGGACACGCCGCTTTCCAGCAGATAATCCAGCACGTCAGCTTCGTTTTCGATTTTTGTCCCGTCAGGCCGGTAACGTCCGATTAATCCGGCGCAGCGGCAAAAGACAAAGAAACCGCCCTGCGGCACCCGCAACTCCAGCCCATCAATATTCGCCAGAATGTCGGTTATCACATCGCGCCGTTGTTGATACGCCGCAACCTGTGGTGCAATAAAATCCAGCCCGCCGTTAAAGGCTGCAAGCGCAGCCGCCTGACTCACCGAACTGGCACCGGAACTGATTTGCGACTGCACCACGGTCATGGCGGTAATAAGCGCCTTCGGCCCGGCACCGAAACCAATCCGCCAGCCGGTCATCGCATAGGTTTTGGATACGCCGCCCACCAGCAGGCTACGCGCCTGAAAATCATCGGCCACGTTGAGCAGATTCTGATGTTCACAGCCATCAAACAGAATCTGCTCATATAAGTCATCGAGCATGACCAGCACCTGCGGATGCCCGCGCAGGACCGCGGCCAGCGCCCGTAATTCAGCGGTAGAATATACCGCACCGCTCGGGTTTCCCGGATGATTGAGTACCAGCCAGCGGGTACGCGACGTAATGCTGGCAGCCAGTTGTTCCGGCGTCAGTTTGTGACCCTGCTCCAGATGGCATTCGATAAACACCGGCGTGCCGCCGTTAAACCGCACGCTGTCCGGAAATGTCGGCCAGTACGGCACCGGTACAATCACTTCATCGCCATCATTAAGCGTGGCGGCAAAGGCATTGAAAATGACCTGCTTGGCACCGTTGGCAATAATGATGTCTGCAACAGCGAATTCCAGCCGGTTTTCCCGCTGTAATTTCTGCTGCACCGCCTCACGCAACGCCGGAATCCCCGGCGTCGGCGTGTATTTAGTTTCGCCACGCGCAATCGCCTCGTATGCTGCCTGTTTGATGTGATCGGGTGTATCAAAATCCGGTTCGCCGGTGGTGAGATCCAAAATATCCACCCCGGCTTTTATCAGGTCATTGGTGCGCTGTTTCGCCGCCGCATTGGCGGAAAGTGACGCGCGCTGAACGCGGTCTGACAAAGAAATCGTCATCGTAATTTTCCAACGCTAAAGTCAAATCTGAGGGTTAAAGTCAGGCTCAGGCAGACCGAGGTTTTCACGCAGCGTGCTGAATTCGTATTCTTCACGGAACAACCCACGGCGACGCAATTCGGGGATCACCAGCTCAACAAACAGCGAAAGCTGTTCCGGCATCACTGCAGGCATGATGTTGAAACCGTCTGCTCCGCCTTCTTCCAGCCAGTGCTGGAAATCATCGGCGATATCTTCCGCCGTACCGACCAGCACGCGATGCCCACGCGAACCGGCAGCAATTGCGGCCAGTTCACGTAAGGTCAGATTTTCGCGATATGCCAGATCGGTCAGCAGTTTCACACGGCTCTGATTACCTTCACCGGCAGGCACATCCGGCACCGGCCCGTCGAGCGGAAACACGCTCAGATCCATATTAAAGCGAGTGGACAGCTGGCGGATGCCGTTATCAATATCCACCAGCGAATTCAGTTCGCGCCAGGTTTCGCGCGCCTCTTCCCGCGTGCGGCCGACAATGGGCATTACACCCGGCAAAATCAGCACATGCTCCGGATTACGTCCGGCCTCTTTCACCTGCTGTTTCTGCGCACGGTAAAATGTTTGCGCTTCTTCCAGCGTTGCGGCAGCGGTAAACACGACTTCGGCGGTGGCCGCAGCCAGTTTCTGGCCGTCAGCGGAGGAACCCGCTTCGATAATTACCGGACGCCCCTGCGGCGAACGGGTAATATTCAGCGGCCCCTGTACCTGGAAATACTTGCCCTGATGGTTCACCGGTTTGATTTTCTCATTGACGAAATACTGACCGCTGGCATTGTCCGGCTGTACCGCCCCTTCCTGCCAACCTTCCCACAGTTTGAACGTCACCTCGAGAAACTCATGCGCCACGGCGTAACGTTCGGCATGTGCGGGCATATCGTCACGGCTGAAATTACGCGCCACGTCCGTTGAAAACGACGTCACCACGTTCCACGCCGCCCGGCCGCGGCTGATGTGATCGAGAGAAGAAAAGCTGCGTGCCAGATTAAACGGATCGCTGAATGTCGTTGAAGCCGTGGCGGCCAGCCCGATATGGCGGGTTTGTACCGCCAGCGCCGACAGCAAGGTCAGCGGTTCAAGCCGCGCCATGGTGGACGGTAAACGGTAGACGCTGGTCGCCAGGGCATCGCCGATGAAGAACATATCGAATTTACCCGCTTCGGCTTTTCTGGCGATCCACGTCAGCCAGTCGATATCGGTCGGCGAACCGAGGTTTTCAGTTAAGCGCCAGCCACTGACGTGATGCCCGAGCGGCTGCACAAACAGACCAAGACGCAATTTACGCGTGTTTTCTGAAGAAGATGAAGAAGAGGTCATGGCGTTATCCCTGAGAATAATGATGAACTTCAGTTGCCCGCAGGGCTTTTTCGATATTTTCCGCTGCCACTGAGAACGGCAAACGGTCGGCATTTTCGGTGGAGAATTTCACTTCGCGGGCAATGGCCGCGATGATCGTGTCCCGGTCGCCATTCAGTGGCGGCAGTGCCAGCGGCGCGCCATATTGACGCAACAACCCCAGCAACTGCAGCTCCGGCTGGCCGTTATAGCTTTCCATCAGCGACTGCACCAGCAACCCGAAACCCACTTTCTCGCCGTGCAGCCAGTCATGCAATTCCGGCTGATGGGTGAAACGGTTGTGGATCGCGTGCGCCACGCCCGGCGCGGGGGTTTCATCGCGCATGCTGTTAGCCATACCTGCCACCGCGATATTAGCGTCGATAACTTTCATCAGCGCCGGCGTGACTACATGGCGGGCGTTGTCTTTCACCGCCTGAGCGCCATATTGTTCAAAGACGTCCACCGCCAGTTGTGCTGCCTGCACTTTCAGGTTCAGCGCCAGACTATCGTCGCTTTTCTGTTTATACGGGCGGAATTCGTACCATTTAGCCAGCGCATCCACAATGCCTGCTTTGAGATAACGCACATCGTTTTGCGCAATCACATTCGTGTCGACCAGCAGCATAAGTGGCATACGCGACAATGGCTGGCTGCGCACATGCCCGCCGTGCTCATTATAAATGATGCTGACCGGCGACCAGGCGGCGCAGGTCGCGGCAACTGTCGGTATTGTCACCAGCCCGACGTCGGTCAGCAGGTTCGCCACCGCTTTGGCACAATCAAGCACCCGCCCACCACCAATGCCCAGCACCAGCGTGGCGTTTTGTTCCCGCACGCTGACCAGATGTTTTTCGATAGCCGCATCGGTGCATTCCGTGGTGAGAAAATTGACCTGCCAGCGAATACCGGCTGCCTTCAGGCTGGTTTCCAGTTGCGGATTCACTGCCCGCCACGCTTTCGGGCTGGTGATGATCGCGATATCGGAGGAATGAACGGCAAGCAGCTCACCGGTACGTGAAAGCAGGCCGGGCTGATGATGATAGGTCTGCGGTGATTTTATGGCGAACACATCGATGCCCTGTATTTGTCGTCTGGTTAAAGAGAAACTGCCCGTAATTAAACAGGAATTTGATATGGGATATATTCAAGTGTTATTAAAAACATCCTACGAGAATTGAAAAAATTAACAAAGTGCTAAGTGGGGATTCTTATTAACTTATTCTCAATAGCATAGATTGATTTTTGCTATAGTCGATAAACCCCTTGCATGCTGTGCTGGATCAAAGAAATGATAGTGTCAGGCAGGGCTAATTTAACGCAATGAAAACAGACGCATCTGGCATCTTCCTATACCTGATACGCTATTTCGATGATTTGTTTTTAATTACGGCCTTAAAAACAACGTTAATTAACCCTTATATAAGAAGAGAGTATTATGTCCTCACATCCGATAGATTTTCTTTTACTTGGTAACAATTTTGGCACACCAGAAATGCGGGAAATCTGGTCAGAGCAAAATCGCCTGACACAGCAAATCAATGTCGAAGTTGCGCTGGCATTAGCCGAAGGTGAGCTGGGTGTAATCCCGCAACAGGCCGCGCTGACCATTGCTGAGCTGGCCGATGCCAGCCAGCTGAATATTGAGGATATCGCCGCTTCTGGCTCGCAGATGAAGCATTCCCTGATGCCGGTGCTCAGCGCACTACAACAGCAATGTGGTGACGCAGGGGAATACATTCATTACGGCGCGACCACGCAGGATATCGTCGATACCGCCACCGTTTTACAGCTGGCGCAAACCCTGAAAGCGATCGTCCGTGACAGTACCGCCGTGGCGAATGTGCTGAAATCTCTGGCGTGCGAGCATCAGTACACGCTGATGGCTGGCCGCACCCACGGCATGCAGGCGCTGCCGACCACATTTGGTTTTAAAGTCGCCGTCTGGCTGGATGAATTTATCCGCCATCTCGACCGCCTGGACGCCATCACGCCGCGCCTGCTGACCGGCAATATCAGCGGAGCGATCAGTACCTACGCCGCACTGGGCGAAGCGGGTCCGGAAGTTGAACGCCGCACACTGGCGCGCCTGAACCTTAATACGCCGAATATCGGCTGGCAGGCCGCGCGTGACCGCTTTTCTGAATACGCCTCGGTGGCGGTGCTGATCAGCGGCACGCTGGGCAAAATTGGCAACGAACTTTACAACCTGATGCGCACCGAAATTAATGAAATCGAAGAACCATTCAGCAGTGGAAAAATCGGCTCCACCACCATGCCGCACAAACGCAATCCTGCAGCCCTCGAAGGTCTCGCCAGCCTGACCCAACCGTTGTTGCACAGCGCATCTCTGATTTATCAGTCAATGCACGTGGAGCATGAACGTGATGCGATGAGCTGGCGCGCCGAGTGGATCACCCTGCCGGAAATCTCGATTTATCTCTCTGCCCAGTTGCAAAATGCCCAAGCGATTCTCTCCGGCCTGACGGTCAATAAAGCCCGTATGCTGGCGAATTTACAGATGCAGGACGGCCTGCTGCTGTCCGAAAAAGTGATGTTTGAGGTCGGTAAAAAACTCGGCAAACAAACTGCACATCATCTGGTGTATGACTGTGCCATGCAGGCGTTTGAAAAACGGCAATCATTTAAAACTGTTCTGCTTGCGCATCCGGTGCTGGCAGCCAGTATTACTGAACAGGATCTTGACCACTGGTTAGATCCGGCTCATTACACCGGCTGCGCCGCGCAAAAAGTCGATGACGTCATCCGTTTTGCCGTGCAGTCCGGTCATCTGAGTTCTCCTGAGGAGCACGGGTTATGACGCACCATTTCAGGCGTCTGACGCTGGATGATAAACACGATTATCTGGCGCTGATGCTGGCCGCCTACGCGCCCATTAAAGCGCTCGGGATTCAGTTTGATGCGGCCACCGCCGATCTGGCACGCGTGACGCAACATCTCGACGATCATGCGGTGTTTGCGCTGTTTGATGACCATCGAATGGTCGCTTCTGTCACCCTGCGTTTCCCGTGGGGCGCAATGCCTGGGCCGATGGGCCTGCCGCATATTGGCTGGTTCGGCACGCATCCGGACTACACCGGTCAGAGCCTCGGCAAAAAACTGCTGGGCTGGCTGGAAAACAACATTCTGATCCGCGAACTGAAAGCCCCGGCTTACTCCCTCGGCACCGCCACCAGCCATCCGTGGCTGCGCGACATGTATCTGAAACTGGGTTTTCAACCGGTCTTCGAAAGAGACCTCGGCAAAGGGCATATCACGCTGTACCTGAAAAAAATTCTCGATGAAAAAAGCCACACCCGCTGGCTGGAACGTCAGCCACCTACAGGAGTTTAAATGTCAGATATCACGCAAGACCATCAGCCTGTGGCGGCGTTCATTCAGGATTTCCGCCACCACATGCACCGCTATCCGGAACTGTCCAACGAAGAAGTTAACACCACCGCCAGCATCAGGGAGGCACTGGAGAAGTATCAAATCCGCGTGTTGGATTTGCCGCTCAAAACCGGTCTGGTAGCAGAAATTGGCGGCATCAATCCCGGTGAACTGGTGGTGCTACGTTCTGATATCGATGCTCTGCCAATTGAAGAACAATCCGGCGTGGATTACACCTCGCAAAATCCCGGTGTGATGCACGCCTGCGGCCACGATTTCCACACCTCGGCGGCGCTCGGCGCGGCGATTTTGCTGAAAGCGCAGGAAGAGTCGCTTTCCGGCACGGTGCGCATACTGTTTCAGGCGGCGGAAGAAACCGGTCACGGAGCCCCGGCGCTGATTGATACCGGCGCGCTCGATAACGCCGCCGTCATTTTCGGCATTCATAACGATCCCTCTTTGCCGGTCGGCGTTATCGGCAGCAAAGACGGCGCATTAACAGCGGGCGTGGATCGCTTTGCGATCGCCATTTCCGGTACCGGCAGCCACGCGGCACGTCCGCACGAAGGCAACGACCCGATTATTATCGCCGGACAGGTGATTTCCGCACTGCAAACCCTGATCGCCCGCAACGTGCCGTCCGCACACAACGCGGTGATATCCATCACTCAGGTTCACAGTGGCAGTACCTGGAACGTAATCCCGGATTCCGCCTGGCTGGAAGGCACTGTCCGCACCTTTAATCAGGATACACGAGAACTGATCGAGCGCCGTTTCCGGCAGGTTCTCGCAGGCATCGCTGCGGCATTTGATACCGACATCAGCCTGGACTGGCAGCCAGGCCCGCCGTCAGTGGTCAATACGGCTAAGTGGGTGGATTTCGCGCTGGCGCGAGGCGAAGGCTCCGGCTTCGAAGCCCGTCGCGTTGAAGCCAGCCCGATTGGCGAAGACTTCGCGTTCTATCAGCAAAAATTACCCGGCGCGTTCATCATGATCGGCTCCGGTGGTCCTTACGCGCTGCATCATCCGCAATTTCGCGTTGACGATCGCGCCCTGTTTCCGACTGCACATTACCTGTCGCAACTGGCGGTACAGGCACTGCAAACGCTGAGTGCGGAAATTCTCAGCAAAGAAAAAAAAGATTGAATAAGCAGAGACATTTTTCGGCGCAATGACTTCGTCAGCAAGCCATGATCATTTTTACCGGGTGGGGAATGCCCAATATCGGGCATTTCTTTCTGGCGCTGGATACGGCCGCGTTTGGTGATCCCGATGTGTTTAATTTCAGACGCCCTTCTGGCGCAATTGCATGCTCTTTGCGAGCGTGAACATTTCGTTGATTTATTATCTCCGGTCATTCGGGCCTGAAGCGGGAAATACACCTATGACATTAACGCAGTCGCTGGCGAAACTTATCGTCAGTTCATCCCCTACTCCAGCCGCTCATGAGGCAGCCCGCGAAGGGTTACTGGATTTTCTGGCGGTTACCCTGCCGGTTTTACGCGGCGATTTACCCGATGCAGGGCTGAACAGTTTGCATCAGGTTTACCGCGCTGGCGATCGGGCCACCCACGCGTTACTGCTCGGATATGCCGGTCACGCGCTGGATTTTGATGATTTCCATCCCGACTTTCGCGGCCATCCCGGCGTGGTGATTTTGCCCGCGCTGTTGGCGCTGGCCTCACAACGGCCAGACATCAGCGGCGGGCAGTTTCTCGATGCGTACGTGACCGGCGTGGAAATGGCCGGACGCCTCGGGCTGGCCGCCGGTTTTCAGCATTACAAACTCGGTTTTCACAATACCGCCACGCTCGGCACGATTGCGGCCTCCGCTGCCTGTGCGCGGCTGGTGGATGCCACTGAACGGCAAACGGCGTTGATTCTGGGTTTAGCGGCGACGCAGTCCGCAGGGTTACGTGCGCAGTTCGGTAGTGACGTCAAACCGCTGCACGCCGGGCTGGCGGCGCAGACCGCCGTCATTGCCACACAGCTGACGCTGGCAGGCTTTCACGGCCAGGCAGACAACGTGCTTGACAGCTTTTTATCGGCTTACTGCGCCGGTCAGCAACAGCCGGAAAAACTCATTTCAGACTGGGGCGCGCCGTGGCGGATTGTCTCGCCCGGTCTGGAATTCAAACCCTATCCGACCTGCGGTGGCACGCACAGCGCTGCCGATGCCGCGCGGACTATTCGTTATGACTGGCTGCAAACCGGTCAAGGCACAGATGCACTGATCGGCGCCATCGAACGGATAGAGGTGTCTTTCCCGCCGGGCGGTGATATTGCGGCGTCGGTACGAAAACCGGCAACCGGCGTTGAAGCGCGGTTCAGCCTGGAATACGTGATTGCAGCCTGTCTGCTGCGCGGAGACTTACGCTTAGAGGATTTCACCCCGCAAGCGGTGGAAGCCGACATTGCCGCACTGGCAGAGCGTGTCTCGCGTTGCCCGGATTTCTCCGCACCGCCGGACGAGCTGAACCCCGCTGCGCGTTTTCATCAGGTGACGGTATTCCTGCGCGACGGCACTCTGCTGCAACGGCGTTTCACCCGTCAGCAAAGTCTGGCGATCCCGTTTGATTTGCCGGCGAAACTGCGCACCTGTTTGCCGGATTTCACTGACGCACAGCGGACAGAAATCGTGGCACTGAGCAGGCTGGAAAGCCGCGACAGTCTGCCACGGCTTGCAGAGATGTTGTTTGGGAAACGGGTTAAGGAATAACGTTATAAAACAGTCGACAGAAAATGGCGGACACGGACGTTCTCCGTTTCATCCAGCACGCTTTTCGTCGGCCCTGACGCCACAATTTTTCCGCCCTCCATAAAAATGACATTATCCGCCACTTCACGTGCAAAGCCGATTTCGTGGGTGACGATCACCATCGTTATCCCTGAATGCGCCAGCTTTTTGATCACCTGCAACACTTCGCCCACCAGTTCGGGATCCAGCGCGGAGGTCGGTTCATCGAATAACATCACTTCCGGGTCCATCGCCAGCGCACGGGCAATTGCCACGCGTTGTTGCTGGCCACCGGAAAGCTGCTGAGGCCAGTCATCTTCGCGGTTGTCTAAGCCGACCTGCCGGAGCAACGCGCGGGCTTTACTGACTACCTGCTGACGGTTTTGCTTCTTCACCCGCAGCGGTGCATCGATAATATTTTGCAAAACCGTACGGTGCGGAAACAGGTTAAATTGCTGAAACACCATGCCGGTACGGCTGCGCTGTGCGGCAATTTTGCGGCTGCTCAGTTCATACAGCGCGGAACCTTTCTGCTGATAACCGACCAGTTCACCTCCGATACGGATTGTGCCGCCATCGAGTTTTTCAAGATGATTGATACAGCGCAGCAAGGTGGATTTCCCTGAACCAGAAGGCCCGAGGATCACCGTGACCGAACCGGCCGGAATATCGAGGCTGATTTCATCCAGTATGATATTACCGGAGAAACGCTTGGTGACTTTGCGAAATTCAATGGCCTCACCCATGGCTGGTTTCTCCTGCGCTGAGACTGACGGTGCTGACCGTGCGGGCTGCGCCGGTTTTCGTGACTTTACGTTTTACCTTCCTGTGGCTGCTGCGGCTGAAATGTCGTTCGACGTAATACTGAATCACCGACAGCAACGACGTCAGCAACAGGTACCATAATGTGGCGACCAGCAGCAGCGGGATCACTTCATAGGTGCGCTGATAAATAATCTGCGCCGAGAACAGCACATCCTGTAATGAAATCACCGAAACGACCGCGGTGGTTTTCAGCTGACCGATCACTTCATTCCCCGCAGGAGGCAGAATAGCCCGCATCGCCTGCGGCAAAATGGTGTGGCGGAATATCTGTGACGGGCGGTAACCCAGGGCGCGTGCCGCCTCGACTTGCCCGGTGCCGACGCTCTGAATACCGGCGCGGATAATCTCTGCGGCATAGGCAGACTGATGCATGACTAATGCAATCACGGCGGCGCTGAACGGGCTAATCAGTGAGTTCGCGGAAGCGCTCCAGATTTCACCTGCCCACGGCAGCGAAATCGAAATATTCGGGTAAAGCGCGGCAATGTTGTACCAGAGAAACAACTGGACCAGCATCGGCACCCCCCGGAAAAACCAGGTATAACCCCAGCTGACAGCGACCAGCACCGGATTGGATGACAGGCGCATCAGCGCAAGAACCGTGCCGCCTGCAAAACCAAAAACCACGGAAATTGCGGTCAACCGCAACGTCATCAGTACGCCCTGAATGATTGACGGACCGGTAAAGTTTTCGGCGATTACCGACCATTCAAAACGCGGATTGCTGAGCATGGAGTTCCCCATAGCCAGCAATATCAGCAATACGATCAGGGCGCTTATCCAGCGCCCGATATATTTTTTACCGACGATCCGTAGTTCTTCCGCCTGCTGATCGTGTGTTTCACTGCTCATCCGAAAATCTCTTCATTACGTTTTGACTCTTTGACTGCGCCAAAACCGATGGACCATTTATCGAGGATCTGCTGGTAAGTGCCGTCTTTGATCAGCGAGTTCAGGGATGCCTGCACCGCCTCTTCCAGCCCCGACTGTTTAGGGAACGCCACAGATACAGGCGCATCATCCACATGAATGGTGCCGGTCAGCGTCAGCGGTTTGACCTGACTAACCTGATACGTCAGACCTTCATACGGGCCGAAGAACATCGGTACCCGACCGCTGACCACGGCCTGTACGCCTGAAGGGCGATCCGGGAATACGGCAATCTTGATCGGGGGTTTACCGGCATCAGTACAAATTTTGCTGGCCGCTTCAAGGCGCCCGATCTGCGTAGTACCCGCTCCTGCGCCCACTTCCTGCCCGCACACGGCGTCAAAAGAGGTAAATGGCGCAATGTTTGCGTCTTTACGCGAGATCACCCCCAGGCGCGACGCATCGTAATAACTGACGAAATCGACCTGCTCGAGACGTTTTTTGGTGGCATTGATATTGGATAGCGCGACGTCATAGCGACCGGATTTCAGCCCCGGAATGATGTTGTCGAAACCGCCGGTATCCTGCCAGCGCACTTCCACACCGAGCCTTGCCGCCACGGCATTCATCACATCAATCTCGCGCCCGGCGAGCGTTTTATTGTCTTCCTGGAAAAAAGTGGTTGGCGGAGTATTCGGATTAGTACCTGCAACAATATATCCGCGTTTGGCGATGTCCGCCGGAAGCTTACTTTTCAGCGCATCATCAGCGGTGACATGAAAGGTGGTCGAAGACGGAACAACCTGCTCCGCAGCCCATGCAGAAGAGAGATTTCCGGCAATCAGCAAAGGGAGCAGTAATTTAGATAACGTCATAAAGAAGCCTTTTCCTGGTTAAAAGCTGTGAAAACCACAAAAGAGGTGCGGTAAAAGAGGCAAGGCCATCAGAGGGGTTTTATCATTTATAGAGCAACACCCGCCCTGCCTTAGACCTGATTTTGCGGGCATATACCTTTTATTGACAAATGAGAAAAAGAGATAAAGATTTCGAAAAAGTGGGAAAGTCAGGGGCAGACTTAAGGGCTCTTTTAATTCAAATTCAATGTCCACACCGTGGGCTTGCCGCCCACACTGGCCCAAAGGGTTGGCAGACTGATACGCGCCAATTATCGTATGAACCCTGACCGGATTTAACGCCTCAAAATCAGAAAGTTAGTACCATCCGAAAAACGCTGCTAATAGCATCCTGCCGCCACGCACTCATCCTGGTCAAACGCGCGTCATGGCTTCATCACGATCCGGCCAAGCGGTTTCGCTGTCTCAGCAAATTCGTGGGCCGCGGCAGCGTTAGCCAGGGGAAAGATGCGGTCAATGACAACCGTGACGCGCCCTGCTGCTACAGCCTGCAGCATCTCGTCCACGCTTGTTCGAACTCCATGTCTTGCAAAAAGAGGTCCCATGAATACCCCCATGAGCGTCTGGTTAGACTGCATTGCCGGCCATAAGTCGACAGTCAGACTGTTGCCGCCGGCATTACCGACGAAGACCAGACGTCCTTCCGGAGCGAGTGCAGAAAGCGAAACAGGCAACGTCGTTCCCACCGGATCGATGACGAGATCAACACCGGTGCCATGGGTGTACTGTCTGACACTGTCCACGATGTTATCCTTTGTACGATCCACAACATGATCGGCACCAAGTTCACGCAACCGACCTCGTCGCTGCGTTCCGCTTACCACGGCGATGACCGTTGCGCCTGCTTGTGAGGCAAGCTGAACGGCCGCGAGCCCCACGCCACCCGCTGCGGCCTGAATAAGAACGGTTTCTCCCTGCCGGAGCATGCCTCGCGTGAAAAGGCAATGATGCGCGGTTCCAAATGAAATCGGCAATGTCGCCGCTTCTGCCATTCCCACCCCATCGGGTATAAGCCAGGTGCGTTCCGCGGGCACAGCCCAACGTTCCGCATGCGATCCCTGCATGTGAAAAGCAGCGACTCTGTCCCCAACCGTACGGCTTCGGACTTTCGATCCGACGGCAACAACTGTGCCCGCGGCCGCGTAGCCAACGATCCATGAAGGAAGCGGCGGCGGCGTTGAACGGCGATTGATCAGGTCGCCACCCTCAATCGAGATAGCCTCGACAGAAATCAGGATGTCGTCGGGCCCTGTGACCGGCTCCGGGACATCGACATATTTCAGGACGCCGGGAGCGCCTTCCACGTCATAGACCGCTGCTTTCATAAATTTTCCTCTGTCTTATCTTCCGACTGGCGGAAAAACCCGTCACGCGCAGGGCAGCCTGGCAATCACCTTAATCTCAAACTGGAATCCGTAAAGCAACGTCACGCCGATCCCGGTCAACGTAGGGTAAGGCGCTTCCCCCCAATATTCTGGCAGGATACTCCAGATAGCGTCGAGATTTGACTCGGGGTCGACAACAAAGAGGGTCACGTCAACCACGTCACCGAACGTGCAGCCCGCAGCCGCGAGGACAGCATTAAGGTTATCGAAGGCCAACCTGACCTGCGCTTTCAGTTCGGGCTCTGGCGAACCATCCTCGCGGCTACCAACCTGCCCGGAAACGAACAGAAAACCGTTGGATTTGATGGCCGGTGAATAGCGATTGCGCTCATAGAGCGCCTGCCGACCGAGGGGAAAAACGGCTTCGCGTGCTGTCATGTTTGAACCTCTGCAATGGGGCAAAATCAGCCCGGTGAACGTAAAGTCACTTTACAGGTGCGGGATCGGGTGGATAAACAAGCGACTTTGTCCATCATTGTTTGTAAAATCCAAACAATCGGTGAAAAGGGGGATAAGGAATGGATCGTTTCGATGCGATGCGCGCCTTTGCTCGCGTGGTGGAGGCAGGGAGCTTCACAAAGGCTGCCCAAACGCTTCATATGAGTAAAACCACGGTGACGCAGCTCATTCAGCAGCTGGAAGCGCGCCTGCGCGTCAAGTTGCTCCATCGCACCACCCGCAGGCTCGGCGTGACTGCCGATGGCGCGGTCTACTACGAGCGCGTCATCCGCCTGCTGGCGGACATGGAGGATGCTGAAAACAGCCTGTCCAGTGCGGCGATGACGCCCAGGGGACGGCTACGGGTGGATGTGCCCAGTCCGCTGGCCCTCCTCGTCCTGGTACCGGCGCTACCGGCTTTCCACGCGCGCTACCCTGACATCCAGTTCGACATGGGCGTCAGCGACCGGGTGGTGGACCTGATCGGCGACAACGTGGATTGCGTCCTGCGCGGTGGCGACATCAACGACCAGTCCCTGATCGCGCGCCATGTCGGCGATTTGCAAATCGGCGTCTACGCCGCCCCTGGCTATGTGGAACGCCTTGGCGCCCCTGCGCACCCGCGAGAGCTGGAAAACACCGACCATCGCATAGTGGGATTCTTGTCCTCGCGCACCGGTAAGATTGAGCCTCTGGTCCTGCGCAGTGGGAGTGAACATATTGAAATCACAGGCCGCTATGTACTTGCCGTGGATGATGGCAATGCTTACCTCGAAGCGGGGCTCACTGGCTTAGGCGTGATTGCGCTGCCAACCTATATGGCGGCAAAACATCGGGCCAGTGGCGCTTTAATTCCGTTATTTGAACAATGGCGTATCAGTCCAATGCCATTGTACCTGGCGTTTCCGCCAAACCGCCATGTCAACGCCAAACTGCGTGTTTTTATTGATTGGATCGTTGAATTGATGCAGAAGCATGTTCCCAATTCCAACAATAAGTAACGCCATCCCGGTCAGAGGATCCCTGTTTAAGAAGCCCGGCAGCCATCGCGCAGCCGGGATCACCCCCTGCGGTGCCAGCGCAGCGCGTCGACCACCAGCGTAAACGCCGCCGGAAGATGCTGTCGGCCCGGGTAGTAAAGATAGTATCCCGGGAAATGAGGGCACCAGTCGGCAAGTAGCGGTACCAGTTCCCCCGTGGCGATATATTTCGCCGCTAAGTCGTGAGGAACATAGGCAATCCCTGCTCCGTCCAGCGCCGCCTGAATCATCAGAAAGGTATTGTTAAAAACGGTTTGCCCATCAACGCGAACGCTGGTCTTTTGACTTCCCTTTTCAAACTCCCAGGCGTAAAGCCCGCCATGGGTGGGCAAACGCAAATTAACGCAGTTATGCGCCATCAGATCCTCAGGACGTCTTACTGCCGCCCTGCCGGCAAGATAAGCGGGGGCGGCAACCACCGCCATCTGCACATCGGGCGTGATGCGCACCGCAATCATGTCCTTATCCACCTGATCGCCCATCCGTACGCCGGCATCAAAACGCTGGGCGGCAATGTCGGTCAGCTCGTACCCGACGCTGAACTCAATATGAATATCCGGGTATTGCGTTAATAAAGGCCGCAGACGGGGCCACAGCACGGTGACGATGGCATGATCGTTGGCGGTGATGCGTACCGTTCCGGCGGGTTTATCTCGTGAAGCGCGCAGAGAAGCCAGTTCAGCTTCGATTTCATTCAGCCGCGGCGCCAGAACGGCCAGCAGACGGTTCCCGGCATCGGTTGGCGAAACGCTGCGCGTGGTGCGGATTAACAGCCTTACCCCGAGACGCGCTTCCAGAGCCAGCAGCGTATGGCTCAGCGCTGACCGGGAAACACCCAGAATCGCGGCCGCCCTGGTAAAGCTGCGCTCGTGAGCCACCGTGGCAAAAGCCTGCAGGTCGTTGAGTTTTTCTTTGCTCATTATTGGTGAATTTTGTGCACTAGTGTATTCACATTTGCGCATCTTATCATTTAATCAAACCTTCTCTACACTTTGTTCAACGAGTCGTAAGGGGCCGCTTAAAAGCCCGAAACTGAAATGTGGAGACATCATGAACCAACAATTTGACGGTAACGGTATCTTCCCCAAGGGGGAGAAAAACGAGGCCTATGCGCAGTATTTTCAGGGTACCAGCTACCTGAATATGCTCTCCACGGAAGGGGTCAATATCGGTAACGTGGTCTTCGAGCCCGGCTGCCGTAACCACTGGCATATCCATCATAAAGGCGGGCAAATTTTACTGGTGACCGGCGGTCGCGGCTGGTATCAGGAGTGGAATCAACCGCCGCGCGAGCTTACCGCTGGGGACGTCGTGAATATTCCCGCCGGCGTCAAGCACTGGCACGGCGCGGCCGCCGATAGCTGGTTTGCCCATATCGCCGTTGCCGTCCCTGCCGAAGGTGCGTCTAACGAATGGCTGGAGCCGGTCGCCGACGACGCCTATCGTCAACTGCCTTAAACATCGAAACAGCAGGGCTCGCCAGTTAATGCGCCCTGCTCTCATTCGGCGGTATGCGAAAATGCATCTTCGACTAATTGCCCGAGCCCCGGGGAAAACCGCTCATCGCCAGCAGCGCGCTTTGCAGCGAGGCGCTAAACATCTCCCCGTGAGATAGCCCGGGATAGGGCCACCAGTTGACCGCCACGCCATTTTTCTTGAGCAGGGAAACCGTCTGCAGGACGTTGCCCCGGATCTCTTCTGCTCCCGCGGAAGAGGCCCGCTGGGTCGCAACCGCCCCCTCCATCAGGTACAGGGTCTTCCGGTTAAACGCATCCGCCTTCGCCGCGGCCATTTTTGCTAACAGCGAGGCGTTACCCCGTCCCAGAGAAGGACTGGCAGAAAAATAGATTTGGAAGCGGGATGACGCCAGCCAGGCGTCAATGATGAATAATCCGCCATAGGAGTGCCCCCAGATAGCCCGCTGCTGAGGGTTGATCGCGATCCCGCGCTCAACTTTTTCCACGATGGTATTTTCTAATAGCTGGCGAAATGCCTCGCTGCCGCCGCTCTTCCGTCGGTCCCATCCGGCGTCGGCAGGATTCTCCTCTACTTTCGGCCGGTAGTCATAGGCTCGGGCGGGCTGATCGAAGGGCAAATTCGTTTGATAGCCGATGGCCACAATAACGGGCGGCGTTTTTTGCGTAAACGTCTCAAGCAGCGAGTCGGACAACCGGTCCATCACCGCGTTGCCGTCCAGGGCGTACAGAATCGGATACCCCTGCGCGGGCGGCGCCGCGTTCGGTATCGCCGTCCAGACCTTATAATGCCGTTCGCCATCAAGGGAATCGAAATAAGCAACGTTGAAGTGATAATACGCGGAACCGCGGTCGGCGATATTCGGCCCCAGCGGGCGCATATCCGGCCTGGCGTAAGCGTTAATGCCATAAAGCGTGGAGACCAGCGCGGCGATAAAAATCCGCCCTTTCGGCGGAGAAGCAAAACAAAATTTGCGAAGCGACATCGGTTAATTGTTTCCAGCACACCCTCGGTAGTGATAATGATTGCTAATATCAATCTCAATTGCAAGCAACGAGGTTATCCCGGGAGCGGCGCGTTGCGCCTGCCCGGGGAACCCATCATCACATCACGGGTAGCCCGGCTCGCGCTGCGCTTAGCCGGGCTACCGGGAATGCCGCGTTCTGCTCAATATCAGGCCGTACGCCATCTCCGGGTCAACGGCTTCTCGACTTCCACAATCAGGAACATCACAAAACCGATAATAAAGGTGATAACCCAGTAGCGGAACGGCAGCGCTTCGGTACCAAACAGCATCTGCATAAACGGTGCGTAGATAATCAGCAGCTGCAGCACCAGCAGCACCCCGCTGACAATCCAGATCCCCCGGTTCGCCAGCAGCCCTTTACTCAGCGAGAAGCCGTCCGCCACCCGGCAGTTGAGCATATAGAACCACTGGGCGGTGACCAGCGTCTGCAGCAGCACCGTGCGGATAAACTCAGGCGAATAGCCGCGCGGCTGTAGCCAGGCTTCAAGCACAAAGGCGCTGACGGCAATCATCGAACCGACAAAAATCACCCGCCAGATAGCAAAGCCGTCCATTACGTGCAGTTTGGGATCGCGCGGCGGACGCCGCATGATGTTCTTCTCGCCCGCTTCGAACGCCAGGCCGAACGACAGCGTGGCGGAGGTCGCCATGTTCATCCACAGGATCAGCACCGGCGTCAGCGGAATTAAATTCCCCGCCAGCAGCGCAATAATGATCAACAGCCCCTGCGCCAGGTTGGTCGGCATAATGAAGAGAATGGTTTTCTTCAGGTTGTCGTATACCCGACGCCCTTCCCTGACGGCGCTGGCGATGGTGGCGAAATTATCGTCGGTCAGCACCATATCCGCGGCCTCTTTGGTCACTTCGGTGCCCTTAATCCCCATCGCGATACCGACATCGGCCTGCTTGAGCGCCGGGGCGTCGTTCACGCCGTCGCCGGTCATCCCGACCACCTCTTTCCTGCTTTGCAGCGCCTGCACCAGGCGGAATTTATCTTCCGGGCTGGTACGCGCGAAAATATCGAATTTCTGCGCCGCTTCGCTGAGCTGAATATCGTCCATCACCTCCAGTTCTCTGCCGGTGATAGCGTTTTCCGCATTGCCGATCCCCAGCATCTTGCCGATGCTCATCGCGGTTTGCGGGTGGTCGCCGGTGATCATCTTCACGCGGATCCCGGCCTGCAGGCAGTCGCCGATCGCCGTAATCGCCTCCGGTCGCGGCGGATCCATCATCCCGGCAACCCCCAGCAGAATGACGCCCTGCTGCAAATCCTCATGGCTAAGCTCCGTTTGCCCGTCGGCTGCCGGTTTCCACGCCGCCGCCACCATCCGCAGCCCTTCCCGCGCGTACTCTTCGATTTTCGCTTCCCAGTAAGGCTGATCGAGCGGCGCCAGGCCATGGTCGGTTTGCTGATGCTGACACAGACGGAACAGGACATCGGGCGCGCCGGTAATCAAAATCATCTCTTCATCGCCGATGCGGTACAGCGTCGACATATATTTATACTGTGAATCAAAGGGGATTTTGCTGCGCAGCTCGGTGTTGACCGTCGGGAGCGGGACTTTCGCCGCCAGCACCTTCAGCGCCCCTTCGGTCGGGCCGCCGGTAATTTTCCACAGCCCGCTTTCGTCTTTGATAAGCTGACTGTCGTTACACAGATCGATGGTGCGCAGATAGCGTTCCAGCAGCGTGCCGGGGGCAACGGTTATCGGATCGGGCTCATCGATCGGATGAATATTCCCTACCGGTTCGTAGCTGTCGCCCTCTACGCGATAAACGTTATCAGCGGTAATAACGGCCTTCACCGTCATCTCGTTCATGGTCAGCGTTCCGGTTTTATCCGAGCAGATCACCGTCATCGCCCCAAGGGTTTCCACTGTGGGCAGCTTGCGGATAATCGCCTTCTGACGGGCCATGGTTTGCACGCCGAGCGAGAGGATTATCGAGATAATCGCCGGTAAACCTTCCGGCACCGACGCCACCGCGAGGCTAATCAACGACAGCATCAGCTCAGAAACCGGCATATCGCGGAACAGCAGGCTGAAGACAAACAGCGCGGCCATCATCACCAGAATGATGATAAAAATGGCTTTGCCGAGCTTATCCATTTGCACCAGCAGCGGCGTACGGTGTTTTTCGATATCCGACATCATCTGGTTAATATGGCCCAGCTCGGTATCGCCGCCGGTGGCGACCACCAGGCCTTTTCCGCCGCCCGAACTCACCGTGGTGCCGGAAAACAGCAGATTGGTACGATCGCCTAGCGGCAGTTCGCCGCTGAGCGCCTCGGTGCTTTTCTCTACCACCGTCGATTCGCCGGTCAGAATCGCCTCTTCCACCCGCAGGTTATGCGCTTCGATCACCCGCAGGTCGGCGGGAATGCGATCGCCTGCGCGGATGACGACGATATCGCCGGGGACCAGAGCGGTTGTCGGGATCGTTTCATGGTTGCCCTGACGAATAACCACCGCCTCGCTGGAAAGCATGTTGCGAATGCTCTGAAGCGATTTTTCCGCATTGCTCTCCTGGATATGGCCGATCAGGGCGTTAATCACCGCCACGCCGAGGATCACCAGGGTATCCACCCAGTGCCCCATGACCGCCGTCAGCAGCGCCGCCGCCAGCAGCACATAGATCAGCACATCGTTAAAATGCGCCAGAAAGCGCAGCCACGCCGGCTTTCCCGCTTTTTGCGGCAGCGCATTTTCGCCATACTGCTGCAAACGCGTCGCCGCCTCGGCACCGCTGATGCCCTCCGGAGTGCTGTGGGTGCTGGTCAGGGTTTCTTCTACGGAGAGCTGATAGAACGGGCCGCCCGGTTTTTCTTTATTCATAGTTATCTCCTCACTCCTGTAACGGAAATCAGGACAGCCTCAGGCCGCCCTTAACGCACCACAAAAACCGGAACATGGGCATAGCGAACGATTCCTGCCGCCTCCGACCCCAGCAGATGCGTCTGAATATTCGGGTTGCGCGAACCGATGATCACCACATCCGCTTTCAGTTCATCGGCCAGTTTGGTCACCTCATCGCGAATGTTGCCGCTGCGAATGTGAATCTGAATATCCTTTTCCGTCAGCGCGAGTTTCTTGATCAGCTCTGCCAGCTTTTCCTTAGCAGTATTAATCAGATAGTCTTCCATTTTTCGTGCATCGGAAATAAAACCGCGCGTCAGCACCGGAGAAAAAGAGGGAATGACGTGTACCAGATGAATCTGTCCCGAAGAGCTTTGCGCAAGGAATTGGGCGTGGGACAAGGCCTTGTCCGCCAGACCGATTTCAAACACATCAACCGGCACGAGGATATTTTTATACATAGAGACAATCCTTTTATTACCTATAAAAAAAGGTGGTGAAAACAGCCCGGGCAATGGCGCTGAGGAAAAAGATCTCAAGAACAAAATCTGCAAGACGTGTAGGTATAATTAAACGTAGCACACCACGATAAACATTATTAAGTCGCCAATTAATATATTGAAAAATATCACAGAGTCAGGCGCAGCCAGACAATTCGACTACAAACCCCGTAAAATCGTCGCCATCGCCGTAATTTTTGCTATTTTTAACATTTCCGTTTTACTACGACTATCCTCATTATCAGTGGCTTGTTCACTTTCTGTCGCCCCACAATAATTATTACGATAAGAATTTACTTAGCTAAGCGTTAGCGCTAAAGGAGGAACGATGTTCGGTTACAGTCTGTTTCGCCTGAGCCTGTTTATTGCCCTGGCAATAATCGCCTGTACGGCTACCGGTTTAATTACCTATTTCGTTGTCTCGGCCCTCGCTGAATAAATACAGCGATTGTGAATAATATGTAAAACATAGCCTTTTACTTCGAGGGGAATACAGTGAACCGTTATTTTTCTCTCATTCCGCTTGTTATTTTAATAACAACGGCTTGCGATCGGAAAGCGCCTGAAATTACGCCGTTACCGCGGATGGTCAAAGTCGCCGAGGTGGTGGCTATCGGTGATGCGCAGCAGCGCGTATTTCCCGCCCGCATTGAGTCCGGGGACTCCACCGATTTATCTTTCAAACGCGGCGGCCAAATTGAATCTCTTGATGTCCGTCAGGGAGCCAATATTACTCAGGGGCAGCCCCTTGCCAGGCTCAACGCCCGGGAAGCGCAGCAGCGCGTGAATGAACGGCAAACCGCCGCCACCCTCGCCCAGCGGCAGTTCGATCGCTTCCAGACGCTGGCCGGGCGTCAGGCGATTTCAAAGGCGGAAATGGATATCCAGCGGGCCAACCGCGACGCCGCTAACGCCGCGCTGAAAATCGCCCGCGAAGAGCTGTCGCAAATGACGTTGACCGCCCCGTTCAGCGGCGTTGCCGCTTACGTGCCGGTACGTAACCATCAGGTGGTTGCCGCCGGGCAGCCAATTGTGACTCTGACGCGAAACGATCTGCTCGACGTGGTGTTTAGCGTTCCGGAAAATCTCTTTACCGCGCTCGATATTCGCAACGCGCAGTATCGTCCTGTCGTCAAAATTAACGCCATGCCGGACCGCCAGTTTACCGCTGAATATAAAGAGCACACTGGCAGCAGCGACAGCAGCACGCTCACCTGGCAAATCATACTGACTATGCCGCGGCCGGCCGACTTTCCCTCGGTGGGCGGCGTAAGCGGAACGGTGACGGTCAATCTGGCAAACCTGCCCGCCAGCGCCGGTCAAAACGCGGTGGTGGTGCCGGTTGAAGCGGTGTTTAACCCGGATAATCGCCCGCGCAATGAGCCCCACGTCTGGGTGGTACAGGGAAGCGGCGACCAGCTCAAGCTGGAAGAGAGAAAAGTCGGCGTGGGCCCGGTGACCTCTCAGGGCGTGGTGATTACCGAAGGGCTCAGCGTCGGCGAGCGTGTCGTGGCGGCAGGCGTCAGCGAATTACATGCGCAACAGCCGGTTCGTATCTGGACGCGTGAACGAGGTTTGTAATGGATATTTCCCGCCAGTTTATTAACAACCCGGTCCGCGTCTGGCTGACCATTTTGCTGCTGGGCATCGGCGGGATCTTCGCTCTGCTGAATATTGGCCGCCTGGAAGATCCGGCGTTTACCATCAAAACCGCGGTGGTGGTCACCCACTATCCCGGCGCGTCGGCGCAGCAGGTGGAAGAAGAAGTCACCCTGCCGCTGGAAAACGCGCTGCAGCAGCTGCCGTATCTCGACAACGTCAGCTCAATTTCCTCCAACGGTCTGTCGCAAATTACCGTCAATATCGCCTCGCGCTACCACTCCCGCGAGCTGCCGCAAATCTGGGATGAACTGCGCCGCCGGGTGGGCGACGCCGCCCGCCAGTTCCCTCCCGGCGTCGCCGCTCCGTTTGTGAACGACGATTTTGGCGATGTCTTTGGCTTCTTCTTTGCCCTCTCCGGCGAGAGCTTTACCAACCCTGAGCTGGTTCGCTATGCCGAACAGCTGCGTCGCGAACTGGTGCTGGTCCCCGGCGTCGGCAAAGTCGCCATCGGCGGGGCGATCCCCCAGCAGATCAACATCGATATCTCGCTGGCGAAAATGGCCGCCCGCGGAATCACGCTCAACCAGCTGGCGGCGATACTGAGCAGGTTGAACGTGGTGTCTAACGCCGGTGAGATTAAATCCGGCAGCGAATCGATTCGCCTGCATCCCACGGGCGAGTTTGCCAACCTCGACGAGCTTGGCGACCTGTTAATCAGCCCGCACGGCTCGGCAACGGCGACGCGGCTGCGCGATATTGCCACCCTCTCGCGCGGGCTGAGCGAATCGCCTTCCAGCATTTACCACGCCAACGGCCGACAGGCGGTCACTATGGGGGTGTCGTTTATACCCGGGGTTAACGTGATTGACGTTGGCCGCGCGCTGGAAAGCAAGCTGGAGCAGATGTCGGCGGAAAAACCGGCCGGAATCAACATTGACCTGTTCTACGATCAGGCGGCGGAAGTCGCCCATTCGGTCAACGGCTTTATCACCAACTTCCTGATGGCGCTGGCGATTGTGGTTGGCGTGCTGCTGATCTTTATGGGCGTACGCAGCGGCATTATTATCGCCCTGTCGCTGGCGCTCAACGTGCTCGGTACGCTGCTGATCATGTACCTGTGGGGTATCGAGCTGCAGCGTATCTCGCTTGGGGCGTTGATTATCGCCCTGAGCATGCTGGTCGATAACGCGATCGTCATCGTCGAAGGCGTGCTGATCGCCCGCCAGCAGGGGTCAACGCTGCTCATGGCGATTAACTACGTGCTCCGCCGTTCGGCGCTGCCGCTGCTGGGGGCCACGGTGATTGCCATTCTCGCCTTTGCGCCGATTGGCCTGTCGCAGGACTCAACCGGGGAATACTGTAAATCGCTGTTCCAGGTGCTGCTGATTTCGCTCATGCTGAGCTGGTTCTCGGCGCTGACCATTACCCCGGTGCTGATTAAATGGTGGCTGTTTAAAAATCAATCACAGCCGGTGGCGCGGGCCGACGCCAACCCGTACGGCGGGCGCTTTTACCGTCTGTACCAGCAGGCTCTGCGTGCTCTTCTGCTGCGCAAAACCATTACGCTGACCGTCATGGCGGCGCTGCTGGCCGCCGCTATCTGGGGATTCGGCTCGGTGCGGCAAAACTTTTTCCCCTCGTCAAACACGCCGATTTTCTTTGTCGATCTCTGGCTACCCTACGGTACCGATATCGCGACCACCGAAAAGATGACCAGCGATATTGAGACCACCATTAACGGCCAGCCGGGCGTGGTCACCACCGTGGCCACCGTCGGTCAGGGCAGCATGCGGTTTATCCTCACCTACAGCGGGCAACGGCAGTACAGCAACTATGCGCAGATCATGGTGCGCATGGACGACCAGCGCAGCATTGCTGCCCTGACGCATCATGTGGATCGCTATATTGCGCGCAACTACCCGCAGGTGAACGCCAGCACGAAGCGCGTGATGTTCGGTCCCTCCGGCGACAGCGCCATCGAGGTGCGGATTAAAGGTCCGGACCCCGACCGTCTGCGCCTGCTCGCCAGCCAGGTTGGCGATATCCTCTCCGCGGACCCGGCCACCGACGGCGTTCGCAACGACTGGCAAAACCGTAGCAAAGTTATTCGTCCGCAGTACTCCCCCGCGCTTGGGCGCGAGCTGGGCGTTGATAAACAGGATATTGATAACGCCCTGGAGATGAACTTCTCCGGCAGCCGCGTTGGATTGTACCGTGAGGGAGCCGACCTGCTGCCGACGATCGTCCGCCCGCCCGCCGCCGAGCGCCAGGACGCGAATCACCTGAATAACGTGCTGGTCTGGAGCCAGAGCCGCCAGCAGTATATTCCGCTCAGTAACGTGGTCAGCGGCTTTCACCTCGAATGGGAAGATCCGCTGATTCTGCGCCGCGATCGCAGCCGGGTGCTGACGGTACAGACCGATCCCGACCCGCTCAGCCACCAGACGTCGGGGGATATCCTGTCCCGCGTGAAGCCGCAGATTGATGCGCTCGCTCTGCCGCACGGTTACAGCATTGAGTGGGGTGGCGATGCGGAGAACTCCAGCGAGGCGCAGCAGGGGCTGTTTACTACCCTGCCGCTGGGTTACCTGGTGATGTTTGTCATCACCGTCCTGATGTTCAGTTCGCTGAAAAATGCGATCGCCATCTGGCTGACCGTGCCGCTGGCGCTGATTGGCGTAACGCCGGGCTTTTTAATCACCGGGATCCCTTTTGGGTTTATGGCGTTAATCGGTCTGCTGAGCCTGAGCGGAATGCTGATCCGTAACGGCATCGTGCTGGTAGAAGAGATTGAACAGCAGAAACAGGAAAAAGCGCAGCAGGAGGCGATTATTGATGCCGCCACTTCGCGTCTGCGCCCTATCCTGCTGACGGCGTTCACCACCGTGCTCGGCCTGGCGCCTTTATTACTCGACGTTTTCTTCCAGAGCATGGCGGTCGTTATCATGTTTGGTCTGGGTTTTGCTACTATTCTGACGCTGCTGGTTCTGCCGGTAATCTACGCCTGTTTCCACAATCAGAATATGAAGCGACAACCATGAACAGTACCGGATTAAATATTATTAAAACGCTGGGATGCATGACGGCGGTGACCTTCTTCACCATTTACAACACCTGGGATAGCTATGATTATGACTATCACTGGATCCTCGGGTTTTTGACGTTTATTTCCACTATCGCCACGCCGCTGTTTTTTGTGGTGGCGGGATATCTGGATTCACAGTCTCGCCACGACTCACAATGGCAGTTGGGCAAAATCAAAAGCGTGGTGATCGTCTTTCTGTTCTGGATGACGGTGTACTATCTCTGGGAGCCCTACCAGCGCGGCTATCTTATCCAGCCGTGGTTTGTATTTGCGTTTATCGTCATTTACACCTTTCACCCGGTTATCGAGTGGCTCAGCCAAAGACGCACAGCGTTCTTTGCCGCGGTGTTCACGCTGCTGCTGCTCTCGTATGGTTACGATCTTTTGTCCGCGCTGTACCCGGATGTTCATGCGCTGAGCCTGGCGCCGCAGTACCGCCTGTGGACCTGGCTGCTGTTTTATCTGACCGGTCAGCTGTTCAGCGACCCGCTGGTCGCCGACTGGCTCAGGCGAGAAAAAGTGGTCAAAGGCGCGATGATCGCCATTCCGTTTATTTACCTTTTTACCTGGTTTTACGAGCGGCATTTCTTTTTCGCCCTGTTTAAGGCCGACAGAAATGCGTTCATTCTGACCGGTTCACAAATCTATATTCTGGTGGTTGCGCTGGTTATTGCCGCCAACGGCGTGCGGTTTCGCAAAAACAGCGAGTTTAAAGAGACCCTTCTCGCCACCATTAGCAAAACGATGACCGGCGTCTATATTCTCCACTACTCCGTTTTTCACCTGCTCACCGCGTTTATCCCGATTAACTCGCTGGGGACAAAATTAATGCTGATTGTCCTTACGTTTATCACTTCGGTACTGATTTCGATGCTCGCGCTGTCCAATTCGGTGGTCAAAAAAGTGATTACGATTTGACGCTCGCCGGTTCAGGTCATGGCCGCCTGCGCATTTAAAAACCGTAGCGCAGCCAGGCAAACAGTACGTTGCCGTTATTATAGGTGCCGGGAATATAGGTGAACTGCACGCTCAGACGGCGGTAGCTGGCGGAGAAGAGCGGCAAAATAATCGGCAGAGGTACGTAGTTGGCAAAGTCATCGCGGGCGGTGATCCCGGCGGTGACGCCAAGACCCAGGCGAAAGTCACGACGGCTATCAAGATACCAGCCCTTTTCCCAGCCGTAGCCGACAATCGGCTGCCACTCGTTGTGCGAATCTTTGAACATCATGGCGTAGAGCGAACTCCAGTTACCCTCCGCGTTATATCTGGAAACGCCGAAACCTCCGCCCCACGGCATTTCATTATAGTTATCCGTTTTCTCTTTATCGTACATAAAGCGGTTGTGCCAGCTGAGAAACGGCAGATATAAATCGTAGTTTTGCGGCTCATTCCAGGTCTGCGAGACGTCGTTTTTCAACCAGCTCCACCAGCCGCTGATGCGCTGCTCGCCATAGACCTTCGTTTCAGCCTGTACCGACAAGGCGAAAATAAACGCTATTCCCCACGCTAGCCGCAGACAACGTCGCATCGTTTTATCCTTAAAGAAAGTCGCCCGGTGTTCATTCAGTTTGGGAACAAAAAACAGGCTTTGCAAATATCAACCAACAAATTTTCTGCACCGTCCCGGGCTAATTGCAAGTCCAGTTAAACGCCCGTTTCAGGACAGAGAGCGCGGCCGCGGTGATTTCATTTCCTTGCCGCTGGGATTATGATGGCGCTAATTATCCTTTCTGCCCGCAGTGATTGAGAAATAGATGGACTTCATCAGCATTATTATGTCGGCGGGGAAAACCTCCGTCGATGTGGCGCTTTATACGCTGTTGCCAATCATGGTCGTCATGCTCATCGTGATGAAATATCTGGAGGTCCGCGGGGTACTGGACGCCATCGTTCGCTGGCTCGCCCCGCTGCTTAAGCCGTTCGGCTTAACCGGGATGAGCGCTTTTGCCCTGATTCAGATGAATTTTGTCAGCTTCGCCGCCCCGCTGGCGACCCTCGCGATTATGGATAAACGCGGCGCTTCGGACCGGCATATGGCCGCCACGCTGGCGATGCTTTTCGCCATGGGGCAAGGCAACGTTTTCTACCCGTTAACGCCCTTCGGCCTGCACTGGCTGGCCTCAATCATCATTTCGATTGTCGGCGGGCTGTGCGCCGCCGCGGTCACCTGGCATATCGCCGGCCGCAGGCTATCGATGGTTGAAAACGTGCGGGCCGACGCGCTGCCTGAGGCGGAGCAAAATAGCCAGGGGATTATCGCCGTTATCAACAGCGCCGGTGCCGACGCCATCCGCCTGGCCCTCGGCGCGGTGCCCATGCTGATCCTGTCGCTGGCCATCGTCGGATTTATGCAGGCGGCAGGCCTGATTGAGATGCTTCAGCGCCTGCTGCTGCCGCTGCTGCTGTGGCTGAATATTCCGGTTAACTTCGTGCTGCCGGCGCTGGTCAAATGCGTTGCCGGCGGTACGGCCTATTTCGGCGTGGTCTCCGAGCTCGTCCAGCAGGGTAAAGCGACCGTAAGCCAGATCAACGCCTCGGCGGGCCTGCTAGTGCAAACGTTCGATCTTCCCGGCATCGGCATCTTTCTGGGCGTCAGCTCGCGCTTCGTACGCCTGTTCCGCTTCGCCGCGATTGGCGCTATCGCCGGGATCGCCATCCGCACCGTGATGCACCTCACGCTATTCTGAGGCCGCCTCCTGCGAACGGAGACAGGCAGCGATATCCGCCTGCTCGCTACAGGCGATATGATGGTTAATGCGCGCCATCATCCACGGGAAAAACGGGTTGGACGTGACGCGCATCAGCGTATCCAGCCCGACGCTCAGGGTTGAGGTTTCCCCGCGTAACGAGATCGTGCCGATGCTGATCCCGTAGCGATTTTTCTCCGCCGGTTCGCGGCCATAGAGCGAGTCGGTCAGCGGGAACGGCACCGCCACGTGCGATAGCGAATACATATCCTGCGGCCAGGCGATATTCAGCGGCGTCACGGTTTCGCTTCGCATCCCGGCAAGCGTGGTGCGAGCCACCGTCTCGTAGGTGTCGGGCGCGGCGTTGGTAATCACCGTGGTGCCGTAGGGCCGAGGCGCCGGCGGCAATAACGTATTCACCGCCGAATAGAGCGAGGGACGAAATAGCGCGCGCAAATTCGCCGCCTGGTTAATGTCGAAAATCACCAGTTCGCTACCGTTATCCGGCAGATAACGATAGAGCGAATCCACCACCGCCCGGGTGCTCACCGTTGAATCCATCACCGACTGAAAAGTTAACACCGGCGCCAGTTCAGAAAGCCGCTGACGCTGCGCTTCCTGCACGATTTGCTGCTGCAGCGCCTGCGACAACAGCCATGACTGCCTTGCCGCCTTCACCGGGAACGAATTGTATTTATAGGGATTAAACTCCGGGACGACGTTCAGCCACGCCGCGCGGGCGAAAGCCGGGAATACAGAAGGCAAACCGGCCAGCCCGGCAAAACGCGCAAACGCGGTAACGCCAATCATCGGCGACAGCAGGATGACCTGCTGCGGCCGGCGCAGCGATTTATCCTCAAGGCTATCGAGGGCGTACTTCAGCGCCAGCGCCCCGCCGTTGGAGTAGCCAACCACGTGCAGCGGCGCGTCATCCCCCGCCAACCGCGTCGCTTCGCGCACCGCAAGCCGGGTTGTCGCTATCCACTCTTCGCGGTCCACGGCGGTGAGCGCGCCGGGGGCGGTACCGTGTCCAGGCAGCCGCGGCGCGACGGCGACAAATCCCAGCTGCTGGTAGCGTTGCGCCAGGTAATGCACGCTGTAGGGCGAATCCGTCAGGCCGTGCAGCAGCACCGCCGCGCCGCGCGGTTTGCCCTGCGGCAGCAGAATAAAGGAGCGGTTCCAGTCGGGATGAAACTTATCCGGATAGACCAGACTTTGCGCGTAAAAGCGGTTAATGGCCGTTTTTTCATCGTCGCTCAGCGTGTCGGTAATGCTGCTTTTCATATCGCGGAAAATCGCCGCTTCCCGCGTCTGGTATTCGGCAAAAGTGGCGCGGTCAATCTCGCTGGCGCTCATTTCATTCGCCGTCCAGGTATGCCAGCGGTGCAGCGCCGGACCGCGCTGCGATTCGTAAATACGGCCAATAAAAAAGACGATCACGACCACCAGCAGCCCAATGATGGCTTTTTTCGCCACCGAGACTAATCTTAATCCCGACTTATTCAGCAGCCGGGTAAAACGCATCATTGCCATATTTCTGTCCGAATTATCTCTTTAGCTGCCAGGGCGGGCTATTATGCAGAAGGAATCCGATCCTGCGATTCACTTATTAAACATAGACTAAACCAACCGCCTGTTCTTATTGTCAGATGAGGAGCAAACATGAATTATCGCCGGAGTGTAACAGGTCAGGAATAAACAAATGGAATGGTGGATTAAGAAACTACGCGAGGCCTCGACGTCTACACATACCCACGCGGTTCTGCAAAGCGGCCAGCTAACCATCATTGCGGAACTCACTTCCTGCGGCCGGCGTCTACAGGAGGGCGATAAGCTGACGCCGTTGGCTAACGCCCTGTACTGCATTAACGACAATAAGTCGATCACCCTAAAAGTGCTCAACGCCACGCATTTCAGCGCTGAACGCTGGGGCGCCATCGCGAATATCACCGCGCATTAATCGACATCCCCCAGCATCAACTGGTTCTAATCTCAGTACTTTCTCAACTAAGCGGGTTAAATTGTCCTGCGCCTTTTTCAGTCTGTGACATACTAAGCAAAACGTCAGCAGAGCAGAAACAAGGAGTACGTCATGAATCAGAAAGCCGCCAGGCTGACCCCAGAACAGGCGCTTACGCAGCTCGAAGCGCTCTATGAAAAATCGGTCAATGCGCTGCGTAAAGCCCTCGGCGATTATATTCACCATAATATCCTCCCCGAGAATAGCGCCCGTGCGGAAGGACTGTTCGTTTACCCGCAGCTGTCGGTATCGTGGGACGGCGCGGAACATAAAGCGTTAAAAACCCGGGCCTGGGGTCGCTTCACCCATAGCGGTTGCTATACCACCACCATCACCAACCCTAAACTGTTTCGCGCCTATCTGCTGGAGCAGCTCACCATGCTGTATCAGGATTACGATGCCGCGATTACCGTCGGGCTGTCGCAGCATGAGATCCCCTATCCGTACGTTATTGATGGCTCTGAACTCACGCTCGATCGCTCAATGAGCGCCGGCCTGACGCGTTTTTTCCCCACCACCGAGCTGTCGCAAATTGGCGATGAAACCGCCGATGGCCTGTTTCATTCGACGGAATACTATCCACTTTCCCACTTCGACGCCCGTCGCGTCGATTTCTCGCTGGCGCGCCTGCGCCACTATACAGGCACGCCGGTTGACCATTTCCAGCCGTATATGCTGTTTACCAACTACACCCGCTACGTCGATGAGTTCGTGCGCTGGGGCTGTAGCCAAATTCTCGATCCCGAGAGTCCCTATATCGCCCTCTCCTGCGCGGGCGGGATCTGGATAACGGCGGACACCGAGGCGCCGGAGGAAGCGATTTCCGATCTGGCGTGGAAAAAGCACCAGATGCCCGCCTGGCACCTGATAACCAAAGACGGACAGGGGATCACGCTGATTAATATTGGCGTCGGCCCGGCAAATGCCAAAAATATCTGCGACCATCTGGCGGTGCTGCGTCCGGACGTCTGGCTGATGATTGGCCACTGCGGCGGCCTGCGTGAAAGCCAGAATATCGGCGACTACGTGCTGGCCCATGCCTATCTGCGCGACGACCACGTGCTGGATGCGGTGCTGCCGCCGGATATCCCTATTCCGAGCATCGCCGAAGTTCAGCGCGCGCTCTACGACGCCACGAAGCAGGTCAGCGGCATGCCGGGCGAAGAGGTAAAACAGCGGCTGCGTACCGGAACGGTGGTCACTACCGACGATCGCAACTGGGAGCTGCGCTACTCGGCCTCAGCGCTGCGCTTTAACCTCAGCCGCGCGGTGGCAATCGATATGGAAAGCGCGACCATTGCCGCCCAGGGCTATCGCTTCCGCGTTCCTTACGGCACCCTGCTGTGCGTCTCCGATAAACCGCTGCACGGCGAGATTAAGCTGCCGGGACAGGCTAACCGATTCTATGAAGGGGCCATTTCCGAACATTTGCAGATTGGTATTCGGGCGATTGACCTGCTGCGCGCCGAAGGCGACCACATGCATTCGCGCAAGCTGAGAACCTTCAACGAACCGCCGTTCCGCTAAGCGCTGATATCATACGAGCAGAATACACTCAGTCCGGATCGCGTGAAATATTTACGCGGCCACCAGCCGGACTGAGCGTTATAAAATAAAGCGTTTATTTTTGTTAGGGGTAAAAATTTCTCAGAACACATCCATACGGTATATCCGCGCAATATTATTATTGCTATGCCAATTAAAAAATAAACATTTTATTAACACATCAGCATCATTTGCCCCGTGGTCATAAAACGCCCAGCCGGGGTCTGATTAACACTTGAATTGAGTCTTGTAACCTATTAAATTAATTAGATAAATTCACACGGAACAAAAAAGCGGTACAAAATAGCCAGCACCAGGGAGAGATCAAAATAATCAAAGAGTTACCTATGGGCGCTACTCTACTCTGGAATCATCCTTTAATAGCGACAGGTTGTCTGCAACAAATACCTTGTTACTAAATTACCAGAGATAAAATTGCGCATGTCGACAGTAAGCAACCATGGATATGCTTATCTATCGCGACCGGCAATGTACTATTTTCGTAAAAGTATGGACGACAGCTTTATGAAATTAACCGTAGGGAATATCCGCCTGTTTATTTTATTAGCAACTCTTTTTTTCTGGACTGCCGCGATCGGGCTAATTTCCCTTATTATATCCTGGTTTTAAGACCCTGACGGTGCGCAGGGAATGTTCTTGTGCCCCGGCGTTGCCACCATCGTGGCTATGGAATAGAAAGCAAAAAGCCCGCTTAAGTTTCCTTAAGCGGGCTTCTTAAATATGGCTCCTCTGACTGGACTCGAACCAGTGACATACGGATTAACAGTCCGCCGTTCTACCGACTGAACTACAGAGGAATCGTTTGAACGAGGCGCATATTATCGATGGCGCCCCACCTTGTCAAAGGCTGTTTTCACATTTCAAACCGTTTGCCGAATAATTCTCCACTTTGGGCGAAAAGTCCCGTTTCGCCCACCGCATGTTACGTTTCTTCAACCTGCGCGCGGGTCTCGTCGGCCTGCGCTTTCGTTCGCGGGTACTTCCACAGCCAGCGCCCGCTGACCATCCGGCAGTAAAACAAAACGCCGCGCACCGCCCAGTCAAGTACCATACCCAGCCAGACGCCGATCACCCCCATGCCCAGCACAATCCCCAGCGTGTAGCCCGCCACCACGCGACAGCCCCACATGCCGAGCATTGAGACCCACATGGTGTAACGCACGTCACGCGCGCCTTTAAAGGCGCACGGCAGCGTCCAGGCCATCGCCCAGATCGGCATAAAGAAGGCGTTCAGCCACAGCAGCTCTTTCACCACCACTTTGACGTCCTCTTCGCTGGTATAGAACGAGGCGATCAGGCCGGCAAGCGGCGCGGTTCCCCAGGCGATCGCCGTCAAAATGATGGTCGACAGCCAGAAGACGTGCCACGCCTGACGCTCCGCCTGAGCGATCTGCCCTTTTCCGAGGCGTCGGCCGGTGATAATAGTCGATGCTGAACCGAGCGCGTTCCCCGGCAGGTTGATCAGCGCGGCCACGGAGAAAGCGATAAAGTTACCGGCAATCACGTTGGTCCCCATCCCGGCAACAAACATCTGCGTCAGCAGCTTACCGCCGTTGAACAAAACCGATTCAATGCTGGCGGGGATCCCGATGCCCATCACTTCCCAGATAATGGCGAAGTTAAACGGCTTAAAATAGCTCTTCAGCGAAATGCGCAGCGCCGGGTTAAAACCGATCATTAGCACCCAAATGGTGGCCACCGCGCCAATGTAGCGGGCAATCGTTAATCCCAGCCCCGCCCCGACAAACCCCATGCCGGGCCACGAGAAAATGCCGTAAATCAGGATGCTGCTGATAATAATATTGAGGATATTCATCCCGCCGTTGATCAGCAGCGGAATTTTGGTGGTCCCGGCGCCGCGCAGCGCGCCGCTGCCGATCAGGGCAATTGCCGCCGCCGGATAGCTCAGCACCGTCAGCTCCAGATAGGTCAGCGCCAGACCTTTTACCTCTTCTGTCGCATCCCCGGCGACAAAATTAATGATTTCCGCGCCAAAGGCATGGATGACCGCCGCGAGAATAATCGAGAACAGGGTCATTATCGCCAGCGACTGGCGCGCTGCCGCCCTTGCCCGCCGCCGGTCCCGTTTGCCCAGGCTAAACGCCACCACCACGGTCGTACCGAGGTCGATGGCGGCAAAAAAGGACATGATCACCATATTGAAGCTGTCGGCCAGGCCTACGCCCGCCATGGCCTCTTTACCGAGCCAGCTGACCAAAAAAGTACTCAACACGCCCATCAGCAATACGCAGGCGTTTTCCAGCAAAATGGGGACCGCAAGCGGGCTGATTTCACGCCAGTAGAGGACGCGATAGCTCTTGCGTTTTTTAAACCAGGACGTGCGTTCGACGGACTGGCGTAATGCGGCGGTGACGTTCAAGGGAGACCTTAGTGAGAAAAGTTGAAACTACATTTCAAATGATGATAGAGAAAAGCTAATCCTGCAAAGCATTTTTCCCGATAAATTGTCGATAATGGCGACAATTTGTTGATGGATGCGCCAGTTGAGCCTCGGACGGCGAATAGATGTTTGACAAAAGTTTTTTCGCCGCTAAGATACGACTCCACAACGATTCCTCTGTAGTTCAGTCGGTAGAACGGCGGACTGTTAATCCGTATGTCACTGGTTCGAGTCCAGTCAGAGGAGCCAAATTCTTGTTTTCATGCCTCTTTGCGAATCCTTATGTGATGTTGATTCAACAGGTTAGTGTGAAAACTCTTCCCGGTGCATTTTGATTTTATCCTCCGCATCGGGAAAAATTGGTGGTCAAATCTGGGGTCAGGTTAGTTCGATAATGGAGTGACCCCCATATGTCCCTTAGCGACGCGAAAATCCGCACTCTCAAGCCCACTGATAACCCCTTTAAAGTCTCCGATTCCCACGGTCTGTATCTTCTGGTCAAACCGGGCGGTTCCCGTCACTGGTATCTCAAGTATCGTATTAACGGTAAAGAATCCCGCATTGCACTGGGTGCCTATCCTGCCGTCTCCCTGTCGGATGCCCGCCAGCAGCGTGAAGGTATCCGTAAAATGCTGGCGCTGAACATCAACCCGGCGCAGCAACGTGCCGCTGAACGTGGTTCACGCACACCGGAGAAAATATTTAAAACGGTGGCGCTGGCGTGGCATGGGAGTAATAAAAAATGGTCGCAGAACACTGCTGACCGTCTGCTTGCCAGCCTGAACAATCATGTATTTCCGGTTATCGGACATCTGTCAGTCTCAGAACTTAAACCCCGTCATTTTATTGAGCTGCTGAAAGGCATTGAGGAAAAAGGTCTGCTGGAAGTTGCGTCCCGCACGCGGCAGCAACTCAGTAACATCATGCGTTATGCAGTTCATCAGGGGTTAATCGACAGTAACCCGGCGGCAAACCTTGAAGGCGTGACGACACCTCCCGTCAGACGGCATTATCCTGCTCTGCCACTGGAGCGCCTTCCTGAACTGCTTGAACGGATTGACGGTTATCACCAGGGACGGGAACTCACCCGGCTTGCCGTCCTGCTGACGTTGCATGTTTTCATCCGCTCCAGTGAACTGCGTTTCGCCCTCTGGTCAGAGATTGATTTCAGACACCGGGTCTGGACGATACCCGGGACACGCGAAGCCATTGCGGGCGTACGTTATTCCGGTCGCGGTGCCAAAATGCGCACGTCACATATAGTCCCCCTCTCGGAACAGGCTGTCGCCATTCTGAAACAGATTAAGGAGATTTCCGGTGATGGTGAACTTGTCTTCCCCGGCGACCATAACCCGTATAAGCCGATGTGTGAAAACACGGTGAACAAGGCCCTGCGCCTGATGCGATACGACACTAAAAAGGATATCTGCGGTCACGGCTTCCGTGCGATGGCGTGTAGCGCCCTGATGGAATCCGGTTTATGGTCACAGGATGCGGTGGAGCGCCAGATGAGCCATCAGGAGCGAAACACCGTGCGTCTGGCATACATTCATAAGGCGGAACATCTGGAAGCCCGCAAGGCGATGATGCAGTGGTGGTCGGATTATCTGGATACGTGCCGGGAATCTTATGTACCGCCTTATATTCAGGGCAGAGAAAAGTAATAGTGGCCCATAAAGATGTTCATTACGATGAACTGTACCTCATGGAGGAGGATTGTTATCGTCATGGACTGTATAGCAGGGTAGTACATCGCCACCTCATTGCTCATTATCAGCACTCTGAATTCAGAAAGTTTAAAGGAACATCCCAAATGTAAATGATACAGGCATCAGAACATTCAAACCCCAGAGCTAAAGACGATCATGGAAAAGCTTTTTTTCAAATAAACGGGTAATTCGTGCAAACTCTCTACTCATATCCTAATAATAGTCCCTGTTGCGGTTATTAATTACGCTGCTGACAACGAGTTGAAGAAACTAAGGACGGCCGATACAACCTGTGCAATATTTTCTCTTGCCAGGACATCATGCCCCTCTTCGGGGAGCACTTTAAACCGGCAATCACGGTGTAAGCCTTGCAGTGCGCGAAACAATGCCCGGCTCTGTGCGATATCGACGATCTGATCGTTTTCACTGTGCAAAATCAGAACGGGTGCGGTGATAGCCTCACACAGCGCTAATGGCGACGCCTGTTGCAACCTTGCTGCATGGTCCGGCTGATAAGGGTCGGCAATCAAATGGTAAAAAGCCTGTCGCAGCGGCAACCACAACGCGGGGAGATCCATCAGCAGTGCGTGTAAATCCGTTGGCGCATTGAGCGTTGCCGCTCCGGCAAAGTGCGTCTCATTCCGCGCCAGTTGTAACAAGCTGGCCAGCCCGCCAAAACTGGTGCCAAACGCAAAAATACGCGTGTTATCAATGGGAAATTCCCTCATTACCCTCTGCAACGCAGTTGTCAGATCATGTTGTATATTGTCTCCCCAGTGGCCGATGCTTTTGCGGATAAAGCTGCGGCCATACCCGGTAGAGCCGCGAAAATTAACCTGCAACACGGCATAACCCGCACTGGCAAAACATTGCACAATCGCGTTAAAACCCCAGCTATCGTTTGTCCAAGGGCCAGCATGGGGGAAAAGAATTAACGGACAGGCCTGCTCCGTTTTCGGCATCGTTAAAAAACAGGGCAGCACTGTGCCGTCGTGGCTATTGAGAGTCAGGGAGGTCATTGGGCGCAAACGCTGCACATCGATATCTGGCAAGCTGGAACCGAGCGCGATGAACTGCGCTTTTGTGCAATCATATAAAAAGGATGACTCGGGAACCGTGTCTCCCGCCCCCGCTACAATATAACGGCGCTTATCGGCCGACACCGATTTAATGCGCAGCAGGGGCAGTGCCGTCTTTGCTTTCAGCAGAGTATGTAACTGCTGGGCACCCGGGGCAAAAAAGAGTGGGTCATGGCGTGCTGTGGCGAAAATGACGCCTTCAATATGGCCTTCGCTGTCCAGCCCGGTGATCCCCGCCACATCGCCCTCCACACCCGTTTCGCACCAAACCAGCGTGAAGGCCTCGCGGTAAGAAACTTTCGCCAGCGAGGTAAATTCGCGGTCTATGTTGGTCAGTGCATAAAAATCATCCTGCTGATCGGCGCTGGTAAACAGTGGAATAAAAACCCCATCAAAGGGTAATGAACAGATCGGGGTAAATTGCTGCGTCGCGGCATCCGGCATCAGAATTTGATAACCCAGCGCCGTGATGCGAAAAATCATTCTGAGCTGACCGCTCCAGTCGAAGAAATAATTCACTTCATCGTCGGGGCAGGCTCTAAATACACTGCGCTCGCGTGTGCTTATATTTAGCAGACTGATCGTCTTGCGCATTTTATCCGTGTCATAAACCAGAACATGTTCCGGCGCAGCGGGTAATAGCGCCGCCAGTTCACACTCATCGCTGCCCGACGATAAATCCACCAGTGAGGAAGCCAGGTGGTAAGCGAACAATTTTTTCATTGATGAGGCGCGGTTCACGGCCACGATAATAATGATCTCTGCGGTTTTCCACTCCAGATCAACAACAGTGTCACCGTCAGGAATACTCACCAGGGCTGTACGGCTGCGCTGTATGTCGTCATCGTACCGATCAATAACGAGCAGGGTTTCTGGCCCTTGCTGCCGGATATAAGCCAGATGTTCCCCCGTCGCCGAAAGTTTAAATAAAAATTGAAAAGGAGATAGTAAGAAGTGCGCAACGGCAGCGTGCGCTTGTTCGCTCTGTTCCGGCATAATTTCCTCGCGTGGTCTGCGGTCCGTTATCACTCCAGTCTATTATTCTCAGGCTGTATGCGCTACTGCAAGGGAGGCCAAATAGGACTCGGTGCTGGCCATATACAGCGCGCCCTGATCGAGCACCAACACCCGGCTGGCAGAGGCAATCGTCTCTGGACGGTGGGCCACAAATAAGCGCGTCATATTCAATGTATCAATCGCCTTGGTCACCGCTCTCTCATGGACAATATCCAGATGGCTGGTGGCTTCGTCCAGCAGCAGAATGCGCGGTTTTTTGTAAAGCGCGCGGGCCAGTAACACACGCTGTTTTTGCCCACCTGAAAGCACTGTCCCCATATCCCCGACCAGCGTGCTGTACGCCATGGGCATTCGCACAATGTCTTCATGCACCGCGGCCAGCGAGGCGCAGGCCATCATGCGTTCAAAGTCCGCCGCCGGATCGAAAAAACAGATGTTGTCGGCGATCGTCCCGGCAAACAGCACATCATCTTGCAGTACCGTGCCGGTAAGTTGCCGCACACGCTCCATGCCCAGCCGGGCGATATCGACTTCGCCAAGCATGATGTGGCCTGCCGAGGGCGACAGCACGCCGAGCACTATATTCATCAGTGTCGTTTTCCCGCAGCCAGAGGGACCAACCAGCGCAACTGACTCGCCAGGGAGCACAGTAAAAGAGACATTTTTCAGGATCTCTGGCTCACTCTCAGCGTAGCGAAAGGAGACATTGTCAAAGCTGATGCCATAGTGCTCTTGCGCATCGTTTGCATACACATTAATGCGCTGGCTATGGTCTTCCGCTTCGCTCAGCACGATATCGGACAACCGTTCGCCCTGTAAGCGCAACATTCTGACTTCAAAATACTTATCAATTAAACTGCTGACGCGGGTATCAAAATGTAACTTGTAAGCATTGAACGCGATCAGCACTCCGACGGTGAACTCCTTATCAATGACCATGCGCGCACCCAGCCACATAATCAACAACCCTTCCAGGCCAAATAACAGCCCATTGATCTGCTGCGACACCAGTTGTAACTTCTGCACATGCAAACCGGCGTTAATCTGCGCGATAAATAATGACAACCAGCTTTCGCGCCGGTCTGCCTGGCGGTTAAAAAGTTTGATGGTTTTCAAACCGCGTAATGTTTCCAGAAAGTGGCTTTGTTGCTTCGCGCCCTGAACGATATTCTCTTCTGTAGCCTGCCGCAAAGGCTGGTACATCACCGCGCGGATCACGCCATATATCACCATCACTCCCAGCGCAATGGCCGCCAGCTTCGGGCTATACACAAACATCATGATTAACGTCACTACCGTTACCATGCCGTCGAGTAGACCACCCAGAAAAGAGGTACTCAGCGTCTGTTGAATGGTATCAATCGCACCGAAGCGGGAAATGACATCACCAAGATGGCGCCGCTCAAAATATTGCACCGGTAATGAAATCAAATGCGAGAACACATTTGAACGCCACTGGATGTTGAAGGTGGTGCTAAAAAACATCAACGTCCAGTCTTTGACGGCAAACGTCACCTGCTGGAATATCAACACCAGCGCATAGCCAATGACCAACACGGTTAATAAATCCGTGTCATTGCTGACCACCACTTCATCAATGATCCATTGCAAAAACAGCGGTTGAATCAGAGAAAAAACTTCCAGGCACAGCGCGAGCAGAACAATCAGTACCAGCGAGCGGGCTAAACCTTTGATCGGACCAAACAGCGTACGCAACCTGATGCGTGGCTCGGGCGGCCGTGACTCGAATTGCTCCGTGGGCCATACATCAAGCACCACACCGGTAAAGTTCCGGGATAACTCATCCCGCGTGATCTTCACGACGCCACGGGCGGGATCGTGAATGATCGCGCCGTTGCGGGTGATTTTTTTCAGCACGACAAAATGACGGAAATTCCAGTGCAAAATACAGGGCAAACGCAGTTGCGATAATTTTGCCAGGTCAATGCGCATTGCCCGGGTACCGAGATTCAGTGCCTGCGCAATTTTCATCACGGTGCGCAGGTCGGTGCCTTTCAGCGACACGGCAAAACGTGAGCGCAGCTCAGCAAGCGTAATGTGATGACCGTAATACTCTGCCATCATGGCAATACAGGCCAGCCCGCATTCCGTGGACTCGGTCTGTAAAATTACCGGTAATTTACGGCCAAAGCCGGGGGATAATCGGTCAAATATCTGCATAGGTTGCGCGTTATAGTTTTCCCGTCATGCTGAAAATAGGCTCCAGTATCCACTCATAAATACGCCGGTTTTCATGCACAATATCGGCTTCTAATAGCATCCCCGCCTGCAACGTCTGCGGGACGCCATAAACGTGAACACTCTGCTCATCAAGGTTGGCGGTGACGCGGTAAAACGTTGTGCCGCCGCTATTGACCACCAGCGTGGGCAGATCTTCCCGCGACAGATCGGCCGCCGATAACGCCGCCAGCGTAATCGACGTTATTCTGGCGCGATATTGACCAAATTTTTGCCAAGGAAAAGCCTGGTAACGAATCAACACTGCATCACCGGGTTTAATAAAACCGATATCGCCACTGGGCACATATAACCGCGCCTGCCAGTGCGCATCATTCGGAATAATGGTTGCCACCGGGTGTTGGGTATCTACGCTTTGCCCAACCTCGGCAATGGTTGCCGTCACGGTGCCGTCGACAGGCGCGCTGGCGGCAATTTCGCGTTGCGACTCCAGCGCAATTAAGGTGGTGTTGGAGTCAATCACGCTGCGTTCAATTTGCGATAGCTGGTTTTGCTGTTTCAGATCCAGATTGGTTAATTCGGTGGTCGCATCGTTAATAGAACTGGTAATACTGGCCTGCTCCCGTTCAAAGGAGAGCAAATCGGATTGCAAATCGAGTAGCGCGTCCTGATGCACCTGGAACTGATCGCGGGTGATATAGTTGCGCGTCAGTAATTGCTGGTAGCGGTTATTGACATCTTTCGCCAGTGAAATACGCGTTTTTTGCGTAGCAATCTGTATGTTAACCCGCGCCAGTTGCGTGCGCAAATTACCGAGTTTCTCCTGCATATTTTGTTTTTCCTGCCACTGCATACGTTGCAGTTTTTCGCTCTCTTCCTGCAGGGATTTTTTGTAATTGCGTACCTGGTTAACTAGTGCGGCTTGTGTTTCACCATCGGCCATACTGCGTAAGTCGGTGGAAACCGTATAGAGAAGGTCGCCTTTTTTGATCGGCTGCCCTTCATGTACCGCTTTATTGACCACCACGCCCGCCTGTTGCGGGTAGATTTTCACTAACCCTTTATCCGGTACTACGATCCCTTCAACAGTGGTACGCCTGGCGTAACTACCCAGCATCATAAACAGCACAATGGCCAGCGCCGCACACAGGCTAATGGCCAATATCAGGGTGGATGAAACAGGCCGGATAAGCACAATTTCGCTCATTGCCGGAGTCCGTTGAGCTTCCACTGCCTCCTGGCGAAACAAGGGTTGGCGCTGGCGAGTCATGAGGTTCTCTCATGCGTGGGTTGTCCTAGCAACTCCACAAACCGGTTGCTATCAATGGTGGCAAGGCGACGGTGGTCAATATGCAGGCGGTAAATGGTCTGGCTTGCAGCCTGGCGGGAACACCAGTACACCGTCCGGTACCCGGCAAACACGGTGCTGAGCAGTTCAATCAGTTCAGGCTCCGGCAGGGCTTCCAGCATGCAAAAATCCACCAACCACAGATAATCGCCTTCTGACCATTCGCTCCAGTGCAGCACATAATCACTGTAAATCAGTCGGGCTAAGGTCTCTTCCTGCAAAAAGGCCCATGTCATAAACCCGACAGGCAGCCCGCTGTTGAAATGGATATAAGCTTGTTGATGCTCCAGCGCATTAAATATCCAAGCCCCCAGCCAGTTGGCCGGATTGCGCCCATAGACCGGGTGTCGGGCAATGACGCTGGCAATAGCCCCCAACTGCATCGCTTTTTGTTCATCTTTTTTGCGCCAGTACTGGATGCTCATTCGCTTTTTACCCCTCAGGAGACAGGCACAACTGCGCCTGCTGGCAGTAATCGCGAAACGCGCCCCCTGTCTCGCACGTAGCCATAAATGCGTGAAGATCTTGCGCAGCGACCCGACATGACCGCCCTCCGGCGGAAACTTGGAATGACCCCGCCTGCATATCGAAGATCACGACGGCATTGTTGCCTTGCCAGCAGGTCGTTTGCATACCTGCGTCGGCAGTAAGATGAAAGCGCCAGTGGGCAATCCGAGCTTCGCACCAGGACAGTAAACTGTCGATTTTCTCAGCTAGGGTAAGATCCGCATCAGCGAGAATGCCATCAAGAGAATCAATCATCGCCGTCCAGCTTACGGTCTGCCGTGGGCAGAGAAATTTTGCCGCATTGATATCGACCGCTTGGGCAAGATCCCGCGCTGCGATACCGTGCTCTTGCGCCACAGCAAAGGCCCGGCAACGAACAGTTTCGCGCTGAGATAACCAAGTCGCGACCCGAGTCTGCTGAAAAAAGCCCGCCTGTGTGGGCGCAGTAGCCGCACGGCTAAAACTGAGCGCAGCCAGCGGCAGCGCTGTCGCCGGTGTTTGCATCCAGAAAGGCAGTGAAGGCAGGATAGCCAGCAGTGAGGTGGCCCACTCCTGCACGGCGGTTTCGGTGTAGATCAACTGCGCTATCAGACGGGGGATGCCCATCACACACAACAAATTGAAGGCATACTGCTGGTGCAGCGTCTGTTCAAATTCCGTCAGGACATTGCGCGTCAGAGCATGCACGGTGGCCTGAGAAAGGTGGGTATATTTGGCGTAATGGAAAATCCATGATCCGAGCACATCTGCCACCAAAGCAAATTGCCGCCACAACGTCGCCCATGCGCTATCCATGCCGAAATCCATCGGCAAATGACGAGGATCTAGCGGTGAAAGCGAGGTGAAGTCATGCCACTTACCGTCCAGCGAAAAGTTAGATGAAGAGAGGCTGTGATACAAAAAACGCGAAGTGGCGCAGGCGATTTGTGCCGCCTGCCTGCGGGCGAACTCAGTCAGCCCTTCCGTCAGGCAGTACTCCGTATTGCCACGCAAATGAAAAGTGTCGGCGAATATGCCTGGCAACTGTCGGCACATTTGCGCCGTGCGCCTGACATCGGCGACCTGTTCATGGCGACCGCCCTGTGCGCCGCCGCGAAAGTAGGCCGCTCGCTCGAAATGGGCCGGGCGTAAATAGCCCTCACGCAGCAGCAACGCACGGGAAAACGTAGACTGTGAGGGTACAGCAAGGATAGCCAGGCAGCGGTTCGCCCCGAATGGCAATATCGTGTCGAGAATGCGGCTCCAGATCATCTCATAAAGCGCCGCAGAGAGCGTAAGCTCGCCATCGCTCTGCCCGACATCATCCTCGCCAATTACCCCCAGCAGCGGATTGGGTCCAATACCTTTAAGCTGGTAACGCTCACCATCGAAGCCGCAACGGGCTCCGCCGCCGTGCACACCGATGCCGCTGCCCCCATAGCGCTCGCCATAAAAGATTTTACCTGCCAGCTCGCATCGAGATCCTTCGGTATCCACCGTCCATGAAAAACGGCGTAACACGGACTCATCATATAATTTCAGCGTCCGATCGCGAAAAATAAGCTGGCAGCCCGGTTGCCAGCGGGTATCAAAGGGGACCAGACTGGGTTGCAAATGATGAGAAATGCTGCTCATACCGGGCCTGAAAGGTCATTACACATACCACAGCCCCTGCTGCGGATGGGCGCTGTCAAACAGATCCAGGACTTTCACTTTGCCGCTGCCGTGCTGGATATGCAGAGCCGTACTGATTAACGCCGTGGCATGATTTTCAGCGAGGAAATGCGTCAGCTTCGCTTTTATGTCGTCAAGTTCACCTACATTCATCACCGCCGAAGAGAAAGCCAGCCCCTCAAAATATTCGTACCCAGGTGCCATACGGTGCTGAGATAGGATTGTGAGCTGGCAATCCATCTGGCTGGATTTCGCCCAGTCGATTAACCGTGACATGACCACAGGCTCCACCCCGTCACTTAACGTTGTGCCAATGATTTGCGCCTGCCCGCCTAGTTTCAGGTAACGGGGTAATCCTTCCAGCACGCGCCATGTCACGGCCCAGCCATCATTACCGCCGTGCCCGACAAAGGGATAGGGCAGTTCATCGGGGAACGGCAGCAGTGGCGGGTTGCAGACAATGTGGTCAAATTGCGCATCGCTTTGCAACGCGTTGTAGAGGTCGCCGACCAGGATATCCCAGTTTTCCAGCCCGTTGAGGCTGCGGTTTATCTCTGCCACAGCGGCAGACAAGGGGTTAATTTCAACCGAGACCACACGTGCGGCTTTCGCGGCACAATAGATGGACTGCACCCCCGGCCCGGAACACAAATCCAGCGTGGTGCCCTCAACCACAGGGCGCAACCGCGTGAGCAGGCCAAAGGAGTCATCACCGTAATAGATTTTTGGATTGGTGTCAGGGGTTTCAAAAAGTAGCCAGTTACCCAGCACCATAAATAATGAAAACCCGCGGCTCTGCAGTACCTGCCGATCGCGCTGCAGGATCTCGCGCGCCATCAAGGGGGCGAGTAACGCCAGTTCTTGCGCCGAGAAGGTGCTCAATTCGACGGGCTCGTTGATCAGCAGCAGCCGGTAAAATGCATGCAAGCGGGCATCGGAAATGAGATCGTTTACCGCCGCCCAACGGGTGAGGCGTGGCGTTCCGGGGAAGAAGGAGCTACAGAGCTCGGCATAACCGATGTCATTCAAATAACGCGTCAGATTTTTCATATGTTTTCGTAAAGAGGGTAAATTTCCGGGAGGTAATCTCTTAATATCTGACGGGACTCAGCGATATTCACCACGTCCTCACAGATCTCGCATACCGAAGCGTAACGGGGTTTGAAAAGCGGTTGCGTCGCAATATCGCTGACGAATTTCATCAAAAACCAGGGGCCAAATTTTCGAATCGCCTGAATAACCAACCGCTGTTCCCCTTGGCGGAGCAACGCCACAACGTTTGCATCCCGAACATCGCCAAAATCGAGGAATTCGTTACCATGCGCGTTGATCCCGCAACAGGCCAGCAGGTGACTGCCAGCGGATAACGCGGCACTATTCACCGCCCAAGGGCATTTCAGATTGAGGATGGATTGCTTACGCGGATAAATAATGTCCTGCTCGGCGACCGCAATACCACGACCCAGGCGCTGTAAGCGTGCATTGGAAATTAAATAATAAGTACCATCTGCACTACGCGACATCGAATGTTGCGGCGTACCATGCTCATCCCAATAAACCGGGATTGTTTCCCCCAGCTGCTGTTGAATAAAATCACTGGTGATCTTCGAGTGGTGACCATAACAGTTGGCAATCACCACGCTGTCAAAGCCCTTGTTCTTGCTTGCGCGCCAAGCATTAAAGACATTTTCATAATTAATATCACGGGCATGATAATCATCGAGGCTGTAATTAACCTCGGATAATCCGCACTCGCGAAGAGTATTAATCATAGTCTCAGCTTTTTGCATCGTGGTTGCCCACGATGCATTCGTCACAATACGTGTTTTAAGTCCTTTCTCATGGCAATACGCGATGGCATCAAAAAGATCGTTGCGCAGCAGCGTCGGTTCACCGCCAGCAAATACCACCACTTCGGGGTGGTTTTCGTCGAGCATTAACTGATCAACGGTTTGTGTAATGGTCGATAATGCAACTTTTCCCCGACGCTGCGGTGAAGAATACATAGAACAATGGTCACACAACGCAGTACATCTGTTAGTTGTCAGGATGGTAAACTGGCTTAATTTGGACATACGTATTCGTTCCACAATCTCTGTAGATACCATGACTTGCTGACATCTACTTAGTGAAGAAGATCGGCGTGAATAATTTGATAACCTTCTGCTTTACAGGAAAGCGCAAGGGTAATATTGAACTCTTTATACGCAACAGTGAAAATATCATTCTGACCATTGTGCATCAAATTGGCACGGAGTGATTTTTCGGCCAGATGCTTGATCAGAGTAGCCTGACGATACACGTTCAGCCCGCGCTGTTCTAAAACGGTTTGCAAGCTGGATGACAGCGCGCCGTTATGAAGAATAATCTGCGCCAACAACCCGTTATCAGCCTGATGATAAGAGGACGCGCTGGCTCCCCCCGCTCCGGCCCAGCCATTCACATTCGCCATAATATTGGCATTTGCCAATGCATTAGCATTAGCCACCGCATTGGCATTGGCCAGCGCTAGCGCATTAACCACTACCGCGGCAAGGGCCGCAGCGGCACCTCCGCCGACTTCATCAATCCAGCCATCATCATCATCCAACTCATTCGGCCCTTCATCATGACGGATATCTTTCTGCTGATTAATGCCAATAACCGACTGGATAATGACTGATCTCGCTGAATCAGAGACACTCGCAAGGTAGTCAGAAAAGAGGATCTCTTCCCCACCCTTGCGGATAAAAAAATCGATATCGTTCTGTTTTATCGCTAATACCGGCTGTGCCAAAAAATCATTGATTAAGATTTTATCGCTGGCAACGCTGGCGCGAATTTTTCCTATTGAATGAAGAAAATCACTTGTTTGGTTCATGTTGTATCATTCCTTTTTCATGGCAAGGAGTTTCAAAAACGTAATGATCACAGGTACTGAAACTTCAATGATAAACAACACGAGAACGCAAGTAGCGTTGCTATCACCATTGCGCCAGATACCTGACAATGCCGACAATAAGAAGAAAGCAACAGCAGAGACAATCATGGACAGGCCATAGATACGATTGGCCCTAAACCAGATTGAAGGGTTATTTAACGTTAATGCGGTTCGGACACCGTACCAGCGATTGGGGTTAATTTTTTGCTGGGCAAGGGGGATGGCAATAACAAGTAGAAGCAGACTGCCAATGCTTAGGTAGAAAAAATTCTCGTTCACAGGATACTCCTGCCCATGATTTTCTCGAATAAGGCTGTCATTACCATAACTTATATCAGAATGAAATATGACACTCAATATAGCTGATTCATATTAATATATCTCGATAAATAAGGTTAAAAAATGATTCAGATCAAAAAAAACACAATTAAGAATAGCATTGATGATAAATTCTAAATAAATAGTAATTGCATCAACCCTTTTCATTGTAATATTTTATATCCTGACAACATTTTTCAGGACGAATGTCGACCCTGCAAATTTGGCATTGATTATTGTGCACAGGCAAAGATGTCTGCCGAGTGTAGATTAAATCTCGAGAGGAGTTCTATATACAGACGGCTGGTTCGTTCAATGCTCTGTAAACAGGCTGATGACATAAATGATAATATAAGGGCGTTCTGTTTTCTCGCATGATACATCAAAGAAAAACATGTGAAGAACAATATTTGATGATCTTACTTGCACTACATTTTACCAAGTGGAGTCCTTGCCATAAATTTTAAGATCCCATTGGAGAGTCATTCTCACAAACAGAATGGCGTGGGTACGTAAGGGCAGTTACATCATAAGGTGAAGTAACTCTCTGACATTAGGATAATTTCTTACAGCCCTATGACATTACAAACGCCGTTGTTTTATCTTTCTTATTTTTAACTTCAATTTTGGAGAAATTGCTAAGCCTTAAAATAAGAAAGTGGAGCGTGGAAAGAAAATTCAATTTCGTATAAATTGTTAATTTTCAGGCACCGCGCCCACCTGCGAACATTCGCCCAAAGCGAATTGAGCAGGCCGGGGGGAGCCGCAAAAATTTTGCCGCCCCGGCGAGCAAAAAGGCACGCCCACGTGCCGGTTTTTGTGGGGGGCCAGCCCCGCACACCGTCAAGCCAGGTAATATTTCCCGCCCACGGGGAATATTACCGATCAGGCGCGACCAACCCCTTTAAAGCAGCGTTCCCGTTTTTTCGCTCCGAGCTGGCGAGGAAAAGAAAAAACAGGCGAAACGCAGCGTCTTAAAGGGGTTGGTCGCGCGTAGCGCGTGACGGTGTGCCGCCGTTGACCCAGGGGGTTTTGACGCAGCGTTCAGCGGAGTCATTACCCCCATGTGACATGCAGTGAGGGCGTCCAGCCCGAGCGTAATGACACACGCCGTTGCCCGCCATTCGGGCGTTTCAGGTGGCGGACAACCACGGGTCGGCTGTCATCTGAAAGCGCGGATAACGGGCATGCCCGCAGGATGCGGGCAACCGGTTCATGGACGTCATCTGTGGGCGTCTCCAGTGGGCGTGGGGTCTGACGTCCATCCGTGACGCCCATAGTCAACGCCTGTGTCAGCATGAAAACAGATACCAGCGGCATATCCGTTTTCACGGCAAAAAACTGAGCCGGGAATGCTTACCGTTTGCCCCACTCAGTCGCCCAATACCAGAGGGCGGATAAACGGGGCGATGTCGCGGGGCATACTTCGACGGGTGACGCCTGCCTGAGATGCTCATGGGTGAAGGGGGCTGTCTCTCATGGGCGCTCCCGAAACGTCTCCCGCCAATATCAGGGATGCGGTATACGCGGGCTCTTTGCCGCCCACGCCCGCAGCCTGCGAATATTCCGGATACCTCATATCCGGAATATTCGCAGGGGGAAAATAATATTTCCTGTAATATCTATTATTCCGCCAGCCCTGACATAAGGCTAAAGCCACATTCCCTTGCCGCTTACTCTGTTCAGACTTTATCCATCAGATATCGGTGGGCTTTTGACGCTGCACTGGCCGCCCTGAAAATATAACGTTTATCGTTTTTCAGTGCTTTCAGCCAGGATGCAATATAGCTTTCGTGCTGAACCTCACCTTCAATGCTTAAATCTGCCATCAGAAACGCGCTACCGAGTTCCGCGCACAGCTCCTCGAAAGCGTAACACTCACTGCCAAATCTGCCTTTCATTTCGCGGTTAAGGCGGGCTTTTGCCCCGGTCCAGTGAACCAGCTCATGCAGGCCGGTGGCATAGAAGTTCGCCGCATCGTTAAAAAGATGGCGCTCAGGCAGCCAGATTTCATCCGTGGCGGGCATGAAGAATGCATTCTGCCCTTTCTCGATGATTTTCGCACCGCTGCGGCTGAAAAGTGCTTCTGCCTGCGGTAAGGGGTCAAACGTAGCGGCGGGGACTTCTGCTGCTGCTTCCTCCGTCACGGGCAGACCGTCAATCTGGTCAAGGTTAAACACCGTGAATGTTTTCAGTATCGGGATGTGTTCCGTCTCGCCCTCGTCGTTTTCTTTCTCCAGCGTGGTGTAGAAAATGGCGGTTGTCCCGCGCTCTCCCTTACGTACCTGACCGCCAGCGGCCTGCGACTGTTTGTACGTCATCCACCGTGAATCACTGAATCCCTGTTTCGAAGCACTACACCACAGCAGCATAATATTCATCCCGCTGTAAGCCACGCCGGTAGCATAATTAACAGGCAGACCGGACATTCCCGGAACACGCTTCCACGGGCATGACCACGCTTTTACACCCGCTTCAAGCGCTTCAATGATGCTGTCGGTCACGGTCTGGTAAATATCAGTCCGGTTTTTAACCCCTTTCGTTTTTGAGGAGCCTGAGCGCTCCAGCGACGATACGCTGGTCGCCGCTGCGGGGTTAGGGGCGGTAGTCTGGTTGTGCAGGGAAATGGACATGATTTTTTCTCCGTCAGTGGTGTGATTTTCGTCTTCGTATCGCCTGACGGTTCGCTTTCCCGGCGTCGTTCTGTCCAGCAGGGGCGCAGCATGCGTGCACTTCACCCTTGCGGGACGGGTTGCAACGGGAAACGATTAACCGGAAGCGAATACGGGAACGAAAAGCACACGGGAGAAAAAATCGGCCCCTGCATTACCGGGCGTAGCGCCCCTTACTCCGCAGTGGTGAAAGAGGGCTGGCGGAAGATTTGTGGCGACAGATGTAGTGCCAGTGATGGCGTGGAGGCTGAATTTATCAATCAGGCCAGTCATCTGATGTATTGACGGCGGGACGCATACTAACCAATATTATGATGGTACAGGCAAATGCAGAAATACGAGGACAGGTACAATGATTAATCAGCTTCGTCTTTACACAATAAACCCGGATTTACGTGATGAATTTCTGGCAAGATTTGAAAAACACGCTGCCAGGATCATGAGGGATAAGTATGGTTTTAATATACTGGCTATGTGGTTATCCGGTGAAAGTGCCAGACTCCGGTTTATATACCTGCTTTCATGGACAGACAAAACAGCCATGAACAACTCATGGGCAGAATTTATGGCAGATGAAGAATGGCACACGATTAAAAAACAATTCTGGGAAACCACGCCTGAACCAGTATTATCTATAGAGGATATTGTGCTGGAAGCGGCTGGGTTTTCATCTCCATTATAAACTTTAATGAAATAATCTTTACAGTCTGAAAATTACTTTCAGACTGATTCAGAGAATGGAAACCCCCATACGTCCGATGAGAAACAGTAATAGTATCAGGAAAAAAACTCTGATAAACCCACTGCCATACCGCAAGGCTAACAAGACGCCCGTAATCGCCCCTGCAACATTACAAATACCGACTATACCTCCGGTTATCCACAACACATTCCCTGACGGCACAAAAAAAAGCAGTGCAGCAGTAAAAGTCCCAAGATTTATTAATTTGGCTGATGCAGACGCATTCAGAAAATCAAAACCAAAATATTTAACAAAGGCAAACAATAAAAGACTTCCGCTGCCTGCTCCGAATATTCCATCATAGAATCCGATAAAAGCGCCTAATACTATCCCCAACAGTATCTCTTTCAGACCAATCCCGATATCAGTATGTAGTTGTCCCAGATCTTTTTTTATGAACGTATAGACTGCCATAATAATAAGGACGACAAAAACCAGATATTCCATAAACTCTCTTGGTATAAGAGAGACAGTGTATGCGCCAGCGAATGAAAAAATAAATGCAGCGCCCATTACTGGAATAATGAGCTTCCATATAATCTTTACCCGGCGGAGATACCCTGAGACAGAAAATGCGTTCCCGAGCAGAACTGCCAGTTTGTTGGTGCCAAAAATCGTTGCCAGACTGGAGCCAGGTAGAGCATGAATAAGCGCAGGAATTTGAACAAGCCCTCCGCCACCAACAGCAGCATCAATCAGACCACCACAGAAAGCGAAGCCTCCCAGTGCAAAAAGAGAAATATCAATATTCATAACTTATTACAGTCCCCCACAAAAACAATAAAGACATATTTTGAACTTATTTCTCTTGTAACACCTGAGGCATCATTACCGGCCCCCATTACAGGCAACGAACAATACGATAGCCAGTTCCGTATTTCAGTGAGTCAGAACGTTTTGTAATGCAGAAAAAGCGACGCCCACTCTCCTGTTATAATCAAGCATGACATGTTTAAGTCGTTCTGTATCGAATGACATCCCCGCGATACGACCAAAGGCCTGTAACGCGGCCAGCGCATGCAAGCCATGCCTGTTTTCCACCTCCCCGGCATGGCCCATGACGTAACCTTTGGCGTTACGCAGAGTTTTAGTGTCCTCATTTAACGACGCATTGAAGGACAATAATTTCCCCTCTATAAACTGGGCAAGAAAATTGTATTCTCGTCCGTTCCAGAGTTCAGAAGCGACAGAGACCATCATGGCATCCATGACAGACTGCAGATGTTCAGGAGAACGCATTGCAGACTTATATTTTGCAATGCCAGTATTGTAGAGGAAATCAGAGAATTCATTACACTCATTGATTTTATATTGATCATCAACCCAGGCTGCAGCCCTGAAAGCATTTGTCATATATTTATACATACCGTCATGCCCCTTCTGACCAAGTCCAAAGTCATCTTTTGTTACTTCATGCATATGAGCCAGAACGTTATGATAGATAGCCAGATCTTCATGTGAAATATAAAGCGCATCAGCGGACAGGCGCATGATTATTTTTCCGGATACCAGGCTTGTCGTTTTGTGCGTTTCATTCCAGCCGTTAAAGAAGCTGAGGACTCCGGGATCAACTTTATCCTTTTTCAGAAAGGCAAGAAAAGTCCCTTCCGCATAAGCCTGTGCCTCCTGGGTTATCTCATGACAAAGAACGTCGTACATCATATTCTGAATGTCTTTGACATGTTCAATATGCGCGGGCACGGGTGACCTGCGAACATCTCCGGCTATCCAGCGACCAGGAATTTTTAACATTGCGATATGCTCAGGCAAACCATCGATGAATATCTCACCCAGTTCCTGCATAGAATAAGATTTTTTCGATATGTCATCACAGCATTGCAAAGATAAGGAAGTCATATATTCACCTCTGTTATTCACGGACTGAAAGTATTTAAAGACTCCTGATCCATTCATTGGTAAATGGATGAAACATTTACTGTTTTCGGTTTTCATTGCGGCGTTTAAAAAATAATGTCTGATTCCACCTGCTCCAGGCATTGTAGGATGATTGATTAACACACTACAACTGACTTATAGTGAGCTAATTATTCACTTTTAGTGAGGTGTTAAGGGATGGATTTATCTCAGCTGAAAATGTTTAAAACCGTCGCCGAGCAGGGTAGCATTGCCAGAGCATCCGAAAGACTGCACTGCGTTCCCTCAAATATCACAAACAGAATCAAGCTCCTGGAAACGGAACTGGGTGTTTCTCTTTTCATCCGCAAGGGACGCGGCCTGGTCATCACACCTTCGGGAGAAATACTGCTTGAGTACGCCAGCAAAATACTGACTTACTGCCAGGAAGCCCGCCGGGCACTTGAGCCCTCATCAGAACCTGGCGGGATCCTGCGGATCGGGGCGATTGAATCTGCGGCAACAGGACGGCTGCCGATGGTTCTCTCAAAATTCCACCAGAACTATCCTGCAGTCCAGGTGCAGTTCAGTACAGGGACATGGCAACAGTTAGTCAGTGACGTCGCCGGACATAAACTCGATTGCGCTGTTATTGCGACAAAGGACGACCATCCGGATATCACCTATGTGAACGCTCATAAAGAATCACTGGTATTGATTGCCTCTCCTTTTGCAGGAAAGATATCAGTTCCTCAGGACCTTAAAGGTAAACGCATTTATATGTGGCCACACGGGTGCCCTTACCGACAGGCCCTGGAACGTTGGGTCAATCAGCATCAGGTCACGGTCGATATCACCAGCATTGCAAGTTACGGAACGATTCTTGGGTGTGTCAGTTCCGGAGCAGGTGTCTCACTGGTACCCGCTGGCTTTTTTGAACAGTTCAAAAGAACAGGTAATATCAGGGGGTATACATTTAGCGAGTTATTTCCCTTACAAAATTACTTTATAAAAAACAGCAGAATAGATCTTCATCACGCACGTAATGCGTTTGAAACGTTATTGCATGCTGAATTAAACGATGTTTGATATACTTACTGTTACGTATTGTACGAGATCCCGTGTCAGATTGCCTTGTTTTATAAAATCATGAATTATTCCTCACATGAGAGCAGTATTATGATGCTTAATAATTTCTGTGATCCCTGTTAACATTTCACAATATTTTTACAGTGGAACCTAACCTCTTTGGCAGCTTTTCTTTATACCAGATTACATTTAAATAAAAGCCTTCAACTCATCTGCTTTTATGTTTGCAAGCAGTGAAGCCCGAAGATGAGGGGTTGTTTCAATATATCTGGAAACAAGGTTGAACCCCGCAGTATAGCCCAGCCACCGTGGTAAATCGCCGGTTCCAAAAAACCATCTATTGTGATCGTAATCCGTGCGATGCCAGTGTTCATGGATCAGTGAAGTGTAGGGTTGAACGATGTCCGGGCTGAGTCTTTCCCATAGTTCAGGTTCGCCCTCAAAAATCTCAAGAGCAAAATGCCCTGCAAGACCCTCGGATACAATCGCCTCACCCAGCGTCAGTCCGTATCCCGGATCTGCCCACCTCGCAGCATGGTGCAGTTCATGAGCAAACATCTTTTCAAGTGACTGAGCGTCATTTTTGCAGAATGCAGGGTTTTCAGGATCAACAGTGACATAAACAACACCGGGCTCAGGGCAATATCCGAGGTGCCCTTTTTCCGGGATGACATAACTTCCAGCTTTAACCACAACATCCAGAGAAGGGAGCCACATTGTCCTTTTGGCTCGTTCGTAAGTCTCAGTCAGGCTGGTACGAAGCCATTCAGAATGGGTGGTGAGTTTCTTCTGCGCATCCAGAATATGGAGGGTCATTTGAGACAAAATATTGCCATCCAAAAGCGTTAATCAATAACCATATATTAACAGACAGAATCTCAATGTCATATTATTCCTCAGCCGCGTTCATCATCAATCCTCATCTGGTGCAGAGCTGAGGGTTAAGTCATCCAGATACGTTTGCACTGCACGAATAAAATCACTCTTACCCTTTTTCATATGACTAACGTCGTGTTACTGCCAGCGTTACATGGTCCCACCATGGATTGCGGGCGAGTTTCACGTACTGAATAATAAAACCCGCCGAAATAATTTCATTCTGCAACGAGATGAGCGGCATTAGTGTTCTCCATGGCCTGCCTTTGCTGTAAAGGATATGACTTAAAGCGTCATATTGCTGGCGGTCCTCCTCATATCCTGGTTCTCCACACATACTGCTGATAATGAACGTTCCGTTTTCCCTGAGCAAACGTCTGACCTGGCTGTAAGCCTGTCCACGCTGGCTTCCCGTCAGACAGTGCATGCAACTACCGTCAAAAATTAGCTCGAAGCGATGGTCTTCCAACTGAGCCAGCGAGCAGACATCCTCCTGCATAAAAACGCCAGAAATCCCCTGTCGTGCGAAATTTTCCTGCGCCCAGTGAATGGCTGTGGGCGAAAAGTCCACGCCACAGGCATGATATCCTTTCCGGGCAAACCACAGGGATGCCATCATTCCGTTGCCACACCCCAGCTCCAGGATATGGCTCCCCGGCTCGGGTAAATGGCCCGCTGCTGCCAGTGAGTCGAGAGTTTCTGTCAGTTTTGCCCATGCACGGGGATAGCCATCACCGGTCCAGGCGGGTTTGCCTTTATTACGGAGTTCCTGGTATATCTGCTCGTAGGTTTCCATTCTGCCCTCCCGGTCACACAGCATTAAACGCCCTCAGGCTCTCTCATAATCCTGCGCTCCGGACGAATATCTGTTCTGGTGCGGGGAGCTTTTATGCCCGGGATTGCATTCCTCATGTGTACCGGGGAGATAGTATCTGCCATCAGAGTAGGGATAGGTCCCTCCAGGGCAACCATCCATGCTCCGCTGACCATTTTTCCCGGCAAGTCCGGCTCCGCCGTTCGCATCATTCGTACGCCACAGTCTGTACCCGTCCTTTGAGTCACTTTGTCCGGCTGTAGTGGCACAGTAAATTTGGCCACCTGATTAAAGGTGATATCCTCACCTCAACACACAACAGGTGACTTAATGATCAAGAAAACCAAACGTACGTTCACCCCTGAGTTCAGACTGGAATGTGCACAGCTGATTGTTGATAAGGGCTACTCATATCGACAAGCCGGTGAAGCGAGGAATGTCGGGTCTACCACGCTTGAGAGCTGGGTGCGCCAGCTCATGCGAGAGCGCCAGGGGATTACGCCCACTGCAACCCCCATTACTGCAGAGCAGCAACGTATCCGCGAGCTGGAAAAGCAGGTTCGCCGCCTGGAGGAACAGAATACGATATTAAAAAAGGCTACCGCACTCTTGATGTCCGACTCGCTGAACGGTTCACGATAGCCGCCAGACTGAGTGACAGCCATACGGTTGTCAGCCTTTGTTCTGCTCTGGGAATACACCGCAGCAGTTTGCCGGTACTGGCTAAAACGACGCGATACGGTTAATCCGGCGCGTGTCAGGCTGTACAGCGAAATACGACGGGCGTGGAACCAGAGCCGGGGCTCTGCGGGGTGCGCACTATAGCTGAGATGCTGGTCCAAAATGGCGTCCTGATGAGCCGTTACCGTGCCGGGCGTCTGATGAAATACTTGAACCTAAGCAGTTGTCAGCCCGGAAAACATCAGTACAAAAATGCCCGTCAGGCGCATACCTGCCTGCTGAACCTGCTTGAGCGTCAGTTCGCTGTGCCCGAGCCAGACCGGGTATGGTGCGGAGACATTACGTATATCTGGGCAGGAAATCGCTGGTGCTATCTGGCGGTCGTTATGGATCTTTTTGCCCGCAGGGTTATCGGCTGGAGTCTGTCAGCGGAAGCAGATACCGCACTGATAAGCAGTGCCCTGCGGATGGCCTGTGAAACGCGTGGTCAACCGCGTGATGTCATGTTCCTTAGCGACCAAGGTAGCCAGTATACAGGCCTAAATATCAACAACTTCTCTAGCGTTACAGAATAAACCAAAGCGTCAGTCGCCGAGGAAACTGCTGGGATAACAGCCCGATGGAACGCTTCTTCCGCAGTCTGAAAACAGAATGGGTGCCGACGGATGGTTACGCAGGCAAGGACGAAGCCCGGCGACAAATTAGCGCCTATATCCTGAATTACTACAACAGCGTCAGGCCTCACCATTACAACGGTGGGTTAAAGTAGGCACGATTTCCTCACCTGCAAGTACACTTAAATAAATAGTCATCGCCGAATGCTCCTTTCGAGTTCTGTCAGTTATCCGGCGCTACGGGGATTTAAAGTTTGAGTAATTCCAGCGAAGTTTATTGCTCACCCCGAATTAGTTGCATCCCAGGCAGCCTGCGCTGCAAGCATGGCATCCATGTTGTTTTCCACCCACCGAGCGACTACCGTAACAGTATCGGTCAAAGTCTGGCCCAGAGGGGTCAGGCTGTACTCCACCGTCACCGGCACAGTTGCGTAAGCCTCACGTGAAACCAGTCCATCCCTTTCCAGTTTGCGCAGTGTCTGGGTCAACATCTTCTGGGTAATGCCCCGGATATCACGCCGCAGAGCATTGAAACGCGCCGGTCCGCGCTCCAGACGACCCAGAATGAGTAACGCCCATTTGTCGGCCAGCCGTGCAAGCACATCCCGTGTGGGACAACGGTCATCGTAAACACTGTAAGGTAACGGCATGTTATTCATAACGATAGTCTCTCCAGTCAGGTTCCCATGAGGGTACCTGGTGACATTCAGGTGCCTTCTTCCGTAACCTGCCCATCTTGTGTATAAATTGGTCGTTGGTTTCTATTTGATACTAAGGAGTCAAAAATGGCAAAAATTCTGCAGCGGGGCAAGACCCAGTTAAGTAACAGACTGCTCCCGCTCATCCTGGTTGCTGCCGTGAGTATCGGTTTTCCCGGTGTTACCCTGGCACAGAAAACAGACCCACATGTGGTACCACAGGTTAATGGTGATGAATTTTCCCCACTCGGGAAATCTTATAACGTTGATTTTGGCGATCAGAAGTTTCGGCTGGATTTCCCGTCGGTTCATGAAATGCATTTTACGTCACCCGATGGTAAAAACTCGGCCACAGTGCCAATTACCGTGACACCGATTGGAAATGACGTGTACATGATCTACTGGTCACGCCGTGCGGGTCAGCATGTGGTTCATGTGGATGACTTCCGTAACGGAATTGCTTATACCAATATTTTTTTACCGGACGGCTCGGCGTCTCGCAGGAAAGGTACACTGACAGAAATAAAGAAATAACAAGAGAAAAAGAAAATGTTGAATCGTTTTAATTCCTTATTCAGCCAGTATACGAATCATCCCGATTTCGGGAAACTTTTACTGCGTCTCACGTTCGGAATATTAGTGATATTCCATGGTGTTGCAAAAATGAACCACGGTATTGGCTGGATTTCCGGCCTGCTGGAAGCCAGAGGATTACCCGGATTTATAGCTTATGGTGTATTCCTCGGTGAGATTGTAGCGCCGTTATGTATCATTCTCGGCTGGTTTACCCGACCTGCAGCATTTATTTATTCGTTCAATATTCTGGTCGCCACGTTACTTGTTGGGATGGGTAAATTTTTCATCATTACCAAGGTGGGCGCCTGGGGGCTTGAAAACGAAGCACTCTATTTCATGGGCGGATTGTGCATTATGTTTCTGGGGGCTGGCAAATATTGCCTTTCAGCCAGATACGAATGATCAATGATAATTAAGGAGACATTTCATGAGCATCGTAGTGGTTTATTATTCCGGATATGGTCATACAAAACTGGTGGCTGAAAAAGTGGCATCCGGTGCTCAGGCTGAGTTGATTGCTGTTGATGAAAATGGTGATATTCAGGAGAATGACTGGCAAAAGCTGAATGATGCGAAAGCAATCATTTTTGGTGCGCCCACCTATATGGGTAGTGTTCCGTGGCAGTTCAAAAAGTTTGCGGATGCAACCTCTAAAGTCTGGGTCAGCCGTGGCTGGCAGGATAAAATTTTTGCCGGATTTAGCAACAGTGCCAGCCTGAACGGTGACAAGCAAGTTTCTCTGCAATACCTGCATACCCTGGCCTCCCAGCATGGCGGGATCTGGGTAAGCCTGGGCATGTTGCCATCGAACACACTCGCTGCAACACGTGAAGACATCAATAACCTCGGCGGTTCTGTTGGTCTTCTCGTGCAGTCACCATCTGATGCCGGCACGGATAAAATTGCATCCGGGGATCTGGATACTGCCGTTAAATTTGGTGAGCGTATTGTCGCCATTGCGCAAAGATTTAATTAATAATGGCTGGTCCGTTCCGGAAAGGACGGGCCAACATCTCAGTGAAATATATAATAAATGTTAAGATCGATATAAATTCCCCCAGAAGGCTGATTGATTTTGTTACAATGGTAGTTATAGGCAAACGGGAAGGTGATTGTACTACAATCCATTCCGTTAACTTCAGTTTTTATCCGTGTTAACTAAAGTAAAGATTCTCAGATCATTGACTGGTATTCTTATCTCTACTGAATGTTACCCTGTGCGGCTGGCAGGATGATAGCCGGGACAGGGGGCGTTACTTTTTCTACTGTTCTTTCTGTCAGATATTTTATCGGTGGTTTTCCTACCGACTTACGAAACATTGTCACAAAACCGCTGGCATTCTCATAACCGAGTCTCAGCGCAACGTTTTTTACACTGCTGCCATTCATCAGCCACTGAAGGGCCAGGATTACATGTAACTGGCGTCGCCAAATTCTGAAACTCATTCCTACTTCAGCCATCAGTTGTCTGCTCATACTCCTCTCACTCATACCAATACGCTGGGCCCACTCACTTTTTGTTGTCTTTTCTGAAGGCATATCCATCAGATCTTTAGCCAGCCTTTGCAGGCGTGGCTCCGTTGGTAATGGAAAGCTCAGACTCTCAGCCCGGGCTGATGCAATTTCATCAAGGAGGGTATAAATGAGGCGCTCTTCTGCACTCTCTGGTGAATACAGCGCAGGGAACTGGATCGCTTTTAATAATAGTTCCCGTAACAAAGGCGAAACAGCAAGAGTACAACAACTGAGAGGTAATCCTGCCAGCGCATCAGGCGTTATATAAAATGAATAGCATTGTGTTTCGGCGTGTCCTTTTACTGAGTGTAAAACCAATCCCGGGATCCAGAGTGCGCTTTGTGGCGGAACGATCCACATACCGCGATCTGTTTCACAATGGAGAATGCCTTTAACGGTGTACAGGAGTTGTGCTTTGGCATGTTTGTGTGGTTTTCCCCAGTTCCAGGGAGCACCTGTGCCTGTGTGAGCGAAAAATATTCTGTCGATTTGGTCTGGTTGTGAAAGCATTTTGGAGATCCGGATGTTAAGAGGCCTCATTATGGCCTGTTCTAAAAATATTATGGCCGAATTGTGCAATGATATCGAGCCCATAACAAGTTAAATTAAGTCTGTTGACTGACATCGTTATAAATAATGAGCCTTAGTTTGGTGTCAGTATTCAGAGAGGTAGATATGAAGGTTAACACTGAAGACTTCCCATTTGTCTGGACATATATGCAGGAAGAAGGCCTAAACAATAATATTTCCCCATTAGAGCAGTTTGATTCTCTGCTAAACAGAAATGAGCCTTTCATTATGCTCAATGATGAAGGATTAAGCGTGGGTGAGTTTAAAGAAGATCGTCAACATATGCATCAAATCTCACGTTGGGTGAAAGTTAACAGAATCAGATTAACCACCTTAGTTAAAGCCAGCATTTACATTGAATCAGACGAAAATAAACATTTATCCGCGAGAAAAATTGCATCATCCTATGAGAAGTTATGGGGATACCCTTTTTTGATTGCCGCCAGTAAGGAAGAGGCAATACAAATCGGGCGTAAATTATTATCTCTTGAAAATTAAGGTGAAGAATTTTAAATAACCACAAACAGATTTGCTCAGTTATTTCTTCAGAAAAATAAAAAGAAAAATTTAACTGATGACATATATTTCCAAAAGGCAAATACGACATTCCCTGATTATAGGTGATATCGATACCAGGAATATTAAATGTTATCTCTTTTTTTATTATTTCAGAGTATTCAATGACTCTATTATTTTATATTTTCGTTATCTGAAGCAAACAGACGCGATTTCATTTAACCATTAATGGTAATGATTATTATTTAGATTCTCTTTCAAACATTTGGGATATGTTATGAACACACCTTATTTATTTCGCCTGAAACCTGTGGCCGGCATGCTCATCTTCAGCCTTTCTGCACCGTATGTATGTGCTCAGGCAACTGATATACCTGAAACCGATGCTTCCGGTAATGTGATGCCGTCAGATGACCAGGACGAAACTATGCTGGTCACAGCAGAAAAAATGCTCAAACAACAACCTGGGGTATCCACGATTACATCAGAGGATATCCGTAAAAATCCTCCGGTTAATGATTTATCTGACATCATCCGAAAAATGCCAGGCGTTAACCTTACCGGGAACAGTAACACAGGTGCACGCGGTAATAACCGGCAGATTGATATCCGGGGAATGGGTCCAGAGAACACGCTGATTCTGATTGACGGAAATCCGGTAATGTCCAGAAATTCTATTCGTTATTCATGGGATGGTGAAAGGGATACTCGCGGGGATACTAACTGGGTACCTGCTGAAGAAGTCGATCACATTGAGGTTTTGCGTGGTCCCGCCGCAGCCAGATATGGTTCGGGAGCCTCAGGGGGTGTAGTTAACATCATAACCAAACGCCCTACAAATGAATGGCACGGAAGCTGGGGATATTTTCTCAACCAGCCAGAGAGTAGCCGTGAAGGTAACACAAACCGGACTAATTTCAGCCTGAGTGGCCCCCTGGCGGGTGATGCCCTCACGATGCGGATTTATGGTAACTGGAACAAGACCAAAGCTGACAGCCCGGATATTAATGGTACGAGTTCTGAATCCGGGCTGACCCCAGCCGGGCGAGAGGGCGTCAGAAATAAGGATGTAAATGCTGTTTTATCCTGGAAGCCGACTATTAATCAGATCATTGATTTTGACGCAGGTTATAGTCGGCAGGGGAATATTTATGCAGGTGATACTCAGTTCAGCATGGCCACAAACAAAACCAGTGAGCTTGCAAAATCCGGCGCTGAGACGAACCGGTTGTATCGTCAAAACATTGCTGTCACGCATAATGGCATCTGGGACTGGGGGCAGTCCAGATTATCATTCCAGTTCGAACAAACCAGAAACAGTCGGTTACAGGAAGGACTGGCGGGGCGAGTCGAAGGAACAATAGCGGATGATGCTGATTTTCAGACCAGCAGGCTGAAGGACTACAGAGTCAACGGTGAAGTAAATTTTCCAGTTGACCTCTGGGTTGACCATACATTCACTCTGGGTGCTGAATGGACCCGCTCGGAACTCAATGATCCGGGTTCGACAGGGGAAGCATTGTTCCCCGGAGATATGATCGCCGGTATACCTTCCACTGGCCGGAGTTCCGGGTCATCTGCGAATATTTCAGGCCTTTATCTTGAGGATAATATCCAGGCCTCGGACAGCACTGAAATCATCCCTGGCTTGCGTTTTGATCACCACAGCGACTTCGGCAGTAATTTCAGTCCAAGCCTCAATGTTTCTCAGGGACTGGGCGATATGTTCAAATTAAAGGCAGGTATCGCCAGAGCTTTCAAAGCACCTAACCTGTATCAATCCAACCCTAACTACGCGCTGAACTCGTATGGACTTGGATGCCCCATTTCAATGGGCTATGGCCCCTGCTATCTCCTGGGCAATGATGATCTGAAGCCTGAAATTAGCATCAATAAAGAAATCGGGCTGGAGTTTAAAAATGAAGGATGGTTAGCGGGGATCACCTGGTTCCGTAATGATTACAAAAATAAAATCATTGCTGGCTCCGATGTTCTTGGTGTTACCCGCAGCGGTACATCCATTTTACGATGGGAGAATACCGGAAAGGCGGTTGTTCAGGGTCTGGAAGGTAATCTGACCATACCATTGAAGGATCGCCTTGAGCTCTCAACTAATGGGACTTATATGATTGAATCAAAAGATAAAACTACTGGCAACCCATTATCAATCATTCCAGAATACACAATTAATTCTACCCTGGACTGGCAGGTGACTGATGCTCTTTCAACAAATATAAACTACACCTTTTACGGTCCGCAAAAACCACGCAAAAACGCAGTGACTAATACTGATAAATTCTATGGGTTAAATCAGACGCGGGTAGGTTCATACGGTCTTGTAGGTGTTGGTGCCCAGTACAGGGTCACGAAAAATCTTGATGTAAAAGCAGGAATTACCAACCTTTTCGATAAGGATATAAAGAGAAGCGGGTTAGGGGCTTCAACTTATAACGAACCAGGAAGAGCTTATTATATGGGCGTTACGGCATCTTTCTGAAAAGAAATAATGATAAACTAAATGGTGTAACCAGATGAAAAGAAAAATGACCCAGGCGATACCATCAAAAATACGTTTTATAACCGGAGTCCTGATGGTTGTTTCAACGACTGCATATGCACTCCCGTCGGTGGATAAAACGGTGAAAATTGGAAATAGTGTTTATGAGATCGCCTATAATCCTAAACTCGATGAGGTCTATGTTGCCACTTCAGGACCGGTCAGCAAAGATGGTTACAGACAGGCTGGGATCGTAGTGGTTGATGCCAGGACGCTTGAAAAGAAAAAAACGATTGATGTAGGACATGACCTCCCCTTCGGGATTGCCCTCAACGTGAATACGCAAAAACTGTACGCTTCGGACAGTATATCCGGGGTTGTGGCTGTTTACGATCTTAAAACAGGTATGAAGCTTCATTCCATCCGGAATCCAGCTTCGCAATCACCACTGCGGGAGATCGTCATAGATGACAGAACAAATACAATTTTCGCTTCATCGGTCGGCGGTCTTCAACACAGTAAAGATAAACCTGCTCCCCAAAGTACTGTCTGGGTTATTGACGGAAATACTGATACTGTAAAACATACAATTCTGGATCCTGTAAAATCAGCTACAGGGATGGTTTTTGATAATAAAACCAGAAAATTATACGTCGCGGACTTTTTCAAAAATGAAATTGCCGAGATTGATCCCGCTACCTTTAACGTAGTAAGGACGTTCCCATCAACAGCAGTAATAAATGGAAATCCAGCATGGAAAGAAAAGGCTGACGGGCCGGACACAATTAATCTCGCCTTCGATGGCGATAAGGGACGTATATTTGCCGTTAATCAGGCATCAGGAAATGTCAGTGTCATCAGTGCAAAAGATGGAAGACTCATAAAAAACATCAATACGGGGGCTGGTTCATTAAGTGCGAAGTACGACAGTAAAACCAACAAACTTTACGTTGCAAACCGGGGCGACGGTACTGTGACAATCATCAACGGAGATACTTATCGTGTGGAAGCGAACCTCTATACCGGAACTCATCCTCAGAGTATCGCGATTAATCCATCTGACGGTATTGTTTACGTCAGTAATCGTGCTAAAGGATATGCAGGTAATGTTCCGGAAGCTCCTCTGCCTTACGAGCCAGGGGGAGACACACTGACCAGAATTAGACCTTGAAATGATAAATACCTGATAAGGGCTGCTTTTACAGCCCTTTAATTATTTTGATAAACTCACCATTTGGTAACATCTTGCTAAGCCTTATAGGCTTGAGAACGATAACGCCCTCTTTTCCAAAAAATAATACAAAAATTGAAAACATCGGCATGAATAAATGAAGCCCGGCAATTTCGCTTTATTAAGTAGAGTGCAGTAAAAATACATAAAGAAACTAAATGTTACCGGCAGTAATTTTCTGCAAAGTCTGCTTTATCCACTCCGAACTGATTTTCATCTACCTGTTGCCTCCAGGACGACTTTCTATGTCTGGAAAGGCTGGTAAGATAGATGCGTTTCTACCATCATTAGATGACAAATAACTATTTTTACTTTTTTTAAAAAGAACCCTGATTTATGTATCTAAAGGTAATATTATATGTCGCAACATAACAACACCTATTGGCAGCGAAACCTGTTTGTTTGTTTTTTTGGCTCCTTCACAACGGTCTTTGCGATGACTATTATGTTGCCTTTTTTGCCTCTTTATATCGAAGAGCTTGGCGTGCATGGACACTCAGCTGTAGTTCAGTGGTCCGGCATTGCCTTCAGCGCAACTTTTATTTCAGCCGGACTCATAGCTCCCGTCTGGGGAAGGCTTGGAGACCGGTTTGGTCGTAAATCTATGCTGGTGAGGGCGAGTCTTGGAATGGCCATTGCAGTCTCCTTAATGGGTATGGTGACAAACATCTGGCAATTTATTGGTCTGAGACTGCTCACTGGTCTTGCTGGAGGATACTCATCAGGCTCAACCATACTCATTGCCGTTCAGACACCTAAAAATCGTGGGGCATGGGCGCTAGGAATTGTTTCATCAGGAGTAATGGCCGGTAATCTTGCCGGCCCGCTTGCAGGCGGATGGCTACCTGACTTAATCGGTATCCGGTCAACGTTTTTTTGCGCCAGTGCTCTCATTTTTCTGACATTTGTGATGACGATTACGCTCATTCGGGAAGATACGCCAAAAACGTCTGAATCTGTCGGAAAAACTCGCATCAGCCTGGCGAATCTGCCTTATCGCACAGTTATTATTTGTATGCTCTGCACTGGTGTACTGCTGATGCTGGCCAATATGTCAATTGAACCCATCATAACCGTTTACGTTCGTACGCTCGTCAGTGACCCGTCGTATGTGACCCAGGTTGCAGGCTACGTCATGTCAGCAACGGCCCTGGGCAGCATCCTGTCCGCATCCTGGCTTGGAAAACTGGCGGACAGAATTGGGCATCTTCGCATAATTACTATCGGCCTTGCAGTGGCCGGACTTCTGCTTATTCCACAGGCATTTGTCAGCGCAGGCTGGCAGTTAATTATCCTGCGTTTTCTTATGGGACTGGCTTTAGGTGGCCTTTTACCTTGTATCGCCTCAGTGCTTCGTCAGCATGTCCCGGATGAGATGGTAGGTACCATACTTGGCTATTCTGTTGCTGCACAATTCGCTGGTCAGTTTACAGGACCGCTTATAGGTGGTTTTATTGGTGGTTATTTAGGCATGCGTCCGGTATTCCTGGTGACCTGCTGCATTTTGGTTCTGGGAGCGGTGTGGAATTTCAGAATTTATAGCCAGCAAGTAAAATGATAGCTTAGGATAATTTTTGCACTTGTTAATTCGGGATATTAAACTCAAATTCCCAGGCCAGGGTTGCTGAAACGGCATGCTTACGAGCGATCCGAGTCAGGACATCTTAGATGTGGGGCCTTAGCTCACTGCTATCAGACGCTAAGGTCGCGGTAGACCCACCTTTTTTATTTAATTAGTTATACGAACTATCCAAGTCCTCCTGAACCGTCTTTAACTGAAATGTGGTGTTCATGCCAGTCAGAAGAATCAGAATTATGTTTTCTTCGCGAATCTTCATGTTATCTAGATTTAGCGTGTTAGTGAGAAAAGTCTTTCAGATGCTTTTTTATTTTCCCTTCCCCATCGGGAAAGATTGGTTATCCGATTTGGGGTCATTTGGTCACACTTCACTCAGGATAGATTCTTAAACGCCCACATTAGCGACGCATCCTTTTCAGGTTAAGCCATTGTAACCATCATCACGAGCACGTGCTGAGGATCGTTCAAACCAGATTTATGTAATCCGTAACTATTGGTGGTCATTCTGGTGGTCTTGACAGGCAAGCCATTCTGGCTTAGCTTAATTATCAGCCACTTGTTGGCAAAGGCGATCCCAGTCAGAGGAGCCAAATTAGAAAAGCCTGCTTTTGAAGCAGGCTTTTTGCTTTTCTGCGTCCTGCGTTAACTCAAAATTGCATCCAGCCTGGCAAGCACTTCATTTACCACAGCGTCTGGTATGCGTTCCAGCCGCTTGCCGTTCCGGGCAGTCATATCAATGGTTCTGGGCTGGTCGCAGCGAATAACGCCCGTTGTTTTTGTCCCTGCCCCTTCCAGTGAAACGGTGAAACCTGCCGTGCGAGCAAAATTTGCACCGCTGGTGATGGGAACAACAACGGGTAACCGGGTCAGCTTGTTAAACGATGCCTTCGATACGATAAGCACCGGACGTTTTCCGCTTTGCTCGTGGCCAGCAATCGGATCCAGTGAAACGAGCCAGATTTCCCCTCTGTCCATCTACTGGATCTCCTTGCCCACCGCAGGAGCATCAATCCATTCCCGATCCTCTTCGCTCATTTCGGCGTACGGATCGCACTGCGCCAGCAGCTCCTCAAGAGAATAATGAGGCCGTTTCTGGGGTTCAATAATCAGGCAGCCATTATTAATGGTCATGCCGACTTCGCTGTCCGTCGACAGCTCCAGCGTTTTGAGCACGGCGGGAGGAACCGCCAACATGATGGATCCGCCGACCTTTTTCAGGCGAGTGGTATACATAGAACACCTCCGAATATTATATTTTAATATAACATCTACGGCAGGCGGTGCACAATTATTCATCAGATTCATGGTGATTTCCTTTTCGTAATAAAGCGTGAAGAAAGCCGTTATCCATCGAAGGACAGAGCCAGCAGTTTTCATAGTCAACGTTGCCGGTAAAACGACAACCATCCAGATACATCAGGCGCTTCTTTCAGGTCATGAAGCCTTTCGTGCAGGCGGGAGCTAGCTTAGTTCGTGGTAAGAAAGTCGATAATAGAAAACTGTTTTTGCGGTTCAAAGGATTATGACGGATCGGATAAACAAAATGCGGCGCAGCTTCCGTATCGGGGCTGCGCCGGAAGGACATCAGCGATAGCGCGAAGGCCAGATGCTCTTAGGCGCAACATCTAACGCTTCAGCAATCAATCTTTCGCCTTTGGGCCAGCGGCGGTTAAGCCCATTTGCCAGCGTAGAGGACGCCAGGCAAGCGCTGACAGCGACGTTCCCCGCTTTTTCAGCGCCGCGATAATGTCGGCGGGATGCCAGTCCTGTTGCATCATTCCGCTACCTCGCCGATAAAGGTCACGCCGTCGGCGGTGCGGAGCCAGCGCGGAGCTTTCATTTCCGCGACAAAATAGTTGATCAGTTCATACAGCAGGCCGCTAAGGTGTTTCTCCATTTCAGAGTAAAAGCCTTGCCCTGCCAGCGTCTGCGTAAGGGCGAGACAGTAGCGGCAAAGCTCTGTGCATTCAGGCTCGAAACGGGGGGAATTTGCAGGGAGGGTATCAACGGTCAGACTTTCAACAAGATGCGGCGGGACGGATTCTAACAGCGTAGGCTGGAGCAGCGTCAGACAGGCGTTGAGTCTGCCGCAGAGCGCCATTTTCAGTGTGGGATCGTTGCTTTCAATCAGGGTTTCGGCGAAGTTTTCGCAGTGACCAGCGAGTACGGTGAAATCCGTGGCAGCATTGAAGGGAACAGCAAGTAACGGATGTGTCTGGATTGGGGTAGTAGCCATAGTGGCAGCCTCCTGTAACGGGTTTAAAACCCACCACCAGAGGTTCCAATCTCATGGTGGTGGACTGAACGGGGTTGGAACTACCGGCGTTACAGGCAACCGGCGCACCTTACGGTGCCCCCGCCCAGCCCACCATTGAGGTATAACCGAGCGCACGACATAAAAAAAGACGCGGGCGCGTCGTATGTCGCCTGTAACATTTCTCGGGGTTCCAATCCCGGCACCTGAATTTGCAGGTGCGGGTAAAAGATACCGCTTTCGGTCAAAAACGGCAAGTAGAGTTGTGGAAGGCCGATCGCAAAAAATACATCTCAACTCATTACATAGAGCTCAGTCTATACATTACACAATACCAAACAAAGCGAATTTTCAGATACAATAATACCTTGCGACTTTATACATCATGATAGTTGCCAACTGGACAATTTTGTATTATCAGTAACATTCAACTTAAACGGAGCTTAAGGAGATAACAATGTCAAATAATAAGCTAGAGGAAATCAAATCATTATTAGCACCATTAAGTAAAATCATTATAAATCTTATTCCATATACGACTATCGTATCAGGTGTTATCATATGGACATACCTGAAAAACATAGATAGAATGGATTTATTCGTTGATGCATTATCTTTAAATGCGGGTCTTATTTCATTATTATTTTCTGCTCTTTTCCTTTCTGTTTTTATCTCTATAGCATTAGTTTTACCAAGTTATATATTAATTTTGTTTAAAATCAATAATAACACTAATGACTCGGACCTAACCTCAGCAACGCCAGTGTTCAGCCTACTATTATCGATAGCATTTTTATGCTTGGTGTTTTTACCATATACAGGTTTTGTAGAAAGATGGCTCAATGGAAAAAAACTTTCCATTGAGGAAATCATATTTATAATTTTCATTGCCATAGTAATAATATACTGTATAGGCACTATCATAAATGATGATTTCAGCAGCAAAAATTCAAAACCCAAAGTTTTCTTTAAAAAAGTCGCTTATACTACGCTTAAGATTTTCATACTTTTCATCTCAACACTATCTATTTCAATACCGGTCAGTCTATTATTGAGAGCCAGCAAAGGAGAAGACACGACATCTATTTTATTTGCATTATTATTTATGATTATATTTTCTTTTTTCACATTTTTACCTGCTATGGTATTTTACCGCAACATAGAAAAGCAGCGCATTAATAAGATTGATGAAAGTGTATTTAAAAACATCAGGAATTGTTCTTTTACAGTTATTTTTTCTATTTTTTCTATAATATTCATTTTCCCTGGCATATCAAATGTCTTTGTCTATTCATCGCTAAGCAGTATTGGCTTAATCGATAAAAAGCCACACTATTTTAAGGTAAGCGGTGAGAGTTATAAACCTGCAATGTTCCCTGCCAGTATATGGAAAACGCAAACGCCATCAGATATGGGGAATGACTTTTATATTAAAGGAGCAAATCTTTTTTCTGCAGGTTCAACTAATCTTATCTGCCCTATGTATATTGTTAATTTGAGAGATTCAGCTTATGAGAATGACTTCTCAGCACTTACACCCAACAATAATGAAAAGAAGATTAATTATTTGAAGAAAATGACTAAAACTTGTGTTGTTTTAGACGATCCCGATGTTCGGTTATGGGACACGCTTTTTGATGCGGCAGGCCAGATCAAAAAGTAAAATACCATCACAAAAATGGAAGTCAGAAAAATCCACTCTGGCTTCCGTTTTAATGGAAGATTAAACAATACTAAAGACGTCGACATCTACGCTTGCGTTAAGGCAGTCACCAGATCCTGAGTCAGTAAAGTAAATTGAAGTATCATTAAGGCTTCACCTCCTGCCGTCATTTGACCATATAACAGGGCAATCTCCCCCTCAGCTATAGCCGCTCGTCCTGCTATGCACTCTTCGTTTAATTGTCGGAGTAACATTTGAACCGGCTTACCTTCCGCTGTTTGTTCAAATTCCGTCAGGGCGGTAATCAGGGCTTTTTCACCCTCTTTACGTACAGACCGCTCCAGATGAGGACGACTTTCTGTTCCAAGATTAAAATAGCGTAATCCGTCAAGCTCACTGATAAGCGCCAAGGCAGGCTGCGCAGCCTGAGTCAGGGTATCGTTAAGCCGATGCAAATTTAATTCCTCAAGCCAGTCATCAACTGCATATGGGGAAGCAAAAAAACTAAATATTGCGCTGACAGTAAGGCGGGATACTACAATCCCTGCAATACGAGGAATAATCCATAGACGGCGATGTTCACCAATTGCAGTCTGAAGATATGCTCCATTTTCCTCAAGCCAGTTCGGCCAGTCTTCAGGATACTCAATATCAACGATCGCCAGAACTTCTGACGTTGGCCACGGTAAAAGTTCCTCCCAGTCAGGACGGGCATGGAGTTCTGTTTCAATTCCTCTATTTTTCAGTCTGTCCTCTATTGCTGCCAGATAGCCAGAAGCTAACTTATTGAACTGACGCATTACCACTCTGACAGCGCTGCTCAGTGCCCCTCCACGCACAGCCGTTTTAGCCTCAGTTAACCATAGCTGTGTCGGTTTTATTCCTTGAGTACCCGCTTCCGCTGACAGAAGACGCAGTGACGTGATCAACTCCTTTAAACGCGTGAAGGATTTTTCCGGATAACCACCCACGAGATCCCAAGGATAATCTTTGCCCTTCTCTATGTCTTTCAGCAGATCTTTCAGCCACGCAATGTATGCACCATACCCTTCAGGTAAAGATATAAATCGCCGGATCATATCTGTCGAACAATAAAATAATATGTTCTGAACAGGAGTGGCATGCAGTTCTATATTTATACCAATAAACTCCCCTCCTTTTGGTAGGGTAAGTTCCCGCGAAGCCTCATGTATGGCCCCCAGTTGTTCCAGAACTTTAGATGAAGGAGTCTTGCACCGTAAGGTTCCATCCAGAATCTTCTCGACTAACGGAACGAGTTTATTTAACAGTACGAGTGCCCGCTGTAAATAATCCGTATAGCTTTCTGTTCCCACCAGCCCGGCGGCGGTCGCTATCCACCGCTTATTCCATTCGGGTAATGCTGGTGGTGGCAAGTTTTCTCTTGGAATTCGCTTTGATGCAAGGGGATAATCTGGAGTACCAGAGAGAAACCCACCTGCAGCAATAGCATCGACAGCAACCACAGCGACTGTTGGATCCAATCCAAGCAGGAGTGTACAAAGTTGTACAACGTCTTTATGAATGTCTGTCTGGACAGAATGTGCAACATGGAAGATCGAGCTACGCAGCAGCCGACCTTCTGGTACCGCCTCAACACTGACAGGTCCAGCCCAGGGGATCTCAAGTGGAATACGCGCAATTAATCGCTCTGGAATATTGCTACATGCCCATTCCATCGAAATCATGGGATCGACAAGTCGGGCCACACTCAGTAAGTCTGCTATAGTCATAAGGTCCAACGCATCGAAGCAAGGGCTTGCATCAGCCATCATCTGTCGAACATTCGCCGGGACCTCTATTCCCAACAGCCCTCCCAGAATCCCCCGAAGATTTGATATCGTAGCGGTAGAAATTAACCGCTCAATTATCTCTGGTGAAAGTAGGGTTAATAAAGTCAATCTGGGATCGGATGTTGATCGGATTTGCAAGATGTGCGCTGAATTTCTCGTTCGTTCAGGAAAAATATCAGAGGAAAGATCTGTATCAGCGATGGCGAACATAACAATACCTGTAATAAGTGTCGGTTCTACCCCCAACGCTTTCACCTCCGGGATCCAGTCCCGTAGAGTCATCTCAATATGCGCCTGTCCCAGTCCTGAAAGCACAGTCACTAATGTAGCAGGATCGCGCTCACGCTCAATTCGGAGCACAATCGCCTTAATCAAAGCAGCTTTTGCTTCCGGATAATGGACGATGACATAAGCCGCAAGCATATCCAGATTCATGTTGTGAACAGCGAGTACTGCTTCTGCGATGGTGTGCAAAAGTGTTGGCGGCGGATACTTGTGGCAGAGACAGAAAATAGCCGCAGAGCGTAGCTGATGCAGCCCTCCCAACTGCCCATTCTGGGATTCGGAAATGAGATGTTCATCAATGAGCCGTCGTAGCGCTCGAGAAAGATCGCTCTGCGAGAGGTCTAAAACTTCAGATAATCGGTCAATATCAACTATAGCCCCCGCAGCGCCAGCTAGTGCGGTAATGCGAAGAATAGCCAGCTCGGCATCCCTTGCCTCCCGAAGGCGACAATCTATCTGTTCTCCAAGAACTATTTCAAGCCGTTCACCACGGGTGAGGATATGCGTGTATTCAAGCAAAAGCCCATTACTTTGCGCCCATGGCTCTCGCCAGCCAGCCCATGTGGTTTGTCTCTGATGAGAAAGTTGTTGCCAAATCCGTTCGGCGACAATTTCTTCCACAGTTGGACGGAACTCTCCGGCGAAAGACCGGGTAGTTAGCATAAAAACGTCTTCTTCTCTGATTGAACCGAGCAGAAGAATGCCGCTTCCGGCTCTTGCCTCACGCAACAGACCATCCCAAAGACCCGCTTTCCCTTTACCCACATCATCAAAAATAAAACCAACGGGCGCTGTAGATGACGCTCTCAATGAACGGGCTAAACGGATAAGCAAATGGGCGTCAAAGCTGTCACCACGAGTAATTTCAAACCAGCGTACTGTATGTCGGCTGACGCGGGCTGTTTCCCACATAAGTGCTGATTTCCCGGTGCCCGACTGCCCAACGATCAGAGCAGCTCTTTGGGCTGCCAGCATAGTTAAAACCACACTGCGCGCTTCAGGTCTTTCCACGACAAGGCCAGCAGCAAGATGGGCCGGTCGGGTATCAACTCCCTGATAAAATGCAGGTTCGTCTACCGTAGTCAGAAAATCAATAGCATCGCAGTACCCTTCACGAAGGGCCATCTCCATGCCCGCTACATCAAGGACAGGCTCCATACGACGAATAACCGCTTCGACATCGGATATAGCCAATCCTTCGTATATTCCATTCTTAACCATCCCATTCGCATCAGCCAAACCACCGATGTGGTTTAACAATTCACCGTAGTAAACTTGTGCAGCCACTGGTGCACAAGAAAGTGTATGGCTGATAGTTTCAATTGCTTTTTCCGCAGGTTCAGCAGCAATCCAGATATGAGTACGGGGTGCAAGTAATTTCCAGCGAGAGTCTCCCCGCAGAACTTCAGCTAAGCCGGTATGTTCAGTGAGGATATAATCTGTTTTTGGCCCCTGTATAACAGGGCGCTCAAGGATCAGATTCAGATCTTTGCCAGGGTCCGGAGATACTTCGTACCGACTCCAAAGCGCCCGCACAAAACCAACAACCTCACTAATCGGGAATAATCCCATGTGATCACGACGAGACTTAACTTGTACTAGAGCAGAGCCCCTAGAGCCCTGTAATTCGTAATCATCTCGCCCTTCAGGGATCACGGAGCCATAGTGAAGTTCTTGACTCCAACAGCGGAGTGACAGCCATACTCCGACTGCATCCTGATAGCGAAATCCTCGTCCGGCATGAGATCCTGCCCCCGATGAACCCGAACCTTTGCGTTCCATTATATTTCACCTGCCCGGATAGACGATATCGATAAAGAATATGCTCACGCTTGAGATACGGCGTTATAGAGCCTTTTCTGGTAAGAAGTTGAGGCTTCATCAAACAATACATTAATTAATATCCACGAATGTCGATGACTTTCGCACCTGAACCAGAAAGACAAGGGTATCGAATCCGAACAGAAAACTAATTGACCTTCCATCATTTATCTGGCTCCTAATGTTATGTAGTGCTCCCTGTTTCACTTGTTTCAAATTCCCTCAGCGCCTTCTTTGCTCTTCATATGGGTATGGGACAGGTACAACATAGATGGCGTACAGGCCATAATACCCGACTTGAATTCCGGAAGGAAAAGCCAGAAAAAAATGGTGATCATACTGGTGGTCTTGACAACCCCAATGTTTATATTTAGCTTGTTAGTCAGCAAGTTAGTGGCAAAGGCGATCCCAGTCAGAGGAGCCATATTAGAAAAGCCTGCTTTTGAAGCAGGCTTTTTGCTTTTCTGCGTCCTGCGTTAACTTAAAATTGCATCCAGCCTGGCAAGCACTTCATTTACCACAGCGTCTGGTATGCGTTCCAGCCGCTTGCCGTTCCGGGCAGCCATATTTATGGTTCTGGGCTGGTCGCAGCGAATAACGCCCAACGTTTTTGTCCCTGCCCCTTCCAGTGAAACGGTGAAATCTGCCGTGCGAGCAAAGTACCGCTAAAGCGCTTCCTGCAGTATGTCGGCGCCGATCCCAGCGCGCTATGGCGGCTTTCAGTGCGCGGACGCTACTACACCTGTATTGGTATGGCCACCGCGCTGCATCCGAAAACCCTTCTGGCGCTGGATTTTGCCGGTAAGTCGTTGGCTGCAGAATAGGGTTTTCCGCTACGATTGCGGGAGCCGACCAAACTGGGTTCAAAAACGCCAGGCATATCGCCGCCATTTTCGTCAGCGATACCAACCCCGGCGGCTACCGGGAGGATCGGGGCTACAACGGGTTTAGCGGTATTAGCGCTCGCACTGCCCCGGTATCACGGAAGCGGACAGCGTTAACGGCGCGGGATGGCGACCGGACGATAAAGCCGCAGAAGCGTCAGGCGTACAGACGATACAAAAGAGCGTGATAAAATCAGTTTTTCATCCCGTCTATTTTCACCCGCCGTTTCACATGCTATTGCTGCAGGATATTTTTATTCATCGACATCACCCATGTTATAAATGTTCTCAGGGGGACCGGGATATGTTTGCGGCTCGGATAGTAAATATTAAAATGATCGGCAGGATAACGATAATCAGACAGTAAGCGGACAAGCCCGCCTTCTTTAATTTTATCCTGAACCAGATTCTCATATACAAAGGCAATACCTAATCCGGATTCCGCAGCCTGTATCATCGCCGCATCGGAATCCATCACCAGATCGCCCTTCACAGCCACTTCCGTTATAACGCCTGTAGCGCTAATAAACTCCCAGCGGTACAGATCCCCACCTGGAAAGCAACGATTAATGCATCTGAAATTAACGAGATCTTTTGGTGAAGAGGGTGCACCGCATTTTTTTATAAAATCCGCACTCGCCACTTGAATAAGAGATAGCGGCTCTCCAAAGGGTATGGCAATCATATCTTTAGGCACATCTTGCGTATAGCGTATACCCGCATCAAATCCTGAATCTATAATATTGACTTTTCTGTCCGTGGTGAATAACTCAAGTTTAATATCCGGATACTCATTTTTGAACGGTGCGAAGTAACGTTGAAAGTAGAGATCCAGCACAATGCGTGGCAAATTGAGTCTCACCACCCCTTCCGGCTTTGCTCTGTGCTCATTAAGGTTATCAATCACCCGCCTGTAGTCATTGAGCACAGGAGTAACGTCATTCAGAAATTCCTGGCCGATAGCGGTCAGGGAAAGACTGCGCGTAGAACGATTTAAAAGCCTCGCGCCCAGTTTCTCTTCCAGATTATTTATGGCAATAGTTAACGTTGGTGGAGAAATATTCAACTCTTTTGCTGCCTGACGAAAACTTCCATGCTTCACAATAAGAATAAGCATTTCTACATGTTGCAATTCGGGAATATTTTTCATTGTTAACATCCGTAAAATACTGCATTAGAAAGAGATTAATTGTTGTGAGTGGAAAAGGGAAGTATATATTTCAGCACATTGTACGAGTGAGGAAAATAAAATGGAAACACGTTATCTGGGAAAGAATAAATTTCAGGTGTCGGCATTAGGTCTGGGTTGTATGGGAATGAGTTTTGCCTATGGCGGAGCCGAAGAGCCGCAGGCAATAAACACCATTCACGCTGCGGTTGATTTGGGCGTCACCTTCCTTGATACCGCAGAAGTTTATGGCCCATTTGAGAATGAAGTGCTGATCGGAAAAGCAATCAAAGGCGTTCGCGATAAGGTACAGATTGCGACCAAATTTGGTTTCCGCATTCTTCCTGGCGGTCAGGGGCTTGAGCGTATGGCCGGCGTTGACAGCCGTCCTGAACATATCCGCGAAGCGGTAGAAGGCTCCCTAAAACGTCTCAACGTCGAGACTATTGATCTCCTTTATCAGCACCGCGTTGATCCCACCGTCCCCGTTGAAGACGTAGTGGGAACAATGGCAGATCTGATCAAGGAAGGGAAAATTCTCCATATCGGACTTTCCGAGGTCTCTGCCAATACTTTACGCCGGGCCTGTGAAGTTCATCCGATCGCCGCCGTTCAGACCGAATATTCTCTCTGGACCCGCGAGCCGGAAGAAAACATTCTTAAAACTTGCCGCGAATTAGGGGTAGGATTTGTGCCCTATAGCCCGCTGGGTCGTGGATTTTTAACCGGTAAAATCACCGATCGGTCCGGCTTCGCCGAGGATGATTTTCGGCGCAATCTTCCTCGCTTCCAGCACGATGCCATGCGGAAAAACCAGCAGCTACTCAGCCAGCTGCGGGATGTGGCCGATAAATATCGCTCTACCCTGGCCCAGCTCGCTCTCGCGTGGGTGATGAGTAAAGGCGATGATATCGTCCCCATTCCCGGCGCGCGCCAAATCGCGCATTTGCAGGATAATGCCGGCGCAGCCAGCCTGGCTATTTCCGATGTTGATATTAAACTCATCGATCGCATCTTTACCCCTGACAATATTCACGGATTAAGGTATACCCAGGGTGATTTTCATTTAATCGATAAGTAACATCCTGCTATAAATTCTCCCGCCTTTCCGGTGGGAGCTAAGGTTTACCGTCTCGCGCACATTTCTCCTCCACCGCGCCAGTTTGCTGGCGCCACGCGGTAACCTCCCCATCAAGCCAGGCCTTAAATAGAATGGCTTCGTTTTTCTGCTCTGCGCCCTGCGATGAAACCAGCCAGTAAGGCCACGGATAAGGGGCGGTGAAAGACGTAAGCTGTACCAGCTCACCTCTGGAGAGCGCATCCTGAACTAAAGAGCGGCGTTCCAGCGCGATACCTTTACCGAGCCGGACGGCCTCCAGCACCAGGTTTGAGTCGTTGATGCACAAACCGCCTGGCACAATCTCTCTTTCAAGCCCCGCGTTGATACACCATGCTTTCCACGACTCCATGGAAAAGATAATGTTGCTCTTCGCTATCTCTGACGGCGTACGGGGGAGCACGCCGCCGTTATAGGTTGGCGCGGCCACAACGATAAGCTGATCGGAGAAAAGGTAATGGCTCTCCGTTCCTTCCCAGTCGCCTTTTCCCATGCGTATAGCCAAATCCGCCCCTTCCTGCTGCATGCTGGTTATCGCCAGGCTCGCCTGTATTCGCAGCGAGATATGGGGGTATTTCTCCCGAAATCGTTCCAGGCGAGGCAACAACCAGTGGCAGCCGAACGAGGGCACCATCGCCAGGGTCAGCTCCTGCCGGCGGGGGTTGACCTGCACCAGCCGGGTGGCATCAGCAATATGGTGCAAAGCCTCGCGGACCTGTAAGGCATAGAGCCGCCCTTCTTCATTAATCTGCACGCCGCGGCCGTGACGGATAAACAGCTTGAGGCCGACCATCTCCTCCAGCACTTTAATCTGCTGGCTGATGGCTGAATGCGTAACGTGTAGCTCTTTCGCCGCCAGCGTCACGCTGCCAAGACGCGCCACGGCTTCAAAACTACGTAAACTCGCAATAGGGGGAAAATCCGCCATGTTACCGCTCCCACAACCTGACGCGTAAAACGTGACCCACAATCTGTCAGTAATACTAACCCAACCCGTAAGATACTGAAGATATTCGCCATGACGAATTTACTGTACTGTTTCTTCACCGCCGGCAATGAAGCATTAACCCCAGCCTATTTCACCAGCACAGGAAAACAGGAATCATGATGAAGCTTATTGGCATGATGGATTCGCCTTATGTAAGGCGTGTGGCGATTTCCCTTGAACTCTACGGCGTCGAGTTTGCAAGTCACCCGCTGTCCGTATTCAGCAGCTTTGAAGCCTTTTCCAGGATAAACCCTGCGGTCAAAGCGCCGACGCTGGTGCTGGATAACGGAATTCGCCTGATGGATTCGTCGCTGATACTCTCTTATTTTGAAGCCCAGGCCGCCCCGGGGCGCAAGCTGCTGCCGGTCGCGCCGGACGCGCTGGCAAGCGATCTGCAAACGCTGGGCTTTATTCTCGCCGCGGGTGAAAAGGCGGTACAAAATGTCTATGAACACAATCTGCGCCCGGCGGAAAAGCAGCATAATCCGTGGATAGCGCGCATCACGACTCAGCTGCTGGCTGCCTGCAGGGAGTGGAACAGGCTGCTGGAGGAGCGTCCGGCGGCCGCGGTTCCCGATCAGGTGGCCGTAACGAGTACGGTTATCTGGACCTTTATTCAGTCAACGATCCCTCACGTGGTTCATGCGGGAGACTTTAATCATATCCGGTCCGTTGCTGAATTATTTGAAACCCATAGCGCCTTTAAAAAACATCCCTTTAGCTAAAGCATCAGCTCAATGCGATGAAGCTAAACCCTGAACGTGAATCGCCACGGCAACCGATAGCGCCCGGCAACCACGGGCGCGTTATCCTGATGGAAGAAATCGCCTGGCGTGAGGGAAAGGGTTAAAAACCGCTACCGGCGTGCAGTGCTGCACGACCAATCTCCACCGGCATCCCTGAACGGCGTTCAAGCGCCTGCTCCGCGTGATTCACATCCACCCCCTCGCCCTTCACAAAGGCCTGAATCGCCGGCGTGATGGGGAGCGGCACCTTCCGGTCCGATTCATACTCCGCGCGGTTACGCGACAACGGTTCGTGAACTTCAACCCAGAGGCTGCCGTCCGGCTCGGCGGTATACTTCACCGGCTGGTCGATGATTTGCACGCGCGTCCCGACCGGAACGGTATCAAACAGGTATTTGATGTCGTCGTTACGCAGGCGGATGCAGCCCTGGCTCACGCGCAGGCCAATGCCGAAATTGGCGTTGGTGCCGTGGATCGCGTAGAGCCTGCCGATGTAAATCGCGTACAGGCCCATGGGATTATCCGGCCCTGCGGGCACAAACGCGGGCAGGCTTTCGCCACGGCTGGCGTATTCACGACGGGTATTGGCGGTGGGCGTCCAGGTCGGCGCCTCCTGCTTACGCTCCACGGCGGTGACCCAGTTACGCGGGGTTTCGCGTCCTGCCTGGCCAATGCCAATCGGCAGAACGTCAACCGTTGTGCCATCGGGCGGATAGTAGTAGAGACGCATTTCGGCCACGTTGATCACGATCCCGTTGCGAACCGTGGCGGGCAGGATAAGCTGCTGCGGGACCACCAGCGTGGAGCCCGACTTCGGCAGGTACACGTCGACGCCGGGGTTGGCCTCAAGCATATTACTCAGGCCCTGACCGTACTGAGCGGCGAAGGCCTCCAGCGGCTGGGTATTGTGTTGCGGAATGGTGATGGTCAGCGGGCTGCCCACCAGGCGGCTTCCTTCCGGCGGCAACGGATAGCTCACCGCCAGAGCGCTCTGGCTGGTGAGGATCATAATAAGAGAACAAAGCAGTTTCACACGCCGCACAATTTCCCTTCCTTTGTGGCGATAATCGTGAATGAATTATAGCTTCGTTTACTCTTTCATATCCGATTTATCATCCTGCTAAATCTGATAATCGATTGCGGCCTCTTCCGGCTCCATCGCCTGACGTTTAATTTCCTCCAGCGACAGCCCCGCGTTACACAGTTCAATAAAGCGCCAGACGTAATTTCGCTGCAGCTGACCGCGCTTCAGGCCCAGCCAGACGGTATTGGCATCGAACAGATGGCGGGTATCGAGACGCGTAAAGGTATCAGATTCCCGCGCGTCGCCTGACTGCTCCGCCACCAGCCCTACGCCCAGCCCCAGCTCGACGTAGGTTTTGATAACGTCGGAGTCCTGAGCGCTTAATACGATATCCGGCATCAGCCCTTTACGGTTAAAGGCTTCGTCAATACGTGAACGCCCGGTAATCCCCTGGCGATAGGTAATGAGCGGCCAGCGGGCGATGGCATCGAGGGTTAACGGCGTCACCTGGGTCAGCGGGTGATCTTTGGGGACCAGCAGGCTGTGGTGCCAGCGGAACCAGGGGAAAGCCACCAGCGTCGGGTCGTTGCTCAAGCGCTCGCTGGCGATGCCGATATCCGCGCCGCCGTTGTGCAGCAGCGCTTCAATTTCCTGCGGCGTCCCCTGAACTAATTCAAGACGCACGTCGGAAAAGAGTTCGCGGAAGGCTTTGATCACCGGCGGCAGGCTATAGCGCGCCTGGGTGTGGGTGGTGGCGATGGTTAAGACGCCGGACGCATCGTTGGTAAACAGGTCCGCCAGGCGACGAACGTTGCTGGCTTCATTCAGAATACGCTCGGCAATCGACAGCAACGCTTTGCCCGGCTCCGTCATCCCCAGCAGGCGTTTGCCGCGGCGGATAAAAATCTCGATCCCCAGCTCTTCTTCCAGTTCACGAATATGACGGCTGACGCCCGATTGCGATGTATAGAGCATATTGGCGACTTCCGTCAGGTTGTAATCCTGACGGGCCGCTTCACGAATAATTTTGAGTTGCTGGAAGTTCACCCTTTCCTCCGGGCTATCAGACATAACATATGCACTATTGTTAAAGTCTGTTGTCCCTGCTAACAAATAATAAAAACCAGCAACTTATTCCATTCAGGAATATAGCCTAACTTACTAACAATAATTCACGGTTTTCCAGCGACGGACGGCTCACCAGCGACATTAAAATTTCCTTAACCGCCTGCGCCTGCGGCGACAGACTGCCGCGTGCCGACATATTGACCGACAGCGACAGGCTCATTGACGGCGTGCTGATGCGCGCCATCCAGCCATTCGCCGCGCTGCACAGCGAACGGGCGGCGGACTCAGGCAGAACGGTGACGCCCATGCCGCTGGCAATAGCCGCCGTCAGGGTGGTAATGGATTCAATTTCGCCGATAATTTTTGCCGACAGTCGACGCAGAGTGAAGGCTTCGGTGACCCTTGCGCGAACGGCGCTGTAATCACGCGGCAGGAACAGATTCATTTCCGCAACCGCCGTCAAATCCACGCTCTGCCCCGGGCAATCCCGGGTTCCGACCAGGTAGAGGTCTTCCTTCAGCAGCGGCTGACTGACGATCCCGGCGACCGGGGAACGTTCATAGAGCACGGCCATATCCAGCTGACCGTCGATAAGCTTATCGTTGAGGATCGTTCCGCTGCTTTCCTGCAGATAGACCATAACTTCCGGCAGCTCGTTACGCACCGTTTGCAGCAGCGGCATGGTAATGGCCGAAGCCGCCGTGCCCGGAGCCAGCCCAATTGACACCTGGCCGCTTAGCGTCTGACCGACGTTGTTAACCGCCAGCTGCGCCTGCTCGCACTGGCGCAGGATAGTCCGGGCGTGGGTGTAAAGGATCTTGCCCGCTTCGGTCGGCGTCACGCCGCGCTTGGTGCGGATCAACAGCTGCTGGTCCAGCTCGCCTTCCAGGGTCGCAACCTGCTGGCTCAGCGCCGGTTGTGCGATGTGCAAGACTTCAGCGGCCTGGGTCAGACTGCCGATATCGACGATTTTCACAAAATACTTCAGTCGTCTTAAGTTCATTTTGCCTCCTGTAAGGAACACCAGTACCAACACTGGCCGTTTAGATGCAGAAGGTTTTGCAATTTGCTTGCCAGCTTTTTTGCAGGGACGCAAATGCCGCTGCAGGCCGCGTAATAAGGGATACTGATAGCAAACCGCGATTTTGTTGCCCGGTAAGCGGATTGCGGTATGCCCCATTAGGGGTATAAATGCACCGCAACGGTGCATCCGGCGGCGCAATGCCGTAAAAACAGGCACTCTGCTGAAATTGTCGGCAAACGAACAAGTTAAGGTGATTCAGGCTTTGACAAGGGGGATGGTCATCGTTAATATGCGCCCCGTTCACACGATTCCTCTGTAGTTCAGTCGGTAGAACGGCGGACTGTTAATCCGTATGTCACTGGTTCGAGTCCAGTCAGAGGAGCCAAATTTAAGAAGCCTGCTTTCGAGCGGGCTTTTTGCTTTCTTACTCTCTCATTTCAGCCAGATCGTCTTCTTTGGTAACCCCCCGCACGCGTTCTGCACCCGCCTCACTCCTCTGGCTGTAACAGAGGAAAAACCCCATAACTTATTAATATCAATTGTTTACGCAAATAAACGAAGGTGAGTACAGGCTGCGGACGATCCAGCCATTTTTCATCTTTTGTATCTTAATATAGCGACCCGAGTCCGGATCGGGGCTAAAAAAGACTTTTTGCATCATTCCCTCGATCATATTGTCGGCTTTCCGCTTCGAGATGGTCGTTTGGGTTAAGTGGTAAATGTTATTGGCTTTCTTTGCATAGATGAAATTATACGATCTTTCGACATTGTACTTGACGTTATCGACGATCACTTTTCCGGAAACGTCAAAATAGCCGCTGTTATTTCCCCGCATCAGCAAGAAAGTTTTAAAGTTTGCATCAAAGCCAAATGAGCCCGATTCAATTCGCAAATTTGCGGAACAATCAAAATCGTTTTGCTGATGAAAATGATTTATCAGCCAGCCGCAAACAAAAACAGCAAATAAAATTGACAACAGAACATAAACGCTTTTTACCTTAACGTTATTCAGGAATTTCATAATCAGGCCTATAGTAGTTCTCACATGAATACAGCGCACCTGGTTTTATTTTTGAGTAGATACAGTGGGCCAAAAAAATCCTTCCCTCATTGGCTTTTAATACAGATTCCGAAATATTAAAGTAAAAAACGCTGTTGCCTAAGCACACCATTTTCTGTTTTGCGATCAGCTGGCGGACCAGAACCATCATCTTTTGCTGTTGCTCATTCGGTATGGCGTTAAAAGTTCTGACCGGGCAAGAATCAATGCTTCCCAGATAATAGCCTTCATCCTGGCCGGCCGCAAAAATCAGGCGATATCGGTCGGCACTCACGCTCCAGAAAAGGATAACCAACACAAATAGCGCAAGCAGCGCATAGCCAGACTTTTTTGCCCATCCCGCAGAAAATTTACGTGTTCCCTTATGTGTACAGCCGCTGCTGCTTAACGCAATAGCTTCCGCATCGTTTTCATTACGTATGACAGGGGCTGAATTATCCACCCTCTCAATCAGTATGCTCGCGGACACCATAAACCCAACCCGGGGCACGGTAACGATAATCTCCTCGACACAGCCCATATTCCTGAAGATGGCTCTCAGGTCAGAAATATATTTATTGAGGCTATGGCTAGAGGTCCGCAGCCCATGCGCATCCCAGACTTTTTCAAGTATCTCGTTCCTGTAAACCACATGCTCCCTGTGGTCTAAAAGGAACTTAAGCAGGCGGCTTGTGGTGGCTGTCAGCGTGACGCATGAGTCTTCATCGAGCCATATCAGCCCATCATCGCTCCTGAAATGGATCGTTCCTTGAATTTTGTAGATCATAAACCAGCCTTACAAATAATCCTCAGTCGCACACAATCCGCACATCAGGCACATGCGCAGTATTTTATACTGATAACAACCTTAACTTTATTGTAAATTGAATTTTAACACCTAAAAACCAATAAAAGAGAATACATATAACTAAAAAAAAACACAATGCTATTATTGCCTTCATCGAAACACACGGCGTAACCAGGCCCATCTGAGCTAACCTTGCGCCTGAAACAATATAGACCACCAGAACATCATTCGGGATGTATGAGCTGAACGCGTCCTGAAGCTGTGAGAACCGAGGGGATAAATGATGATTAAATAATACCATCACGCAATTAACTACCTGATACATGAAATGACCAGGGATGATATTTTCACCGCCTGAATTAGCGTCCTGAAGACAGCGTAAAAGCGAGAATCCGGACACCTCTATAGGGATATACGCAGGCAGATAAAAAGAAATCTGATTGGCTAAACATAAAGATGTCAGACATTTATCAAGGAATGTTCCCTAAGAAAATTCCAATACAAAGAGTGTGCCTATTGTTCAGGGCTTAATGATAACTCAACCCTATCATTTTTAATTTACAAAAACCTATAAAAAAACAAATTATAAACCTTTAACGCCATTTACAATGAAAATCACAAACAAAACACCCACAAAATGATAACTTTGCAGTGGTTACATCTTTTAGAGCCTCAGCTGCATGCCTCATTGAGACGGGTGATGTTAGATTACTCTCAATTCGCTGAATGGTTTTATTAACGATGAGTTAAAGGTCAACCCAAGGATGAGATCGCGTTCAGATATGAATCTATCAACTAATATTTTATCTAAGGATAAATATTTCACTCTGGGCCTGATTGAACTGCTTGGAGTAGAGTTTATTGACAATTTCTTTTTGATTATAGATTTGGACTCTAACGACCTTTCGGGTTCGGAGTGGATTTATTTTTCAAATAAAAACATTGTTGCCTTCGCCTCCAGCGACTTAGCTTTTTATAAGTCCGAGCTATTTGAAAAAATAACCGTACTGGACAAAAAAAGTAATACCAGAAGCATCCTGAATTTCTTTTTAAAGAAAGAAACCTCAGGAAATTATCATACAAAGTACCGGCTAAGCCTGCGTGAAAAGCAGATGTTAAGCATGTTAAGCAGAGGGGAAAGCAACCAGGAGATCGCAGAAGAGTTTGGCGTGAAACTTAAGACTATTTATACGCACCGCCGCAACCTGATGAATAAATTAGGTTGTAAAAACAGGATTACGTTTCAAAAGTTATTTTTCAACAATAAATGTTTTTTTAAGTGAAGCATAGCTTCAGGATTATTCATAAACAGGAGTTTTATCATGAACAAATTAGCACTTATCGTTATTTCAGCACTGTCCCTGAGTTCTGCTGCGGCTCTGGCCGATACCGTTACGGTGAACGGCGGTACGGTGCATTTTAAAGGGGAAGTGGTTAACGCGGCCTGCGCGGTTGATGCCGGTTCTATCGACCAGACCGTTCAGTTAGGCCAGGTTCGTTCTGCAAAGCTGGCGACCGCAGGCAACACCAGCACGGCTGTCGGCTTCAATATCCAGCTGAATGATTGTGATACCACCGTCGCCACCAAAGCCTCCGTCGCGTTTACCGGCACGGCGATTGACAGCGCCAACCCAACGGTACTGGCCCTGCAGAACTCCGCCGCGGGCGGCGCGACTAACGTCGGCGTACAGATCCTTGACCGTACCGGTACCCCGCTGGCGCTGGATGGCGCCGCCTTCGGCGCGCAAACCACGCTGAACGATGGCACCAACGTTATCCCGTTCCAGGCTCGCTACTACGCGACTGCCGCAGCCACTGCCGGTACCGCTAACGCGGACGCCACCTTTAAAGTGCAGTACGAGTAATTTTTTCATCAGGCAGGGAAGCGCGTCGGGCCAGGACGGCCCGTTATCCGAATAAGAGTGAGGGTGATAACGATGCAAAGAATGAAGTCTGGTCTGTTGATTTTATTGCTCCCACCGCTGGCGCTGGCAGGAAACCAGTGGGACACCATGCTGCCCGGCGGAAACATGCGCTTTCAGGGGATAGTCATTGCCGAGTCCTGCCGCGTTGAAGCGGGCGACCGGCAGATGACGGTCAAGATGGGGCAAATCAGCAGCAATCGGTTTCATTCGGCCGGGGAGGACACCAACCCCGTCCCCTTCGATATTCACCTGCAGGAGTGCAGTACCGCCGTGAGCCAGCGCGTTGGCGTGGCGTTTCACGGCGTCGCCGATGGTAAAAATCCGGACGTCCTCTCGGTTGGCGAGGGTCCGGGGATCGCGACCGGCATTGGCGTTGCCCTGTTTGATAAAACCGGCAGTCAAATCCCGCTCAATGCGCCCGCAGGGGCATGGACGCAGCTGCACACGGGGCCAACGACGCTGCATTTTGTCGCCAAATATCGTTCCACCGGGAATCAGGTCACCGGAGGAGCGGCAAATGCTCAGGCCTGGTTCTCCCTGACCTACCAGTAATCAGCGCCGGTAACAGGAATTCACCGTGAGAAAGAAAGAGATAAGCATGAAAAATAGACGGGCTACCACGCGCGGGATGCGCGGTTTACTGGCAGGACTCCTGCTGCTCTCCACCGCCGGTTTTACCGCTCAGGCGCAGGCCGGCGTGGCGCTGGGCGCGACCCGCGTGATTTATCCGGCCGGACAGAAACAGGCTCAGCTGGCGGTGACCAATAACGACGACAGCACCTATCTGATCCAGTCATGGGTAGAGAACGCCGATGGCGCGAAAGACGGGAGCTTTGTCATTACCCCGCCGCTGTTCGCCATGCAGGGGAAGAAAGAGAATACCCTGCGCATCCTCGATGCCACCAATGGCCAGCTGCCGCAGGACCGGGAAACGCTGTTCTGGATGAACGTCAAAGCAATCCCATCGATGGATAAATCAAAGCTCAGCGAAAACACGCTACAGCTGGCGATTATCAGCCGTATCAAGCTTTATTACCGCCCGGCCAAACTGGCGCTACCGCCGGATCAGGCCGCGGAAAAGCTGAAGTTCCGCCGCAGCGGAAGCTCACTCACGCTGATTAACCCAACCCCTTATTACCAGACGGTCACCGAGCTCAACGCCGGAACCCGGGTGCTGAAAAATGCGCTGGTCCCGCCGATGGGCGAAGCCAGCGTCAGTTTACCGTCCGATGCAGGTCGCGAGATTACATACCGGACGATTAACGACTACGGCGCACTCACCCCGCGTATGAAAGGCGTCATGCAGTAACTGACCGGGGAGCAGCGCTCTCCCCCTGAACGAAAAAAATAACGATGGCCGGGCGACTTTGGACCGGAGGGACTATGTCACATCTGAAATATGGACTCGACCACTTGGGCTCCCGGCGAATGACTCCAGGATCTGCTCGCGTATTCGCGCAGATCCCCCTTGCCCTTTTACTTTCCTCACCGGCTTTTTACGCGCAGGCGGAGCTCTATTTCAATCCACGCTTTCTGGCGGACGATCCCGCCGCCGTGGCGGATCTGTCCGGTTTTGAAAAGGGCCAGGAGCTGCCGCCGGGTACCTATCGCGCGGATATCTACCTGAATGACGGGTATATGACCACCCGCGATATCACCTTTAATGCCGCTGAAAAGGGCCACGGGCTGGCCCCCTGCCTGACCCGCGGACAGCTGGCCAGCATGGGCGTGAATACCGCGGCCATTGCCGGAATCGACGTGCTGGCGGCGGATGCCTGCGTACCGCTAACCGAGATGATCAAAGACGCCACCACCCGCTTTGATGCCGGGCAGCAGCGGCTGTATCTGACCGTGCCCCAGGCGTTTATGGGCAACCGCGCCCGCGGCTATATTCCGCCTGAGCTCTGGGACCACGGAATTAACGCCGGGCTACTGAACTACAACTTCACCGGCAACAACGTGCACAACGACGTCGGCGGCAGCAGCAACTACGCGTACCTGAACCTGCAGAGCGGGCTGAACCTCGGCGCCTGGCGCCTGCGCGACAACACCACCTGGAGCTACAGCAGCAGCGGCAGTTCGACGACCAATGAAAACAAATGGCAGCATATCAACTCGTGGCTTGAGCGTGATATTACGCTACTGCGTTCGCGCCTCACGCTGGGCGATAGCTACACCAACGGCGACGTCTTTGACGGCATTAACTTCCGCGGCGCGCAGCTAGCTTCCGACGACAATATGCTGCCGGACAGCCAGAAGGGGTTCGCCCCGGTCATTCACGGGATTGCCCGGGGCACGGCTCAGGTATCGGTCAAACAGAACGGCTATGAGATCTACCAGAGCACGGTGCCGCCCGGCCCGTTTACCATCAACGATCTCTACGCCGCAGGCAACGGCGGCGACCTGCAGGTGACCATCAAAGAGGCCGACGGCAGCAGCCAGGTCTTCTCCGTCCCCTACTCGTCCGTTCCGGTGCTCCAGCGCGAGGGCCATACCCGCTATGCCGCTACCGCCGGCGAGTACCGCAGCGGCAGCAATCAGCAGGAAAAACCGAAATTTTTCCAGGGCACCTTGCTCCACGGCCTCCCGGCGGGCTGGACGCTGTACGGCGGCACCCAGCTGGCGGACCGCTACCGCGCCTTTAACCTCGGCGTGGGGAAAAACATGGGTGACCTGGGCGCGCTGTCGCTGGATATCACCCAGGCTAACGCCACCCTGCCCGATGACAGCGAGCATCAGGGGCAGTCGGTGCGTTTCCTCTATAACAAGTCGCTGACGGATACCGGCACCAATATTCAGCTGGTGGGCTACCGCTACTCGACCCGCGGCTACTTCAGCTTCGCCGATACCACCTACAGCCGGATGAGCGGCTACAACGTCGAGACCCAGGACGGGGTGATTGAAGTGAAGCCTAAATTCACCGACTACTACAACCTCGCTTACAACAAGCGCGGCAAAGTGCAGCTTAGCGTCACCCAGCAGCTGGGGCGCACCGCCACGCTCTATCTGAGCGGCAGCCACCAGACCTACTGGGGCACCGGCAAGGCCGATCAGCAGCTCCAGGCAGGACTCAACGCCGCCATCGACGATATCAACTGGACGCTCAGCTACAGCCTGACCAAAAACGCCTGGCAGCAGGGGCGCGACCAGATGCTGGCGGTCAACGTCAATATTCCGTTCAGCCACTGGCTGCGTTCCGACAGCAAGTCGGCCTGGCGGCACGCCAGCGCCAGCTACAGCATGTCCAACGATCTGAACGGCAGAACCACCAGCCTCGCCGGGCTGTACGGCACGCTGCTGGAGGGCAACAACCTGAGCTACAGCATGCAGACCGGCTACGCCGGCGGCGGTGAGGGCAACAGCGGCGGCACCGGCTACGCGGCGCTGAACTACCGCGGCGGCTACGGCAACGCCAACGTCGGCTACAGCCGCAGCGACGGTATCAAACAGCTGTACTACGGCCTGAGCGGCGGCGTGCTGGCTCACGCCGACGGCGTCACCCTGAGCCAGCCGATGAACGACACGGTGGTGCTGATCAAAGCCCCCGGCGCAGACAACGTCAAAGTGGAAAACCAGACCGGGGTTCAGACCGACTGGCGCGGCTACGCCGTGCTGCCCTACGCCACCGAATACCGGGAAAACCGGGTGGCGCTGGACACCAACAGCCTGGCCGATAACGTCGACCTGGACGATGCGGTGGCCAGCGTGGTGCCGACCCACGGCGCCATTGTCCGCGCGGAATTTAAGGCCCACGTCGGGCTCAAGCTGCTGATGTCGCTCATCTACAACGGTAAGCCGGTTCCCTTCGGCGCGCTGGTGACTTCTGACGGCAGCCAGGGCAGCAGCATCGTCGCCGATAACGGCCAGGTCTACCTGAGCGGGATGCCGCTGGCCGGCAAAGTGCGGGCGAAATGGGGCGAAGGTCCGAACGCCAGCTGCGAGGCTGACTACAGCCTGCCGCCGGAAAAACAGAACCAGATGCTGATCCCGCTGTCCGCCGAGTGCCGCTAAGGAGACCATGATGAGAAAAACCCTGTATCTGCTGAGCGCCCTCGTATCGCTGGCGGTCAACAACGCCGGCGCGGCGGACAGCACCATCACCATCAGCGGCTACGTTCGGGATAACGCCTGCGCCGTGGCGGGTGAGTCGAAAGATTTTACCGTCGACCTGATGGATAACGCCGCGAAGCAGTTCCATGCGGTTGGGGCAACCACGCCGCTGGTGCCGTTTCGTATCGTGCTGTCGCCCTGCGGCAGCTCGGTTACCGCGGTGAAGGTCGGCTTTGTTGGCGTTGCCGACAGCATCAATACCGACCTGCTACAGCTCGACGGCGGTGCCTCAGCGGCGGCGGGGATGGGCGTGCAGATCCTTGACGCGCAGCAGACGGCGCTGCCGCTCAATGCCGCATCGTCAGCGATCCCCTGGACCACGCTGACCCCCGGCCAGACCAACACGCTGAACTTTTACGCCCGGCTGATGGCCACCCGGGTACCGGTGACCGCCGGACACGTTAATGCAACCGCAACATTCACGCTTGAATTTCAGTAACCGGAGGCGCTGATGAACCCGACCTATTCCGGATGGCTGCTGGCCGCGATGCTGGCGGCGTCCTCCCCGACGCTACAGGCCGCCGACGTCACCATTACCGTTAACGGCAAAGTGGTGGCCAAACCCTGTACCGTTTCCACCGTTAACGCCACCGTCGATCTCGGCGATCTCTATACCTTTAGCCTGGTCTCCGCCGGCGCCGCTTCGCCCTGGCACAGCGTGGCGCTCACCCTGAGCAACTGCCCGGTCGGCACGTCGCGGGTCACCGCCAGCTTCAGCGGTACGGCGGACGCCACCGGCTATTACAAGAACCAGGGTACCGCCGGCAACATCCAGCTTGAGCTGCAGGATGAGGGCGGCACCACGCTGAACACCGGCGCGAGAAAAGAGGTACAGGTCGACGACGCCACCCAGTCCGCCAGCTTCCCGCTACAGGTCAGAGCGCTGACGGTCAACGGCGGTGCGACGCAAGGAACTATTCAGGCGGTGATTAACGTCACCTATACCTACGCCTGAGCCAGGAGAACAGAGTAATGAAAAAGATAATCACCCTGCTGTTAACGCTGCTGCTGGCGGGCTGGTCGCTTAACGCCTGGTCGTTCGCCTGTAAAACCGCCGCCGGGGTGACAATCCCCATCGGCGGCGGATCGGCGAATGTTTACGTGAACCTCGCGCCGGCGGTCAGCGTCGGGCAGAACCTGGTGGTGGATCTCTCGACGCAGATTTTCTGTCATAACGACTTTCCGGATTCCATGATCGACTACGTAACGCTGCAGCGCGGCTCGGCCTACGGCGGGGTGCTGTCGAGCTTTTCCGGCACCGTCAGGTATAACGGCATCAGCTACCCGTTTCCAACCACCAGCGAAACGGCGCGTATGACCTATAGCTCCATTGTTGATAGCCCCTGGCCTACCGTCCTCTATCTGACGCCCGTCAGTAGCGCAGGCGGCGTCGCCATTTCCGCCGGGTCGTTGATCGCGGTCCTGATCCTGCGTCAGACCAACAACAAGGATAACGACGACTTCCAGTTTGTGTGGAACATTTACGCCAACAATAACGTCGTGGTGCCAACCGGCGGCTGCGACGTTTCTGCTCGCGATGTGACGGTGACGCTGCCGGAATATCCCGCATCCGCCGCCATTCCGCTGACGGTTTACTGCGCGCAAAACCAGAATCTCGGCTATTACCTCTCCGGCACCACGGAGAACGCGGGCAACTCGATATTTACCAATACCGCCTCAGCGTCCCCTGCCCAGGGGGTGGGCGTTCAGCTGACGCGTAACGGTAGCGTCGTACCCGCCAACAGCACGGTGTCGTTAGGCAACGTAGGCACCTCGGCGGTCAGCCTCGGATTAACCGCCAACTACGCGCGCACCAGCGGGCAGGTGACCGCGGGTAACGTGCAGTCGATTATCGGAGTGACTTTTGTTTACGAATAATCTCCCGCCCCCCGGCGGCGGGCAGCCGCTCGTCGCTATCCTGTCGCCCTGTTCGCTGGCTGCCGAGGGGCTGAGCGGGATAATAGCGAAGGGAGGAGCCAGGCCCGTTGTGCTGCCCCCGGAGACGCCGCCCCTGCCTGCCGGCGTTCGCCGCGTAGTGGTGTTTCTCCCGGAAGGCCCCGCCGGGCTACTGGCAACCCTGAAGCGAGCCGCCGCGCTGCTGGCGCGGTCCCCCACGCCGCTGCCCATGCTGTTCCTGAGCCGCAGCCCGGCAAGCTGGCTGTGGCCCACCCTGGTGCATCAGGTCGCAGACCGGCGTTTGCTTACCGCCGTACGGGCCGCCGCTTCCGATTTGCCGGTCCCCTGCCTGGCGGCGCTGCTGCGCGACGCCGTACTCGAAGAATACCCCTCTCTTGAGCAGCTGGCAGAGGATGAGACGCGAGCGCTCGGCAAGCGCCCCGCCGGGATCACCCGGCCGGAGCTGGACGCTATCCTCGGTTTACTCTGCGGCTACCGCGCCAGCGCTCAGGCTCAACGCCGCGGCATCAGCCACAAGACGCTCTACAATCAAAGAACCGCAGGATTAAAAAAAATGGTGGAACACCACCCTGAAATGGCCGCCCGCTTTCCCGGCAGTCAGATAAGAGACCAGAAAAGCGAGAGCATCGCCGCCCTTTCCGCTTTCGAGCGTGAACTTGTCCATGCGATCCACAGCCGACAGATTTTTCCGGTATTTCAGCCCATTACCGATGAACATCATCAGGTAAAGGGAATGGAGATCCTCTCCCGCTGGAACCGAAACGGCAGCGTGCTGGCTGCCGGCGATTTTTTACCGCAAATACGCTCGGAATATGCCTGGCTGGTGCTCACCGCGTTTGTCCTTCAGGAAGCGGTGCAGAATATTAATCAGCATTCCGGCGAGTGTTATTTCGCCGTGAATATTCCCGCCGCCGTCGCCGGTAACGAGAACCTGCTTCGCATGATGGAAACCGCGCGCCAGCAGCTGCGTCAGCCGCACAGGTCGCAGAGGCTGGTGCTGGAGTTTGCTGAAAATACCGACCTCAACGGTCACGGCAAAATCGCCGAAAATATCGCCCGCCTGCAAAAGCGCGGCTTCCCTATCATGCTTGATGACTGCTTCTCGCAAAGCAGCGTAATGTTTCCGGTGCGCACGATGAGATTCAGCGCTTACAAGCTGGATATGAGCATCGTCAACGATATGCAGCGCGATCCGCACGCGCTGGCGCTGATCAGAAGCCTTATCTTCTACTGCCAGCTGACCGGCAGCCGCTGTATTGCCGAAGGCGTAGATAGCCTTGAGAAATTCAACAAACTGCAGGCGCTGGGAGTCGACCGCTTTCAGGGCAACTACCTCTCGGCGCCGGTTGGCAGGGAGAACGTGGCGGAGCTTCTTCAGCCGCTTTCGGGCGAGGCGGAGCATCGCTCCGCCATCGCGGTACCGGTAACGCCCGATGGAAAACATCGGGCATTGGCGACACTTCAGCGCAGCTCCGGCCAGTAGCCACGGTTGGCGACGATCAGTTCATCAAGGATAGCTTTTGCGACCGAAGCGCTGGGTACCGTTTTGGACAGGGTCATCGCCTGCCAGAGCTTCTGATAGCTTCCTTCAACCCAGGCGTCGACCACCAGTTTTTCAACCGCCACCTGCTGCTCCATCATCCCCTTTTGAAACAGCGGGATCTTACCCATCGCCAGCGGCTCAGGGCCATTAACGCCCACCAGGCAAGGCACTTCAACCATCGCGGTATCGTCAAAATTCGCGATAGCGCCGTTGTTTTCCACAATCAGCAGCATTCTCTCCTGGGTGTTAAAGGCGATGGCGCAGGCGAGGTCGACAATAAAGGTCGCATGCGCCCCGGCATGGAAATGCGCCTCTTTGGCACTTTGCCGGGCGACGATCTCTCTGGCCATATCAAACACCTCCTTCTCTCTCCCCGCCATCACTTCATTGGCGCGAGTAAAGTCAGGGTCTGAATGGGCAACCTCATAGTCGGCATAAAAATAGTACTTCAGATAAGTATTGGGTAACGTATCGGTATCCAGCGCAAAAACGTCCTTCACCTTTTTGAAGGTCTCAATCCAGCTCGGCGCTTTATGCTGAAAATCCTCTTTCGGACTGCAATAGCCCAGCTCGGCAACGTGGTTTTTTAACGCCGGCATTAAATCGTTGCCGGCCTTATCGGTAATGCTGGTCCACCAGCCGAAATGGTTGAGGCCAAAATAACGGACGTTCATCTCTTTACGCGATTTCAGCCCGAGAATATCGGCGAATAACCCTTCAATAGCCACCGGCATATCGCAGATATTAATAATTTTGGCCGTCGGGCGTAGTCGACGCGTGGCCTCGGCAACGATCGCCGCCGGATTGGAATAGTTGAGCATCCACGCGCCCGGCGAATACGTTTCCATGTAGTCAACCAGCTCAAGGACGCCGGCGATAGAGCGCATACCATAAGCGATACCGCCCGGGCCGCAGGTTTCCTGGCCAATCACGCCATATTTAAGCGGAATTTTCTCGTCTTTCTCGCGCATCTCATAGAGGCCGACGCGAATATGCGCCATCACGAAATCGACGCCCGTAAAGGCTTCCTGCGGGTCGGTGGTGAAGCTAAAAGCAACGTGCGGATAATGTTCAGCCACCAGAATCGCACAGGCTTCGCCAATCACTCGCTGGCGATCGTGATGATTATCATAGAGACGAATTTCGCTTAACGGAAACCTGTCCATATTTTCCAGCAGCATCATAACAATCCCTGGGGTATACGTACTGCCGCCGCCGGCTATGGTCACAACGAACTTATTTTTCATCTTCCACCTCATTATTCATGTACATCTAAATAGCGATTCACGGCATTACGGATTTTATTAACCCCTAAACCATAAATAACCTGAACGTGATTGCCTTTGATAATGACGCTGGTACCGCCGCTGGTCTTCAGAATCTGTTCCTGAATTAATGCGGGGTCCCGCACGTCAACCCGAAGCCGCGTAAAACAGTTCTCGACCGAACAGACATTTTCTTTGCCGCCAAGGCCCAGAATGACCTGCTCGCCGGAAGCCCTGTCAGGCGCGCTTACGCTTGCCGGTTGGTTAGCCCCCTCCCCCTGCTGCTCCTGGCCCGGCGTACGCATTTTGAAACGCAGAATCAGAAACTTACCGATATAAAACATCGTCGCGGTTTCCATTAAACCCAGCGCGACAAACACAGGCCAGCGCGTGAGGTGCGCTCCCGCCGGAATGTTGTAAACAATAAAATCGATAATGCCGTTGGTGGCGCAGACCCGCACATCCAGCAGCCACGCCAGCATCTGGAAAAAACCGTCCAGTAATGAATAAACCAGCCATAGCAACGGTGCGGTAAAGATAAATAAGAACTCAAAAGGTTCGGTGATCCCCACCAGGAATGAAGTCACAATCAAAGGAATCAGCGTGATTTTCAACTTTTGCTTATTTTCCGGCCTGGCGGTTGTATAAAAGGCCAGGGCCATTCCGGCGGTACCGAAAATTTTCACCATGCCGTAGGTGAGAAATCGCGCCGAGTCGCTTAACGGCCCGGCGCTATGGGCAATTTCAGCGAGGAAAATCGGTTTTGCCCCCACCACCGTCTGGCCATCAATCAACAGCTGTCCGCCAATGGAGGTAAAGACAAAGGGCGACCAAATCAGGTGGTGTAGCCCGGTCGGGATAAGAAAACGATTGAGAAAACCGTACAGAAAAACGCCGACGGCGCCGAAGGTTTTCATCACCCCGGTCAGCGCCGATATGCCGTGTTCAACAATCGGCCAGACGTACACCGTGGCGATGGCAAACACGCCGACCAGCGGGATCATTACGATCAGAACCAGCTTGCTGTTGCCGTAGATAGAGAAGGCGCCGCGAAACTCAATGTCGACAAACCGGTTGTGAATAAAGGCGACCGCGCAGCCAAGGATAATGCCAAGAAACACGCCCATATCAATGACCTGGAAGCCAAAAATAAAGGTTTGCCCGCTGCCGTAGAGCTGCGCGTTGCTGCTGCCGGCGGCCAGGCGCTGCGTCAGGGTTAGCCAACTATTATTCGCCGCCAGGTACATAAACCAGGTCATTGCGGCAACAAAAGCCGCTTCCGCTTTTCGGGTTTTTGCCAGCCCGCCGGCCAGCCCGAGGCAAAAGAAGAAGCCAAGATTGTTCATGATGGCCCAGAGCATGCTGGAAACGTATTTCCCCAGCAGATAAAGCGAGCTCTCTTCCGCGACCCAGATTTTATTGGTTGTCATACTAAACAACGCAATCAGCAGACCAATAACCGGCAGATACAAAACCGGCCCAATCATGGCCTTCGAAAAATCCTGTAATTTTTTTACCCCGAGCATCCTCACCCCCTGTCCCGCACATCGGCCGTCAGCGCCCGATACATGCGTTTCAGCCTATGCGCCGGCAGACATAATTCAGAGCGGTGAAATCGTCATCTGTGATGAAAGTCATATCTCTCTTGCGGCAACAGATATATAAGTAAAAGCAGATAAATAGATGACAGAGACAAAACAACGCCCCGCAATGACAAAAATATGTTAATTATTAACAAGATAAAATGATAATCCGCTGACAGAACACACCACGAGAAATCTATAAGTGATATATAAAACAATCGCAGACAGGCTAAAAAATCGCATCAATAGCGATGAATTCGAGGTGGGAGATGCGCTACCGAGTGAAAAAGCGCTGGCCGGGGAGCTGCAGGTCTCCGTCATGACCCTGCGCAAGGCGCTCACGCTGCTGGAAAGTGAGAAGCTGATCGTCAAACGCCACGGCAGCGGTTCATACGTGGCGCGTAAGAGCAATTATCGCGGCGGGGAACTTGACGGCTTCAACTACCAGATGCACATCGGCGGCGTCACCAACTATCGCAATAAGGTCATTGAGTTCACGATGCTTGATGCGCCTTTGGCTATCGCACAACAGTTGAAAATTGAGCCGGGAGAGAAGGTCTATTACGTCAGACGCATTCGGATGATTGACGACGCGCCTATTCTGATTGAGAACAGCTATATACCGGTGGCGATTTTTCCCTGGCTAAGCGTTGGAAATCTGGAGAGATCGAAATTTAACTATTTCAAGAAAGAGTGCAATATCACCATCCTGGAGAGCCACCGCAGCTATACCCCGGTTCTGGCCACCCGGGAGCAAGCAGAGCTCTTACAGGTTCCACAAAACAGCCTGCTGCTACGGGTGCAGTCGATCAGCTATGCCCATAACAATACCATTGTTGATTTATCCGATATTTACCAGAATACCAACAAATACAATGTTAAACATATTACGCGCCGCTAAATACCGCGGGATACGGCTGACGCAGGCCACCGAGAGCCGTCCAGCGTCAGCTGACGATAGACGACAGCTGACGATTCTGCGTTGGCAAATGACTACCAGCCGCAGACGTTAGTCTCTTCGTCGGACTCGTAGCCGCGGACAATATTAATCAGATCTTTTACCGCATCGGCCGCCGTCTGCGGACCCTGCAGCTCAGCCAGAGAAGCAAACTCGCTATCGACCGAGACGCCGTTATTATTGTTGGTCACCGTCAATATAAACCCCTTTCCTCCGGCGTTTTCCACCGACAGCGTGGAAATAAGCTCAGCCACGGCCTGGGTGGCAATATCAGGGACATAAAGGGCCATCGGTTTAAGATACACTTTTTCTTTTTTATCTTTATTATTCCCGTTGATCAGCGCTAACGCATAGCCTTTATTTTCACTGTTCATATTATCCCTCGATAAGAATTTTAGGATCAACGTAAAAGTCCACGTTAAATACGGTATCCTCGGTTAACGCCTCGATGCGGTGCCACTTTTCGGGCGGAAAAACGCCAAATTCACCTTCGGCAATGGTCAGGGTTTCCACCGGTTCCGCGCTGGTTTCATCGGCATATCCGAGATAGCGTATCGCCCCTCGCATCACCGACAGGCGCGGATAGACGCCCTGCCGGGTACCGGCATCCAGATGCCGCTTCCAGATTGAGGCCGGCGCCGTCCGCTTCGTCCACAGCGGCGTGCTCCGGGTATGCACATAGTGGGTAGGAATAATGATTCGCTGCATGATTTCGCCTCTCTTAACGCACCACATATACGGTCGAAAATGGGAAAATATGTTGCATATGATATACCCCTTTTAATCATTGCGGGTATTATTTTTTACCGATACGTTTTCCTACCCCTTATTGTACTCATTAGGGATTAGATCTATTCAAAAATAAATATGGGCGATTTTAGATAAACTAAAACCGCCCATATTAAAAGGCAAATTACTTATTTTCAGGTGAACTGAGCGGTCCCGGTTTACCGATTAAATACCCCTGTACCAGGTCACAGCCTAATTTGCGTAAGGACTCCAGCTGCTCTTCTGTTTCGACGCCCTCGGCCACGATGCGCATATGCAGGCTTTTACCCATGCTGATAATCAGCCGCACGATATCGAGGTCATCTTTCTGATCGGGAATGTTAATCACAAAAGAGCGGTCGATTTTTATCTTATCGAACGGGAAATAGCTTAGCCGCGATAGCGAAGAATAGCCGGTGCCAAAATCATCAATGGAGATCTGCACCCCGAGCTCGCGCAGCTGGCTCAGGATCTCGAGAGAACGGGTATTTTCGTTAAAGACGTCAGACTCGGTAATTTCCAAATCCAGCCGATACGGATCCAGCCCGGTTGTTCTTAAGATGGTTACCACGGTATCGGTCAGTGAACTGTTCATTAACTGAACCGGCGACACGTTAACCGACACTTTGAGCGGCGACGACCAGCTGGCGGCCGCTTCGCAGGCGGTTCGCAGCACCCACTCGCCCAGCTGATTAATCAGGCCAATCTTTTCCGCTACCGGAATAAATTCGGTCGGCGGGACGCTGCCGCGCAGCGGATGAAACCAACGCACCAGCGCTTCGTAGCCGTAGATTTCACCGTTCATGGTGTCGGCTATCGGCTGGTAGTAAACCCTGAACTCACCTTTGTTCAGCGCCTGCATCAGGTCATCTTCAAAGGATTTATTCTCCTGCTGGCGCTGAAGCAGTCCGGGACGGAATACCTGAACGTTGCCGGAACCCTCTTTTTTCGCTTCATACAGCGCCAGGTCGGCGCATTTGTATAAATAGTCGGTACGGCTTTCCCCGTCAGAGATGACAATCCCGATACAGGCGCCAATCTGGATCAGCGAGTCGTAAATCTGATACGGCTGGCTGATCTTTTCCCGGATCACCTTCGCCCGCTCCAGCGCCATCTCTTCGGTTAAATCATGGGAAACCAGGGCAAACTCGTCCCCTCCCAGCCGGTAGAGCGTTTCTGACGTTTTGCGAAAAAAGGAGAGACGGCTGGCCAAATCCTGCAGCAGCTTATCCCCGGCATCGTGACCCTGGGTATCGTTGACGTCCTTGAAATTATCCAGGTCAAACAGCATCACGACCGCCGAGCCGTTATAGGGCCGCACCTGATTGACGACCTCCTGCAGACGTTGCCAGAAAGAGAGACGGTTGGGCATCCCGGTCAGCGAATCATGATAGGCATCGTACTGCAGACGGCGGTTCTGCACCTGAAGCTTTTCTTTTGAGGCCTGCAGGTCGGTCGCCAGTAATTTCATCCGCACGTGGGCGCGACGCAGGGTGTTATTCTGCTTCAGCATCAACAGCCCGAGCGTGATACAGAGAACAATCAGCAGAATGGAAATCGCAGAATAGATGTAATAGAGATTTTGTATTTTATCGTGGGTCAGATTAACCAGATTAAAATCCTGGGCGAGCGAGGTGGACGCGAGTGAGGTCAACGGCCCGTCCAGGGTACTCATCTCCTGCAGCATCAGCTTCAGCTGCGCTGTCGTCATGGTGTCCAGCTGCTTATCCAGCCGGTCCAGAAGATCAATCAGGCTGTTAACTATCGCCTTACGGTGAGGATCTTTGCCGATAAACTTTCCCAAATCACCCTGCTGCAGCAGCGCAATCTGGCTCATCATAATTTCCAGACGCAGGCGCACCTCATCGTGGTCGCTTCCCTTCACCCCCAGCCCCATCGCGCTGAGTCGCGCCTCGAGGCGCATGTACTCGGAGACTATCTGGGAAACGGACCACGAATCAGTATAACGGGTTAATTTTTGCAGCTCACTTTGCCGCTCATGCACCAGATAAGTAATGTAACCGGTCACAATGAAGAGCGACAAAATAATGGCAGTGAGTATTCGATTCAAGATCAAACCCTTACTCAATTATAATCTTCGAAACCTGCCATGCCGAACGGGAATAATAAATCTGATTCTGCAATTCCGGGCTACTGTCGTAAGGATAAACAATAAATAAGGGCCCTTTATCACGAATGCGCATATATTCGCCGTTCATTTTTAAAGCCAAAATTACCGGAAATTTATGAAAGTCGTCCAGGGGGACAATGGTGGTGTAATCGTTGAGCGCCAGCACCCGCGCTGACTTGCCTTTGGCGCCGACTAAATCCATGAGTTTACTGAGGGAAATGCCGTCAAAGCGGACCTTGCCCGAATACCATGGCGTGGTCGTCACCAGCGTTTCCATCCCCAGCTTTTCTAATGCGGCGACATCAAAAACGGCGGTATCGCCCTCATTCGTATTAGCAATCAGGCCGGAAATAGTTAAAACGGGTTTGCCGACAGGCGCTGGCAGTTTTTCTGCAAAAGCGGAAGGCGAAACCATGACACAAAATAAAGCTGCAAAAATTAAACGCATTTAACTCACCCTTCCGAAATTGGAGACTTGTTAATTGTAAACCATTTAAGTCATTTCTTAAAAGGTGTCCCCGTTGGGTTCAAAAATTAAAATTAAAAACAATAAGCGAAGTCCTAAGCTCGCATTCTGAACGGGCTACAAGGGCGTTCATCCCCCGGCGAAGCAAACGCTTTATGCCTTTAAACGCCCAGAGCAGGTAAAAATCTTTTCACTTGCCCTTCTGCGCGGTAGTCTCAGGACAGGCGCGAATTCGGAAAGCGTCTCATTCCAATAATTAAAAACTCAGCAACAGACAGGACAGGTATGGACTCAACGTTAATTTCTCAGCGCCCCGGCAAGGAGGCATGTTCACTCAACCGCGCCCGCAGAGCGGCCTGGGGCAGCTTCGCCGGGGCCGTGGTCGACTGGTACGACTTTCTTCTCTATGGCATCACCGCCGCGCTGGTATTTAACCGGGAATTTTTCCCGCAAATCAGCCCGGCGATGGGTACCCTCGCCGCCTTTGCCACCTTCGGCGTCGGCTTCCTCTTCCGCCCGCTGGGCGGCATTATCTTCGGCCATTTCGGCGATCGCCTCGGGCGCAAACGCATGCTGATGCTGACGGTATGGATGATGGGGATCGCCACCGCCTGTATCGGTCTGCTGCCCTCCTTCAGCCAGATTGGCTGGTGGGCGCCGGTTCTGCTGGTCCTGCTGCGCGCCGTCCAGGGCTTTGCGGTGGGCGGCGAATGGGGCGGCGCGGCTCTGCTGGCGGTAGAGAGCGCGCCGAAAAATAAGAAGGCGTTCTACAGCAGCGGCGTGCAGGTGGGCTACGGTGTCGGATTGCTGCTCTCTACAGGGCTGGTGTCGCTGATAAGCTCCTGCACCACCGATGAACAGTTCCTCAGCTGGGGCTGGCGTCTGCCGTTCCTGTTTAGCGTCGTGCTGGTGCTGGCGGCGCTCTGGATCCGCAACGGCATGGCGGAATCCGCCGAATTTGAACAGCAGCAGCGCGAACAGCAGCTGCAGCCGAAGAAAAAGCGGCTGCCGGTCGTGGAAGCGCTGTTCCGCCATCCGGGCGCGTTCTTAATGATTATCGGCCTGCGCCTGTGCGAGCTGCTGACGATGTATATCGTCACCGCCTTCGCGCTTAACTATTCCACGCAGAATCTCGGCCTGCCGCGCGAGCTGTTTCTGAATATTGGCCTGCTTGTCGGCGCCATCAGCTGCCTGACGATCCCCTGCTTCGCCTGGCTGGCGGACCGCTTTGGCCGTCGCCGCGTCTATATCACCGGGGCGCTGATCGGCACCCTCAGCGGCTTCCCGTTCTTTATGGCGCTCGAAAGCCAGTCATACTTCTGGATCCTGTTTTTCGCGCTTATGCTGGCAAATATTGCGCACGATATGGTGGTTTGCGTTCAGCAGCCAATGTTTACCGAAATGTTTGGCGCCAGCTATCGCTACAGCGGGGCCGGCGTGGGGTATCAGGTTGCCAGCGTTGTCGGCGGCGGTTTCACGCCGTTTATCGCCGCCGCCCTGGTCACCTTATCCGGCGGCGCCTGGCATAGCGTCGCTATCTACTTGACCGCAGGCTGCCTGCTCTCCGCCCTTACGGCGATGCTGATGAAACCCAGCCGCCATGGCGAATAGCGCCGATAAGGAGAAATCATGATTCAGGAACCCTGCTGGCCGCTGCGCTTTAGCCACCAGCAGCTACCGGTTGGTTACTTTGCCGATCCCACCCTTGCCGAGCAGCCGCTGTTTGCCCGGGCGCTCGACGGTGAGGCGGTGGCTCAGCTCTGGCAGGCCCCGCAGGGGTTTGTGGTGCCGGGAAGCTACCGGAAATTTGCCGAACTCCCGGCGGTGAGCGAGCAGTTCGCCGGCCAGGGATGGCCTGTCTGGCAGCGCCGCTCCGGCGGCGGGCTGGTGCCGCAGGGGCCGGGAATTGTCAATCTCAGCCTGGCCTGGCCGGTCTATCACTCGCTGGGCGAAGCCGCAGAGCCGATTTATCTTTTCCTCTGCGGCCTGTTGCAGCGCACGCTGGCGACCTTTGGCGTGGCCAGCCACTGCCGGGCGGTTAGCGGTTCATTTTGCGATGGTCGCTATAATCTGGCCTGCGGCGAGGGCGAGCAGGTGCGAAAAATAGCCGGCACGGCCCAGTACTGGCGACCAATGGCGGAAGGTCGAGGCCATGTGGTTCTCGCGCACGCGGTGGTATTGCTGGATGCCGACCTGGCGGCGGCTCACCGGGCGGCCAATGATTTCGAAGCCCGGCTTGGCAGCGGGCGGGAATACCGCGCCGATAAAACCGTGACCCTGGCGGAGCTGGTTTCAGAAGGTGCCGATTTGCTGCCCCGCTTTCGCGAGGCGCTGACGCAGCAGCTGGAAAATATCAGCTGAAGGTCGCCTTCAGATAGCGGCTAAACGTCTCTACCGCCCGCGATACGCGCGGCGTGTAGGGGCGAATGACGTACAGACTTTCCGCAAACGCATCCACCGGCCGCCATCCCGGCAGCAGCTCCTGAACCAGCCCGCGGCCAATCGCCTCCCTGGCGCTAAAATCCGGCAGTAAGGCAACGCCCAGCCCCGCCAGCACCGCGTCGCGCAGGGATTCGCTGTTATTGGTGGCAAACGGCCCCTGCACCTTCACGCTCACCCGCTCGTCGTCGCGCTCAAAGGTCCAGTGCGGGCTTTGCGGCCCGCGCGGGTAGGTGAGGCATTGATGCTGACGCAACGCGTCAGGCGAATCGGGGCGGCCAAAGCGGCGAATATAGTCCGCCGAGGCGACCACCAGGGTAGCCGTACGGCACAGCGGCCAGGCCACATGGGTCTCCGGCAGCAGCTCGCGGCGACAGTGGCGAATAGCAAGGTCGAACCCCTCGCTGGCGAGCGACACCAGTCGGTCGGTCACCTCCAGCTGGAGATGAAGCTGCGGATGCTGGTGCAGAAAAGGGGTGATGGCCGGGACCAGCTGCTGACGTGAAAATGCGACCGGCGCGGTCAGGCGCAGCGTACCGCGCAGGGGGCCGCCTTCCTCGTCGCAGGTGCCGGTAAAGATCTCGCGAATCTGCCCAAACGGCTCGTTCAGCTCCGCCACCAGCCGCAGACCATCTTCGCTTAAGGTCACGCTGCGGGTGGTTCGGTGCACCAGCGTTTTACCGGTAACCCGCTCCAGCTCGCTGATTTTCTGGCTGATGGCGGATTTGCTGACCGCCAGCTTTTCCGCGGCGCGGGTATAGCTTTTTTGCTCCTCCAGCACCGTAAGCCAGTACAGGTGGGTCCAGTAAATTTCCGGGCGGATCTCGCGCATAGCAATTGTTCACAGATAAAAACAATGAGTTCAAATATAGCGGTTTTTGCCGGCTTCAGCACGGGTTAGCATCTCTATCACTGAGGTAATCCGACAATAAGGACCATCTGCTATGCCATTACTGACGTTTGATATCATTGAAGGACGCAGCGAAAGCGAGATCAAAACCCTGCTGGATGCGGCACATCGCGCCGTGGTGCAGGCGTTCAAGGTGCCAGAGCGCGATCGCTACCAGATTGTTCACGAAAACAAAGCTCATCATATGATTATTGAAGATACCGGGCTGGGGCTGACGCGAAGCCGGGACGTGGTGGTGGTGAGGGTATATACCAGCCCGCGCAGCGAAGAACAGAAGCAGCTTTTTTATGCCACCCTGCAGGCTGAGCTCCGGGAGCACTGCGGGCTGAGCGGCGATGACCTGATGATCTCGGTAATCAGCAACCATAAAGGGGACTGGAGTTTTGGCTGCGGCGTGGCGCAGTACATCACCGGCGAACTTTAGCCCTGGCGGCGATGGGACTGGCGCACGATGGGTTCCCCGGTGCGCCAGGTCGCCGACGGCCCTTCAGTTACATCGATGAGCCGATTCAACGCCTCTTCCACCAGCCGCTCGCGCCGCTGATCGTAGGTAGTAAGCTGCCATTCCGGCGCCGCCGCCTCATCGATATTATCGAAACCGACAATACCCATCGTTAAATCGCGCTCGCGCAGCGCCTGAAGCGCGCCTATCGCCAGAATATCGTTTTCACAGAACAGGGCATCCACTCTTTCGCCTGCGGACGTCGCGTCCAGATAGTCGCTCATCGCCGCATATCCCCGGGTACGTAAATACTGTCCGGCAACCAGCAGAGTATCAAGCCGGCAACCTGCCTGCTCCAGCGCCGCTTCGTATCCTTCCATCCTCATTAAATGGTGCGAGGCGGTATCCGGCCCTTTCATATAGCCAAAAGTGCGATGCCCCTGCGCTAGCAGCAGTTCGGCAAGCTGTTTTCCGGCAATCCAGCCGTCAATATTGACCACCTGGATTTCCGGATGATCGGTATTACGGCCAATCTGCACCAGCGGAACGCGATGAATTTCAGTGGCAATCGCGATGAGTTCCGGCGTCAGGACCGTGGCCATAAACAAGATACCATCAACCTGGAGCTGGTAAGCCAGCGCCATCGCCGTGCGGGTGTTTTCTTCGTCGGTAACGTTAATCACCAGCGCCATGTAGCCGCGATTCTGCAGCTGGCGGGTCACTTCGTTAAGCAGTAGCACCATATTGGGATTGCGCAGCTCGTCTACCGCCACGCCGATAATATGCGTTTTCTTTTGCGTCAGGCTACGCGCCAGTAAATTTGGTCGATATCCCAGAATATTAGCGGCTTTCATCACCTCTTCCCGGGTTTTGGGCTGGATAGAAGCCCCGGGGGTAAATGCCCGGGAAACCGTCCATTTGGAGACGCCAGCCAGTAACGCAACGTCGCTGGCGGTCGCTTTTTGTCGTTTAGGGGCGCTCATACTCGGTTTTAACGTTCCTGATAAAAAACATCCAATAGAACGTAAAATACAGCAAGATAAAATCCGCTCAACAAAAAACGCGCCGCGTTCTCCCGCCCCCCGGAGGGAAAACGCGGCCCGTTGTCACTGACTTAATGTGGCGTTGAGGGCATCAATAGACGTCCGTAGCCCTGCTTCAACGCTCATCGTCAGGTCCTCCATCTCCAGCGACACATAACCGTTATATCCGGTCATGCGCAGCACCGAGAAGAACTCTTTCCACCACTTCAAATCCTGTCCACAGCCAACCGCCACGTAGTTCCAGGTGCGGGTTTTGGTCTGCGTAACCGGCTGGTATTCCAGTAAGCCGTCGACATCCGCCAGCCCGCGTTCAATACGCGCGTCTTTGCCGTGGACGTGATAAATCACCCCTTCAAGCTTACGGGCTGCGGCAATCGGGTCTGCCCCCATGGCGATCAGATGCGACGGATCGAGATTCATGCCGATGATGTCGCCAACCGCCTCACGCAGGCGCAGCAGCGTGCTCGGGTTGTAAACCAGCTGGCTGGGGAATTCCTCGAGGGCAATCTGTTCGATGCCGTGTTCAGCCGCATGGCGGGTAAAAGCCTGCCACCAGGGAATAGCAACCTCGTTCCACTGGTAATCGATCACGCCTGGCATATAGTCCGGCCAGGAAACCGTCGAGGTGATCCAGTTAGGGATTTTATCGTCCGGCCCGCCGCCCGGCAGGCCGCTCATCATGACTATCTTTTTCACTCCCAGCTTCGCCGCCAGCTCGACGGTACGGTAGCTGCTGGCGGTGTGCTTCTCGCCAAGGGCGCCGGGGGCCAGCGGGTTACCCGAACAGTTCAGCGCGACGATCTCCATTCCGCGCTTTTCCAGCTCGCCGCGAAACGCCGCCAGCGCTGCCGGAGAAGCCAGCAGTTCTTCAGTTTTAACATGCGGACAAGGCGACCAGCCGCCTGCGGTCATCTCCACGCCCTCAATGCCGTACTGCTTGACGCGATCGAGCATTTCCGGGAACGCCAGGCCGGCGAGAACATCGGTACAGAGTGCCAGTTTCATATTCTATCCTTCTTAAATGAGTGTCCTTCGAGGATCTGCATAAACGCGTCTTTGCTGTCGGCGCTGGCCAGCAGCGTGGTTTTCACTTCGTCATCAAGCAGGTCTGCCAGATCCGCTATAACATCAATGTGTTCATTGTTTTTTGCCGCCACGGCGACCACAAGGAAGGCCACTTTACCCTCCCCCCAGCCCACGCCATCCGGAAACTGAAGCAGCTGGAAACCGGTTTGCCGCACCAGATCAATACCCTCCTTGCTGCAGTGGGGCATGGCGACCCCCGCCCCGAGCCAGGTAGAGAGCGCCTTTTCGCGCTCCACCATTGATTCAAAAAAACCCTCGCTGACGTAGCCGCTGGCCTGCAGGGAATCCGCGGCAATACGCAGCGCCTTTTTCTTTGAATTCGCCCGACAGCCAATAAAAATATCTTCTGGTTTCAGAGTTAACATGCGCCTCTCCCTTCGTTAATGGGTCAGCGGTAGAGCGCCGGACACTCCGGCAGAGAGACGGCGTGCTTTTCGCCATCCTTCAGCGACGCCAGGCCGGCATCGCATACCATCGCCACGACAAATCCGTCCCACGATGATGGCCCGCTCATCTCCGCCCCCAGGTTTACCCGGTCAACGAAATTCTGCACCTCGCGATCGTAGGCGGTGGCGAAACGTTCCATACAGGTTTTGGGGATAGCGCGGCTATAACCCTGCGCCGAACGGACGGTGGTAAGTGCCTGTTCGGTCAACGCGCTGATGGCATTTTCGCCAATCACTTCACAGCGAATGTCGTAGCCGTAATCGCAGTTAACAAACAGCTCATCATCAATACGTACGCCGGATTCAGTTTCAAAAATCACAATCAACGGATCCTGCAGATGCGCGCAGGCTCTGCGCGTTTTCTTCTGCGGTTTATCGACGCGCACCGAAACGATATTTTCGTTAAGCAGATAGCGGATAATATCGATTTCATGGGTCGCCGAATCGTTAATCGCCATCTCCAGGGTGTAGCTCTCCGGCACGGAGGCGTTGCGATGGGCGCAGTGGATGAGCAATATTTCCCCCAGTTCACCGCTATCCAGAGTGGCTTTTAGCTGGTTGTACCCCGGGTCGAAACGGCGCATAAAGCCCAGCTGCAGCATACGTTTGCCGTAGGCTACTTCAGCATCAATAATCGCTTTGGCTTCATTGGCGGTCGGGGTGAGCGGCTTTTCGCAAAACACCGGTTTACCTGCTTTAATGGCCGCCAGAATTTGTTCTTTATGTACCGGGCCAATAGAGCAAATAAAGATCGCATCCACGTCGTCTGATTGAATCATCTCGACTGCATCGTAATAGGGCTGAGCGCCATATTCGCGGGCAATAGCGTCGGTCACATTACGATTGATATCGCAGACGGCGCTGACCCTGGCGTTCTGGATAACCGTCTGGAAACGCTGGAGATGGTCGCGCCCAATCATACCCAAACCAATTAAACCGATATTAACTGTCATATATTCCTCCACGTTGCTAAATCAGAATCTGAATTTTTGTTCAATTTGTTCGAGGGTTAACCCGCGGGTTTCCGGCAGGAACTTCACCAGCAGAATCAGCATTATGACGTTGGTAGCCGCGAAGAAGCCGAAGGTCATTCCACCGCCGTAGCTGTTGAGTAAAATCGGGAAAATAGACTGAATGATGAAGTCAAATATCCATAAACCGAATACCGCAAAACCCATTCCCAGACCGCGCATCCGCAGCGGGTAGATTTCCGCGAGCATCAGCCAGAATACCGGTGCGATCCAACCCTGCATAAAGGTCAGGAACACCAGCATCAGGGCGAGAATGATGTAGCTGGCACCGGTAAAGTTGGCGTGCAAGCCGCTGACGCCATCGACGGTTTCCATATGGAAGAAGAGCTTGAACGAGAGGCCAATCAACACCAGGCTAAGGGTGACGCCGATCTGTCCGGTAAAGAACATTTTCCGTCGGGAATGCCTGCCAATTAACAGCATCCCCAGTAGCGTGGCCAGAATAGAGACGACGCCATTAGCCACGGCGCCGGTCACCGCCGCCGCATCGCCAAGTCCGGTGGCTTTCAGCACCGTCGGCGCGTAGTACATAATGGTATTCACGCCGGTTACGCGCGTTGCCAGCACAATCATCAGGCCGATCAAAATCAGCTGCAGTACCCATTTTCTCTTCAGCTCGTCAACAAATCGGCCATGATTGATGCCAATCTGGCTCACCTGCTGGATATCGCGGATCTCCTGCTCCACCTCTTCGGGCCGACGAATCGTTTTCAGCACCGCAACCGCTTTGTCTATTTGCCCCTTACGCACGAAGAAGCGCGGAGACTCCGGCATTACCAGCATACCAATCCACAGCAGCGCGCCGGGCAGTGCCGGAATGGCCAGCATCAGCCGCCAGTTGTGCGACATGTCGGGATAGAAATTGACAATGGAAGCGTTGACGGAGTAAGCGAGAAACTGCCCGGTGACGATCATCAGTTCGTTGACCGTCACCAGCCGTTCACGCTGCGCGGGTCGCGCCAGTTCTGAAATATAAATCGGCACCGTCACTGACGCACACCCAACCGCCAGGCCAAGAATAAAGCGGGCGATTATCATCGACGACATATCCCAGGCGACGGCGGTACCGAGGGCGCCAAAGATAAAAATCACCGCCACCCACAGAATATTTTTCCGCCGTCCCTGTCGGTCGGACAGCCAGCCGCCGCCGACAGAGCCGATTGCCGCGCCGAATAATAAAAACGATGTCACCAGCCCTTCCTGCAGAGGAGTGAGGCCAAGATCGTTTTTCATGAAAATCAGCGCGCCGGAAATAACCCCGGTGTCGTAGCCAAAGCACAGTCCACCGATGGTTGAGACGAGGGTTATTAATCTGATTTTCTTATCATTATCTGTTTTACGACTTTCAGTTATCACATGATCGGTCATTTTGTTGTCCTGTCAGGGATGAGCGTTCTATCGTTTTGTTTTTATGAATAAAAAGATCACATTGCCGAACCAGATACGGCAGGTTCTGGCATCAGGAATACATTTGCCCCTCTTTGCACCCGGGTGCATTATTTAACAACTTGTTATACTCCACCGGATTAAAAAATCCATAACAAGTTATTTTGAAATATTCATTTCGTTAAGGGCGTCAACTTTTTGCTCATTGAATGGCCAATTTTGTCGATCGCAGTCACGATCCGCAGAGCTTGTTGCTTTCGGGGGGAGAAAAATGCCTGGTTCAGGCTAATGGCCGGGGAGGAAGGCAATAAAAAGGGGAACACGTGGGTTAATCCGCGTTCCCCAGAGAGCCGAAAAGCTCATCAGGATCGCCGGGCGCTGGCGATACGCTGTCTGGCTTTATGTTCAATATTTTCCAGCAGCTCCTGCACGTCGTCTTCATCGATATCGAGAAACTGGCCGTCCAGCAGGGCCGCGTGAATATCATCGCGGGTCACCGACAGGCCCAGCGGTACGGCTTTGGCCTTTACCTCTTCTGCGGCCAGCGGGTGCGGGTAGCGTCGTCCCACTATGTTGTTGAAGACGATGGCCAGCAGCGCCAGCATCAGGGAATTGAGCAATACCGGCGTCAGAACAAAGTGGTAGCCTTCACTCTGCACCCCCGCCCCGCCGAGGATCGCCGTTAACGCCACCGCCCCACCCGGTGGATGCAGGCAGCGCAGGAAATACATACCGGCGATCGCCAGCCCCGCCGCCACGCCGCAGGCCAGCGCCAGGTTCGGGATCGCCATTCCCACTGTCACGCCAATCAGCGCCGAGAGCACGTTGCCGCCGACAATCGACCACGGCTGGGCCAGCGGACTGCTCGGGACGCCAAACAGCAGCACTGCCGATGCGCCCATTGGCGCGATAAACCAGATATTGACCTCGCCTAACAGCCAGTGGCTGAACATGCTGGTCACCGCCAGTCCCGTCCCGGCGCCGAGAGAGGCCAGAACAATATGTTTTCTGGCAACCGGCAGGGCGTGCGGCTTGAGGCGACCGAGGAAAATGCGGATCCGCGAAAAGAGCGATCCGGGTAAAACGCTTAACATCGTGTAGCTCGCTTACGTCATAATAAGAACTTATGTTTCATTTTCTTTTTTTAACCTTATTTTAACAACCATGTCTTTGTCGTGGCTTTTCGTCATTCATTTTGTGAATGTAAAAACGGCGCGCGCTACGTTAAAATCCCCTCACCTCTGGGTATCAGCATTCTATGGATTGAAGGTCAAACACGTTGAATAACAAGATAAAATTAGAGAAAGAGATCGCATGGGCCAGTCAGAATATGCCGCGCACCCTGCGTCAGGTCGCCGCCCTGCCGGATCTCAGCCAGGTGCGTCTCGCCTGCTGTATGCACCTCGATATGAAAATGATCCCCCTGGTGCAGGGAATTCTGGAGAAAGGGGCGAAGGTTTTTCTTACCACCTGTAACCCAACGACGGTGCAGGATGACGTGGTCGCCTGGCTGGTGGAGCGCGGCGCGGAAGCCTGCGCCTGGCGGGATATGAGCGACGCCGACTGGCAGCAATCCTGGGAAAAAGCGATTGCCTGGCAGCCGACGCATCTGTGCGAAATGGGCGCGGATATTACCACCCTACTGCATCAGCGCGGGGAGTTTGGCAACATCGTCGCGGGCCTTGAGGCGACCGGCTCTGGCGTTAGCCGCCTGGGCGATATTCACCCCGGCTACCCGATTTTTAACTGGGATGATTTGCCGGTAAAAGAGGGACTGCACAACCGTCATATGGTCGGCCTGACCGCCTGGCACACCTTTTTCCAGACGACCCACCTGACCCTGCATGAGAAAAAAGTGCTGGTCATCGGCTATGGTCTGGTTGGCCAGGGGGTTGCGGCGGCGGCGAAGGCCTTCGGCGGCCAGGTCATGGTGGCGGAAATCGACCCGGCGCGGAGACTACAGGCGGCCTACGATGGCTGGCACGTCGTTGAATTACAGGAGGCGATTGCCTCCGCGGACGTGGTGGCCACGGCGACCGGCGGTAAAAAAGTCGTTAACCGCCAGGCGCTGGATAAGTCCAAAGACGGGGTGTTTATTCTCAACGTGGGTCACGTGGCGGAAGAGATTGACTGTGAGTACCTGCGCCAGTTCCGTCATGAAGAGGTCATGCCCTATATCAACGCTTACCGGATGGGCGATAAAACCGTTTATCTGATGGCGAACGGTTCAATGCTCAACCTGACCGCGGGCTTTGGCGATAGCCTGAACGCCTTTGACGTGACCCTGGCGGTAATGGCCAGCGGCATTCAGCATATCGTGACCGACGGCATGACGGCACCGGCGGACGTTTACCTCCTGCCACAGAGCGTATGGCAAAAAGCGCTGTAAGCACGTGCGCTGAATAATTTTCCCGGAGGCGGCGCGCTGCGCCTGTCCGGGCTACCGACCTGCAGACTGCTGTTAACCCGTAGCCCGGCTAAGCGCAGCGCGAGCCGGGAGAAACCACGCCAATCCGTCACTCCGACACATTCCCCGCAGGCGGCGCGCTGCGCCTTGCCCGGGCTACCGGCCCGCAGACAGCGGTGGACTTGTAGCCCGGTCAGCGCAGCGCCACCGGGAATAAAGCAACTCCTACAGCAGGGCCAGCAGAAATATGACTTCGCCCAGCTCAATCGCCGCGCCTAATGTGTCACCGGTTTGCCCGCCCAGAGTACGCTTCAGCGCCTGACCCAGCGCCCAAACCAGCACCAGAGTGATAAGCGCCGCCCGCAGACCGTTGACCCCGAGCAGCAGCGTCGCCAGCGCCAGCGCGATCCCCATGGTAATCAGCATCTGCCGCAGCGTGATTTTGCCGATAAACAAGTTGCCCAGCCCCTCTTCCCGGGCGTAGCGCTGACGATACATTAGCAGCACCGCCATACCGCGGCCGACGGCGCAGGCGGCAGCCAGCGCGGCAAGCGCCGACGTGCCGCGCAGCGCCACTTCGCTGACCACCAGCACTTTGGCAACCAGCACAAAAATCAGCGCCAGCCCGCCGTGAGTGCCCAGCCGACTGTCGCGCATGATTTCCAGCATCCGCTCGCGGCGGCGGGCGGAAAAGATGCCATCGCAGGTATCCGCCAGCCCATCAAGATGGAACCCGCCGGTCAACAGCGCCAGCGCCAGCACGCCGAGCAGCGCGGCGAGCGGGCCGCCGCACCACGGCTGCAGCAGCATCACAACGGCGCCAGCAATCGCCCCCAGCAGCAGCCCCACCAGGGGGAATGTGATGATACTACGTTGATATTGTTCAATTTCCAGCCCCTGGGATAAACGCGCCGGGACCGGCAGGCGGCTGATAAATGATAATGCGGCAAAAAAAGACTTAATCATTGAGTGATGACTCCTGTCGATAAACCCCGCGACAGCGGTTATTCATGCCCGCCACCGACCGTGACCTGACTTATCCGCGCGGCTGCCGCGCGGAGAAAGCCTGCCCGCGTTCTTCCAGCCGCCAGTGGGCAAGCCGGGTATCACGGTGGTGTTGAATGCGCGCGGCCATTTGGTTGTCGGAGAGCCGGGAGGTAGCGATGAAGATCGCCGAAACGAAAGAGTTGAGTAAAGATTCGGCGTCACGGCGTTGGCCGCTAAGCGCGTCGCCGGTCATCAGTATCATCGCGGCGGCACCTGTTGCAGGGACAGCATGAGATAAACCCTTCCGATATCAATATGTTTACGGCGGAAGTATACCAAATTCCTGGGTAAAGGTTCAGCGTCGCGCGGGCGTTTTTGCTAAGGAACTGTGAGGTCACGCAAGAGGAAGAAGAGGAACTCCGGCGGCGAGCGCCGCCGGAGCGCATTAACGGGGCTTACTCGGCAGATTTATCTTCGACTTTCGCTTCGCCCATCGCTTTCAGCTTTTTAGAGATATCGCGACGTTCTTTGGAGATCTCGGCGTTTTTGATGATGTAATCGTCAACGCGATCTTCGTAATCGCTTTTCATGCTGGCGATGATGCCCTGAATAGCTTCAACGCTCATGCCCGGCTTGATGTAGTCGCTCAGGTTGTCCAGCAGCAGTACGCGCTTCTGGTTATCACGGATCTTTTTCTCAACGTCCTGAATTTCACGCTGCAGTTTGTTCTTACGACGGTACAGGCGAACAAACTCCAGTACGTCCTGGAAAGAAGGCTTAGTTGTTTCCATTTTTATACCCCTAATATTTGAGATTCGGATTCGCTAAAGCGACTGCTACATAGGGCTAACATAACTGTTAGCAGCCGCTGATGACAATGTTTTTTCCTTTGCCGTTATCATAACCCTAAACGCTGCTGAATCGAAGCAAGCGATGGAAAAACCACGTGAGTCTGGTCTTTATTTACGCAACGCACGGCAGATTAAATGCGACAGCAGTTCGAGCTGGCGCGCCAGCTCGATAGTTAACCAGACATAACCGTGAATGGGCGTTTCGGAGAAATTGTCGTCCTGCTGCTCTTTGATGAGCTGGCGCAGTTCGGCAACGATTTCGTTGAGCTTTTCATTGTTGGCAAGAATCGGCTGCGGATTGCCCTCATACAATGCGTGGGCGATAGTCAGCAATGTTTGCTGGGTCATTTGCTGAGTTTCGCGCAGCGTATGAGCGTTAAGCATCACGAAGTGGCCGGGACGCGACGCCCAGTAGGCGTTGATTTGCAGCTCCAGCATGCACACCAGGTTACGGCTGACGGTCTGGATCGCCTCAAAGATGGCCTTCTGGATATGCGTCTCTTTGCTGGCAGGAGTAATTAATCCGCGCATTTTCACCACGTCGTTAAGCACCTTCTGCATATGCTTTTCCAGACGCGGACGCTCAACGAGGTTCGGCGAGAAGCCCGCCTGATACAGACGGTTGAAGGCGGTGACGTAGCTGGCCATCTGGATGCGCCAGTGCAGGAAAGCCCGCTGCGGCCAGATACCGGTAAACAGCATCGCCAGCAGGGAGCCGAAGATAACGTCGCCGCTTCGCCACAGCGCGGTGGTCATGTCGCCCGGCGGCGCGCCGACCACTACCGCCAGGGTGATGCCGATCAGCAGCGCCTGGTAGGGCTTTTTGCCCAGCGCCAGCCAGCCGCAGAGGAACATCGCCACCGCGCACCACAGCAGCATAATGGGCAGAGAGATAAGCTCCAGCTTGAGCGCCACCAGCCCGAGCGCCGAGCCGAGGATCGTGCCGCCGATACGTTCAAACGCGCGCGGTACGACGTTTCCCCAGAAGGAGATAGGCCCCATCACCACCACCAGGGTGATGAGGGGCCAGGTGCCTTCTGGAACGTTAAGCAGGCGCACCAGCACAAAGGTGAGCACAAAGGCCAATGCTATTCGCACGCCATGGACGATGCGGTAATGGCGATACAGCCGAATTTCAAATGGCTTAAGTGATTTATCCGCGCGCACAACCTACTCCGACACAACGAAAAGGCCAATTGTAACTGCTTTTTCGCCGCAAGCATCACGCGAATGTAATAAACCTTGTCAAACGAAGGGACAATGTTCTACTTCACGGCCGGCTCGACCGCGACATACATATCAATATCCCAGTAGCCGTCCTGGTTACCATCGTTAAGATAGACTTCAAAACAGGGCTTCATCGCCATCTGATGGGTTTTGCTTTCCATCAGGCTCTCGAAGAACTGGTACCACGGCGTCGCAAAGTCAAAATTCTCGACTCTGGCACGGGCAACCGCATAATCCCCGCCGGCGATTTCGGTCATCATCACGCCTTCGCTACCCTCAGGAATCTGGTAGTCGTCCGCCACCGTGACGGCGGTATCGCAGCGCAGCTTTTCCGCCGGGACTTCGTCCGGGTTGTCGTAGTAAACGGCCACCCACTCCTGCGCCGGCACCTGGCTGTTATCGACCCACATCATCAGCTGTTCAAACCCCTGTTTTACCGTCTGCTCCCAGGGACCGACCAGATGAAAACCAGCAATTTTCTTCTTGCCTACGGATTTAACGTTATAGTCCATGCTGCCTCCACTGTTGATAAAATACTGTATGTATATACACATAAATTAGCAGTACTATCACCCACAGTATGTGCGGCAATTCACAAATCCGCGCGGCAAGAAGATGAAAAAATCGCCGCCATACGATTATAAACTGAACGGTAGCTCAACGCCGATGCTGGCCCCAACATCGTCGCTGGCGCTGTGGTTAGCGTCGGTGTACCACAGGGAGGTATTCAGGCGTACCGTTGGCATAACATCGCCGCTCCAGCCCAGCTGTACGCCCTTCAGCGTATCGGCGCGCGGGAAGGCTTTATTGATTCGCTGGTTTTTTGGATTAACCTCAGCGTAGACCAGCCGCGCGCTCCAGCGCTGATTCTCTTCGGTTACCAGCTCCACCTTACCGGCATATAAACGCCCGTCGCCGCCCATCGCATCGCCCAGCGGATAGCCCTGCTGGTAGTAGCCGTCTTTATAGATAAAGTGGTTATAGATGTAGTTAGTACGGCCCATGTTCGAGCGGGTATCGTGGGCTTCCAGATACCAGTTAACCGCATTGCTGTTCCACTGGTGATGCCCTTCCACGCCGCCAAGATAGAGGTGCGCCGAGGGTAAATATCCGGCTTCGTCCTCGCCGATCATCTGGCCGTAAATGCTCACCGGCCAGCCGAGGGTGGGCGCCAGCTTCAGCTTGAAATCAAAACCGGCCAGCTGGTTGCCGGGATCGTCGGCCGAGTCGCCGGTGTTATCATTGCCGGTGAGGCCGTCCCAGAAGCTGCTGAATGAGGAAGGCCGCCCTTCGCCGCCCCACTGCATAACGCGCGAGGCTCCCAGCTCCAGCGAGGTGAGCGGTGAAAAAGTCAGGCGACCGCCGAAGATTTTGGTATGCGGTACGGCTGCGTACTGGTTCATCTGGCTGGCGGAAAGCTGGTACTGCCAGGGGCCAATCCAGCTTAGCCATGAGGTTTCCGGCGCCCGCTGTTCGGCGCGCTGCAGCAGAAAACCGGTCATGGGACGCGCGGCATCGGAGCGGATCAGGCTACCTTCATAGCCCGGCCCCCACCACTGGGGGATTTGCCCGAACGCCAGCCACTGGTTCCACAGCTTAACCGCGCCGTATGCGCCGTTGGCGTTCACGCTCGAACCGTTACTGATGCGCTTGTCGCCTTCAACATTGCCCTGCAGGTGCAGATCCCACCATTCGCCGCTGTTGTTCAGGGCGAGAGAAAGCGACTGGTCGGCGGGGTAAGACTGGGCGAACCCCTGCGGCGTGCCCGGCTTATCAGTGGAGCTGTAGCCGGTAACGCGCACGTCAGCTTTCAGCGCGCTTAATCGCTGATTTACCCGACCCAGTACCACCCGCTCTGCGGACGTTGTCGGATGGGCATTGGCCAGCGCGCGCTTAATCTCCTCTTCGCTCAGAGGCCAGGTCGACAGGCTCAACGAGAGGGTTCCACGGTCGGATAACCAGGCTAAATCATTGCGGAATTCGTTATCGGCCAGAACGAGGCCGGAGGCAAAACTCGAAGTGCTAAAAACGGTGAACAGTCCCAGAGAAAGCGCACTACGCGCAAAGTATTTCATCTTCCCAGCTCCATTTATGGCGCACAAGCGCCAGGCTTTTTCCTGAAGGGTGACCGGGTAAGGTAATGGAGTGAAAGTAAACGAAGCGCCAACCGAAGCGGCATAATAATCAAACAGCTACGAGATGCCGCTCCGGGCGGAGCGGCGGAGAAGTTACAGTTTTTGATGCAGATAATCGCTAAAGCGCGACAGCACGCCGCCCTTGCCAACGCTTTCCAGCGTCACCAGCGGCCAGTGGGCCACCACTTTATCACCATCGTAAAGGGAGATTTCGCCAACCCGCTGGTGGGCGGCGATCGGCGCTTCCAGCACTTTGTTATCCAGCACGTATTTGGCCTTAATGCGCGAGACTTCCGACTTCGGCAGCGCTAACCAGAAGTCCTGATCGGTCCCCAGCTTAATCTGCTCTTTATCGCCATACCAGATTCGCTCAACGCCGACCTGCTTGCCGTCCTGCAGGACCTGGACGGTATCGAAGTTTTGCTGGCCCCAGTGCAGCAGCTTCGCCGCCTGCTGTTCACGCCCTTTCGGGCTGTCGGCCCCCATCACCACCGCAATCAGCCGGCGCTGGCCGTCCACCGCGGAGGCAATCAGGTTGAAGCCGGCGCCTGAGGTGTGGCCGGTCTTCAGACCATCGACGTTCATGGTCTTATCCCACAGCAGCCCGTTGCGGTTCTGCTGGGTAATGCCGTTCCAGGTCAGGCTCTTCTGGCTGTACATATGGTAGACGTCCGGCTCGCCGTGAATAATCGCCCGCGAGAGCACCGCCAGATCGTAGGCCGAACTGTGCTGACCCGGCGCGTCCAGACCGTGGACGGTTTCAAAATGGGTATCCTGCAAATGCAGTTTTTCCACGTAGCTGTTCATCAGCGCGACGAACTGCGGCTGGCCGCCAGCGACGTAGTCCGCCAGCGCCACGCAGGCATCGTTGCCGGAGTCAACGATCAGCCCGCGGCTTAAATCGCGTACGCTGACCCGATCGCCGGGCTTAAGGAACATCAGCGAAGAACCATTAAAGACCGGGTTACCCTGCGCCCAGGCGTCTTTTCCGACGGTGACGATGTCGTCAAAGGTGATGCGGTGGCTGTCGATAGCGCGATCGACCACGTAGCCGGTCATGAGTTTGGTCAGGCTGGCGGGATTGCGCTGCTGATGCTCGTTACCGGCGGTCAGGATCTGGCCGGTGGTGTAATCCATCAGCACCCAGGAACCGGCCTGAATAGAAGGAGGCGTCACGTTGACGGGAAAATCATTGGCGGCAAATGCGCAGGAAACGCTCGCAGCGAGCAAAGATACAGCAATAAAAAAACGGCCTTTCAACGGCATATCCTCTAAATTGACAGATTCGCCGTCCTTTTTACGGAACTTCTCGTTTCAAATCAGGGTTTAATTGCAAGAAAATATGACATCGCCGACGCGTGACAAAGGGGATACCCTTCTGATGGCCCGGCAAATCGTTTACCATGAAGGCTGCTCGCCACCAGGAATAATGAACAGATTATGCAAGATAGCGCCAGCCAGCCCGGATTTTTATTTCACGATTACGAGACCTTCGGCACCAGTCCCTCGCTCGACCGACCGTCGCAGTTTGCCGCCATTCGCACCGATGAAGACCTGAATATCGTCGGCGAACCCGAAGTCTTCTACTGCAGGCTCGCCGATGACTATCTGCCGCAGCCGCAGGCGGTCATGGTCACCGGGATAACGCCGCAGGAGGCGAACGCCAAGGGGGACAACGAAGCCGCTTTCGCCCGCCGCGTTCACGATCTGTTCACGGTGCCGAAAACCTGCATCGTCGGCTATAACAACGTGCGCTTCGATGACGAAGTAACGCGCAACATTCTCTATCGTAATTTTTACGATCCCTACGCCTGGAGCTGGCAGCACGACAACTCCCGCTGGGATCTGCTGGACGTGATGCGCGCCTGCTACGCGCTGCGCCCCGAAGGGATCAACTGGCCGGAAAATGAAGAGGGCTTACCGAGCTTCCGGCTGGAGCATCTGACCGTCGCTAATGGCATCGAACACAGCAACGCCCACGACGCGATGGCCGACGTTTACGCCACTATCGCCATGGCGAAGCTGGTGAAAACCCAGCAGCCGCGCCTGTTCGATTATCTTTACGCCCACCGCAACAAGCGTAAGCTGGCGACGCTGATTGACGTGCCGCAAATCAAACCGCTGGTGCATGTTTCCGGCATGTTCGGCGCGGCGCGCGGCAATACCAGCCTAGTCGCCCCGCTGGCGTGGCACCCGGACAACCGTAACGCGGTGATTATGGTCGACCTGGCCGGAGACATCGCCCCCCTGCTGGAGCTCGATGCCGACACCCTGCGCGAGCGGCTGTATACGCCGAAAAGCGAGCTGGGCGACCTGCCCGCGGTGCCGATCAAGCTGGTCCACCTGAATAAATGCCCGGTGCTGGCGCAGCAAAACACCCTGCGTCCGCAGGATGCCGACCGGCTGGGCATCAATATCCAGCGCTGTCTGGAGAACGCCCAGCTGCTGCGGGCCAATCCGCAGGTACGTGAGAAAGCGGTGGCGATTTTTGCCGAAGCGGAGCCGTTTGTGCCGTCCGATAATGTCGATACGCAGCTGTATAACGGCTTTTTCAGCGATGCCGACCGCGCGGCGATGAAAATCGTACTCGAAACCGAGCCGCGCAACCTGCCGGCGCTGGATATTACCTTCGCCGATCAGCGTATCGAGCGCCTGCTGTTCAACTATCGCGCGCGCAACTATCCCGGCACGCTGGATGAAGCCGAGCAGCAGCGCTGGTTAGAGCACCGTCGCCAGGTCTTTACGCCTGAGTTTTTGCAGACCTACGCCGATGAGCTGCAGATGCTGTACCAGCAGTATGCGGACGATAAAGAGAAGCTGGCGCAGCTGAAGGCGCTGTGGCAGTACGCGCAGGATATTGTTTGATTGGCAGAAATTCCCGGGTTGCGGCTAACGCCTTACCCGGGCTACAAACGATGGCAGGACTCGTAGCCCGGGTAAGACGCCTCGCGTCGCACCCGGGAACGTTGCTTAGCCTTTGGCGCGGCTGGCGATAATCGCCTCAGCCACGTTGCGCGGGGCTTCCGCGTAGTGGTGGAACTCCATGCTGTAGGTCGCCCGGCCCTGGGACATTGAACGCAGCGTGGTGGAATAGCCAAACATCTCGGCCAGCGGCACGTCGGCGCGGATAATCTGGCTGCCGAACCGCTCCTCCATCCCCTGCACCATTCCGCGACGGGAAGAGAGATCGCCCATGATATTCCCGGCGTACTCTTCCGGGGTCTCCACTTCCACGTGCATCACCGGTTCAAGAATAACCGGGTCGGCCCTGCGCGCCCCTTCCTTGAAGCCAAATATCGCCGCCATCCGGAAAGCCATCTCCGACGAGTCGACGTCGTGATACGAACCAAACGTCAGGGTCGCCTTGATATCCACCACCGGATAGCCCGCCAGCACGCCGGTGCCCATCGCTTCGCGCAGCCCTTTTTCCACTGAAGGGATGTACTCGCGCGGCACCACGCCGCCTTTGGTCGCGTCCTCAAACACAAAACCGCTTCCCGGCTCCAGCGGTTCAAGGGTCAGCACCACGTGACCGTACTGCCCTTTACCGCCGGACTGGCGGACAAATTTACCTTCCACCTCTTTGACCGTTTTGCGGATCGTCTCGCGATAGGTCACCTGCGGACGCCCGATATTCGCCTCGACGCCAAACTCACGCTTCATGCGGTCGACGATAATCTCCAGATGCAGTTCGCCCATCCCGGAAACGATCGTCTGGCCTGACTCCTCGTCAGTATGCAGACGAAACGACGGATCTTCCGCCGCCAGCCGCTGCAGGGCGATACCCATTTTCTCCTGATCGGCTTTGGTTTTCGGTTCAATCGCCAGCGAAATCACCGGCTCCGGAAACTCCATCCGTTCGAGGGTAATCACCGCATCCGGGTCGCACAGCGTGTCGCCGGTGGTGACATCCTTCAGGCCGACGCAGGCGGCAATGTCCCCGGCGTGCAGTTCGTCCACCTCATGGCGATCGTTGGCCTGCATCAGCACGATGCGTCCGATGCGCTCTTTCTTACCTTTCACCGGATTCCACACCGCATCGCCTTTTTTCAACGTCCCGGAATAGACGCGGATAAAGGTCAGCTGTCCAACGTAGGGGTCGGTCATCAGCTTGAAGGCCAGCGCCGAGAACGGCTCGTCGTCGCCCGGATGACGTTCAGCGGGCCGCCCTTTCTCATCCACGCCCTGAATCGCCGGGATATCCAGCGGCGACGGCATCAGCTCAACCACCGCATCGAGCATCCGCTGCACGCCTTTGTTTTTAAACGCGCTGCCGCACAGCACCGCCTGGATTTCCCCCTTCACCGTGCGCTGGCGCAGACCGGCGACAATCTCCGCCTCGTCCAGCTCACCGGTTTCGAGATATTTATCCATCAGTTCGTCGCTGGCTTCCGCCGCCGCCGAGACCATTTTCTCCCGCCACAGACGGGCGGTTTCCACGAGGTCGTCAGGCACCGGCGCATAGCTGAAGGTCATCCCCTGGGTGGCGTCATCCCACAAAATGGCGCGCATTTTGATGAGATCCACCACCCCGGTGAAGTGCTCTTCGGCGCCAACCGGGATCGCAATCGGCACCGGATTGGCCTTCAGGCGATCGATCATCATCTGCACCACGCGGAAAAAATCCGCGCCGGGGCGGTCCATCTTGTTGACGAAGGCCAGCCGCGGAACGTGGTATTTATTCGCCTGCCGCCAGACGGTTTCCGACTGCGGCTGCACGCCGCCGACGGAGTCGTAAACCATCACCGCGCCGTCCAGGACGCGCATGGAGCGTTCCACTTCGATGGTGAAATCCACGTGCCCGGGGGTATCGATGATGTTAATCCGGTGCGGCTCGAAGCTGCGGTCCATGCCGGGCCAGAAGCAGCTCACCGCCGCAGAGGTAATGGTGATCCCGCGCTCCTGCTCCTGCGCCATCCAGTCGGTGGTTGCCGCGCCATCGTGTACTTCCCCCAGCTTGTGGCTCATCCCGGTATAAAACAGGATGCGCTCGGTGGTGGTGGTTTTGCCGGCATCGATATGCGCGGAGATACCGATGTTGCGATAACGTTCGAGGGGGATGGGTCGGGGCATGATGCGTCCTTAGTCATTGTGACTGTTAACAGGCGGCCGGAATTGGCCGCCGTTCATATAACGGCATCTATCATAGTACAACTGTACGAGTATATTCGAACTATTTTTGCTATCGTTACTATTGGTGAAGCTGCGACGACCCGCGTGGCTTTAGAAAAGCAGTTTCGGTATATTACCGGCCAGCCGCCGATACGGGCTGCTGCTCACGGAGCTGCGCCGCCGCCGACACAGGAATATTATGATCGCCAATCACCCCGAACGTGAACAAATTCGCCTCGAAAATGTCCTTTTCGCTCTCGGCAACCCGCTGCGGCTTGAGATTATCCGTATCCTTGCCGACGGCAGCGAGCAGAGCTGTAACGCCCTGCGTCATGAAGATGTGGCGAAGTCGACCATGACCCACCACTGGCGCGTCCTGCGCGACAGCGGTGTGATCTGGCAGCGGCCTCAGGGGCGGGAGAATTTGATTTCGCTGCGCCGGGAAGATTTAGACGCGCGCTTTCCCGGCCTGCTGGATACGCTGCTTAAGGTCATGCAGCACGATAACTAAAGGCCTGCGCGCCGGCCTCTACTCCTCACCGGCCAGCCGCCGATACTGGGCAAAGCGGGCGCGCGCATCCTCCTCGGTTCTGCTAAAAAGCGCATCCGCGAGATGCGGCGTCGTTTTATGCAGCGAGGCGTAGCGCACTTCGCCAAGCAAAAAGTCGCGGAAGCTCTCCTCCGGCTCTTCGGAATCGAGCATAAACGGCGTCTTGCCCTCCGCTTCCCGCTGCGGATGATAGCGCCACAGGTGCCAGTATCCCGCCTCAACCGCCCGTTTCGCCTCGCGCTGGCTGCAGCGCATACCGGCTTTCAGCCCGTGGTTAATGCAGGCGGCGTAGGCAATCACCAGCGACGGTCCCGGCCAGGCTTCAGCCTCGGCGATCGCGCGCAGCGTCTGATCTTTATCGGCGCCCATGGCGACCTGGGCCACGTACACATTGCCGTAGCTCATCGCCATCATGCCAAGATCTTTTTTCCGCGTGCGTTTGCCCTGCGCGGCAAACTTCGCGATGGCCGCCACCGGGGTCGATTTAGACGACTGCCCGCCGGTATTGGAGTAAACCTCGGTATCAAACACCAGAATATTCACGTCTTCCCCGCTCGCCAGCACGTGATCGAGACCGCCGAAGCCGATATCGTAGGCCCAGCCGTCGCCGCCGAAAATCCACTGCGACCGGCGCACAAAATAGTCGCGGTTCTGCCATAGCTGCTCCAGCAGCGGCACGCCCTCTTTTTCCGCCGCCAGCCGTTCGCTGAGCCGGTCCGCGCGCTCGCGGGTACCCTCGCCTTCATCCTGCTTCGCCAGCCACTGGCGCATCGCGTCGAGGAGTTCGTCGCTGACCGGCAGCGCCAGCGCGGCGGTTATATCATCGGCGATTTGTTGACGCACCGCCTGGCCGCCGAGCATCATGCCGAGGCCAAACTCCGCGTTATCCTCAAACAGCGAGTTCGCCCATGCCGGGCCGTGGCCGCGGTGGTTGGTGGTATAGGGAATCGACGGCGCGCTGGCTCCCCAGATTGAAGAGCAGCCGGTGGCGTTAGCGATCAGCATCCGGTCGCCAAACAGCTGGGTTATCAGGCGGGCATAAGGCGTTTCGCCGCATCCCGCGCAGGCGCCGGAAAACTCCAGCAGCGGGGTTTCAAACTGGCTGCCTTTGACCGTCGTCTTCCGGAACGGATTGCTCTTCGGCGTCAGCGCCAGCGCATAGTCCCAGACCGGCGCCATCTGGCGCTGGCTATCAAGAGACTGCATTTTTAACGCCTTGCCGCGCGAAGGACAGATATCCACACAGTTGCCGCAGCCGGAGCAATCCAGCGGCGAAATAGCCAGATGGTAGTGGTACGCCTTCGCTCCCTGAGCGGGTTTGCTCAACAGCCCGGCCGGCGCGGCGTCCTGCTCTTCGCCGCTGAGCAGCGCCGGGCGGATCGCCGCGTGGGGGCAGATAAAGGCGCACTGGTTACACTGCGTGCAGCCCTCCGGCTGCCAGACCGGCACTTCCAGCGCGATCCCGCGTTTCTCCCAGGCGGCGGTGCCCGAGGGAAAGGTGCCGTCTTCCATGCCGACAAACGCGCTTACCGGCAACTGGTCGCCGCACTGGCGGTTCATCGGCTGCAGAATATCGCGGATGAAATCCGGCATCATGGCTGAAGCCTGCGCCACGGGCTCATCCAGCGTCGCCCAGTGCGCCGGAATGGTCACCTGATGCAGCGAGGCCATGCCCAGCTCGATCGCCCGTTGGTTCATCTCGATCACCGCCGCCCCTTTGCTGCCGTAGCTTTTTTCAACCGCCTGCTTGAGGTAATCCGCCGCGGTCTGCGGGTCGATAATTGCCGCCAGCTTAAAGAACGCCGCCTGCATCAGCATGTTAAAGCGCCCGCCCAGCCCGAGCTCACGGGCGATATCCACGGCGTTCAGGGTATAAAAATGGATATTTTCCCGCGCCAGATAGCGTTTAAAGCCGACCGGCAGATGCTGCTCCAGCTCCGCATCGGACCAGCTGCAGTTGAGTAAAAAGGTCCCGCCCGGCTTTAACCCATCCAGCAGGTCATAGCGCTCCACGTAGGACTGCTGCGAACAGGAGATAAAATCGGCCCGATGAATCAGGTAGGGCGAATTGATCGGCCGGTCGCCGAAGCGCAAATGCGAAACGGTAATGCCGCCGGATTTTTTCGAGTCATAGGAAAAGTAGGCCTGCGCGTAGAGCGGCGTTTTGTCGCCGATGATTTTAATCGCGCTTTTATTGGCCCCGACTGTGCCGTCCGAGCCCATGCCCCAAAATTTACAGGCGGTGATGCCATCATGCGAGACCGCCAGCGTCTGCTGGCGCGGGGGCAACGAGGTAAAGGTGACATCATCGACAATACCGAGGGTAAAGCCGTCCATCGGCAGCGGTTTATTGAGGTTGTCAAAGACCGCCGCGATATCGTTGGGCAGAACGTCCTTACCGCCAAGCGCGTAGCGGCCGCCGACAATCAGCGGCGCATCGTCGTGGTGGTAGAAGGCGTTTTTCACATCCAGGCACAGCGGTTCAGCCTGAGCGCCGGGCTCTTTGGTGCGGTCAAGCACGGCAATCCGCTGTACGGTTTTCGGCAGCTGAGCGAAAAAGTGGGCCAGCGAAAAAGGGCGAAACAGATGCACGCTGAGCAGCCCGACCTTCTCTCCCGCCGCGTTCAGCGTATCCACCACTTCCTGAACGGTGTCGCAGACCGACCCCATGGCGATAATCACCCGTTCGGCATCCGCCGCGCCGGTGTAGTTAAACAGATGGTACTCCCGGCCGGTGAGCGCGCTGATTTGCGCCATATAGCTTTCGACAATGTCGGGCAGCGCCTGATAAAAACGGTTACCCGCCTCTCTTTCCTGGAAGTAGATATCCGGGTTTTGCGCCGTTCCGCGGATGACCGGATGATCCGGATGCAGCGCGTTACGGCGGAAGCTGTCGAGCGCGGGCCGGTCCAGCAGCGTCGCCAGCTGGTCATATTCCAGCACCTCGATTTTTTGAATTTCGTGCGAGGTGCGGAAACCATCGAAGAAGTTAACAAACGGGATGCGTCCCTTAATCGCCGCCAGATGCGCCACCGCCGACAAATCCATCACCTGCTGCACGTTGTTCTCCGCCAGCATCGCGCAGCCGGTCTGGCGAACCGCCATCACGTCCTGGTGATCGCCAAAAATATTCAGCGAATTGGTCGCCAGCGCCCGGGCGCTGACGTGAAAGACGCCCGGCAGCAGTTCACCGGCGATTTTGTACATGTTGGGGATCATCAGTAGCAGCCCCTGGGAAGCCGTATAGGTGGTGGTGAGCGCCCCGGCCTGCAGCGCGCCGTGTACCGCGCCTGCCGCGCCGGCTTCCGACTGCATCTCCATTAAGCGCACCGGCTGGCCAAAGAGGTTCTTTTTCCCCTGCGCCGCCCACTCGTCGACGTTTTCCGCCATCGGCGTGGAGGGGGTAATGGGGTAAATCGCCGCGACCTCGGTAAAGGCATAAGAGATCCAGGCCGCCGCGGCGTTGCCATCCATTGTTTTCATTTTTCCGGACATTGTTCAATCCTCGAAGGTGAGAGGCATCTTCGCCGCCTCAAATAAGCGGCAAACCCAGTTGTTGCCTCAAGCACAGCCTGTGCCAGCTCGCGGATGACCGAAGAGTTAGCGCGAATTCAACGCGTTATGAAGATAAAGGCAACGCAGCGCGCCGAGAGATTGCGTGGAACAAGACACAGGGGACGACAAGCTGTTGAACAGACGACAAACCGCCACAATGGCCCCGGCAGGCGGAATTGTTCTGTTTCCCACATTTGGTGGCCTTATTGTGCCGTTTTGTTTTACGCCCTGCGCGGCAATGAATTAATAAATCCATAAAAATCAGATAAATAAATAAAAAGGCACGGCTGGTATGTTCCCTGCACTTCTCTGCTGGCAAACACTCAACCACAGGAGAAGTCACCATGACCATGCGTCAATGCGCTATTTACGGTAAAGGCGGTATCGGCAAATCCACCACCACGCAGAACCTCGTCGCCGCGCTGGCGGAGATGGGTAAGAAAGTAATGATCGTCGGCTGCGATCCGAAGGCGGACTCCACCCGCCTGATCCTGCACGCTAAAGCACAGAACACCATTATGGAGATGGCCGCGGAAGTCGGCTCGGTCGAGGATCTCGAGCTCGAAGACGTGCTGCAAATTGGCTACGGCGACGTGCGCTGCGCGGAATCCGGCGGCCCGGAGCCAGGCGTCGGCTGCGCGGGGCGCGGCGTGATCACGGCGATCAACTTTCTTGAAGAAGAAGGCGCCTACGAGGACGATCTCGATTTTGTCTTCTATGACGTGCTCGGCGACGTGGTCTGCGGCGGCTTCGCCATGCCTATCCGCGAAAACAAAGCCCAGGAGATCTACATCGTCTGCTCCGGCGAAATGATGGCGATGTACGCCGCCAACAATATCTCCAAAGGGATCGTTAAATACGCTAAATCCGGCAAGGTGCGCCTCGGCGGCCTGATCTGTAACTCACGCCAGACCGACCGTGAAGACGAACTGATCATGGCCCTGGCGGAAAAGCTCGGGACCCAGATGATCCACTTTGTCCCCCGCGACAATATCGTGCAGCGCGCGGAGATCCGCCGAATGACGGTGATCGAGTACGACCCCGCCTGCCAGCAGGCCAACGAATACCGCACCCTGGCGCAGAAGATCGTCAATAACACCATGAAAGTGGTGCCGACCCCCTGCACCATGGATGAGCTGGAGTCGCTGCTGATGGAGTTCGGCATCATGGAAGAAGAAGACACCAGCATCATTGGTAAAACCGCCGCCGAAGAAAGCGCGGCCTGAGCACAGGACAATAATGATGACCAACGCAACGGGCGAACGTAATCTGGCGCTGATCCAGGAAGTCCTGGAGGTGTTCCCGGAAACCGCGCGAAAAGAGCGCAGAAAGCACATGATGGTCAGCGATCCGCAAATGGAGAGCGTCGGCAAGTGCATTATCTCTAACCGCAAATCACAACCCGGCGTGATGACCGTGCGCGGCTGCGCCTACGCCGGCTCGAAAGGGGTGGTATTCGGGCCAATCAAGGATATGGCCCACATCTCGCACGGGCCGGTCGGCTGCGGCCAGTATTCCCGCGCCGGACGACGCAACTACTACACCGGGGTCAGCGGCGTCGATAGCTTCGGCACGCTGAACTTCACCTCTGATTTTCAGGAGCGCGACATCGTCTTCGGCGGCGATAAAAAGCTCAGCAAACTGATTGAAGAGATGGAGCTGCTGTTCCCGCTCACCAAAGGGATCACCATACAGTCGGAATGCCCGGTGGGGCTGATCGGCGATGATATCAGCGCGGTGGCCAACGCCAGCAGCAAAGCGCTGGATAAACCGGTGATCCCGGTACGCTGCGAAGGCTTTCGCGGCGTGTCGCAGTCGCTGGGGCACCATATCGCCAACGACGTGGTGCGCGACTGGATCCTCAACAATCGCGAAGGACAGCCGTTTGAAACCACTCCTTACGATGTGGCGATCATCGGCGACTACAACATCGGCGGCGACGCCTGGGCCTCGCGCATCCTGCTTGAAGAGATGGGGCTACGGGTGGTCGCGCAGTGGTCCGGCGACGGCACGCTGGTGGAGATGGAGAACACCCCATTCGTCAAGCTGAACCTGGTTCACTGCTACCGTTCGATGAACTATATCGCCCGCCATATGGAGGAAAAACATCAGATTCCGTGGATGGAGTACAACTTCTTCGGGCCGACCAAAATCGCCGAATCGCTGCGCAAAATCGCCGATCAGTTTGACGATACTATTCGCGCGAACGCCGAAGCGGTGATCGCCCGGTATGAGGGGCAGATGGCGGCGATTATCGCCAAATATCGCCCGCGCCTGGAGGGGCGTAAGGTGCTGCTCTATATGGGCGGCCTGCGGCCACGCCACGTCATCGGCGCCTACGAGGATCTCGGCATGGAGATCATCGCCGCCGGGTACGAGTTTGCCCATAACGATGACTACGACCGCACCCTGCCGGATCTGAAAGAGGGCACGCTGCTGTTCGATGACGCCAGCAGCTATGAGCTGGAAGCGTTCGTTAAGGCGCTGAAGCCCGACCTTATCGGCTCCGGCATCAAGGAAAAATATATCTTCCAGAAAATGGGCGTGCCGTTCCGCCAGATGCACTCGTGGGACTATTCCGGCCCGTACCACGGCTACGATGGTTTCGCCATTTTCGCCCGCGATATGGATATGACCCTGAACAACCCGGCGTGGAACGAACTCACCGCGCCGTGGCTGAAGTCTGCGTGATTGCCCACTCACTGTCCCGTCTGTTCACCGATTTGTGGCGCGGGAGGAGAACACCATGAGCCAAACGATTGATAAAATTAATAGCTGCTATCCGCTATTCGAACAGGATGAATACCAGGAGCTGTTCCGCAATAAGCGGCAGCTGGAGGAAGCGCACGATGCCCAACGCGTGCAGGAGGTCTTTGCCTGGACCACCACCGCCGAGTATGAAGCGCTGAATTTCCAGCGCGAGGCGCTGACCGTTGACCCGGCGAAAGCCTGCCAGCCGCTTGGCGCGGTGCTTTGCTCGCTGGGATTTGCCAATACCCTGCCGTACGTCCACGGCTCCCAGGGGTGCGTGGCCTACTTTCGCACCTATTTTAACCGCCATTTCAAAGAGCCGATCGCCTGCGTCTCCGACTCGATGACCGAAGACGCGGCGGTCTTCGGCGGCAACAACAACATGAATCTGGGTCTGCAGAACGCCAGCGCCCTGTACAAGCCGGAGATCATCGCGGTTTCCACCACCTGCATGGCGGAAGTCATCGGCGATGACCTGCAGGCGTTTATCGCCAACGCCAAAAAAGATGGCTTCGTCGATAGCAGCATCGCCGTGCCCCATGCCCATACGCCAAGCTTTATCGGCAGCCACGTCACCGGCTGGGACAACATGTTTGAAGGCTTCGCCAAAACCTTCACCGCGGACTACCAGGGGCAACCGGGCAAACTGCAGAAGCTCAATCTGGTGACCGGCTTTGAAACCTATCTCGGCAACTTCCGCGTATTAAAGCGGATGATGGAACAGATGGCGGTGCCGTGCAGCCTGCTCTCCGATCCGTCAGAAGTTCTCGACACGCCCGCCGACGGCCATTATCGGATGTATTCCGGCGGCACCACGCAGCAGGAGATGAAAGAGGCCCCTGACGCCATCGATACGCTGCTTCTGCAGCCGTGGCAGCTGCTGAAGAGCAAAAAAGTGGTGCAGGAGATGTGGAACCAGCCCGCCACCGAGGTCGCGATTCCGCTGGGGCTGGCCGCTACCGATGAACTGCTGATGACCGTCAGCCAGCTTAGCGGCAAGCCGATCGCCGACGCCCTCACCCTTGAGCGCGGCCGGCTGGTTGACATGATGCTCGATTCCCACACCTGGCTGCACGGCAAGAAATTTGGCCTGTACGGCGACCCGGACTTCGTGATGGGCCTCACCCGCTTCCTGCTGGAGCTGGGCTGCGAGCCGACGGTGATCCTGAGCCATAACGCCAACAAACGCTGGCAAAAAGCGATGAAGAAAATGCTTGATGCCTCGCCGTACGGGCGCGACAGCGAAGTGTTTATCAACTGCGATTTGTGGCACTTCCGTTCGCTGATGTTCACCCGTCAGCCGGACTTTATGATCGGCAACTCCTACGGCAAGTTTATCCAGCGCGACACCCTGGCGAAGGGCAAAGCCTTTGAAGTACCGCTTATCCGCCTCGGCTTTCCGCTGTTCGACCGCCACCATCTGCACCGCCAGACAACCTGGGGTTATGAAGGGGCGATGAACATTGTGACGACGCTGGTAAACGCCGTGCTGGAGAAACTGGATAGCGATACCAGCCAGCTGGGCAAAACCGATTACAGTTTCGATCTCGTCCGTTAACCATCAGGCGCCCCGCGTCATGCGGGGCCAGGAGGGAGTATGCCCATCGTGATTTTCCGTGAACGCGGCGCGGACCTGTACGCCTATATCGCGAAACAGGATCTGGAGGCGCGAGTGCTCCAGATTGAGCATAACGACGCTGAACGCTGGGGCGGCGCGATTTCGCTGGAAGGGGGACGCCGCTACTACGTCAATCCGCAGCCGGGGCGCCCCGCCTTTCCGATAAGCCTGCGCGCGACGCGCGGCGCGTTGATATAAGGAGCTGGAGATGTCCGACAACGATACCCTTTTCTGGCGCATGCTGGCGCTGTTTCAGTCCCTGCCGGACCTGCAGCCGGCGCAAATTGTCGACTGGCTGGCGCAGGAGTGCGGCGAGACGCTGACCCCGGCGCGGCTGGCGACCCTGACCCAGCCGCAGCTGGCCGCCAGCTTCCCCTCCGCGACGGCGGTGATGTCCCCCGCTCGCTGGTCGCGGGTGATGGCGAGCCTGCAGGGCGCGCTGCCCGCCCATTTACGCATCGTTCGCCCTGCCCAGCGAACGCCGCAGCTGCTGGCGGCGTTTTGCTCCCAGGATGGCCTGATGATTAACGGCCATTTCGGTCAGGGGCGGCTGTTTTTTATCTACGCGTTCGATGAGCAAGGCGGCTGGCTGCACGATCTGCGCCGCTATCCCTCCGCGCCCACCCAGCAGGAAGCCAGCGAAGTGCGCGCCCGGCTGATTGAAGACTGCCAGCTGCTGTTTTGTCAGGAGATCGGCGGGCCCGCCGCCGCCCGGCTGATCCGCCACCGGATCCACCCGATGAAAGCGCAGCCCGGGACGACGATTCAGGCGCAGTGCGAGGCGATCAATACGCTGCTGGCCGGCCGTTTGCCGCCGTGGCTGGCGAAGCGGCTTAACCGGGATAACCCTCTGGAAGAACGCGTTTTTTAATCCCTGTTTTGTGCTTGTTGCCCGCTGACCCCGCGGGCTTTTTTTTGCGTATGGACGCGTTCCCCACGTTACGGTCAGGGGAATATTCCGTTCACGGTTGTTCCGGGCTTCTTGATGCGCCTAACCCCCTCGCTGCCAGCCTTCCAGCAACAAATAACCATGCCAGTGCGATAGGACATAAAGCATTACTTACCGCCATCCCTTGTCCGATTGTTGGCTTTGTCGCAAAGCCAACAACCCTTTTTCTTTAAATATCAAGGCGCCGCTTATGGATCGCGAATTGCATCTTCCCCCTCATCCCCCACCGTCAACGAGGTCACTATGAAGGGAAATGAAATTCTGGCGCTGCTGGATGAACCGGCCTGTGAACACAACCATAAACAAAAATCCGGCTGCAGCGCGCCCAAACCCGGCGCCACCGCCGGCGGCTGCGCGTTCGACGGCGCGCAGATAACCCTGCTGCCCATTGCCGACGTGGCGCATCTGGTCCATGGCCCCATCGGCTGCGCCGGAAGCTCCTGGGATAACCGCGGCAGCGCCAGCTCCGGCCCTACCCTGAATCGGCTCGGGTTCACCACCGATCTCAACGAACAGGACGTGATTATGGGCCGCGGCGAACGTCGCCTGTTTCACGCCGTTCGCCATATTGTCGCCCGCTATCACCCGGCGGCGGTCTTTATCTACAACACCTGCGTACCGGCCATGGAGGGCGATGACCTGGAAGCGGTATGCCAGGCCGCGCAGACCGCCACCGGCGTACCGGTTATCGCCATTGACGCGGCCGGTTTTTACGGCAGTAAAAATCTCGGTAACCGGCTGGCCGGCGAGGTCATGGTGAAACGGGTAATCGGTCAGCGCGAGCCCGCGCCCTGGCCGGAGAGCACGCCCTTTGCCCCGGAGCAGCGTCACGATATTGGCCTGATTGGCGAATTCAATATTGCCGGCGAGTTCTGGCATATTCAGCCGCTGCTCGACGAGCTGGGGATCCGCGTGCTCGGCAGCCTCTCCGGCGATGGCCGTTTCGCCGAGATCCAGACCATGCATCGGGCGCAGGCCAATATGCTGGTCTGCTCGCGGGCGCTAATTAACGTCGCCAGAGCCCTGGAGCAGCGCTACGGCACGCCGTGGTTCGAAGGCAGCTTCTACGGGATCCGCGCCACCTCCGACGCCCTGCGCCAGCTGGCGGCGCTGCTGGACGATGACGACCTTAGCCAGCGCACCGAAGCGCTGATTGCGCGGGAGGAACAGACGGCGGAACTGGCGCTACAACCGTGGCGCGAACGGCTGCGCGGCCGCAAAGCGCTGCTCTATACCGGCGGGGTGAAATCCTGGTCGGTGGTCTCGGCGCTTCAGGATTTGGGCATGACCGTGGTGGCAACCGGCACGCGTAAATCCACCGAAGAGGATAAACAGCGGATCCGCGAGCTGATGGGCGAAGAGGCGGTAATGCTGGAAGAAGGCAACGCCCGCACGCTGCTGGATGTGGTCTATCGCTATCAGGCCGACCTGATGATTGCCGGCGGACGCAATATGTACACCGCCTATAAAGCCAGGCTGCCGTTTCTCGATATCAATCAGGAGCGCGAACACGCCTTTGCCGGCTACAAGGGGATCGTCACCCTCGCCCGCCAGCTGTGTCAGACCATCGACAGTCCCATCTGGCCGCAAACCCATGCCCGCGCCCCGTGGCACTAAGGAGTACACCATGGCAGACATTTTCCGCACCGATAAACCGCTGGCGGTCAGCCCGATCAAGACCGGCCAGCCGCTCGGCGCAATCCTCGCCAGCCTCGGGATTGAACACAGTATCCCTCTGGTCCACGGCGCGCAGGGATGCAGCGCCTTCGCCAAAGTCTTTTTTATTCAACACTTCCACGACCCGGTTCCCCTGCAGTCGACGGCGATGGACCCCACCTCGACGATTATGGGCGCGGACGGCAATATTTTCACCGCCCTGGATACCCTCTGCCAGCGCAACGCGCCGCAGGCTATCGTGCTGCTCAGTACCGGGCTGTCTGAGGCTCAGGGCAGCGACATTTCCCGCGTGGTTCGCCAGTTTCGCGAAGAGTATCCCCGGCACAAGGGCGTGGCGATATTAACCGTTAACACGCCGGATTTTTATGGTTCCATGGAAAACGGCTTCAGTGCGGTGCTCGAGAGCGTCATTGAGCAGTGGGTTGCGCCGACGCCGCGCCCCGCTCAGCGCAATCGCCGGGTAAACCTGCTGGTCAGCCACCTCTGCTCGCCGGGCGATATCGAGTGGCTGCGCCGATGCGTCGAAGCCTTTGGCCTGCAGCCGATAATCCTGCCGGACCTGGCGCAATCGATGGATGGGCACCTGGCGCAAGGCGATTTTTCGCCGCTGACCCAGGGCGGGACGCCGCTGCGCCAGATAGAACAGATGGGACAAAGCCTGTGCAGCTTCGCCATTGGCGTCTCCCTCCACCGCGCGTCATCGCTGCTGGCCCCGCGCTGCCGGGGCGAGGTTATCGCCCTGCCGCACCTGATGACCCTCGATCGCTGCGACGCCTTTATTCATCAACTGGCGAAAATTTCCGGACGCGCCGTTCCCCCGTGGCTGGAGCGCCAGCGCGGTCAGCTGCAGGATGCGATGATCGACTGTCATATGTGGCTTCAGGGCCAGCGCATGGCGATAGCGGCGGAAGGCGATCTGCTGGCGGCGTGGTGTGATTTCGCCAACAGCCAGGGGATGCAGCCCGGCCCGCTGGTGGCTCCTACCGGCCATCCCAGCCTGCGCCAGCTGCCGGTGGAACGCGTGGTGCCGGGAGATCTGGAGGATCTGCAAACGCTGCTGTGCGCCCAACCCGCCGACCTGCTGGTGGCCAACTCCCACGCCTGCGACCTGGCGGAGCAGTTTGCGCTGCCGCTGGTGCGCGCGGGTTTTCCGATCTTTGACAAGCTCGGTGAATTCCGCCGGGTGCGTCAGGGGTACAGCGGAATGCGCGATACGTTGTTCGAGCTGGCAAACCTGATGCGCGAGCGCCATCACCACCTCGCCCGCTACCGATCGCCGCTTCGCCAGAACACCGAATCTTCACTCTCCACAGGAGGCGCCTATGCCGCCGATTAACCGTCAGTTTGATATGGTCCACTCCGATGAGTGGTCTATGAAGGTCGCCTTCGCCAGTTCCGACTATCGTCATGTCGATCAGCATTTTGGCGCCACGCCGCGGCTGGTGGTATACGGCGTCAAGGCGGATCGGGTCACCCTGATCCGGGTGGTTGATTTCTCCGTTGAGAATGGCCACCAGACGGAGAAGATCGCCAGGCGGATCCACGCCCTTGAGGATTGCGTCACGCTGTTCTGCGTGGCGATTGGCGACGCGGTTTTTCGTCAGCTGTTGCAGGTCGGCGTCCGCGCCGAACGCGTTCCCGCCGATACCACCATCGTCGGCTTACTGCAGGAGATCCAGCTTTACTGGTACGACAAAGGGCAGCGCAAAAATGCGCGCCAGCGCGACCCGGAGCGCTTTACCCGTCTGCTGCAGGAACAGGAGTGGCATGAGGAACCGGACCCGCGCCGCTAGCCGTGTCGTTTGTGTGACAAAGCCCACAAAACATCCCGACACTGTCGGGCGCGTCTTGTCAGGGAAAAATATAACAAATTGAAAATATTGCATTTTATTCTCTGGTATCGCATTTGCTAGTTCGTTAACGCCACCGCACTCCTGCGGTGAACCGCGCCCCGGCGTTTTCCGTCATCATCCCTGGAGCTGACAGCATGTGGAATTACTCCGAGAAAGTGAAAGACCATTTTTTTAATCCCCGCAACGCGCGCGTGGTGGACAACGCCAACGCGGTAGGCGATGTGGGGTCATTAAGCTGCGGCGACGCGCTGCGCCTGATGCTGCGCGTTGACCCGCAAAGCGAAATTATCCAGGAAGCGGGCTTCCAGACCTTCGGCTGCGGCAGCGCCATCGCCTCCTCCTCCGCGCTGACGGAGCTGATTATCGGCCATACCCTGGCCGAAGCCGGGCAGATAACCAATCAGCAGATTGCCGATTATCTCGACGGGCTACCGCCGGAGAAAATGCACTGCTCGGTGATGGGCCAGGAGGCCCTGCGCGCGGCCATCGCCAACTTTCGCGGCGAAAGCCTGGAGGAAGAGCATGAGGAGGGCAAGCTGATCTGCAAATGCTTCGGCGTCGATGAAGGACACATTCGCCGCGCGGTGCAGAACAACGGCCTGACCACCCTTGAAGAGGTGATCAACTACACCAAAGCGGGCGGCGGCTGCACCGCCTGCCACGAAAAAATCGAGCTGGCGCTGGCGGAGATCCTCGCGCAGCCGCCGCAGACGCCGCCCGCCGCGGCCAGCGGCAAAGATCCGCACTGGCAGAGCGTCGTCGAGACCATCGCTGAACTGCGCCCGCATATTCAGGCCGACGGCGGCGATATGTCGCTGCTCAGCGTCGCCAACCACCAGGTGACCGTCAGCCTCTCCGGCAGCTGTAGCGGCTGCATGATGACCGATATGACCCTGGCCTGGCTGCAGCAAAAACTGATGGAACGTACCGGCTGTTATATGGAAGTGGTGGCGGCCTGAGCCGCGGTTAACTGACCCTAGGGGGACAAGATGAAACAGGTTTATCTCGATAACAACGCCACCACCCGTCTGGACCCGATGGTTCTGGAAGCGATGATGCCCTTTTTGACCGACTTTTACGGCAACCCCTCGTCGATACACGATTTTGGCATACCGGCCCAGGCGGCTCTGGAGCGCGCGCATCAACAGGCTGCGGCGCTGCTGGGCGCGGAGTATCCCAGCGAGATCATCTTTACCTCCTGCGCCACCGAAGCTACCGCCACCGCCATCGCCTCGGCCATCGCCCTGCTGCCGGAGCGGCGCGAAATTATCACCAGCGCGGTCGAACATCCGGCGACGCTGGCGGCCTGCGAGCACCTGGAGCGCCAGGGCTACCAGATCCATCGCATCGCGGTGGATAGCGAGGGAGCGCTGGACATGGCGCAGTTCCGCGCCGCGCTCAGCCCGCGCGTCGCGCTGGTCAGCGCCATGTGGGCGAATAACGAAACCGGGGTGCTTTTCCCGATCGCCGAAATGGCGGAGCTGGCCCATGAACAAGGGGCGCTGTTTCACTGCGATGCGGTACAGGTGGTGGGCAAAATGCCGATTGCCGTGGGCGAGACCCGCATCGACATGCTCTCCTGCTCGGCGCATAAGTTTCACGGACCAAAAGGCGTAGGCTGTCTCTATCTGCGCCGGGGAACGCGCTTTCGCCCGCTGCTGCGCGGCGGTCATCAGGAGTACGGTCGGCGCGCCGGGACGGAAAATATCTGCGGAATCGTCGGCATGGGCGCGGCCTGCGAGCTGGCGAATATTCATCTGCCGGGAATGGCGCATATCGGCCAGCTGCGCGACAGGCTGGAGCATCGCCTGCTGGCCAGCGTGCCGTCGGTCATGGTGATGGGCGGTAGCCAGCCGCGGGTGCCCGGCACGGCGAATCTGGCCTTTGAGTTTATTGAGGGTGAGGCCATTCTGCTGCTGCTCAACCAGGCCGGGATCGCCGCCTCCAGCGGCAGCGCCTGCACGTCAGGCTCGCTGGAACCCTCCCACGTGATGCGGGCGATGAATATCCCCTATACCGCCGCCCACGGCACCATCCGCTTTTCCCTCTCGCGCTACACCCGGGAGAAAGAGATCGATTACGTCGTCACCGCGCTGCCGCCGATTATCGACCGGCTGCGCGCGCTGTCGCCCTACTGGCACAACGGCAAGCCGCGCCCGGCGGACGCCGTCTTCACGCCGGTTTACGGCTAAGGCGGAGGTGGCTGATGGGACGCGTGCTGATTAACGATACCACCCTGCGCGACGGCGAACAGAGCCCCGGCGTCGCCTTTCGCACCAGCGAAAAGGTCGCCATTGCCGAGGCGCTTTATGCCGCAGGGATTACGGCGATGGAGGTCGGCACCCCGGCGATGGGGGACGAGGAGATCGCGCGGATCCAGCTGGTGCGTCGCCAGCTGCCCGACGCGACGCTGATGACCTGGTGCCGGATGAACGCGCTGGAAATCCGCCAGAGCGCCGATCTGGGCGTTGACTGGGTGGATATTTCGATTCCGGCTTCAGATAAGCTGCGGCAGTACAAACTGCGCGAGCCGCTGACGGTGCTGCTGGAGCGGCTGGCGATGTTTATCCGCCTTGCGCATACGCTCGGTCTGCGGGTATGCATCGGCTGCGAGGACGCCTCGCGCGCCGGCGTCCAGGCCCTGCGCGCTATCGCCGAGGTCGCGCAGCAGTGCGGCGCCGCCCGCCTGCGCTATGCCGATACGGTCGGCCTGCTCGACCCCCTCACCACCGCGGCGCAAATCTCGGCCCTGCGCGAAGTCTGGTCCGGAGAAATCGAAATGCACGCCCACAACGACCTGGGTATGGCCACCGCCAATACGCTGGCGGCGGTAAGCGCCGGGGCCACTAGCGTGAATACGACGATCCTCGGCCTCGGCGAGCGGGCGGGCAACGCGGCGCTGGAAACCGTCGCGCTGGGCCTGGAGCGCTGCCTCGGCGTGAAGACCGGCGTGCATTTTCCGGCGCTGCCCGCGCTCTGTCAGAGGGTCGCCGAAGCCGCCCAGCGCGCCATCGACCCGCAGCAGCCGCTGGTCGGCGAGCTGGTGTTTACCCATGAATCAGGGGTCCACGTGGCGGCGCTGCTGCGCGACAGCGAGAGCTATCAGTCGATCGCCCCTTCCCTGATGGGCCGCAGCTACCGGCTGGTGCTGGGTAAACACTCCGGGCGTCAGGCGGTCAACGGCGTATTTGACCAGATGGGCTATCACCTTAACGCCGCGCAAATTAACCAGCTGCTGCCCGCCATCCGCCGCTTCGCCGAGAACTGGAAGCGCAGCCCGAAAGATTATGAGCTGGTGGCTATCTACGACGAGCTGTGCGGTGAATCCGCCCTGCGGGCGAGGGGGTAATGATGGAGTGGTTTTATCAAATTCCCGGCGTGGACGAACTTCGCTCCGCCGAATCCTTTTTCCAGTTTTTCGCCGTCCCCTATCAGCCCGAGCTGCTTGGCCGCTGCTGCCTGCCGGTGCTGGCAACCTTTCACCGCAAACTGCGCGCCGAGGTGCCGCTGCAAAACCGGCTGGAGGAAAACGCCCGCGCTCACTGGCTGCTGGCGCGACGACTGCTTGCGGAGAGCTATCAGCAACAGTTTCAGGAGAGCGGAACATGAGACCGAAATTCACCTTTAGCGAAGAGGTCCGCGTCGTACGCGCGATTCGTAACGACGGCACCGTGGCGGGCTTCGCCCCCGGCGCGCTGCTGGTCAGGCGCGGCAGCACCGGCTTTGTGCGCGACTGGGGCGTTTTTTTGCAGGATCAAATTATCTACCAGATCCACTTTCCGCAGAGCGATCGGATCATCGGCTGCCGCGAACAGGAGCTGATCCCCATCACCCAGCCGTGGCTGGCCGGAAACTTGCAATACGGTGATAACGTCGCCTGCCAGATGGCGCTCGCGGTCAACGGCGAAGTCGTCGTGGCCGTTGGCCAGCGGGGACGCATCGAGGCGACCGATCGCGGAGAGACCGGCGACAGCTACACCGTGGACTTTAGCGGCCGCTGGTTCAGGGTTCCGGCGCAGGCCATCACCCTTATAGAGGAGAGAGAAGAATGAACGCATGGCAACGTTTTGCCCGGCAGCGGCTGGCGCGCAGCCGCTGGAATAGCGACCCGACGGCCCTGGAGCCGGCCGATACGCAGGCTTTTGAACAGGCCTGGCAACGTCAGTGCCATATGGAGCAGGCGATCGTCGCGCGGGTCCCGGAAAGCGATATTCCGGCGGCGCTGCTGGAGAATATCGCCGCCTCCCTTGCCGTCTGGCTCGACGAGGGGGAATTTACGCCGCCGGAGCGCGCAGCCATCGTGCTGCATCACGCCCGACTGGAGGTCGGCTTTACCGATATCGCCCGCCAGGCGCCGCAGCCGGATCTCTCCACGGTGCAGGCCTGGTACCTGCGCCACCAGACGCAGTTTATGCGCCCGGAGCAGCGTCTGACCCGCCACCTGCTGCTGACGGTCGATGGCGACCGCGAAGCCGTACACCAGCGGATCCTCGGCCTGTATCGGCAAATCAACGTCTCCCGGGACGCGTTTGCTCCGCTGGCTCGCCGCCATTCCCACTGCCCAAGCGCCCTGGAAGAGGGCCGTCTGGGCTGGATTAGCCGCGGGCTACTCTATCCCCAGCTTGAGACGGCGCTGTTTTCACTGGCGGAAAACGCCCTGAGCCTCCCCGTCGCCAGCGAGCTGGGGTGGCATCTTTTATGGTGTGAAGCAATTCGTCCCGCCGCGCCCATGGAGCCGCAGCAGGCGCTGGAGAGCGCGCGCGATTATCTTTGGCAGCAGAGCCAGCAGCGCCATCAGCGCCAGTGGCTGGAACAAACGATTTCCCGTCAGCCGGGCCTGTGCGGGTAGCCTCGCGGCTACCCGTTAACGCCTACAGCACCACGCGTTTAATCTCCTCAAGCCAGCTCGCCAGACGCGCTTCGGTCTGGTCGAACTGGTTATCCTGATCCAGCACCAGCCCAATAAAGCGTTCGCCTTCCAGCGCCGCAGAGGCGCTGAATTCATAGCCCTCATTTGGCCAGCTGCCGATTATCTGCGCGCCGCGCGCGCGCAGAGCGTCGTACAGCGGACGCATCCCGCTAACGAAGTTGTCCGGGTAGCCTTTCTGGTCGCCGAGGCCGAACAGCGCCACGGTTTTCCCGCTCAGGCTGGCGTCGTCGAGGCCGCTGATGAATTCGCTCCATGATTCGCCTTCGCATCCGGCCTCAAGCCCCGGCAGCTGGCCGTCGCCGAGCGTCGGCGTGCCCAGCAGCAGCACCGGATAGGCCATAAAGTCGTCCAGCGTCGTGCGGTTAATGTTGACCGGGGCATCCGCCAGCTCGCCCAGCTGTTTGTGGATCATTTTCGCGATTTTGCGGGTTTTACCGGTATCGGTGCCAAAGAAAATACCAATGTTCGCCATATTGCGCTCCTGTCGGAAAGGGGGTTTGAAAACACGCGTTCTCGCAGAGGTATTGCGAAGGCTGTGCCAGGTTTCTTTGCACTATCGCGGCTCACCCCTGCCCCAAAACGATCGCTTCCGCGCCCGCCCGCCGCCCGCAGCGGGGCCGGCGGGCCGCTTAAAATGAAAAAAGCGCTGGGTTTTCCCCTACCGGATCAATGTTTCTGCTTATCACGCCGATAAGGGCGCACGCTTTGCATGGTTATCGAAATTCGACAAACGCCGCGGCGTTCTCGTCACGGTGTCGGACAAATTGTCATAACTGCGACACAGGAGTTTGCGATGACCCTGAATATGATGCTCGATAACGCCGTACCCGAGGCGATTGCCGGTGCGCTGACTCAACAACATCCGGGGCTATTTTTTACGATGGTCGAACAGGCATCGGTAGCCATTTCTCTCACCGATGCCCGGGCGAATATTATCTACGCCAACCCGGCGTTTTGCCGCCAGAGCGGATATTCGCTGGCGCAACTGCTCAATCAAAACCCGCGCCTGCTGGCCAGCAGCCAGACGCCGCGAGAAATCTACCAGCAGATGTGGCAAACCCTGCTTCAGCGCCAGCCGTGGCGCGGCCAGCTGATTAATCAGCGCCGCGACGGCGGCCTGTATCTGGTGGATATCGACATCACGCCGGTGCTGAATCCCCAGGGCGAGCTGGAGCATTATCTGGCGATGCAGCGGGATATCAGCGTCAGCTATACCCTGGAACAGCGGCTGCGCAATCATATGACGCTGATGGAGGCGGTGCTCAACAACATCCCCGCCGCCGTGGTCGTGGTGGATGAGCAGGATCGGGTGGTGATGGATAATCTCGCCTACAAAACGTACTGCGCGGACTGCGGCGGAAAAGAGCTGCTGGTCGAGCTCCAGATTTCACCGCGCAAAATGGGGCCCGGCGCGGAGCAAATCCTGCCGGTGGTGGTTCGCGGCGCGGTGCGCTGGCTGTCGGTGACCTGCTGGGGGCTGCCCGGCGTAAGCGAAGAAGCCAGCCGCTATTTTGTCGACAGCGCCCCGGCGCGCACGCTGGTGGTGATCGCCGACTGCACCCAGCAGCGCCAGCAGCAGGAGCAGGGCCGTCTCGACCGTCTGAAGCAGCAGATGACCGCCGGAAAGCTGCTGGCCGCCATTCGCGAGTCGCTGGACGCGGCGCTGATTCAGCTTAATTGCCCGATCAATATGCTGGCGGCGGCCCGTCGGCTGAACGGCGAAGGCAGCGGCAACGTGGCGCTGGACGCGGCGTGGCGCGAAGGCGAAGAGGCCATGGCGCGACTGCAGCGCTGCCGCCCTTCTCTCGAGCTGGAAAGCAGCGCCGTCTGGCCGCTTCAGCCCTTCTTTGACGACCTGTACGCCCTCTACCGCACCCGCTTTGACGACCGCGCGCGGCTGCGGGTTGACATGGCATCGCCGCATCTGGTCGGCTTCGGCCAGCGTACCCAGATGCTGGCCTGCTTAAGTTTATGGCTCGATCGGACGCTAGCCCTCGCCGCTGAACTGCCCTCCGTACCGCTGGAGATCGAGCTTTATGCCGAAGAGGACGAGGGCTGGCTCTCGCTGTATCTCAACGACAATGTACCGCTGCTGCAGGTGCGCTACGCCCACTCCCCCGATGCCCTAAACTCTCCCGGCAAAGGGATGGAGCTGCGGCTGATCCAAACGCTGGTCGCCTACCACCGCGGCGCGATTGAACTGGCTTCTCGACCCCAGGGAGGCACCAGCCTCGTTCTGCGATTCCCGCTCTTTGATACCCTGACCGGAGGTGAGCAATGATCCATAAATCCGATTCGGACACCACCGTCAGGCGCTTCGATCTCTCCCAGCAGTTTACCGCCATGCAGCGGATAAGCGTGGTGCTGAGCCGCGCTACCGAAGCGAGCAAAACCCTGCAGGAGGTGCTGAGCGTTTTACATAACGATGCGTTTATGCAGCACGGGATGATTTGCCTGTACGACAGCCAGCAGGAGATCCTGAGCATCGAAGCGCTGCAGCAAACGGAAAACCAGACGCTGCCCGGCAGTACGCAAATTCGCTACCGGCCGGGGGAAGGATTGGTCGGTACCGTGCTGGCGCAGGGCCAGTCGCTGGTGCTGCCGCGCGTCGCCGATGACCAGCGCTTTCTCGATCGTCTGAGCCTGTACGACTACGACCTGCCGTTTATCGCCGTTCCGCTGATGGGCCCCCATTCCCGGCCCATCGGCGTACTGGCGGCGCAGCCGATGGCGCGTCAGGAAGAGCGGCTACCCGCCTGCACGCGCTTTCTCGAAACCGTCGCCAATCTGGTGGCCCAGACGATTCGCCTGATGATTCTGCCGACCTCCGCCCCGCAGCCGCCGCAGCAGAGCCCCCGAGTTGAGCGCCCGCGCGCCTGTACCCCTTCGCGCGGTTTCGGCCTGGAGAATATGGTCGGCAAAAGCCCGGCGATGCGGCAGATTATGGACATTATCCGTCAGGTCTCCCGCTGGGATACCACGGTGCTGGTGCGCGGCGAGAGCGGCACCGGGAAAGAGCTGATCGCCAACGCCATTCATCATAATTCCCCGCGCGCCGCCGCCGCATTCGTCAAATTTAACTGCGCGGCGCTGCCGGACAATCTGCTGGAGAGCGAGCTGTTCGGCCATGAGAAAGGCGCGTTTACCGGCGCGGTGCGCCAGCGGAAAGGCCGCTTTGAGCTGGCGGACGGCGGCACCCTATTCCTGGATGAAATCGGTGAAAGCAGCGCCTCGTTTCAGGCCAAGCTGCTGCGAATTCTGCAAGAAGGAGAGATGGAGCGCGTCGGCGGCGATGAAACCCTGCGCGTCAACGTACGCATCATCGCGGCGACCAACCGCCATCTGGAAGAGGAGGTGCGGCTGGGGCATTTCCGTGAAGACCTTTACTACCGCCTGAACGTAATGCCTATCGCGCTGCCGCCGCTGCGCGAGCGCCAGGAGGATATCGCTGAACTGGCACATTTTCTGGTACGTAAAATCGCCCACAGCCAGGGGCGAACGCTGCGCATCAGCGATGGGGCAATTCGCCTGCTGATGGAGTACAGCTGGCCGGGAAACGTCCGCGAACTGGAAAACTGTCTCGAACGTTCGGCGGTGATGTCGGAAAGCGGCCTGATCGACCGGGACGTGATTCTGTTCAACCATCGCGATAACCCGCCGAAAGCGCTGCCCAACGGCGGCCAGACGGAAGACGGCTGGCTCGACAACAGCCTCGACGAGCGCCAGCGGCTGATCGCCGCCCTGGAGAAAGCGGGCTGGGTGCAGGCCAAAGCGGCGCGGCTGCTCGGGATGACGCCGCGTCAGGTGGCGTATCGCATTCAGATCATGGATATCACCATGCCGCGGCTGTGAAGCGTTATGTGAGATTCAGGACATTGTCGCCAGCGCGGCGGAATTACGACAATTTTACCTGGCCGGCCGTCAGTTAAAGCGTTTATTTTTCATAGGGTTGTAAAAAATCCCTCTGGTATAGCATTTGCAGCAGGAGGGTATCGCCCAACCACGAAGGTATGACCATGACTTCCTGCTCCTCTTTTTCTGGCGGCCCAGCCTGCCGCCCGGCGGATGACAGCGCCCTGACGCCGCTTGTGGCCGATAAAGCTGCCGCGCACCCCTGCTACTCTCGTAATGGGCATCACCGTTTTGCGCGGATGCATCTGCCCGTCGCGCCCGCCTGCAATTTGCAGTGCAATTACTGTAATCGCAAATTCGATTGCAGCAATGAGTCCCGCCCCGGCGTATCGTCAACGCTGCTCACGCCTGAGCAGGCGGTCGTCAAAGTGCGTCAGGTCGCACAGGCGATCCCGCAGCTTTCGGTGGTCGGCATCGCCGGCCCCGGCGATCCGCTCGCCAATATCGCCCGCACCTTCCGCACCCTGGAGCTGATCCGCGAACAGCTGCCGGACCTGAAGTTATGCCTGTCGACCAACGGGCTGATGCTGCCCGACGCGGTGGACCGCCTGCTGGACGTCGGGGTTGACCACGTCACGGTCACCATTAATACCCTCGACGCGGAGATTGCCGCGCAAATCTACGCCTGGCTATGGCTGGACGGCGAGCGCTACAGCGGACGCGAAGCGGGAGAGATTCTGATTGCTCGTCAGCTGGAGGGCGTGCGCAGGCTGACCGCCCAGGGCGTGCTGGTGAAAATAAATTCGGTGCTGATCCCCGGCATCAACGATAGCGGCATGGCCGACGTGAGCCGCGCGCTGCGGGCCAGCGGCGCGTTTATCCATAATATTATGCCGCTGATCGCCAGGCCGGAGCACGGCACGGTGTTTGGCCTCAACGGCCAGCCGGAGCCAGACGCAGAGACGCTCGCCGCCACCCGCAGCCGGTGCGGAGAAGTGATGCCGCAGATGACCCACTGCCACCAGTGCCGCGCCGACGCCATCGGGATGCTTGGCGAAGACCGCAGCCAGCAGTTTACCCAGCTTCCGGCCCCGGAGAGCCTCCCGGCCTGGCTGCCAATCCTCCACCAGCGCGCGCAGCTGCACGCCAGCATTGCCACCCGCGGCGAATCTGAAGCCGATGACGCCTGCCTGGTCGCCGTGGCGTCAAGCCGCGGGGACGTGATTGATTGCCACTTTGGCCACACCGACCGGTTCTCTATCTACAGCCTCTCGGCCGCCGGCATGGTGCTGGTCAACGAACGGTTTACGCCTAAATATTGTCAGGGGCGCGAAGAGTGCGAGCCGCAGGATAACGCGGCCCGGTTCGCGGCGATCCTCGAACTGCTGGCGGACGTTAAAGCCGTATTCTGCGTGCGTATCGGCCATACGCCGTGGCAAATGCTGGAACAGGAAGGCATTGAACCGTGCGTTGACGGCGCGTGGCGGCCGGTCTCCGAAGTGCTGCCCGCGTGGTGGCAGCAGCGCCGGGGGAGCTGGCCTGCCGCGCTGCCGCATAAGGGGGTCGCCTGATGCCGCCGCTCGACTGGCTGCGGCGCTTATGGCTGCTGTACCACGCGGGGAAAGGCAGCTTTCCGCTGCGCATGGGGCTTAGCCCGCGCGACTGGCAGGCGCTGCGGCGACGCCTGGGCGAGGCGGAGATGCCGCTGGACGGCGAGGCGCTAACCCGCCGCCGCCTGATGAGCGAACTTAACGCTACCCGCGAGGAGGAGCGCCAGCAGCTGGGCGCGTGGCTGGCGGGCTGGATGCAGCAGGAGGCCGGGCCGATGGCGCAGATTATCGCCGAGGTTTCGCTGGCGTTTAACCATCTCTGGCAGGATCTTGGTCTGGCGTCGCGCGCCGAACTGCGCCTGCTGATGATCGACTGCTTTCCGCAGCTGGTGGCGATGAACGAACACAATATGCGCTGGAAAAAGTTCTTTTACCGTCAGCGCTGTTTGCTCCAGCAGGGGGAAATTATCTGCCGGTCGCCAAGCTGCGACGAGTGCCGGGAGCGCAGCGCCTGCTTTGAGTAGCGGTTACCCGGGCTCCTGCCCGGCCTGCGGAACGCCAGAAACAAAAAAGCCGGAGGTCTCCCTCCGGCTTTTCACATCACCAAACGCGATCAGGCAACGTCTTCGTACTGCGGTACCGGGTTGCGGAAGCTTTTGGTCACGCAGGCCAGGTAGACCAGACCAATACCGCCCCAGATCAGGCCGAGAACCATAGAGCTCTCTTCCAGATTGATCCACAGTGCACCAACGGTCAGCGCGCCGCACACCGGCAGAACCAGATAGTTGAAGTGGTCTTTCAGCGTTTTGTTACGCTTTTCACGGATCCAGAACTGGGAGATCACCGACAGGTTAACGAAGGTGAACGCCACCAGCGCACCGAAGTTAATCAGCGCCGTCGCCGTGACGAGGTCGAATTTAATCGCCAGCAGCGCAATCGCGCCGACCAGCAGTACGTTCCACGCCGGAGTCCGCCATTTCGGATGCACGTAGCCGAAGAAGCGCGTCGGGAACACGCCGTCGCGGCCCATCACGTACATCAGACGGGAAACGCCCGCGTGCGCGGCCATGCCGGACGCCAGTACGGTGACGCTGGAGAAAATCAGCACGCCCCACTGGAAGGTTTTGCCCGCCACGTACAGCATGATTTCAGGCTGCGATGCGTCCGGATCCTTAAAGCGCGAGATATCCGGGAAGTACAGCTGCAGGAAGTAGGAAGCGCCGATAAAGATCAGGCCGCCAATCAGCGCGGTCAGGAAGATAGCCTTCGGGATCACGCGCTCTGCGTCTTTGGTCTCTTCAGACAGCGAAGAGATACCGTCGAAGCCGAGGAACGAGAAGCACAGGATGGTCGCGCCGGTAATCATCGGCACCACGTGCGCGCCTTCAGACCAGAACGGCCGGGTGCTGGTCAGCGTGCCCGCGCCTTCGCCGTGCATAACGCCGTAGATAATCAGGCCAACAATCACCGCCACGATGCCCATCTGCAGGATAACGATCAGGGTGTTGAAGTTCGCCACGGTCTTGATGCTGCGCAGGTTGGAAATGGTCATAAAGGCCACCAGCGCGACAACGAAGATCCACGATGGAATAGAAGGCACCAGCGCTTCAAAGTAAATTTTCGCCAGCAGAATGTTGATCATCGGCATGAACAGGTAGTCCAGCAGCGATGACCAGCCAACCATAAAGCCAACGGCCGGGCTAATGGATTTCTGCGCGTAGGTATAAGCGGAACCCGCCGACGGGAAACGGCGAACCAGTTTACCGTAGCTCAGCGCCGTGAAAAGAATGGCGATCAGCGCGAAGGCGTAAGCCGTCGCAACGTGACCATCAGTCAATCCAGAGACGATACCAAACGTATCGAACAGCGTCATCGGCTGCATATAGGCCAGGCCCATCATGACAACCGGAATCAACGTAAGCGTTTTACGTAATTCCACGCGAGAGGTTTTTGGAGTAGCGTTATGCGACATAGTTATCCCCTTTTACGGTGAACGCCAGCGCGTAAGCAAAAAATTGCCCCATTTCTTTGTATTCCTCAGCGACAACCACTGTCGGTTTTTAGTAAATATCTATCCGGTACGAAGCCCGGCCTCTTGGTATTGAATGATGTGTCTTTCAACCAAAAAAATAACCGACACTTTAAAAAAGCGTCGGCCAGTTTCTGATTTTCAGGACGCGTATTTTGCAACAACTACTGGCACGATGACAAGATGTTACAAGGCTTAATAATTACGGCGATTCTCTAACAGATTAATATTCATACGATTTTAGTATTATAGACCTGATGGATAGCACTATTTGCTAATATCTCCTTTCTCCACCACTCGCCCGCCTGGCCGCAAATATCTTCATTCCAGCCTATCCACGCGCGATTGACCGGTTCAGGCACCGTCGTTTTTAATATTTGTAGCTCGCCGCGGGCGATGAAAGGCTGTACCTGAAATAGCGGCAAATAGCCCCATCCCAGTCCGGCGCACAGCAGCGTCAGCCGGGCGGAAAGATCGAATACCGCCAGGCTATCCTGAGCGTCAATCTGCGGCCACGCGCCGTCGGCCACAATCGCCCGATGACGGCGCAACGTCCGCCAGCCCAGCGGGCCGGCAATCTGCGCAAGCGGATGCCGGGGCGCAACAACAAACGCCTGCGCCACCTCTCCCAGCAGAACAGAGCGGCAGCCGCTGAGCGCCGGCGGGTCGCCCAGCACGCCGAGCAGAAGATCCGCCCGCCCTTCCATCAGCATCTGCCAGTTTGCGCCCGGGGTATCGCGGCGGAATTCAAGGCGGGTAGCGTGATGCTGGTGATAAAACGCCGCGATCGCGGGAGCCAACAGCGGGAACGGAAAGGTGGCGTCGACGTTGAGTATCAGCGCATTTTCCCAGCCCTGATGCAGCCTGACGGCCTGCTTTTCCAGCTCGCGGGCGGTGTGCAGCACGTCGCGCCCCTTTTCCAGCAGCATCTGCCCGGTACGGGTAAAGCGCGCCCGGTGGCCGCTGCGGTCAAGCAGTTGAATATTGAGATCGCTTTCCAGCTTATGAATGGTGTAGCTCAGCGCCGACGGCGTTTTATAGAGCTTCGCCGAGGCGGCGGCAAAACTGCCCTCTTTGTCGAGGGCATCAAGAATGACGAGCACATCCAGCAGTGGTTTCATCGCTACCCCCTTACGGTACGCGATTCACCGCTGGCGCATTACTCCATCGGCATGACCAGCGGATCGGGGTATTGGTACTCAAACCCCAGTTCGTTGCAAATACGGCTGCCATCTACGATCTTACCGCTACCGTTCTCCGGGTTATCAGAGAATACGGGGACGGGAAGCCCAAGCTCGCGGGCCATCTGCGGATAAAAGACGCCGCGCGCGGGATGCTTAGGCGCACATATATTATAGATGCGCCCGCCTTTCGGAGCCTGCAGTAACAGTTCGATCGCGGCAATCACATCCTGAAGATGCACCAGATTGACGCCGTGCTGGCCGTCCGGCGCGGATTTTCCGGCAAAAAAGCGCCCCGGATGACGAGACGGCCCCACCAGCCCGGCGAGGCGCAGAATGTCCACCGAGGTGCCGGGAAGGTTATGCAGCCAGTCCTCCAGCTCTTTCAGCACCCGCCCGCTGGCGGTTTGCGGGTTGCGGGGCGAGTTCTCTTTCAGCGTGCCGCTGGCGTTGCCGTAAACCGACGTTGAGCTGGTGAATATGATGCGCGGCACATGATGCGCCAGCGCGGTATCGACGATCTCCTGTACCGCCTGAAGATAAAAGTCCTCTCCCGGTCCGGTTCGCCGCGCCGGTAAGGTAATGACCAGCGCGTCAACGTTCATTAAGGCATCCAGATCTTCGGTGTCGCAGACCAGCTGCGGCTCCAGACGCAGCGGATAGCCATCGATGCCGCACATCCGCGCCGCCTCGACGCCATCCTGCGTGGTCTTACTGCCGGTCACCTGCCATCCCCGCGACATCAACGACAGCGCAAGCGGCATACCCAGCCATCCTAAACCTACAATTGCGACCTTTTTCATCCCCTTGCTCCTGAATTTTCGCTGTGCTGACTTAAGGCTACGCCAGCCGGCGGCAGCTGACAATTTCTAAGGTCAATATGAAATCAATTAATGATAGAAAAAAGCCCTTGCTTTATGCGAGTGAAGTGGTTTAGGTTAAAAGGCATCAAATGCATAGTCATTCACAGAGAATTTTATGAACAGCGTTCAATTTAAAAACCACCATCATCACCATCATCCTGACTAGTCTTTCAGGCGATGTGTGCTGGAAGACGTTTGGATCTTCCAGTGGTGCATGAACGCAAAGAGAGCCCCCGGAAGATTCACTTCCGGGGGCTTTTTTTTGGACCGAATTCGGACAGATTCAGACAGGGTTACAGAGGAAAATAAGAATGTTAGACAACAGCCGTTTACGCATAGCTATTCAGAAATCAGGGCGTTTAAGCGAAGATTCACGCGAATTACTCAGCCGCTGCGGCATCAAAGTGAATCTGCACACCCAGCGCCTGATCGCGCTGGCGGAAAATATGCCCATCGATATTCTGCGCGTGCGTGATGACGATATTCCGGGCCTTATCATGGACGGCGTGGTCGATTTGGGGATTATCGGCGAAAACGTGCTGGAGGAAGAGCTGCTGAGCCGCCGCGCTCAGGGCGAAGACCCGCGCTACTTCACCCTGCGCCGTCTCGACTTCGGCGGCTGCCGCCTGTCGCTGGCGACCCCGGCGGATGAACCCTGGGACGGCCCGGCGGCGCTTAACGGCAAACGCATCGCCACCTCCTACCCGCACCTGCTGAAGCGCTACCTTGACCAGAAAGGGATCTCGTTCAAATCCTGCCTGCTGAACGGCTCGGTTGAAGTGGCTCCGCGCGCCGGTCTGGCCGACGCGATTTGCGACCTGGTATCAACCGGCGCGACTCTCGAAGCGAACGGCCTGCGCGAAGTGGAAGTGATGTTCCGCTCCAAAGCCTGCCTGATCCAGCGCGACGGCGAGATGGCCGATAGCAAACAGCAGCTGATCGACCGCCTGCTGACCCGTATTCAGGGGGTGATTCAGGCCCGCGAATCAAAATACATCATGATGCACGCGCCGACCGAGCGCCTGGAAGAAGTGGTCGCCCTGCTGCCCGGCGCCGAGCGCCCGACCATTCTGCCGCTGGCCGGCGACAAGCAGCGCGTGGCGATGCACATGGTGAGCAGCGAAACCCTGTTCTGGGAAACCATGGAAAAACTGAAAGCGCTGGGCGCCAGCTCCATTCTGGTCCTGCCGATTGAGAAGATGATGGAGTAAACCGGCGGGTCGGTCACGGGATAAACAGGGGAAACAACCATGAGCTTCAACACAATTATCGACTGGAACGGCTGTAGCGCAGAACAACAGCAACAGCTCTTAACGCGCCCGGCCATTTCCGCCTCCGAGAGCATCAGCAAGACGGTGTCGGAGATCCTGAATAACGTTAAAGACAACGGCGATGCGGCCCTGCGCGAATACGGCGCGAAGTTCGATAAAACCGACGTCAAGGCGCTGAAGGTCAGCGATGAAGAGATTGCCGCCGCCGGCGCGCGCCTGAGCGACGAGCTCAAGCAGGCGATGGCCGTGGCGGTCAAAAATATCGAAACCTTCCACAACGCGCAGCGGCTGCAGGCCGTCGATGTGGAAACCCTGCCGGGCGTACGCTGCCAGCAGGTGACCCGCCCTATCGCCTCCGTCGGCTTATATATTCCCGGCGGCTCGGCGCCGCTGTTCTCCACGGTGCTGATGCTCGCCACGCCGGCGCGCATCGCGGGCTGCCAGCAGGTGGTGCTGTGCTCGCCGCCGCCGATTGCCGATGAAATCCTCTATGCCGCCCAGCTGTGCGGCGTGCGCAATATCTTTAACGTCGGCGGCGCGCAGGCGATTGCCGCCCTGGCGTTCGGCACCGAATCGGTGGCGAAGGTCGATAAAATCTTTGGCCCGGGCAACGCCTTCGTGACCGAAGCCAAGCGCCAGGTCAGCCAGCGTCTTGACGGCGCGGCTATCGATATGCCCGCCGGGCCGTCGGAAGTGCTGGTGATCGCCGACAGCGGCGCCACTCCGGATTTCGTCGCCTCTGACCTGCTTTCCCAGGCGGAGCACGGCCCGGATTCGCAGGTGATTCTGCTGACGCCGGATAGCGAGATGGCCACCCGCGTCGCGCAAGCCGTTGAGCGCCAGCTGGCCGCGCTGTCCCGTGCGGAAACGGCCCGCGGGGCGCTCTCCGCCAGCCGCATCATCGTGGCTCGCGATATCGCCCAGTGCGTGGAGATTTCCAACCAGTACGGTCCGGAGCACCTGATTATTCAGACCCGCAACGCCCGCGAACTGGTCGACGGCATTACCAGCGCCGGTTCGGTATTTCTCGGCGACTGGTCGCCGGAGTCCGCCGGCGATTACGCCTCCGGCACCAACCACGTGCTGCCGACCTACGGCTACACCGCCACCTGCTCCAGCCTCGGCCTGGCGGATTTTCAGAAACGCATGACCGTGCAGGAGCTGTCGCGCGACGGGTTTGCCGCCCTCGCCTCAACGATTGAGATTCTGGCCGCCGCCGAGCGTCTGGACGCCCACAAAAACGCCGTTACGCTGCGCGTCGCAGCCCTTAAGGAGCAAGCATGAGCATCGAAGATTTAGCCCGCGCCAACGTCCGCGCGCTGACGCCGTATCAATCTGCTCGCCGTCTGGGCGGTAAAGGCGACGTCTGGCTGAACGCCAACGAATTCCCGACCGCGGTCGCGTTTCAGCTGACCGAGCAGACGATGAACCGCTATCCGGAACCGCAGCCGAAAGCGGTCATTGAACGCTACGCGCAGTATGCGGGCGTCAAGCCGGAGCAGGTGTTGGTCAGCCGCGGCGCCGATGAAGGCATTGAACTGCTGATCCGCGCCTTCTGCGAGCCGGGCCAGGATGCGGTGCTCTACTGCCCGCCGACCTACGGCATGTACAGCGTCAGCGCCGAAACCATCGGCGTGACCTGCCGTACGGTGCCCACCCTCGCCGACTGGCAGCTGGATCTGCCGGGCATCGCGGCCAATCTTGACGGCGTGAAAGTGGTGTTCGTCTGCAGCCCGAATAACCCGACCGGGCAGATTATCAACCCGAAAGATTTTCGCACCCTGCTGGAGATGGCGCGCGGTAAAGCTATCGTGGTCGCGGATGAAGCCTATATTGAGTTCTGCCCGCAGGCCACGCTGGCAACCTGGCTCAACGAGTATCCGCACCTGGTGATTCTGCGTACCCTCTCCAAGGCCTTCGCCCTGGCCGGACTGCGCTGCGGCTTTACCCTCGCCAACGCCGAGGTGATTAACGTGCTGATGAAGGTTATCGCACCTTATCCGCTCTCGACGCCGGTCGCCGACATCGCCGCCCAGGCGCTCAGCGCGGAAGGCATTGCCGCCATGCGGGCGCGCGTGGCGCAGATCCTCGGCGAACGCGATTATCTGGTCAGCCAGCTGCGCAGCATTGCCTGCGTTGAAGAGGTGTTCGATTCCGAGAGCAACTACGTTCTGGCGCGGATCACCGCCTCCAGCGCGGTATTTAAATCTTTGTGGGATCAGGGCATTATCTTACGTGACCAGAATAAACAACCTTCATTAAGCGGCTGTTTGCGTATCACTATCGGTACCCGTGCAGAGAGCCAGCGCGTCATTGACGCTTTGACTGCGGAGAATGTATGACCCAGAAGTTTCTCTTTATTGACCGTGACGGTACGCTGATTTCCGAGCCACCGGTTGATTTTCAGGTAGACCGCTTCGATAAGCTGGCGTTTGAGCCGCAGGTGATCCCGGCCCTGCTGAAGCTGCAGCAGGAAGGGTACAGGCTGGTGATGATCACCAATCAGGACGGGCTGGGAACCGCCAGCCTGCCGCAGGACGAGTTCGACGGCCCGCACAACCTGATGATGCAGATATTCTCCTCACAGGGCGTCAACTTTGACGAGGTGCTGATTTGCCCGCATCTCCCGGTGGATAACTGCGACTGCCGCAAGCCGAAAACCAAACTGGTGCTGCCGTGGCTGGAGCAAGGGGTGATGGACACCGCCAACAGCTACGTGATTGGCGACCGCGCGACCGATATCCAGCTGGCGGATAACATGGGCATTACCGGCCTGCGCTATGATCGCGAAAAGCTGGACTGGCCGACCATTTGCGAACAGCTAACCCGCCGCGACCGCTACGCCCACGTTGAGCGCATCACCAAAGAGACCCAGGTGGATGTGAAAGTGTGGCTGGACCGCGAAGGCGGCAGCAAAATCTCCACCGGCGTCGGCTTTTTCGATCATATGCTTGACCAAATCGCCACCCACGGCGGCTTCCGCCTGGAGATTAACGTCGGCGGCGATCTTTATATCGACGATCACCACACCGTGGAAGATACCGGGCTCGCGCTGGGCGAAGCGCTGAAGCTGGCCCTAGGCGACAAGCGCGGTATCGGCCGTTTCGGCTTTGTGCTGCCGATGGACGAATGCCTGGCCCGCTGCGCGCTGGATATCTCCGGCCGTCCGCACCTCGAATACAAAGCCGACTTTACCTATCAGCGCGTTGGCGATCTGAGCACCGAGATGGTGGAACACTTCTTCCGCTCGCTCTCCTATACCATGGCGGTCACTCTGCACCTGAAAACCAAGGGCAAAAACGACCACCACCGCGTAGAGAGCCTGTTTAAGGCCTTCGGCCGCACGCTACGTCAGGCGATTCGCGTCCAGGGCGACACGCTGCCGTCTTCGAAAGGGGTACTCTGATGAACGTGGTGATCCTCGATACCGGCTGCGCCAACCTCAATTCGGTGAAATCCGCGGTGAGCCGCCACGGCTACGAGCCGCAGGTCAGCCGCGACCCGGATGTGGTGCTGCGCGCCGATAAACTGTTTCTGCCGGGAGTGGGCACGGCTCAGGCGGCGATGGACCAGCTGCGCGAGCGCGATTTGATCGAACTGATTAAAGCCTGTACCCAGCCGGTGCTGGGCATTTGCCTCGGTATGCAGCTGCTGGGAAAACGCAGCGAGGAGAATAACGGCGTTGACCTGCTGGGCATTATCGACCAGGACGTGCCGAAAATGACCGACCACGGCCTGCCGCTGCCGCATATGGGCTGGAACCGGGTATACGCCAAAGCGGGCGATCGTCTGTTTCGCGGCATTGAAGACGGGGCGTATTTTTACTTCGTCCACAGCTACGCGATGCCGGTCAACGTCAATACCATCGCCCAGTGCAGCTACGGCGAGGCCTTCACCGCGGCGGTACAGAAAGATAACTTCTTTGGCGTCCAGTTCCACCCTGAACGCTCCGGCAGCGCCGGGGCGCAGCTGCTGAAAAACTTCCTGGAGATGTGATGATCATTCCTGCTTTAGATTTAATTGACGGCACGGTCGTCCGTCTCCATCAGGGCGATTACGGTCAGCAGCGCGACTACGGTAACGACCCGCTGCCGCGCCTGCAATCCTATGCCGCCCAGGGGGCCGAAGTGCTGCACCTGGTCGACCTGACCGGGGCGAAAGATCCGGCGAAGCGCCAGATCCCGCTGCTGAAAACTCTGGTTGCCGGCGTGGATGTGCCGGTGCAGGTTGGCGGCGGCGTGCGGACGGAAGAAGACGTGGCCGCCCTGCTTGATGCAGGCGTGGCGCGCGTGGTGGTGGGTTCGACGGCGGTGAAGTCGCCGGAAGTGGTGAAAGACTGGTTTACGCGTTTTGGCCCGCAGCATCTGGTGCTGGCGCTTGACGTGCGGATCGATGCGCAAGGCAACAAGCAGGTGGCGGTCAGCGGCTGGCAGGAGAACTCCGGCGTAACCCTGGAGGAGCTGGTGGAGAGCTATCAGTCCGTCGGCCTGCAGCACGTGCTGTGTACCGATATTTCCCGCGACGGGACGCTGGCCGGGTCTAACGTCTCGCTGTATGAAGAAGTCTGCGCCCGCTATCCACAGGTCGCGTTTCAGTCTTCCGGCGGCATTGGCGATCTGCATGATATCGCCGCGCTGCGCGGAACCGGAGTGCGCGGAGTGATTGTCGGCCGGGCGCTGCTGGAAGGTAAATTTAACGTAACGGAGGCCATTCAATGCTGGCAAAACGGATAATCCCCTGTCTCGACGTTCGCGACGGCCAGGTAGTGAAAGGCGTGCAGTTCCGTAATCACGAAATCATCGGTGATATCGTCCCGCTGGCAAAACGCTATGCCGACGAAGGCGCGGATGAGCTGGTGTTCTACGATATCACCGCCTCCAGCGACGGCCGCGTGGTGGACAAAAGCTGGGTATCGCGGGTCGCGGAAGTGATCGACATTCCGTTCTGCGTCGCCGGCGGCATTAAGTCGCTGGACGATGCGGCGCAAATTCTCTCCTTCGGCGCGGATAAAATCTCCATCAACTCCCCTGCCCTGGCGGATCCGACGCTGATTACCCGCCTGGCCGACCGTTTCGGCGTGCAGTGTATTGTGGTGGGCATCGATACCTGGTTTGACGCCGCGAGCGGTAAGTATCACGTCAACCAGTATACCGGCGATGAGAGCCGGACGCGGGTGACGCAGTGGGAAACCCTGGACTGGGTGCAGGAAGTGCAAAAGCGCGGGGCCGGCGAGATCGTCCTCAATATGATGAACCAGGACGGCGTGCGTAACGGCTACGATCTGGCGCAGTTAAGCAAGGTCCGCGCCGTGTGCCACGTGCCGCTGATTGCTTCCGGCGGCGCGGGCACCATGGAGCACTTCCTGGAAGCCTTCCGCGACGCTAACGTCGACGGCGCGCTGGCCGCCTCGGTGTTCCACAAGCAAATTATTAATATTGGTGAACTGAAAACGTACCTGGCAGCACAGGGCGTGGAGATTAGGGTATGTTAAGTGAACAGCTGGATTGGCAAAAAACCGACGGTCTGATGCCGGTCATCGTGCAGCACGCCGTTTCTGGTGAAGTGCTGATGCTGGGCTATATGAATCAGGATGCGCTGGCGAAAACCGAAGAGACCGGCAAGGTGACCTTTTATTCGCGGACCAAACAGCGTCTGTGGACCAAGGGGGAAACGTCGGGCAATTTCCTCAACGTGGTGAGCATCACCCCGGATTGCGATAACGATACCCTGCTGGCGCTGGTTAATCCGATTGGCCCAACCTGCCATAAAGGCACCTCAAGCTGCTTTGGCGAAACCGGCCATCAGTGGCTGTTCTTATATCAGCTGGAGCAGCTGCTGGCGGAACGCAAACACGCCGATCCGGAGAGCTCCTATACCGCGAAGCTGTACGCCAGCGGCACCAAACGTATTGCGCAGAAGGTGGGGGAAGAAGGCGTTGAGACCGCGCTGGCCGCGACGGTGCATGACCAGTTCGAACTGAAGAACGAAGCGTCGGATTTGATGTATCACCTGCTGGTGCTGCTGCAGGATCAGGGGCTGAATTTGACGGATGTGGTGGAAAACCTGCGGAGCAGGCATAAGTAAGTCATCAAAGGGAGGCGGCATGACGCCTCCCTTGCAATATCAACTTCGCCAGCGCGCTGGTTGATATCACCTGTTTATCATCATCATGACTTTTTTCGTGCGGTTATTTCTTTAACTAGTCTCAATGGTTTCGTCATTTTCCATGATAAAGATGAAACCAAATCTGTATAGAGCTGAGTCAGCTCATGGTACGCATTTTCAATGCTGAGCAATTTCTGTTGCTGAGTTTGATACTCGTCCTCTAAGCGCGCATTCCGCTGTTCGAGCTCGTGGATAATGGTGGTTTTATCGCTAACCTGCGCCTTCAGAACATCAATTTCACTTCGCTGAGATACCGTCGACTGTTTAAGAGAAGTCATTTCTTCCTGCAGCGTTGAGTTCATCATTTGTGCATGTTCAAGCTCGCGTAACGCTCTGTCTTTCAGAGAAAAAATATACTCTTCCGCTGACTGATTAACGATCCGGCCATACGCAGCTTTGATAAAGTCATCATAAAAGTCATCACAGTCGATTTCTAAAGATAAGATGAACGACTTTACTTCATTAAACAACGGGTTAAACGTACCGCCAGAAATCGTATTGAGATGCCACTCAAGAAAAACAACGGCGTAATTATTAAAATCACGACTTCTGGACGCCAGTAAATCACGATCTTGCATAAACAAACGTAGCGAAGTTAATGCCTGCAGCGCGCAGTGCCACGAATTTTCTCTGGTGGAGGAAAGCGACTCAGCGCGGTGGATAGTATGAGAGATTAAGATCTCATCAACCAGAGAGATGCGATTTGCTAACAGCATGAAACAACTCACAAAGTACAGGTCGTTTGTGGTTCTCAGCGGTTGAAACTCCAGGCCCATTGCCAGGATAGCCTCGCGTCTGAAAAGCTTATCCCATGGCCACCATATAAAGGCTCTGAAAAAATCGTCAGCAATTTCCCGCGAAGAGAAAACATCGTGTTCGGGCAGTAAATCCTCACGCGCCGACAAAGGCATGGGAGAACGGGTATTGGTTTGCAAATCGACTGACTGGCACCGGCAGATAACAACATCCGTTTGCAGGGCCGTAGCCCGGTCGGACATTCTCTTTAACATCTCTTTATCGGCGTAATCGTCATCGTCGAGGAAAATGATGTATTCGCCGGTCGCTACACGTAGGCCGATATTTCGCGATTCGCCGCCACCAACGTTGCTCGGGTTGGTGATAACCCGGACTCGCGAATGTTCACTGGCTATTTTAGTGACAATATCCAGAGTATTATCCGTTGAGCTATCGTTAACAAGGATAATCTCAATCTCTTTTAAAGACTGGGCTAACACCGTAGTAAGCGTCTCAGCAATATACTCCGCGGCGTTATGGACAGGGATAATAACGGATACAATAACGTTACTTGATTCATCAGACATTCAATCACCTTCAAAATAAGAGGCACGCAATCATTAAACTCATCATGCGTTTGCTGAGCAGTTACATAGCTTAAAATGTAACCGCTTCGGAGGTGTTTGATTTACATGAAGCTTTAATCTCTTGCGTTACATCATCCCTGAACCACATCATGATAAGTCTTTAAGGTCTTGCTAATGATCATACCGCTAGAAAACTTATCCTGAACGCGTTGCCGTCCTTTAATACCCATCTCTACTCGTGCTTTGGGATTGGCTAACAAGAATTCAAGCTTATCGGCCAGCTCCTGCGGAGAATTACTTTTCACGATAATGCCGTTATCGTTATTAATGATCAGGCTATCGCAGCCGCCAACATCGTAGGCAATGCAGGCCCGGCCAACCGAGGAAGCCTCAAGCAGAATACGCGGCACGCCTTCGGAATAGATCGAAGGTAATGCCACGATGTTCGACTCCTCGATCAAGTCGCAGACGTTAGAGCTGTGACCCAACCAGTTAATCAGACCTTCTTTATGCCATTGCTGGATCACCGCAAGGGATATAGCATCCTTATCGTTTTCAACGAGTATCCCGGCGACGTTTAGCGTAAAATGAATATTTCTTGCTTCGAGGATTTTCTTGGCTTCAATTAAATCCCCGAGCCCTTTACTCCAGAGCATTCTGCTGGCAAACAGCACAACCGGAACGTCACGCTCCTGCTCCAGAGAATATTTATAGATCTCCGGATTGATACCCGCGCCATCGATGACAATAGTCTGCTGATAGTCAATCCCGACAAAACCCGCCAGTTTTTTACGATCTTTATCGTGCTCAAACATAAATATACTGCGCTTATTACTGGCAATATATTTGTAGGCCATGATGGTGATATTGCGCAATAGCTTAAGCAAACCCGTATCACCTGAAAATACACGACCCAGACCAACAAAACTCACGATGACGGGACGGTTGTTTGTCCTGGACAGGAGCCCACCGATCAGACAGGGTTTAATAGTGATACAGTGTAAAAGGTCGGGATTAATTTCTTTAATGAGCTTTCGGGAGGCAAAAAAGGCCCGAAAGAAAGTTAATGCATTAAATGATTGAGCATCAAGTGGGACATTATGACACTTAAAACCGAATGTTTTAAATTTATTCAGCACTTTACCGTCGACAAAATGACTGATGATGTGAATCTCATAACCAGCATCTCGGGCGGCGATCGCACGATCAATCCAGTGCAAATCAAAATACCAATCCGAGTTTATGAAATAACACAGTTTTTTCATTGCTATATCCACTTAATGATTCTTACCGCTGATTCCTTTTACACCATGGATAATTCCACGACGCAAGTATTTAAAATATAACAATTTATTGCGTTGCCATGGCAATATCGATACATATTTAATCAACCGTAAAATGATTGAGAGACGGCTAAAAATGGCAACTCGCGGAAAAATTCTCTTCGCCAAAATAAGATTTCGACAAAGATAATAAACCTTCCATTCGGGAACAATACATTTCCCCTGGATACTCACATCATGGGTAAAGATGACCTCGGGAGAATAGCGAATAGCTTCGCCATCTAATGTCAGCTGATAGCCAAAATAGAGATCGTCAAAATATAAAAATAACTCGTCGTGAATACTGTGGAGACGCTTTTGCAGCACATCTCGTTGAATAATCATACCGACAAAGGAAACCGTCTGTACCGCACACGCCCGGGAAACTGACGGAAGAAACTCCGCAGGATTTCTGATGTAGCGTAATGTGTCCATAAACGACGACGGAACTTTGGCAAAAGGCATGTTCATCGGACAGGGTTGCCCCTGAAGATCCTTGACCAAAGCGGTGAACACCCGACAGTTAGCCTTTTCTAGCTGGGCAAATTTTTCCAGCGCATCGCTCTCGGGCCAGGCATCATCATCGTAAAAGAAAACCCAGTCGCTATCGACGTTGTCGCATAAATATTGACTCCCGGCCTTAAAGCCACCCGCGCCACCGCTGTTGGATGGCAGATTAAGAACAATCACTCGCGGGTCGCTAAGGGTGGCTAACCAGGCCTGGGTTCCATCCGTGGACCCGTTATTGACAACAACGATCGCTGTAAAATTTAATTTCACCGTGTTGGCAATAGTCAGCTTTAACTTCTCTAAACGATTATACGTGACTATTAATGCGGAGCAATTCATCGCACAGAAACCGTAAATACTGGCATAGACTCATTACTGCTAAGGGAGGACAAGTACTTATCGGCTGTATTTAATGCTTCAGCGATAGTGACATCCATATCCAGATATCGATAGGTTCCAAGGCGGCCAACAAACGTCATATTCTTTTCATTTTCCGCGAGGGACAAATATTTATCGAGTAAAGCCATCTCTCCCATCTGACGAATCGGATAATAAGGGATATCCTTTTCACCACATTCGCGGCTGTATTCCTTGTAACAGACCGATCCCTCATGGGATTCCCAGGGCGAAAAGTACTTATGTTCAGTGATACGGGTATAAGGAACATCCAGCGAGCAGTAATTCATTACCGCGCAGCCCTGATAATCGCCCTGCCAGGTGAATTTTTCAAAATCCAGAGTACGATAGCCCAGTCGACCATATTGATAGGAATAAAAAGCATCCAGCGGCCCGCTATAGAACACGTGATCGTACTGTTCTCTCTCTTCAGCGTTAAACGATTGCTGAAGTTCGATGGTAATATTTTCATGATTGGCGATTGACTCAATCATTTTCGTATAACCCAGTTTCGGCATGCCCTGAAATCTGTGGTTAAAGTAATTATCATCGTAGTTAAAACGAACCGGCAGACGCTTAAGAATCGACGCAGGAAGCTGCGAAGGCTCCATCCCCCACTGCTTGATGGTATAGCCCTTGAAGAACGCCTCATAGAGCTCTTTGCCGATAAAACGCAGCGCCTGTTCTTCAAAGGTCTTCGGTTCCAGGATCGAACTGTCCCCTTTTTCGGCAATAAGCGCCCGGGCCTCATCTGGCGAACAGGTCTTCGCAAAAAACTGGTTGATGGTATGCAGGTTGATCGGCAGAGAGAACACCTGGCCATTCACGGTTGCTTTGACACGGTTCACATACGGCATCATCTCAGCGTGCTGAGTCACATAGTTCCACACTGTTTCATTATCGGTGTGAAAGATATGCGGGCCATAAACGTGAACCATAACGTCAGTTTGCGGATCGCGCGCATCATAGGAGTTACCGCCTATGTGGTCACGCTGGTCAATAATTCTGATGTGATGACCTTGTTCAGCGAGCTGGCGTGCGATAACCACACCGGAAAAACCCGCTCCGACGATGAGAATATTTTTACTGTTCATAATATAACTCCAGCAGCCTTAACCAAGAATTGAGCGCCTAACTTTATAGTAGTATTTTGTTATCGTGTTTCGCCTCGGTGAACCAACAGGAGCATATTTATTGAGGAAAGGCATCAACGCTTTTTTGATCTTAGTCTGAAGCAGAACTGGCGTTTGCCCTGCAGTTTGCGCCGGACTTGATGAATTTACCGGAGATAACTGACGGAAATAGGTCTCTTTTTCCCATGGCGTATTGATGACGTTTTCCAGGAAATCGTCATAAAAGTCAACCTTGTCCGTATTCCACGGTTTATTCTCCCCGGCATAGTGAATCATATTCGGGTTCTTTCTGGCTTTTAAAAAGCGCATATATGTTGCGAACTGGAGATTGGGGAAAAAGTCATCCGTATTGCCATTACCGTGATATACATTCCACTCTAGCGGTAAAAACTCAACCCGGCCATAGAAGACTTTGTTCATGATGTCCTGGTCGAGGAACCAGTACTTCTTCTCTTTGAGCGTCTTAATCAGCGCGGAGAAGGTATCTTCCTGCACCATCTGGGCAACGTTAAAAACGATAATTCCCGCCTGGAAATACTCATCCGGCTTGGTCATTTTAAGCGTTTTTTGCAGATACTCGCCGGCGGGCATCACGCCATCTGCCGACTCCGACATCGCACCAAACTTGACGAAGCCTTCCATCACGATATCTTTAACGGCGGCAACAAGGTTTGTGCCGAGGTCGACATTAAGCAAAGTCGCAAGATCGGCCTTCACCACAGTATCGGAATCGATAAAAATGACCTTCTCATATTCACGGAAAAGCTGCGGAATAAACAAGCGAGCATAGGTTGATGCGCTAAAGTGCGCGCGGGTATGTACGCCATTCAATTCAGTAAAGGCATTCACATCAAAAAATCGAAGTGAAAAGTTTGTATGGGCCGAGACCAGTTTTAGTAAGCGCTGCTTGTTAAGGTTACTCACCTTATTTTCCAGCACAACAATATCATAATGGGTGTTTTTATCAGAATGACGAACAATGGAGTTGATTAAGGCTCCACCGCTGATGGCATAGTTGTCATCAAAACTGATGACTATCGGCGCAGCGTGAGGAAAAACCGGTTCCAGCTTGCCGTTGAATGTCTCATTCGTCACGAAAGTGCGCTGAAGTTCTTTAACTTTCAGGGCCCGGTCTTGCTGCTGCTTAATAATATAAATGTTAAAAAGACGTTCAGCGATATGTCCAATAACACGCTTTTCTTGCGCATTATAATTATTCATAGAGATGCGGCTTTCAAGATTAGTCAAAATCGCGAAGAGCCATTCTGAATAATCTACGAACATATCTTTGTGCATCACAAACATGTTCGTGTAATAGCCATCTGTGGCATTGTTAAACTGCTGAATAGCCGCTTTATAATCCGGATAAAGCTCTTCGACAACCTCCAGGGCAGCCAGATAGTCCTTTATATGTAAAAACTCACCTTTCTCATAATGATCGAGGTTATTTTTACTGCCGGCAGAGGTCACAGACCACTTCTTTGGTAACAGCAGGTCAAACCCTGAAAGACAGTCCTGGATTGCCGTGTCGGTTAAACCAAACTGCTTTTCATACTCTGCATCAATAACGGGTGAATTAACAACGCCCCAATTATCTTCCGGAAAGCTCTGCTCTGAGGAAAAGTTCAGATGTCGGCGATAATGCATAAAGCCGACATAATCAGAAAGAGATTCATTTTTCCAAACCCAATAATGTGCTGTTAACTCACAGTAAAAGGGGTTTTTAAAAGAAATATTATCACCTGTATCATCGCCAATACAGCCGATATCATTATAGGAGTTGGCTTTACCCACATGTAATGGTTTGATAATCGATGCATTAAGGAATGCGCTCGGCTTATGATGACAGGTATAGATCTTAATACTATTCATTTAATTACCAGATTTAGGCCATTGCTTGTTTATAAAGTTCGATGATTCTTTCAGCAGAACCGATTTCCCGCAGACGATGATTTTCGATCCAGACAACCCGATCGCATATCTTTTCCACATCACTCATGTTGTGGCTAACAAACAATATTGTCACGCCACGATTTTTGAACTCTTTAATCGTCTTGATACATTTGGCCTGAAAAGAAATATCGCCGACGGCAAGCACTTCATCGATAATCAAAATATCAGGCTCAACTTGACTGATAACAGAAAAACCAAGCTTCGCTAGCATACCGCTAGAATAGACGCGGATCGGCTCATCGATAAATTCTCCTAATTCGGAAAATTCAATGATGCGCTCCATTCGCTGCTGCACCTCTTTACGGCGTAACCCAAGAAGTGTGGCATTAAGAAAAATGTTCTCGCGCCCCGTCAATTCTGGATGAAAGCCGCCGCCCAGCTCAAGCATTGAAGCGACTCGCCCACGCGTGGTGACCGATCCTTTTGTGGGTTTTATCACGCCGGCGACCAGCCCCAAAGATGTGCTTTTGCCTGCGCCATTTCGCCCGATGAGCGCAACGGCCTCTCCTTTACCGACCGTAAAAGAAACATCCTGAATAGCAAGATATTTGCGGCCCTTCAGTAATTGAAATGCTCTTTTGGGATGAAATATTAAATCTTTAATACCTGAGCCAATATGATGGTAAAGTGGATACTCTTTTGTCACATTATTAAAATCAATTACTGGTTCCATCACAAGATCTCTGCAAAGCGATATTTTAATTTATTAAAAATACTCAGACCGATAACCGTCAGCACTATACCCGTCAAATATAATACTGAAATATGCTCATAGTTTAAAACCCCATCCATAAATAAGTTGCGCCAGCTTAAAATCATACTCGCCAGAGGGTTATAGTCAATAACCCAGCTATATTTTGCCGGAATCATATCGGATGCGTATAAAATGGGCGTACAGTAGAACATTAACATAATACCGAGAGTCACAAATCTTTCCAGATCTCTAAAAAATAGATTTAACGTTGAAAAGATTATGGATATGCCAAAGGTGAATATCACCTGCCCGATAGCAATGAGCGGTATTCCCCACAGCCACGAAAGCGAAGGACGCATACCGTATACAAAAAGAAAAGCGACGATGACAGGAATGGTACACAAGAAGTGTAACCCTTCCATCATGACATTACTGAGCGGGATAACTGAGCGCGGAAATACAGTTTTTTTAATAATTTGCGCATTAGCGATAAATGAAAAAAGTGAATTTGTTGCTGAGCTTGCAAACCACTGCCAGGGAAACAGCCCCGTTATTAGAAAAAGGGTATAATTAGGTATCTGAACACGCATGATCAGTTTGAAAATAAAATAGTAGATCATCGCAAAAAGCAAAGGATTGGCAATTGACCATAAATAACCAAACACGCTACTTTTATACCGTACCTTTAGATCTTTATTAGTGATAACAACAAGCAGGTCAAATAAATACCCTAGATTATACTTCATTTTTATACTCATAAATTATTCTACGAAATTTTAAGCATTTTGTTATGCACTTTAGATTTCGCGTTGTAGCTGACTAAACCCCCGTCAGCTGCGATAGCTCTAACGCCCGAACTTATCGATTGCCGGTAGATACCGTGACTTGAGCATACGAGCTGAAAACCTAAGCACATAGATTAAAGCAAGATTTTCCCGAGTTTTGTCTCCGCTTTAATGCATTGGCAGCAGCCGACCATTGTAGATCTTGCATACCGAACTGGGACAAGTGAGATGCTGACCTGGAGATGACCAGTTAATGTGCTGTTTCATGGCAAACAGTAAAAACTGCTATTTTACAGTCAGATACCCCCTCCCTTTAATGTTATGAGATAGCTTTAAATCACGCTACCGCCCTTGGCTGTCGCAACCAAACTGCGTAATGATTCATCTATCTTGTCTGTCAACATCTCCAGCGCCGGTTATCACAACCACAGCGCACTGGCTCAACGCCGTCCTGACGTTAAACAGCGGCTGTCGAAAAAGTGGCCGCCCGTGACACCGGGTGTTGCTCGCCTGAAAACGATAAAGATTCAAGCAGGGGCACACTCTCGCTGTTTGCTTTCGCCTCATCCATCAGGAATTTCTCAATTCGCTCTTCCGACAAGCCTGTTTTTCATGCGTCACAGGGCTCTGTCTCCGTTATCTACCCATTCATCTTCTGATGAATCAGCGCAAACTGTGCTCCAATATTGATTGAAATGACGCCAACAATCAGTTTAGTGTCATATTTAATGCTGCGCACAGGATAGCTGATTAAGCTGACAACACAATGGTCATGCAAATGAGCAGCAGCATTATAGCGCTGGTCTATAGGAATAAAAATGAAAATACGTTGCCAATCAATTCATATTGCAAATGATTCAGGAGGTAAACATAATTTAAACAAAATTCGACAACAAAAATAACCACTTGATTTAAAAAGGAAAACCTTAAAAAGCCGCCTTCAATGTGAAATAATTGTAAACTCAAACATAAAATCAATTTTAATCTGCGTTATTTCTCCGGGGCATAAACCGTTTGGGCAGAACAGGGAATCCTGAGTACGCGATCAAACCATACGCAATCATTATCTTGCTAATCATAAAGCACAGATAATGAATTTCATTCAAACTACAGAACGCCAGTACAACCCCATTGATATCCGGACGCCAGCGCTTCCCCAACGAACACATGAACATAATCCGCAACGGTAAAGCAGGTGATCCACGCGGCAAGCCAGTGTAAAATCAACGAATAGATAGCGGGACACAGTCACCCCAGAGGATGAATATGAAATTTTTAGTAACTGGAGCCGCAGGATTCATCGGCTTTCATACCTGCAAGCGCCTTCTGGAGGCGGGTCATGAGGTTGTCGGCCTCGACAACATGAACGACTATTATGACGTCAATCTTAAGCAGGCCCGTCTGGATTTACTGCAATCTCCCCTGTTCAGTTTTCACAAAATCGATCTCGCGGATCGTGAAGGTATTGCCCGGCTTTTTGCTAACGAGAAATTTAACCGCGTGATCCATCTCGCCGCGCAGGCAGGAGTTCGCTACTCCCTGGAAAACCCGTTCGCTTATGCTGACGCTAACCTGATTGGTTATCTGAACATTCTTGAAGGCTGCAGACACAACAACGTTGAGCATTTGCTCTATGCCTCATCCAGTTCGGTCTATGGCCTGAACCGTAAAATGCCGTTCTCTACGGAGGATTCGGTTGATCATCCGGTTTCGCTGTATGCCGCCACCAAGAAAGCAAATGAACTGATGGCGCATACCTACTCGCATCTTTATGGCATCCCAACCACCGGACTGAGATTCTTCACCGTCTACGGCCCGTGGGGCCGTCCGGATATGGCGCTGTTCAAGTTTACGAAAGCCATGCTGGAAGGCAAGAGCATTGATGTCTACAACTACGGCAAGATGAAGCGCGACTTCACCTACATTGACGATATCGTTGAGGCGGTTGTAAGGATGCAGGACATTATCCCGCAGCCTAATCCGGAATGGACCGTTGAAACGGGTTCACCAGCGGATAGCTCGGCGCCATACCGGGTGTATAACATCGGGAATAGCTCACCGGTTGAGCTCATGGATTACATCACTGCTCTGGAAGAGGCTCTGGGGATGGTGGCGGAGAAAAATATGATGCCGATACAGCCCGGCGATGTGCTGGAAACCAGCGCAGATACCAGGCCGCTGTATGATGCGGTGGGATTCAGGCCACAAACGACGGTTAGCCAGGGGGTGAAGAACTTCGTTGACTGGTATAAAGCTTATTACAAGGCGTAGTCATATCAGGCATTGTGGATTTAGCCGCAGCAGAACGCTACTGCGGCTTTTTTATATCTGAAATGGTCATTGGATAAACTTATCCATCCTGCTGCGAGTTGAGAGACGCCATTTATTCATGGCCTGCCGCTGAAACCACACAATACCTAAACGCAGATTTAACACGAAGCAAACAAAACCTTCAACAAACTCTCATCTAAGCCACTTCCATTACCCTCACTGAAGAGCATTACCTTATAAAGGAAACAATCCCCAGCTTATCAGGCTGTCAGCAAAGTCAGCCACAGCGCTATTGTTCAACGTAACGGTAATGAAAAAGTTTTTTCCACTTTTCTCAAAAAAAACCCACAAACACCATATAGGAATTTTCTTAAATTCAGGCTATGTTAAGCAGGCAAAGGCATGCTTTTGCAGAGATATTAGTTCGCAGGCAAATGGATTTATAACATTCCTTTCATTCTGGTACGCATTATGGCAAACATAATTTTCTTAGCAGTTGCTGCCATCCTGTTGATTGTTTCAGTCTATTTTCTGATTTCTTATATCAAAGATCAGAAAAAGACCAAGCTGACTTTTAACAAACGAAAGTGGTGAAAAGAAAACTTAATATAATTATAATACAGGCATAGGAAATAATAATATAAGAATAAAACACTGCCAGCGGTGGGAATACGCATAGTCTTTACAGCTGGCATTGGATATCTTTTTAAAATAAAAATGTCATATTAAACTGATACTATATCCTTAGCATCAGCACGCTCTTCTCATGGCCATGAATGGCTTGCGTTTGCTATGCCTGCGCCCTTCCCTTGAAAGATCCCGTCCCTCCCCGTGTAAATATCAATCAGCGCCTCACCGCAAAGCTGTACGCCTGAGAACCCGGGATCCAGAAACAACAAAAGCCTGCAAGCAGGCTCTGTTTTACCTTCCGGCGCTTATCTCCAGCGTCTACATCACAGTGACGGTAGCTCTTCACAAGGTGAATTTAACATATCCGACCTCAATGGTTGGGACAAGATGATCGATTGAAGAATTTAAGCGAGGTCACGTTTTTTAGGGAGTTGGGCCGGGGAAGAGGGGCAATACAATTCGTCAGGCGAATAGCTGAACCCTTCAGGAGAGAGGAAAATTCTGGCCGACAGGGCATCTCCCGGCCAGAGGGGGGATTTAGTCACTACCGAACAAATCGCGGGTATACACTTTGTCAGCGACATCCGACAGCTCTTCAGCCATTCGGTTTGAGACAATCACGTCAGCTTCTTGTTTGAACGCGTCGAAATCGCGAACCACGCGGGAATTAAAGAACTCATCTTCCTGCATAACCGGTTCGTAGATAATGACCGGGATACCTTTGGCTTTGATACGCTTCATGATGCCCTGAATTGAGGAGGCGCGGAAGTTATCAGAGCCACTCTTCATGATCAGGCGATAGATACCAACCACTTTAGGCTTGCGCGCCAGGATAGAGTCAGCGACAAAATCTTTACGCGTACGGTTAGCATCAACGATGGCACCGATGATGTTATTCGGTACAGATTCGTAGTTTGCCAGCAGCTGCTTGGTATCTTTCGGCAGGCAGTAGCCGCCATAGCCAAAGGATGGATTGTTATAGTGATTACCGATTCGCGGATCGAGACACACGCCTTCGATGATCTGTTTACTGTTCAGACCCTGGCTTTCAGCATAGCTGTCCAGTTCATTAAAGTAGGCTACGCGCAGCGCCAGGTAGGTATTGGCGAATAACTTAATCGCCTCAGCTTCGGTAGAGTCAGTAAACAGCGTCGGGATATCCTGCTTAATCGCGCCTTCTTTCAGCAGATTAGCAAAACGCTCCGCGCGTTCTGAACGTTCGCCTATGACGATACGAGACGGGTGCAGGTTGTCGTAAAGCGCGCGGCCTTCACGCAGAAACTCAGGAGAGAAAATTACGTTATCAATGCCCAGGCGCTCTTTAATATCACGCGTAAAGCCAACGGGAATGGTGGATTTAATAATCATTACCGCATCTGGGTTAATCTCGGTAACATCACGAATAACGGCTTCAACGGTCGAAGTATTGAAGTAGTTCGTTTTCGGATCGTAGTCAGTGGGCGTAGCGATAATGACATAATCTGCATCACGATAGGCATCATGCTTGTCAGTTGTCGCGCGAAAATTCAACGGTTTTTCCGCCAGATATTCCTGGATCTCCTTATCGACAATCGGAGAAATCTTTTGGTTAATCATATCAACTTTGGATTGAATGATATCCAGCGCCACCACTTCGTGGTTTTGCGCAATCAGGATGCCATTCGATAAACCAACATAACCGGTACCGGAAATAGTAATTTTCATGAGATTACACTTTAATCAGTTAACTGGAGAACGATAAGTAGTCATGGAATGAATTAGTTAGTAATATCCGTACTAAATATAATAATCCATAAATACACAAAAAGACTAATTAACAAAACAAGAAGTGTATGAAGCACTCAAATTATAAGGCCCTGTCAAAATCAGGGCCTTAAATTTAGTCAAACATATAAATTAATCCAACCATTCGGTATGGAATACCCCTTCTTTATCGGTACGTTTATAGGTATGCGCACCAAAGTAATCACGCTGAGCCTGGATCAGGTTAGCCGGCAGAACTGCAGAACGGTAGCTGTCGTAGTAGGCAATTGCGGCGGAGAACGTCGGTACCGGGATACCATTCTGCACGGCATAGGCCACCACATCACGCAGCGCCTGCTGATAGTCATCAGCGATCTGTTTGAAGTATGGTGCCAGCAGCAGGTTAGCAATGCCAGCGTTTTGCGCATAAGCATCGGTGATCTTCTGCAGGAACTGTGCACGAATAATGCAACCCGCGCGGAAAATCTTGGCGATCTCACCGTAGTTCAAGTCCCAGTTGTACTCGTCAGAAGCAGCACGCAGCTGAGAGAAACCCTGCGCATAGGAAACGATTTTACCGAGGTACAGTGCGCGACGCACTTTTTCGATAAATTCAGCTTTATCACCGGCCGGCTGAGCCTGCGGACCACTCAGCACTTTCGAAGCGGCTACACGCTGGTCTTTAAGCGAAGAGATATAGCGGGCAAACACGGACTCAGTGATCAAGGACAGAGGTTCACCGAGATCCAGTGAACTCTGACTTGTCCACTTGCCGGTACCTTTGTTTGCTGCTTCATCGAGAATGACATCAACGAGGTATTTACCCTCTGCATCCTTCTTGGTGAAGATATCTTTGGTAATGTCGATCAGGTAGCTGCTTAGCTCGCCTTCGTTCCATTCGGTGAAAGTTTGCGCGAGCTCTTCGTTAGAGAGCACCAGACCGCCTTTCAGCAGCGCATAGGCTTCGGCAATCAGCTGCATGTCACCATACTCAATGCCGTTATGCACCATCTTCACATAATGGCCCGCACCGTCAGCACCGATATAGGTCACACACGGCTCACCGTCTTCAGCCACCGCCGCAATCTGCTTCAGAATCGGAGCTACCAGTTCATAGGCTTCTTTCTGGCCACCAGGCATGATGGAAGGCCCTTTCAGAGCGCCCTCTTCGCCGCCGGAAACCCCGGTACCGATAAAGTTAAAACCTTCGGCAGACAGTTCACGGTTACGACGGATGGTGTCCTGGAAGAAGGTGTTGCCGCCATCAATGATGATGTCGCCTTTATCGAGGTAAGGCTTCAGGGAATCGATGGCGCTGTCGGTGCCAGCCCCCGCCTTCACCATCAACAGGATACGACGTGGTGTTTCGAGGGATTCAACAAACTCGTGTACTGTGTAGTATGGAACAAGCTTCTTGCCTGGGTTTTCGGCAATAACTTCTTCGGTCTTTTCACGGGAGCGGTTGAAAACGGAGACGGTATAACCACGGCTTTCGATGTTCAGCGCAAGGTTGCGCCCCATCACAGCCATACCGACAACTCCAATCTGTTGCTTTGACATTACATACTCCTGTCTGGTGTGGTCACTGCGATCACCCGCAGATTTTTAATCAAAAGTAATATATACTTCTTAGTAACCACTAGCAACGCATCGATGCTAAAAATTAAATGCTTACGAAACAATCAAATAAATTAAGAAGTAACCAAGACATTAAACCCTTTTTATATATTTTACATATCCTTGAGATCTTTAATTATATCAAGCGGTTTTTTACGCTCTAAAAGTGAAAGGAAACTAATATAACTTACACCGCCTAAAAAAACTAAAATTGCTAACCGAAGGGAAGGGAAAGCCGTTATCGTTTTTAAGTAGTCTTTCAAAAACAATAGCAAAACAAGCATTAACAAAACTGATAATAGCGGTTTGTAAGAAACAAATAAAAAATCACGCCATTTTCCACCTAACAGTTTCATAGCGAAATATATATTTGGAAAAAAGATAATTAGGTTTGCGATGAAATATAATTTTATAATAAAAACAACACTAACTGTCGCACCTAAAATAAACGCACCAACTTGTAAAAAAGCATTAAACAATGACAATTGGAATAATCTATTTGTCCTTCCTTGGGCCATAAAAACAGAACCAGTAGTACTAATAAACGATTGCAATATAGCAGTTGGTGCTAAATATAAAATTAAAATAGCTACACCATTCCATTTATCACCCAATACGACCTTAACAAAGTCATCACTAACGATAGCTATTCCAACCATCAGAGGAGGTATCACTATTGCCAAAGTCTTAAGTACATGCAAGTATAATGACAATGAATATTTGCTATTATTTTGGTTTCTACTAAGCAAAGGAAATAACGACCTGGTTAATACAAATGTGATATTTTGAATTGGGAAGAGCATTATTCGATAAGCAAGTGAGTACTGGCCAAGAATAGTAGATGAAAAAAAACGCCCAATTATTATCTGATCACTATTTCTTGAAAAATAGTTAACAAAATTAAATAACACAAGATTTGAAGTGAATTTAAAGATGCCCTTAACCTCAGCAAATGAAAAGTATGCCGAGGGTATCCATCTGGTATAAAAGAATAGTCCGACCGCACTTAAGGATGAATACGCTAATGTTTGGGTAACGAGGCTATACACTCCGCCCCCAATATATGAGACAGAGACACCTAATATTAAGGCTGTGACTGATGAAAATATTTCAACCTTTGCAATTGAATTGAATTTTGAGTCTCTTTCCATTAATGATAAATGCGTACTTGTAATACTTGCAATTGGAAAAGAAAAAGCTATAAGCATCAAAACATTAGTTAGTTTTCTTTCATTAAAAAAATATGAAATATCATCAGCAAAGAAAATTATAGAGAACAAAAGAAAAAAACCAAAAAATAAATTCAAAAAAAACACACTACTAATCAATTTTTGGTTTAATGTTTTTAACTGAATTATTGCAGAAGAAACGCCTAAGTCTCTAATTATATTAGCAAAATTTACAACAACCAATGCCATGGACATTATTCCAAATTCTTTAGCTGACAAAAACCTGGAAAAAATCAACATCCCTAACAGTTGGCAACCTATTTTAGATAGTTGTGAAAAGGCCACCCATTTAACATTAGTAAAAAGAGTCATATTATTTTAGCTTTTTATGGAAGTGTATATTGGTATTTTTAAGCGATGTATCATTGTTTGTTTTGAGCAAGCCGAAATATGAGAACATTCGCTCTTGCATTTTAACAAAATACTTTAATGGGCCATATTTTTTTGAAAACAATGTATTTTGTGAACTTAGAGATGAATTTGAATGTTGGATTTCATGAACTTGGCTTAATGCCTGAGGACAAGAGATCACCGACGTTCCTGAAAGTTCTATAATTTTACTTATCCAAATATCATCTGTTTTAGGCGCTACTACAATAAAGCTATCATCGTTCAAATACTGACTATCAATCAGATTCTTTGTTAAAATAGCACCTCCCACACCTGTAATAATAAAAGACTCATTAAATTTATTTTCACTATTTGAAATATCAAAACTAGAATATGATTTTGTAACACCAAAAATATTCTTATCAATTATTCTCACTCTGGAAGCAACAACACATTTCCTATCATATCGATTAAAGCAATCAACTAGAATTTTTAACCAATCATTTCCATAAATGACATCATCATCAGCATATACCATGATATCAGATTCATTACCCTTACGTAATGCAGGTATAATTTTTCTATAAGGTCCTGTGTTAGACACATAATTAACAACAAGTATGTTGTTAATTGTATTAAATTTCTTTACAAAATCAGGAAGTTGCTTAATACCTTCATCAGATAAGTAACTATCTCTTGAAATCCATAAGACAATAAAGTCAGGCTTTAATGACTGATTCATTAAAGACCAAACAGTAGCGCTACATAAATGTAATCTTGAATGAGTTGTTGTTAAATTTACCGTAAGCATATACAACCTCTTATTTCAAAACAAGTTTTTTGAAAGATGAAAACTCTTGACAATCAATACTGTCATTTATCTTTCGAGCGAAGAAACAAAATGTTTTATTTATTTTTTCTAAATCACTTGAATCTAACAACCTTGGATATTGAGGCCCGGTTGTCCAATCAGTATAGCGCAATGCATTATTAACTTTTGATTTATCGTCATAAAGATTTAAATCAGGCTTTAACATTAAAAGTGAATGAAAAAATACTTCATCTATATAAATAGAATATTTAAAAGAGTCCATAAGAATTTTATTTTTACTGATATAATTCAGAATCCATTCAGCCGTTTTTTTAGTTATTGCAAACCAATTTGTGCCTTTATAATACTTCGTCAAAATGTTTTTTTTCTTTAGGTCATGGACTTTTTTATTGCTAAAGAGAATGGGTAAAAATGGATATAATAACTTTTTCAATATTTTAAGTGAGACTGAAGGATTTCTTACAAAATATATTGAAGGATAATTTATCTCAATTCTTTTTATCGGATTAACAAAGTTATTCCTTTCATCTTGATAATGGATAAATTCCTTACCGTAATTTTGCTGAAGAAATTGGTTAACATCTTTGTTTGCTATTACTGGAACATCATCACCAGATATTAGAAACGCATATTCATAATCAAATTTACTAGCATATTCGAGTAATTTAATAGTCGCAATAACTTGACTGAAAGTTGCCCATTGAACATCTACCCTATCCTCTAGGATATATACATTTTTATAATTCTTTACAAAATTGGCAATATCATTAATATTACTTTTTTTATCATAATGTATTAAAATAATGTTGTCTTCGAATGAAGAAAGATAATCAATAGTCCAATACATTGCTTTTGTAACTTTGTGGGATACCATCATATATATTTTTTTCATTAGACAACCTGTTTTCCTATTAAACAAGAAATGTCAGCATAATAATTTCAATGTATATAGTATTTTAAAACTTAGGATATTATTTTAGTTATAACTATGCTAAATATTCTTATTTCTGAATACAATATATAATACTTTTTCTTATTTATTGCCAATTATAATAAATGATAGTACTTTCATGAGTTAATTAGTGTGCTCCATTCGGATAAAATTTTTTGCGCTCCATAGGTAGATCTGTTGGTGAAGGCGTTATGTCCTAACTTCTCTCGTAACTGACTATTAGTTAAAAGTAGACGAAGTTTTTCTTCGAAAGCATAACAATCATCATTTGTTATCAAGAAACCATCATCTGTAATAATTTCTGCTGGGCCAGTAGGACAATCGAAGGAGATTACTGGTATAGCAAAATCTTTTGCCTCAATTAATACCATGGGTAGACCTTCATACCGCGATGTCATGCATAGTACTGATGCAGTTAAATACTCAGTTTTAATAGTTGAAACATTACCCAATAACTTAACTGATGAAGTTACATTTAATTCTGAAACAAGCTTTCTAAGCGTATTTTTATTTTCGCCATCACCAGCAATATGTAATTCCCAACCACTACGTATAGGTTCAGGTAAGGTTGCCCAAATTTTTATCAAAGCTTCAAAATTTTTTTGATATGTCAAGCGACCAACGGCCAACACATTTTTCTTTTTTTGAGCAATAATATCCATATAGTCATGACTACTTTCTGCGAAAGAAGATATATTTCGCATAACAACTATATTTTTGATATTCCCATTTTTTTTTGATATATAATTTTTATCGTGTTCTGTCAAAACACATAATACATCAGATAAAGCATAGGTTTTTAATTTGATAAACTGCTTAATTTTGCTGAATGACTCAAATGCAACATGGTCACAAGAAATTACTTTAATTTTAGATCTTTTTAAACGCTTAAAAAAATACATTAAAGGTAATAATTGAAAAGACAATCGCCCCATGGATATTATAATGACCACGTCATATGAGCTATTGGTAAGTTGTTGTGCAATATGTAATAGTTTATGAATCCTCACTCTTTTTGCTTCTTTCTGCAGCACTATATCAATCGTGGAAACAAAATCAAAGAAGGGTTTTTTACTACCTAAACTAAAAACTGTCACTTTGTTCGATTTACTAAAATTGTTCGCAAGAATTGATAACACTCTTTCAGTACCGCCCGAGTGCGAAACATCATCAATTACGAAAGCTATTTTACTCATATTAATCACTCGCAAATTTTATTTTTTTTAAAAGACGTCATGTCAATATATGGCATCTTATTTCTATCCCATTTTATTTCCGCCCAAACATATTTACTTTTCCATATATATTTTAATTTATCTTTGTATAACCATTTGTCAGCTACATAAATTAACTTACCAGTATTAATGCATTTGAAGACGAAAGCTGGTTGGCTTTGAAATGTAGTCTTCACATCCATTAGATTACCTCTTGCGAAAGGCGATATATAACTTAATGTCTTACTCTTTATATCAAACGAATACAATTTACTTTCACTGGGTCTATAACCTGATATATCAGAGAAGACAAAGTAATGTTTATTAAAACCACTGAAATAAATAGGGGCTTCATGCCTTTCTCCCACTAATAGCCTATGATAAGTATTTATAGCATAGGAATTATTTAGTTCTATTTTGGCAAGCTGGACCGAATAACCTTCCTCTGCGGAGTATACAACATATTGATCCCCTAAAAGGTCAAACGCATAAAAATCCCGCAGTTCTTGCCCTAGCTTGATGGAGTCATGATAAAAACCATCAGCCTTTCTTTTCCAACCATCATCAACTTGATAAGAATATTGAGTAGTAGATGCTTCTTTGCCTGTGGCTATTTGATAATAGCCCTTGATTCTGTATGGCCCGGTAATTTTTTTTGAGGTTGCGATACCCAGCAACCCTATCCCTGGTGAAAACTTACGATGAGGTTGCACATGAAAATATAAAGAATATGTGGATTCATTTTTATCGAACAGTATTTTGGGTCTTTCTACTTCGAAGTCATTTGGATCCTTAGTTAAATCGATGGGATCGTTTTCCTTAGACCAATCAATCAAATCTGTGGAAGAGTATAATGTAATCTTCTGGTTATTAGGCGTTCTGGCTTTGCCATCATTATTAACTCTATATTCTCCAAAAAGATAGTATTTATTATTCACTACAATTATCGAGCCACTATGAGAGTTAATATCATTAATACTTATTTTGTTTAGACTTGGATAAACAAAAAAAGGAATAAATAGAAAACCAATGAAATATTTCATTCTCACTCCACTTTCAAAAAATTATTTCTTAATACCTCTATCGACTTTGTAGGCTAATTTGAGCATTTGTTCTGGCACAATTCTTGCAAATATTCTTACAAATGAAACTATATATAATCTAAAACCAGTTACAACTTTTAATTGTTTTTTTAATTTAAATAGCTGTAGTTCACTTTTTATGTATGTTATTCCCCTACGCTTCCCCAGCATCCCATTACCAACTCGAACATCTAATAACGATTCCGCTAAATTAGCAGTAATGAATCCATTTGTTAAAATACGTAGCCATAAATTATAATCCTCCATATATAAATGATGCTTATAACCTCCTACTTTTAAAATATCATCTTTCTTAAACATTACACTCATATGATTAAAAGGGTTTTTAGTACGTGCAAACTTACAAATATCATTATGTGTGATAGGAAGTTTTTTTTCACGCCGCCCATCGTCATCAAATTCATGGACTGAGGTACCAAGCAATGTAACGTCAGGGTTGTTTTGAAAGAATTTTATTTGATATTCAAAACGTCTTTCATGGCATATATCGTCGGTATCCATCCTTGCTACATACGAATATTTACAATATTTCAGCCCTTCATTAAGAGCACGTCCTAATCCCACATTTTCAGTTAACTGAATAATATCCAATGGCACATCTGTATTTAAGCTATTCACAACCGCTTTTAGAGATTCTGAAATAAACCCGTCATATACTATGACAATTTGATCCGGCACTACTGTTTGATTAATAACACTTTGCAGCGACTCACTTAAAAATATAGGAGACTCTTTATTATATAACGATAACAAAACACTAAATTTAATTTTCTTTTCCATTTTTATATAATTCCTTGAAATTTCTAAATACTAGTAGGATTTGAAATATCGAAAATGACTTCATTAATGCAGTAATTGTTGCGTTAATAAAAAACTGCTTCCCAAAACCATAGTTAAAAAAATGTAAGCGTAATATCTTCCTTTCATTTTCATTTAAATTGTATTTATTACAAAATAAATCATATGCTTTTATAATGCGATCTTGTTTGCCAGAGCTTATTCTCGCAAAAGGATGTGAAATATCTTGGATATAATCATAAGAATTGATCCTAAGGGCCTTTTTATTTGTCCCTTTCAAAATCCTGAACCAGCACTCAAAATCTTGCCATGCAGGGAGATTCACATCAAAAAGGTATTGTTGTAAAACTGCTGTTTTTATAAAAACTTGATTTCCTACATAGTTAAAGTATAAAAGATCTTCACAGCCAACAATATCTTTGGCAAATTTATTTATTCCTGCTTTGTTAACACCTTTTGATGTTAACCACAAACTATCAGTGTATAGAAAAACAAATTGATCTAATTTATCAGAATTCTCAATAAAATTTTTTATTCTATTTTGTTCAAAATAATCATCATCATCACACCCTGTGATATATTCTGAACTAGCTTCAGATATAGCCTTGTTTCTTGAATAACAAGCACCTCTATTTATGTCATTTCTAAAATACTTAATTCTATCATCTTTTACGCACTCAGATTTCATGAATAAAGCTGTGTCATCATTTGAGTTATCATCAACGACAATAATTTCAATATCACGAATTGTTTGTCCTTTTATAGAATTTAAACATCTTTTAAGTAATTCAAGTCTATTGCAGGTTGTAATATACACGGTAACTAAAGCCACCCTCTTCTCCTCATACTATTTTGTTGCAAGTTTATCTTTAACCCAATCACCATCATCATCAATTTGGTTTAAAATTAACTTAAATTCCTGATCTGTTCTTAATAAAGAAAATACCGTGGGCGTATATAAGCCAGTCCACATTTTTCCTAATAAGATAGGTCTCCTCTGCAAATATATATTCTGAAATGCAAAATTTATAACGAAGAGAAAGATTAAAGCTACAACACTTATTCTTTTTATATTAAATCGTATAACCAAAAAAAAGTTCAACAAAACGAAAAAAGAGCCAATAGCAATCATGTATCTATTAAATGCATTAGCGGAAATCGATGTTAAAGAGGAAATTATTAAATAAACTCCGACAAAATTTATGAAATCAATTCGTTGATCTTTCCTTCCTTTTAAATAAAAACAAGGGATATAAATCAGGAGTAACATTAGATATCGCCAGATTGTAACTATTAACGCATTTCCTTTAGTATCTATTTCTGCATTCCCGGAATAGTCTATGTAACCTGCTTTAATATATTGACCAAGGTAACCAAGAATACCTGAATCTAATATATATGTTAAAATTAGCGAGCCAAAAATGAACCCTACCACAAAAAAAACTGGCACAAAAGAAGTCTTTATCCTGACAAAGCGACTCCCAATAAAAGCAAAAATTGGTAATAACATTGAAAAATGAAAAAATGCTGCTGAGATCATTAATATGAATGATAGTGCCAACCTACGATTAAATAAATAAAGCGTAACACCTTTTGTAAAAAGCGCGACAGCAATATAAAACCTTAAGCCTAACGCGCCAGCAATTAAGTTGATAAATAAAAATGAAATTAATAGTGGTAAATTTACATTATCGCCATCATAATATTTAGACTCAATAACATCCTTTGTACTAGATAAAAATAAATATGTAACTACACCAGCTTGCAAAGCAGGAAATATATAGAACGGAATGTCATTCTTTTTAAGGAACAATGCAATTACATACATTAATATATCAACGTGACCACTCATAGCATCAGCATATGTGGTGAAGTCACTATATGATAAATACGTATCTAAATAACGACGATATAAATCTTGATAAGGGGGTATAGTTGTAAATATTGCAAAAACTGATATAGCAATTGCTATATTTATGACTCTTATATTATTTTTATTTACAAGACAGAAAGATAGTATTATTGCTCCAATGGGAAATAATAAAGATAAAAATAAGCACAGGACTCCACTTTTACTAAACATTGTTCCTTTAACTACTTTTGTCACTATAATCCCTCCCTTTATTTCTGATATTACTAATCTCAAATAACGCAGGAACTATAGATTTAGTATGCACCATCTTTTTTCAAAACTACTCCAATAGTTTTAAATAATATGGCAATATCGTTCCACATGGACCAATTTTTAACATACCAAGCATCTAAATATACTCTTGTTTCATAATCAACATCACTTCGCCCACTAACCTGCCAAAGGCCAGTCATTCCCGGTTTGCTAAGGAGATAATATTCCACTTCTTCATTATATCTCACCAGTTCATCAGTAATGATAGGTCGAGGACCAACTAAACTCATTTCCCCTTTTAATACATTAAATAATTGTGGCAATTCATCAAGACTTGTTCTTCTTAAAAAAAGTCCAATTTTAGTTATACGTGGATCATTTTTTAGCTTAAAAGTTGCTTCCCATTCTTCTTTAGCTTCTTCATTAGTTAATAATAATTCTTTCAATACTTCATTAGAATTTGTTACCATCGACCTAAATTTTAAACATTTGAAAGGTTTACCATTTTTACCAATACGCTCATGGCCATAAATAGCAGGTCCACCATCTTTTTTAACTTTACTACATATATAAACAAGTAATGGAGATAATACAATAATAATAAATAGCGATCCAATAAGATCAAAAACGCGTTTAATAAATCTTGATGATAATTTCGCTAGATTTTGTTGAACTCTAAAAATCATTACTTCATGACTGAAAATGAAAGACATATCTGTACTATCTAAGGGCATACCCCTTAACGTTGGTATCACTGAAACATATCTATATCCGCCAATCATAAAATTACGTAGCCAAGTATTTCTCATATCGGCTTGATCAGATTCTACTGCAACGATAAACTGCGTTTTTTTATCTTTTTCTCTTAACCATGCGTTATCCGCAGATAATACAGGCACATCATCGATAAGACTTAAATGTTGATTTTCATTTTTTTCAGCTATAAAGCCAACAACATTGAAGCCTAAGTTTTTTTCGCTAGTTATCGCTTTATATGCTTCCTGAGCATTAGGGCCGTTACCAATTATCCAGGTATCTCTCTGCCATAACCTGAAAACATCAAGAATTTTTTTTGTTAACATTCTAAATGTCGGTACCAAAATAATAGTAATGGTCCACGTAAAAAGCCATAAATAATGTGAAAATGACCATGTTGCAAATGCCACTATAGCTATTTCAATAAAAGAAAATATAACTAAGGTCCTTAGTATCTCTTTCAACTCAAACCAAAAGGTTTTCCGATAAAAATAATGTCTTAAACGCATCGAATACCATGCTATACAACCAATGCCTATGATACTGTGTAATAAGAGCCAACCATTGGCCTGAATATCAATAATATTGACATCAAGTGGCCCAATTAAAATACCAATAGCAAAGTACATAGATATTATAAAACTTATAAAATCAGAACTAGCCAATGCAGTACTGACCAAAATATTCTTGCCGAACTGAGTCATATTACTCTCACTATTTATTAGACCAATTATGAGTTCAGTATACTCATAAGGCCTATCGATAAATAATAGATAGGCCTTTTTGGATTTCACAAGTTATTTTTCTTTATACGAATAACCATAATGATGATAGCCATATCCGTAATAACTGCTTGCCTTTTTAACAATTCCGTTCAAAATGCAACCTTTTACATTGATTCCGCTTTGATCAAAGCGCTTAAATGCTATCGTCATTTCTTTAGTTGTATTTAACTCAAATCGCGCAACTAATAAAGTTGTTCCTGCGTAATTACCAATAACGGCTGCATCTGTTACTGCTAAAATTGGTGGAGTATCTAAAATAACCATATCATAATGTTCATTAGCCCAATTAAGAAAATCTCCCATACGATGATGCATTAATAATTCTGCGGGATTAGGTGGTATCATTCCTCGAGAGATAAAGTCTAAGCCTGCAATAGAAGTTTGTTTTATCACTTTTTCTAATTCAATTCTTTTAGATAAATAATCAGATAAACCATTTTCAGGCTGAACATTAAAGAGTTTATGCGCGTAACCTTTTCTCATATCTGTATCTATAAACAGGACCTTTTTACCTGATTGAGATATTATTGCAGCTAAATTAGAGCTAATAAATGTTTTACCTGCATTTGGGCTGGCTCCAGAAATCATTAATATATTATTTCGAGATTCCATCATTGCAAAATGTAGGCTTGTACGTAAACCTCGAATGGCCTCAATAGCTAAATCTGTTGGGTTAACTACTGCAAGCAAACCTTTATCAAAGTCATTTTGTTTTTTCGTAAAAGTCCCTTTTTTATTGGTAGTTTTCGATATAATTTCTGCAACGGGAACACTTGCATATACATTAATACCTAACTCTTCTAATTGTTCTGGAGATTCGATTCCACGCCTCAGGAAAACACGAAGCAGTACAATACATATTGAGATAACACCACCGAAAACAAAACCGAGGAGCACAATCAAGACTTTTCTTGGTTTGACAGGTTTTGGTTGAGTAACCGCGTTATCAATTATCCTTACATTGCCAATTGCACTGGATTTCGCAATACTCAACTCTTGTTGTCTATTAAGCAGTTGCATGTATACGGCTCGTCCAGACTCAACATCTCTACTTAATCTTAATATTTCTTGTTGCGTTTCTGGCATTGTCGATACTTTTTTATTTAACTTCGCTTTTTCTTCTTGCAAAGTTTTTCTTTTCTCCATTAACGCTTTATATGTTGGATGCTCTTTTGTATATAGCTGTGAAATTTCAGATTCACGGAAAGTTAATTCATTTAACTGATTATCGACATTAACGATCTGGTCCAATACTGACTTTGCTTCTAAAGATAAATCAACAGAGTCACTCTTCCTTCGATATTGGTTTAGCTTATCCTCAGCAATATCCAGATCGCTCCTGACTTGCGGTAGTTGTTTATTTAAAAAATCTAAACTTTTTGCATCTTGAGCAGCTTGGCGAGCTATATTTTGTGCCAAGTAATTATCGCTAATACTCTCTACTATTTTTTCTATAATTGAAGGCTCTTCACCGGTCAAAGATATTGTAAGCATACCAGTATCTTTACCCTGATCAGCTACCGAAAGCGTATTTTGTAAATCACTTATAGCCTTGAGACGACTTTCATAATATATATTGTACTCGCTACCAGGCTTAGCATCCATCTTATCAATTTTAATGGATAAGTCATCATTTTCATACAACTGGCCAATATAACCATTTATTTTTTTGTTATTATACTCAATTTCATAATGTTTTCCATCTTGCACTTTTAATCTAAGCTTAACTGAATCATTTCCGACATTACGAACATAGAGTCTTGATATTGATATTGAACCTTCGTTTTCCCCGAGGAGCCTAGCAAAACCACGGCCAAAAATTGGAAAATATGCTTTTTTAATTATTGTCTGTAGATTTAGATCATCAACAGTTTTACCTAATATCATCCTAGATTGAATTAAAGCAATTTCAGGTGCTGACTGCGGCTGACTGTCAGGGAGCATTTGGCTTAAATTATTTAATATAGCATTGCCTTGTTTTTGTTCAACTTGAATCAATGCATCTGCTTGATAGATTGGTGTCGAAAAAACGACATAAACCAACGCTAACAGAGTAAAGAAGGCTGTAATCGATACTATTAGTTTTCTATGATCGATGATTTCGCCAATCAAGCGACCGAAATCAAGCTCATCTTCATCTTTAGAACTAGACTTATTCGTGACTAAGGACATACTTTGATTCCCGTATTATTTACCCAACTTGTTTAACCATTGCTGACCAGCTTGATGGATTAGTTTATATACCTCTGCAAAGGCTTCATCACTTTTTTTATACGGATCAGGTATGTCCTTTTGATTTAACCAATGACCAAACAACATTGTTTTCCCTCGAACCTCTGGAGCAATACGACCTATCTGTTCAAGATGAATCCTTTCCATCACCAATATGAGATCATATTGGCGCGCCATCATAGGTGTTAATTGTCGTCCCCGATGTCCCTCTAGCGATAACCCATTCATTTTTGCAATTTTTTTTGCTTGTGCATCAGCCTCGTGATCAATTAAAGCCCCCGTTCCGGCTGAGTCTATTTTCTTATTTGGTAAGACACTTCGCATATAACGCTCACCAATTGGAGAACGACAGATGTTTCCCGTACAAACAACAAGAATAGATTCAAACATAATCACATATCCTTGACATATTTAACGGTTTCAGTTATATCATGCACGCCGGAAATTGTTGGGACAAGTTGAGAAATCACGCGATTCCAACGAACCAATGGTGCTGTAGTAACATAAACAATATCATACGGTTGTAACTGGAATTCTGTACCTAACACCATGGCCGAGGCATCCTGAGCATTAAGCTGATAGATATTCGCAATTTTACCCTGACTATCACCTTTAATCTGACGAATGACAAACACACCAGTAGCATCACTGAAAGCTTGCGACATACCTTCAGCATTACCCAGAGCTTCCGCCAATGTCATCCCACTTCTATCCATCTTCATTGTGCTTTGCTTACCTACTTCGCCCATGACAAAAACTTTTAGGTCGTCATTACGAGGCACAAAAAGAATATCGCCTGGATATAGCAGATGATTTTGGGTCAAATCCCCTTTCTGCATTAATGCATATAGTGAGACTTTTGTGTCTTTACCGTTATGGGTTAATACAACATTACGCCAGTCAGCGTCTGCTGATAATCCGCCAGCAGCATTTATTGCATCCATCACCGTTAAGGGAATATTGGTAATTGGCTGCTGGCCTGATTTTGTAACTTCACCAGTCACATATACTTTTTGAGATCTGAAGGCCGCAACGCTTACATCTACCTGAGGACTTTCAATGTATGTAGTTAAACGACTGGCTATATCCTGTCGTACCTGAGCGAGAGTTTTTCCCGCTACCTGCACCTTACCAATATAAGGATAGAAAATGGTACCATCGGAATTAACCCAGTTACCGGTGTCGCTGGCGCTACGGTATTGACCTGCAGGTGTAGTCAGTTCCGGGTGATCCCAAACGGTGACCATCAGTACATCGCCCACCCCAATGCGATACTCATAACTCCCCAGTAAATTATCCAGCTGCGGGTTTGGACGAGCCAGAACAGTTTCCGGACGAAGCTGATCGATCAGGCCTGGTGTCATCGGATACACGTTCACCAGCTTATCCAGATCGTAGTCGCTGTCCGGCAGCTCCACCACGTTCTTCCGCAGACTGTTCAATCCCTGACCAGGGATAATGGTACAACCCGATAAAAACCCAATTGCCAATGCTAACGCCGAAAATCTAACAATTTTTTTCTTCATAATGTCACATCATCAGTAAATCAAAATTTGCCAATTCCTGAGCAGCTGTCATAGCCGTTGCTTCCCTGCCGGCTTGTGGAGAGATAAAAACTGACTGCATCCTGCAGCGCTACCACTCTCTCTCACCTGTTTTCAGCATTCAGCCTTATAAACTAAATGGTATCTCTATTCCTGCGCTGGCCCCAACGTCGTCGCTATCGCTGTGGTTAGCGTTGGTGTACCACAAAGAGGTATTCAGACGTACAGATTGATAAACATCCCCGCTCCAGCCTAGCTGTACACCTTTCAGGGTATCGGCATGTGGGAATGCTTTATTGATCGACTGGTTCTCAGGGTTAACTTTGGCGTACACCAGGCGCGTGCTCAAGCGCTGGTTATCTTCGGTAATCAGCTCAATCTTACCGGCAATGAGTTGACCATCTCCGCCCATCGCATCCCCCAGTGAATATCCCTGTTGGTAGTAACCATCTTTGTAGATATGGTGCGTATAGCTATAGTTGGTTCGGCTCATATTCGTCCGGGTATCGTGAGCTTCCAGATACCAGTTGATGGCATCTTTCCCCCAACCGTGGTGGCCTTCGACTCCGCCAAGGAACATATTCGCTGAAGGTAAAAAGCCGGATTCATCTTCGCCAATCATTTGACCGTATAAGCTGATCGGCAGCCCCAGCGTAGGTTCCAGCTTCAACTTAAAGTCAAAACCAGCGAGCTGGTTACCTGGTTCATTGGGATCGTTTGCTGTTGTATTGTCTTTACCTGTCAGACCATCCCAAAAATTACTAAACGACTCCGGTCTCCCCTCCCCGCCCCACTGCATAATGCGCGATGCGCCCAGTTCAAGGGAATGGAAAGGAGAAAACGTCAGACGCCCGCCGATAATTTTGGTATGCGGTACGGCGGTATATTGATTCATCTGGCTGGCGGAAATCTGATACTGCCACGGGCCAATCCAGCGCAGCCACCAGGTTTCCGGTGCGGCCTGTTCAGCACGCTGCATTAAAACGCCGGTCATTGGCCGCATCGCATCACCGCGGATCAGGCTGCCTTCATAACCCGGCCCCCACCACTGCGGCATCTGACCAAATGAGAGCCACTGGTTCCAGAACTTAACCGCGCCATAGGCGCCGTTAGCATTAAAACGTGAACCGTTGCTGATGCGTTCGTCACCTTCAACGTTGCCCTGCAGGTGCACATCCCACCATTCGCCGCTGTTATTAAAGGCTAATGATAAAGAGCTATCCGCAGGCTGATTCTGACCAAAGCCCTGCGGCGTTCCGGGCTTATCCGTTGAGGTATAGCCGCTCACCCGAAAATCCGCTTTTAAAGAGTCGAGGCGCTGGTTGATTCGCGCCAGAACAACCTGTTCGGAAGAGTAAGAGGGTTTTGCCTTCTTAAGGGCCCGGTTAATCTCTTCCTGGCTCAGCGGCCAGGTCGACAGGCTGAGATGAATAACGCCTCGATCGGAGAGCCACGCCAGATCGTTGCGCAGTTCGTTGTCATTCATCACTAACCCGGAGGCATAGGCAAGTGAGCTGGCAGAAGTAAGCAGCCCTAATGCGAGTGCGATTCGCGCAATTTTTATCATTGTACAAGATCCATTTAAAGCCCCGTTTTCGCAAGCTGGCGCGACAAGGGGAACACTGATAGATGCAGCGCCCTCTGACGCCAACCTTTGCTATGTTTGGTCTACAGGTATTGGCCCGAGAAAACGAAAGCATGCCGATCGGAACGCCGTGCTAAAGCTCGTTTTCTACTCGCAGGCTACCTGCAGTACACAATGTATGCGAAATTGTTATTGAAGGCTATTCCATCGCACCTCATACCCGCAGTTTATCTGCCCGCCTCAAGACGAATACGTCCTGATTTGATGACAACTCGCTAGTATATACAGGTTGCGAAGAGAATCACCTGCATGGAGTCCACTTTAGGAATTTCTGTCGCATAAAATGAGATGTGATATAGAGAAAAGGCCTGGCCGCAGGTACGCTACCGCCCTTGGCTTAACAGCTACCAATGCACTGTACTTCTTTCCCTGTAAATTCGATCGTAGATTCCGATAAATCGGCGATTAATCCATCAAAGCAAACAATTTCGCGGCCATAAGTTTACGAGATTCTACCCTCAATTGGGAGCGTAATCTCACATTATCAGTTACGTTGCCAGCGCCACGAACCAATTGCCGATAACGCTATTGTTTTCTGCTCTTCACGTAAAAACGGAACCAGTACAAAGCAACTGAATAACCTCAACTTTATGATTTTATTGCTTTTTTCACCACAAAAAGAGTGTTGACTTAGCTTCAAGTTAATTATAGTTAGTCAACTACAAAAATTGATAGTAAAAAGAAGTATGCCACGCTGTTGTTATCATTAATAAATTCGATATTTAGCCAGAAAACTTATTTAGGAAACATCCTGGCTGATTATCATTGCGCTAATTATTGCGCAGAATGACCCATCACAAATTTATTTCATGGATATGAAATATCGCCGCTACTGACACTTTCATCATAAATTTCATATTGCATACAATGTGAACACGACATGATTCTTTCTGAATCCTTCATCTTTTCCACGTTTGTCTGAATCAGTAAAATCGCTTATGCAGATCGGCTCGGGTAAAAGGTTTTTCCAGTGGGCCAATCTTCACCGCAATCTCGTTCAGCAAAGATTGGGTCGGCGCCTTCGCCCCCGTATTCAGCAGAAGCGCCGGGATAATCACCATGCTCGCCAGACTGCCAAAGGATAACCGCGCTGTATGAGTGGCGCGAACGCGTGACTGTAGCAGCAGAAAAATTGCGCTGCCTGCGGCTCCCAGCAGTAAGCCGGCAATGACTTCAGAAGTTGAATGTGCGTGGACCATCAGTCGGGAGTAGCCAACCAGTCCGGCCAGAGCATAACCCACTATGACAGCAGTAAAACGAAGAGCTGGTGTAGCACGCGCGCACAGCAGCCATAAGAGGATTGGCCAGAAAGCTGAAGATAATGCGGTGTGCCCGCTAAAGCCAGTGAAGTCCAGCTCGCGAATCCCAATACCCCAACCCATAAATGCCAGTTTTGATGCGCAGACAATTGCGCCGGTTATGCCAAACAGCAGCGCCCAGTGCCAGGCCAGCTGCTTTGAATCTTTTCGCAGAAAAAGCACGATAAACAATACTGCCGCACTGGGTAACAGTACGGTGCTATCGCCAAAAAAAGTGACAACCTGCCAGTTCATTTATCTTTCATCCTTTGACGATCTCTCCAGTTCGCAACGCCTTTCCCGCGACATTTATGTGGACGTATGCAATCCTTAAGTTCACATTAATATGCACACGCTACCGTTGTTTAATGCGCAAACATGATCTCAGTCAAGTTTTATTTTCATGTTACACCTTGACTAAGGGCTGCTTACTTAAGAAAAATCTTAGTAAGTAATTATCAGCAAAGAGTAAATTTTGCTTGTCTGACCATTTCATCATGCTACGTCTTATTCGACTACCAGAAGTCTCCGAACATTTGCTGCGTTCAAAAGCGATACACTATAACAATAAAATCAGCTAACTCATTGTATTTATAGGGCTATTAACCAGTTCTACGCGCAGTATCTGATATTGTGAATTTGACGTTGTGAACGGCCTCGAATCCTCTTTTCGTCATCAGATAATTCGAACCGTTCACTCTCACGCGCTAATAAGCACTGACGCGAAAACTACGCCAGCAGCTTCTTAATACTCTCGCGGAATTTTGCCCCTTCTTTATGGTTACGCAGCCCGTAGCTTACAAAAGCCTGCATATAGCCCATTTTTTTACCGCAGTCATAGCTGTCGCCAGTCATTAACATAGCATCGACCGACTGTTTTTTCGCCAGCTCGGCGATGGCATCCGTTAACTGGATACGTCCCCAGGCGCCCGGCTCGGTACGCTCCAGTTCAGCCCATACATCGGCAGAGAGGACATAGCGCCCTACCGCCATCAGGTCGGAATCCAGGGTTTGCGGTTCATCAGGTTTTTCGATGAACTCCACGATACGGGCAACTTGCCCCGCCGATTCCAGAGCGTCCTTAGTCTGGATAACGGAATACTCGGAGAGATCGCCTTCCATCCGTTTGGCCAGCACCTGGCTACGACCCGTTTCATTGAAACGCGCCACCATCGCGGCAAGGTTATAGCGCAGAGGGTCGGCGCTGGCGTCATCCAGAATGATATCCGGGAGCACCACCACAAACGGGTTATCGCCAATCAGCGGGCGCGCGCAAAGAATGGAGTGACCTAAACCCAGCTGCTGGCCCTGACGCACGTTCATGATCGTTACGCCGGGAGGACAGATAGCCTGCACCTCCGCCAGAAGCTGGCGTTTTACGCGCTGTTCAAGCAAGGCTTCCAGTTCGTAGGAGGTGTCGAAATGGTTTTCTACGGCATTCTTGGATGAATGCGTCACCAGCACGATTTCCTTGATACCCGCAGCTACAATTTCATCAACAATGTACTGCACCATTGGCTTGTCGACGATCGGCAACATCTCTTTCGGAATGGCCTTGGTGGCGGGCAACATATGCATCCCTAATCCTGCTACTGGTATAACTGCTTTCAAACTCACCATTTTCATATCCACCCGTATGGTTATAAACCTTTTGATCCTGTCAGTTTGTATGTATCACTGGCATTTATCAGTGATGATACACGCTTGATACCTGCCATTCTGTCCGTCAAATTCTGAAATTACACGCTGAATTTAAGAATACACGCAAAGTCTACATACCAATAGACAGTTTTAAGAAAATTCTTATACGCATAGTTTCTAAAGAATTTCCATTTAATTACAATGAGTTACCCACCAGCAGCACCTTATTTTATTCATAAGGTAGCGTAATGACGCTCATCGCTTCTCCATCATTTCTCTTTTAATACCTTGTAATCTTTCATCATGAATTGACACAGAGCAAGTGACTGCAAAAAAATAAAAATCCAGCCCAAATAATCGATTATATTGATAATAAAATTATTTAACGTACAAAAGCGCCTGAATTGCAGCCAATTACCCGTCGCGCTTGACTTCACGGTCAGCAATGATATTGCTGAAAAAAACGACGGGCAGTCCGCTGACTTAAACCCTCTTCGCTGCTGTTTTTACCGCTCGCCATCACATATAACGCTCATTACATCGTCCTGCAAAAATTGATCTACGGCAAGCCACGACATTAAGTAGTATAAAAATCCAAATTCAAGAAAATCGTTGATATATACATCAAATCTATTGATTGACTCTCGCGTTATCTAAGTAACGTATCCGCCTTCTGCTGCAGAGCAGCATGGTCCTTCACCGCTCGGGTGACATCTGGCTTAACAATCGAGCGTACCGCCTCCGCCCGTATCGCTGAAATTTCGCGCGTTAATTAATAAGTACCATCCCATAAGCGCATTGTGGAAAGGTTATATCCTGCACAACTGACTCTTTTATTTGCTGGTTTATTGGGAAGCGGGTTCGGGGCTGAGCTAATTAACAGCAGAAAATATTGCATTTTATCTATAGCTTATCCATGATCGATTCATGGCACTCTTAGGTTGTAAAGGTTTTAACTGAATATGGAATGGATTGCCGACCCCTCGATTTGGGCCGGGCTCATTACTCTTGTCGTTATTGAGCTGGTACTCGGTATTGATAATCTGGTTTTTATTGCCATTCTCGCGGAAAAACTTCCTCCCGCACAGCGAGACCGGGCCCGCGTCACCGGTCTGCTACTCGCAATGGTGATGCGCCTCCTGCTGCTGGCTTCGATCTCCTGGCTGGTCACGCTAACCAAACCGCTCATGACCTGGCACGATCTGAGCTTTAGCGCCCGCGATCTGATTATGCTGTTTGGCGGATTATTCCTCCTCTTCAAAGCCACCGTTGAACTTAACGAACGGCTGGAAGGGAAAGATAGCGATAACCCGACCCAGCGCAAAGGCGCCAGGTTCTGGGGGGTGGTAGCGCAAATCGTGGTGCTTGATGCCATCTTCTCTCTCGACTCGGTGATAACCGCGGTCGGCATGGTTGACCACCTGGCGGTCATGATGGCTGCGGTGATTATTGCCATTAGCCTGATGCTGATGGCCAGTAAAGCCCTCACCCGCTTTGTTAACAGCCATCCAACCATCGTTATTCTCTGTCTGAGCTTCCTGCTGATGATCGGCTTTAGCCTGATTGCCGAAGGCTTTGGTTTCCCTATTCCTAAAGGCTACCTGTACGCGGCTATCGGCTTCTCGGTCATGATTGAATCCTTCAACCAGCTGGCGATTTTTAACCGCCATCGCTTTCTCTCGGCCAACCTGACGCTACGCCAGCGAACCACCGAAGCGGTGATGAATCTGTTGAGCGGGCGCAAAGACAGTAGCGAACTGGATAGCGAGACCGCCTCGCTGGTTGCCGATCGCGACGATAACCCACTCTTCAATCCGCAAGAGCGGCGGATGATTGAGCGGGTACTGAATCTCAATCAGCGTACCGTCAGCAGCATCATGACCTCGCGTCATGACATTGAACATATTGATCTCAGCGCGCCGGAAGAGGAGATTCGCGCCTTACTCGACAAAAATCAGCATACCCGCCTCGTGGTGACCGGCGGCGATGATGACGAGGATATGCTTGGCGTCGTGCACGTGATCGATCTTCTGCAGCAATCATTACGTCATGAACCGCTCAATCTGCGGGTTCTGATTCGTCAGCCGCTGGTGTTCCCGGAAACGCTGCCGCTGCTTCCTGCGCTGGAGCAGTTCCGCAGAGCCAGAACCCACTTCGCCTTTGTGGTCGATGAATTTGGCTCCGTAGAGGGGATTGTGACGCTCAGCGACGTCATGGAGACCATCGCCGGAAATCTGCCTAATGAAGCAGAAGAGATCGATGCCCGTCACGATATTCACAAAAACGGCGACGGGAGCTGGACGGTCAACGGGCATATGCCGCTGGAAGACCTGGTCCAGTCCGTTCCTCTGCCGCTGGATGAGAAACGTGAATACCATACGGTTGCCGGTCTGCTGATGGAGTACCTGCAGCATGTGCCGCAGGAAGGTGAAGAAGTGAAACTTGACGGCTACGTGCTGCGCACGCTGCAGGTGGACAGCCATCGGGTACAAAAAGTACTGATAGTGCCGCCGGCGCAGGATGAAGATGAACTGGATTATGAAGTGTGATGCTCTCTTCGATGAAGCATCAAAAGCCGGACGCAGGCGGGTTAATCGATTTTTAAGGGTCTGCTAATCTTTCTGCCGGGTAGTGGCTATCGCCTTACCCGGCCGACAAAACCTAAATTCTCAACACATCCCTCGTTAGCCGTAGGCCCGCGCAGGCGAAGCGCCGCCGGCAATTCCAGAGGAATGCGCATTGCCGGCAATCTTAGCACGATGCGCTTCTTCTGCTTTTTCTGGCTAACTTATAGTTTGTCGAGCAGCTTCTTCACATCCTTGCCGTCCTGGGTGTTTTTATTGCGTTCAGCCCATTCGCTAAGCCGTTTCCTGGCTTCATCCTGCAGCTGCTTGCGGAGTATCTGGTCAACCTGCAGGCTGTAGCTCAGCGTCTGCCAGTTACCATAAATTCGCAAAGGGATCGCCGTCTGCTTAAGCCTGTCGATGAGTTTGCTTTCGCCCTTCCAGCCGCCCAGTACCCGGACGTTGAAGAGCATATCACAATCTTCTTTCAGCAGGTTGAGCTCACCCTGACCGGTCAGCGCCATCATGTCAGATTGGCCCTGCATATGCGTCAAGGTGACCAGCCCATTATTCAGCGCAAACTCGGTGCTTACAGAATCCAGTCGGGTCGCATTGTCGTAATTTTCCTGCGCCTGAACGTTGGTGCTGCGCTCGACGGCCTGCTGTACCAGCTGCTGGAAGTTGAGCCCTTCAGTGCGCGTATCAGTGAGCTGCGTTACCGCCTGCCCCTGCCAGCTGCGGCGGAACTCGTCGGCATCAATCTTGCCGCCGGAGAACTCGCCGGTCAGCGAGAGCTTGCCGGTGAGGTTTATCGAATAATTAAACGCTTTCAGAATCGAGCCGATCTCGACGTTGTCGAGTTGCGGCTGGAAAGAGGCATGCGGCGTTGCGCCCCGCGCGTCGAGCGAGCCGGGGAGCGAGAGTCGTCCACCGTCCAGGCTCCCCTGCATCTGATGAATCGTCAGCAGCCCCTGCTGGTTGCTGATTTCACTTTTCACCTGGGCAAAGTGCATCCCCCGCCACTGCAGCTGGTCAGCCGTCAGGTTCAACCGGGCGTTAAAACTGCGCAGGGCGTTGTAATCCTGCTGAATATCGTTATCCGCAATAACCGGGCGCAGCTGCCTGTTCTGGCTTTGCCCCTGCTGGTTAACGCTATTATCGCCAGAGGCGGAGGCATGAGAAAGCAGGCTATCGAGGTTGAGCGTGCCCGCCTGAAGGTTCAGCGTCCAGTCAGGCTGGTCGCCCAGCACGACGCTGCCGTTGCCGGCAATGGTGCTGCCGTTAGCCGTTAAGTTCAGCCCATCGAAGCTGAGCTTTTTCGCATCCTCGACCCAGTTGGCCTGCATGCTGGCCTGGCCGCTAATCCCTTCGGGGGGAAGCTCCGCGCCGCGAAGCTGCCAGTTCAGTTGTGAAATATCCGCCTTCAGAGAATGAGGATAATCACCGCCCTGCACCTGGGCGGAGAAGGAAAGCGCCAGATCGCGCTGATCGCGGTTCACCCGGCCAGAGAAATCGACCGTGGCGCGATGGCTGCTGTCCTGCTCCATCTGCAAACGGATATCGCGCACCGTAACCTGCTCGCCATCTTCATGCTGAAAAAAGAGCACGCTATCGGCAATCTGTAGCTTCTGGACATCATACGACCAGCCGCGATCCTCCGGCACCTGAGGCAGCGTGTTGTCGTGCGGGACGACCGGAGCCCCCTTGCTACGCACGGCTTCGGTTTTGGAGGTCAGCTGGATCACCGCGCCCTTTAACATCACCTGCTTGACCTGCAGCTGATGGGAGATCAGCGGCAGCAGCCCGACGTCAAGGCGCATATTATCCGCGCGAATAACGGGTTCTTCAGCGCCCGGCGCGGTCAGGGTCATGCGGCCTGAGAGAATGCTGAGCTGCGGCCAGACGTGCCAGCGCAGCGGCCCATTGAGCTCGAGCTGATAGCCGCTACGATCCTCCACCTCTTTAACCATATAGGCGCGAAAATCGTTGGGGTTGACCAGCAATACCAGCGCGGTAAGACCGGCGACAACTACCGCCAGTAAGATCATCAGCGTGGTCAGAATTCGTCTCATGGCATCCTCAGCAAACCGCTAAAATTATCAATCCTTGTCGATTCGACTCGCTACCGCGCCCTGCTGGTCGCGATATTTCGCATCTTCGCGGCGATTATAAGGCCGCATCGCCGGCCCGGATAACGGCTCAAAACTTAACGCGCCGATCAGCATCCCCGGACGCAGCGCCAGCGGCAGCTTACCCGAATTATAGAATTCCAGTACGATGCAGCCGGACCAGCCCGGATCGATGCGGTGCGCGGTGACGTGCACCATCAGGCCCAGACGCGCCAGCGAAGAGCGGCCATCCAGCCAGCCGACGAGATCCGGCGGCAGGGTGACCGATTCAAAGGTCACCGCCAGCGCCAGCTCGCCCGGATGCAGGAAGAACGCTTCACCATCCGGCAGAACAATCTCTTCGCTCATCACGCGATCCAGCGCCGCGCTGACTTCCGCTTTAGGCCCGCTCAGGTCAATAAAGCCCGCCGTGTGCCCGCGGAAAGTCCGAAACTTATTTCCCAGCCGAACATCGACCGTTGCGCCGTTAATGCGCTCAACGGGCGGGCGCGGGTTAATGGCCAGACGCCCCTCATCCAACCAGGCTTCTATATCTCGGTCGCACAGACGCATGAACGTTCTCCTTTAAGGCATTGCGCCCCTACGCCTTCCGGGGATAAGGGCAAATTGGCTTCTCTTTGCACGTTACACAATTCGTTCGTGTTATTCAAAGAACTGACTGATTTTGGCCTTCAATATATCGATGGCGATACGGTTCTTACCGCCGCGAGGCACGATAATATCGGCATACTGTTTGGAAGGGTCGATAAACTGCAGGAACATCGGGCGCACCGTTTTCTGGTACTGCGCCATTACCGAATCCATCGAACGCCCGCGCTCGTTAACGTCTCGCTTGATGCGCCGCATCAGGCAGATATCCAGCGGGGTGTCGACAAAAATGGAGAAACTGAGTTCGTTGCGCAGGCGGGCGTCGGTCAGCAGCAGAATCCCTTCGAGAATGATGACTTTCTTCGGTTCAATATGGATGGTTTCCGGCATACGGGTATGCTCAACGTAGCTATACACCGGCAACTCTATCGGCTGGCCGCTTCTCAGCATCTGCAAATGCTGAAACAGCAGACTATGATCCATGGAGCTTGGGTGGTCATAGTTGGTTTTTACACGCTCTTCCATCGACAGATGACCTTGATCCTTGTAATAGCTGTCTTCCGGAATAACGCCGATATGTTCATCGCCGACCTGTTCACGTAATTCACGATATAGCGTACTGGCGATAAGGCTTTTGCCCGAAGCCGATGCGCCGGCGATGCCTATAATGACGCACTGATGAGACGTATCAGTCATAAATTTTTGCGACCTGATTAACCTGGGAATGTAGGAAGGGTGGCGGTTGACCGCCAAACGCCGCAATTATAGGGATTTCAGCGCGTCGATACCAGTGCTAAGCGCCTCCCGGGTCTATTCCTCCTCCGGCGACCAGCCTTGCGTATACCAGATATGCAGTAAAGCGTACGAGCGCCAGGGGTGCCAGCGGCTGGCATAGCGCGCAATCCGCGCCGGCGTCATGCCGGGAAAACGCTGTTTAATCAGATAATCATCCGCCAGGAAGATATCCGGCGCCTGCCAGCCGCGCAGCGCGAAATAGTTCGCCGTCCAGCGGCCTATGCCGGGCAGCGTCTGCAGCTGCTTTATTCCGGCGTCGATATTCTCCGGCGCGAAGAGGGGGAGATCGCCGCGGATAGCCGCCTGCGCCAGGTGGATCAGCGCCTCCGCGCGCCGCAGGGGCATGCCCAGCGCCTTTAGCGCCAGCGGATCGGCCTGCGCCAGCCGCTGCGCGCTCGGGAAGAGATAAAAGCCCGGCGCGTCGGTCAACGGTTCCCCGAAGGCGGCCACCACTTTCCCGGTGAGCTTTGCCGCCATGGCCACGCTCACCAGCTGGCCGAGCACCGCACGTACCGCTTGTTCAAACGCATCCAGGGAGCCCGGCAGACGAAGCCCCGGCCTTGGCAGCGCAAGGCTTCCCAGCGTCAGGGCGATCTGCTGCGGGTCACAGGACAAATCAAATAAGCGCGCAACCCGCGCCAGGCACGCCTCCGCGACCGGCTGCAGCCCGGCGGAAAGCGTCACCCGCATGCCCTGCGCGGCGTCATCCGGCGTCACCGTGATGAGTCCGGCGTGGCCATTCAGGGCGAAGCTGCGGCAATAGCTGTCGCCGGCAAAAGTTTCAATTCCCTGCACCGTACGCGCGCCAAGAAAATGAAACATCCATTGCCAGTCGTAGGGGGAATGCCAGGGTAGCAGCGTCATCATTTCTCCTTTTTTAGCGCTTCAATCATAGCGGCTCCGCGCCGCCTGCGCCTTGCTTTTAAATTCCAGTTGTCGCAGTGCCGTCAATCCGCTAAAGTCGCCCCCCTTCTTCACCGGCATGGGGATTTTGCAGGCTATGTTTATTGGTTTTGACTACGGTACCGCTAACTGTTCAGTGGCGGTGATGCGCGACAATACGCCGCAGCTGCTGACGCTGGAAAACGGCAGTTCACTACTGCCATCAATGCTTTGCGCGCCGACCCGCGAAGCGGTCAGCGAGTGGCTCTACCGCCATCACGACGTCCCGCCCAACGGTGATGAAAACCAGGCGCTGCTGCGTCGCGCGATAAGCTTCAACCGCGAGGAAGATATCGACGTACTCGGCAACAGCGTGCAGTTTGGTCTCGCTTCGCTGCATCAGTACGTTGAAGATCCGCAAGAAGTCTACTTCGTAAAGTCGCCGAAATCGTTTCTCGGCGCCAGCGGGCTCAAGCCGCAGCAGGTAGCGCTGTTTGAAGACTTAGTGTGCGCCATGATGCTGCATATCAAACTCCAGGCGCAAACGCAGCTGCCGGAAACCATCGACCAGGCGGTTATCGGCCGCCCGATTAACTTCCAGGGACTGGGCGGCGATGATGCCAACGCCCAGGCGCAGGGCATTCTCGAACGTGCGGCAAAGCGCGCGGGCTTTCGCGACGTCGTGTTCCAGTTTGAACCGGTCGCCGCCGGTCTGGATTTCGAAGCGACGCTGAGCGAAGAAAAACGCGTGCTGGTCGTCGATATCGGCGGCGGTACCACCGACTGTTCACTGCTGTTGATGGGGCCGCAGTGGCGAGAAAAAGCCGATCGCCAGCAAAGCCTCCTCGGCCACAGCGGCTGCCGCGTCGGCGGTAACGACCTGGATATCGCCCTGGCCTTTAAATGCCTGATGCCGCTGCTGGGGATGGGCGGCGATACCGAAAAAGGCATCGCGCTGCCGATTCTGCCGTGGTGGAATGCGGTGGCCATTAACGACGTGCCGGCGCAGACCGACTTTTACAGCGCCGCCAACGGTCGCCTGCTTAACGATTTGCTGCGCAGCGCCCGCGATAGCGAAAAAGTCGCGCTGCTGCTGAAGGTCTGGCGTCAGCGCCTGAGCTATCGCCTGGTGCGCAGCGCGGAAGAGAGCAAAATCGCCCTTTCCGCGCAGCCGAGCGTCACCGCCGGGCTGCCGTTTATTAGCGACGAGCTGGCGACAGCCATCAGCCAGCAGGGTCTGGAAGCTGCGCTGGATCAGCCGCTGGCCCGGATCATGGAGCAGGTTCAGCTGGCGCTGGATAACAGTAATGAAAAACCGGACGTAATTTACCTGACCGGCGGCAGCGCTCGCTCGCCGTTGATTAAAAAAGCGCTGGCGGCGCACCTGCCGGGTATTCCGGTTGCCGGAGGCGATGATTTTGGCTCCGTTACCGCCGGGCTGGCCCGCTGGGCGCAGGTGATGTTTCGCTAAACATCCGCTGCGTTCCCGCACCACAGAACGCAGTGAATTTGTAGCCCGGCTCAGCGCAGCGCGAGCCGGGCTAAATCTTCCCGATTGCCCTCTGCTGTCACCCTTCACGCCGCGAAACGTAATCTCGCCGCTTTTCGCCGGTATAAATCTGCCGGGGGCGATAAATATTCAGCGGCGCTTCGTGCATTTCGTTCCAGTGCGCCACCCAGCCAAGCGTTCTGCCTACGGCGGTAATCGCCACAAACATCGATGAAGGCAGCCCCATCGCTTTAAGGATCACCGCGGTGTAGAAATCCACGCTCGGCGACAGGCCATTTTCAACAAAGTAGGGGTCGGTCAGCGCCACCTCTTCAAGAGCCATCGCCACCTGTAGCGGCATATCGGACATCCCCAGTTCCTTCAGCACCCGGTGACAGGTTTCGCGCAAAATAGCGGCGCGCGGATCAAGATGACGGTAGCGAGAGTTACCGAATCCCAGACGACGAAACGCCTGCGGATCGCGTTTCGCTTTGCTCAGGAACGCCGGAATTTGGTCGACGGTGTTGATCTCCTCCAGCATCCGCATACTGGCTTCGTTCGCCCCGCCGTGGGCCGGTCCCCATAAAGAAGCGAGCCCGGCGGCAATGCAGGCAAAAAGATTCGCCCCGGAGGAGCCCGCCGCCCGGACGGTGGTCGTCGATGCGCACTGGCCGTGGTCGGCGTGCAGCACCAGGATCTGGTTCATCGCCTGCTCAATCACCGGATTCAGCTGATACGGCTCCGCGGGGATAGCAAACAGCATATGCAGGAAATTCCCCGCGTAGGAAAGATCGTTGCGCGGATACTGCGCCGGTTGCTCAATAGAAAACTTATAGCTCATCGCCGCCAGCGTCGGCATTTTCGACAGCAGGCGGGTGGCGGCCAGCGCGCGGTGCTCGGGATTTTCAACGTCCAGCACATCGTGATAGAACGCCGCCAGCGTGCCCACCAGGGCGCACATTAAGGCCATCGGATGCGAGTCGCGCCGAAAGCTGCTGCACATGCGGCCAATCTGCTCGTGTACCAGACTATGGCGGGTAATCGTGTTTTTGAACGACTGATAGCTGGCTTCGTCAGGCGCATCGCCCCGCAGCAGAATCCAGGCTACCTCAAGGAAGTCGCACTGGCGAGCCAGCTGATCGACCGGATAGCCGCGGTGCAGCAAAACGCTGTTTTCGGTATCAATCCAGGAGATGGCCGACGTACAGCCAGCGGTGTTAGCAAAACCGGGGTCGAAACTGCATATACCTGCGGATGCCAGCGGACGAATATCCATGCCGGGATAGCCCTGCGTCCCTGAGACCGTACTCAACGGAATGGACTGTTGTTCATCCAAAGACAGCGTTAGCGATTTCGTCGTCATCCTGTCAGGTCTCCTTGCACAACGAGTGAATGATTTACCTGGTCATTTCTCCAGGCGGAATAACCAACATAACCACAGTCGTCCGCGGATTCTTTGATGTAAATAACCAAAACATTGATAAAAGACCGCTATTACGGGTGGGGAAGAAACAGAAAATCGCCCTTTCAACCGCATAAAATACGCTTACCCCGAAATTACCCTCGTCTAAATTCTACTATCACGCCTTAGAATACTGATTTTATTTCATTACAGGTCAATATATAACCATTTTATTTTTTTGCCCGCATAAATCCTCTCTCGCACGCGGTGCCATGGACTGCCGGTGTCAGTTTTTTATCACACGCTCGTCGGCGGTCTTTTATGAGGGTCTGTGCGACCGGTCATCCCATCAGCCGCGGTGGATTGATCGCCAAATGCGCCTCGCTCGCCGCAGATATTGTCCGTTATCGTTATTTCAGCGTAAATTAAACTTGAATATAACCCGCTGCTTTTATATGCGCTGATTAAATAATCTAATGCCAATTTTATATAGCTATCGCGTCAATTTATGGCATAACATCATAAACTCGTATGCTGTGTCTGAACTTTCAGGTTGCTTATTATGCACCTCCCTCCTACGTTAACGTTGATTGAGAATCTTCTTACATCAGGTCTGGCCAGTTACCCGGCGTGCAGATAACGCTGGAATAATATCTTCGGCACCAGCAGAATGCTGCGTTGCCCGGCCCTGGACGTTTATTTCGCGAATGCGGAGGGGTACCTGTGCCTGCGGCAGCGTTCCTCTGCGTTTATACCGTCTGATTGATTAATCCATGCCACAAGGGGGCGTGATTGAATCGTTTGTGCGCTTTTTATGATCTTATTCGCAGGAGCCGCAGCGCGCATTTCTGGGCATGGTGCGGCGTCATTATCGCCCTGCAGATAGGGGCGCCAGCCCGCGCGGAGGTCCGCCAGCTGGGTATTGATATTCCGGTCTACTGGTACGCCGACGCCAGCGACACGCTGACCCTCAACGCCTTTCTTTCGCTCCCTGAAGAGGCGCTAAAAACGGCGCCGCTTATCCCGTCGTTCGGCTACTCGACAAAGGCCTACTGGCTACGTACTTCGCTCCCGGCGGCCTTATTTGCTGGCGAACAGCGCTGGCTGCAGCTCGGTCCGTCGTTTGTCGATCGTTTGACCGTGTTTTATCGCCCCTACGGCAGCGATAGTCCATGGCGACAGAAAGAGTTTGGCGACCATGCGTCTGCCCGGGATAACGATCTCGACTACCGCGAAAGCGTACTGATTTTGCCGCCCCCGCCGACGGCGGCTGGCTACGAGATGGTATTCCGTCTCCAGAGCAGCAGCACCCTGATTCTGCTGGCGACGCTCTCCTCGCCGCAGGAGTTCGTGCGTTCGGCCACGCTCGATACCGCTTTCTGGAGCTTCTATTTTGGCCTGGCGGTAATTGCCAGCGGCATCGCCCTGTGGCTTGCCATCGCGCTGCGTCGGCGCCTGCTGTGGGGGATCTGCCTGTTCTCGCTAAACTATCCGCTCGTCGCGGCCCTGCATGGCTACCCGGAGTGGTTATTTGGCAGCGCCCTGCTGCCGGTTCAGGATTATATGATCAGCTGCCTGTCGCTGGTGAGCTACGCCACCGCGCTGTGGCTGCATAGCGAAGTTTTCGATCTCAAGAAAAATATGCCGCGGCTGCATCAACTGCTGCTGGCGGCGATCGGTTTAAACATCGTTCTGCAAATCAGTATTCCGCTGGGCTTTTACGGCCTGGCGATGCAGATAGAGGCCGGGATATTTTTTATCGCCGCCCCTATTCTGTTGATCACGTCATGGATGCTGTGGCGGCGCAAAGCGATTGATATCAATACGCTGCTGCTGGGGCTGCTGCCGCCGATATACGTCGTCTCCGCCGGGCTGGCGCTGCTCTCTATCCACGGCGTCATTCCGTTTCATAATGGGGTCTATTCCACCTGGCAGTACGCGCTGATTATTCATATCGTCACCGTCCTGATCATCGCCGTACTGCGGGTGCGGGCGGAAAACCGGACTCTGGTGCGCAAGCAGCAGCTGGCGCGAGAGCTACAGATTGAACGCGAGGCCAGCTTCCACCAGCGCCAGTTTATGGGAATGGTGGCGCATGAGTTCAGAACGCCGCTGGCGATCCTCCAGGCCGCGCTGGAAAACCTGCGCCTGTGCCCCGCAACGGTGACGCAGAGCTCGCGCCTCGACCGCATGCAGCGGGCGACAACCCGTCTGGTACAGCTTACCGATAATTGCCTGGCCGACGCCCGGCTCTCCTCGAGGGACCTGCACGCCGACAGGCAGGATGCAGCGCTGCTGCCGGTGATCTATATGGCCGCGACGGTCGTGGATCTTTCGCTTAACCATTATCTGGATGTCACCCTTGAGGGGCAAACTGTGGGTCCGGACTCCCCTTCACCGGTGCTGTTTATTGATAGCGGGCTACTGTGTATCGCCATCGCCAACCTGCTCGACAACTCGGTGAAATATGCCGCCTCCGGGGAGATAAGCATCGAGATTTATCCGCAGGAAAAACACGTGGAATTACGCATTGGCGATCGCGGTCCCGGCATCCCGCCTGAGCAGGTCGAGCATATTTTCGAGCGCTATCGGCGCGGCGAAACGGATACCGCAACGCCGGCCGGGACCGGGCTTGGCCTGTATGTCGCCCGACAAATCATCCAGGCTCACGGCGGGGACCTGTGGCTGGCAGAGAACACGTCGGCCGGATGCAAATTTGCGCTCACGCTCCCGACTAACGGACAGCAGAAGGACAAATTATGACATTACGCGTCGCAATCATCGAAGATAGCGCTGATTTACTCGACGAGCTGCTGGCTTTTCTGCGCCATCGCGGTTTCGATGCCTGGGGCGTGCGCAGCGCCGAAGCCTTCTGGCGGCAGCTGCATCGCGATCCGGTTGATATTGTGCTTATCGATATTGGCTTGCCGGGTGAGGACGGCTTTAGCGTGCTGGACTATTTGCACGAAATTGGCCAGTTCGGCCTGGTGGTGGTGACCGCCAGAGGGCATGAGCAGGATCGGCTCCAGGCCTTAAACGCCGGCGCCGATCTCTATCTCATCAAGCCGGTCAACTTTTCCGACCTCGCGGAGAGTATTCAGGCGCTTGGCTCCCGGCTTCGCCAGCAAAAACCGACGGAACGCATCAACCCGGCGCTATCAGCAGAGCGGCCAGCGCCGTCTCACTGGGTACTCCAGAACGAGCACCTTGTGGCGCCGTCTGGGCTGGCCCTGCCGCTCACGCAGCAAGAGTATCGGCTGCTGGAAGTGTTAATGCGTAACCGCAATGAGGTGTGCAGCAAGGTTGACCTGCACACCTCTCTGTTTACCGATGAAGGCGAACCGGAACTGCACCGAATCGACGTCGTGATCAGCCGCCTGCGCCACAAGGCCCGCCTTCATGGTATCACCCTGCCGATTCGCGCGATTTTTGGCAAAGGGCTGGCGTTTCTCTCCTGACCTTTCCCCGGCCGGCAGCAGCAGCAGCGCTGCCGGTCAGTATCCCTCCATCCGCGCGGCGTCATAGCGAAGTTGTTTTCAGTTTCGCTCCTCTTGTTAATTTTTTTCAGTTTTTGAGAGGAATGAGAGAAATGAGACTGACAGCACATTAAGAATTTTCTTACATTGACATGGCGTCGTGAGCACACCGGCCCAAAGCGTCCCTGAGCAAACCGACTATTGCTGATCCAGCGATAGCTGAATTCAGGACGCTTGCCGTGCGCTTTTCGGCCGCGTATCGCGAGCACGGTTTAAAGAAGAGTATAAAAATATTCCCGTGCCGGCGAGGTACATTTTTAACACCTAAAATTAAGTTAAAGGATATCTATCATGGCCATGCAAACATGGTTAGCCTTATTGCTGTGCATATTTTGCCTTTGCGTGTCTGTTTACAGCCTTGTTTCCTATATCAGAGACAGGAGAAAACAAAAATTTCCGTTTTCAGCTAAGAATTCTTCGCGCAGAAAATAACTAAAGCCCCGCGAATAATAACCAAATCTGTCCAGCAGCAGCCACCGCATACGCCCGGAGGATTGATCACAACATGGCGTTATGTTGATTTATCAGGGAAATAACGCCATGAAAAAAATAAACATCGCTATCAACACCAGGAATACCTTTCTCCGAGAGTCGTTGGTTGCCATAATCAATGAGCTCATCAGCCGCAGCGGTAATCTTAAAGCCGCTTTTTCTTATAAGCATAATGATTTTTTAGATAAGGATATCATCATCGCTGAAGTTCTTCCCGGCGAGATCTATCTGTGCAATACCAGTATAAAGAACCGTAAAAAAAACAGTTCGGTGATTATATTGCACAGCTATGACAAACTTCCGGAAAAGGAGCTGATCGTCAACTGCCTTAAGGGCGTTATCTTTGTCTCAATCAAAGCCGTTAATATCGATAAGATGTTTGAAATTATTGCCCACGAGCTGAAAAGAAGTGAACTGCTTCCTCTGGCGCAGAGGATCGACTCGCCGCTAATTTGCACAAACTGCCCGCATAAGATGTTGTCCAAATCGCAGGTAGCCGTCGCCACCGGCATTATTCATGGCTTTGATATCGGTAAAATTTCTGCTCTCAACAAAGTCACCCCCAAAACCATCACCTGGCACAAAAGCAAAATTATGGAAAAATACAGCCTTAATAACAATTATGACTTTTTCCAGTTTATTAACTTATTAAAAGAACGCTGGTAAACGCGCGCACGCGCCATCAACGATCGGATTATGTACCGCAAAATTAAGAATTTGCTGGCTTGCGAGGAACGGGATTCCGAAAAAGATCGGTAAAATGAAAAACATCTACTCAGGCGTTACGGGCAGCGGGTAACATGACCCGGTTCCCTGGTATGAAAATACCGGAGCGTATTTTTATACAATAAAAAATGCCTCTACCAGGGAATCTGTTACTTCGTCACATTGCCCCTGGCGTGCCTGTCAGGGGCCTCTTTTTCTGCGCAAAAAGCGACCCCGTCAGAGAGGCCGCCCGACGATCAGGCTTGCGCCTGCTGAGGCGCGACTTCAGCCTCAGGTACCTCATTCTGCGACAGACCTTCATTTTTTGACAGCATCGCCGTCGCAATCCCGTTACCCAGCACGTTAATCGCTGAACGCCCCATATCGAGGAAATGGTCAATCCCCATCAGCAGCAAAATACCCGCCACCGGAATATTGAAGCTCGGGATGGTCGCCGCCAGCACCACCAGCGCCGAACGCGGTACCCCGGCAATCCCTTTCGAAGCCAGCATCAGCGTCAGCATCATCACGGTAATCTCGCTAAAGCTCAGCTGAATATTGTAAGCCTGGGCGATAAACATGGCGGCAAAAGAGCAGTACACCATTGAACCGACCAGATTAAAGGAGTAGCCAATTGGCAGCACAAACGACGCGATATTACGCGAGCAGCCAAATTCCACCAGACGCTCCAGGGTCTTCGGATAGGCCGCCTCGGAGCTGCTGGTCGTGAACGCCACCAGCACCGGATCTTTGAGCATGTTCAGCAGGCGAAAAACCTCTTTTTTGAGCACCATATATCCCACCGCCAGCAGCACCGCGCTGGTCAGCAGAATCGCGACATAGTATCCGCCGATAAACGAGGCGTAATTAAGCAGGATCCCCAGCCCCTGCGAGGCGATAACCGAAGAGATCGCGGCGAAAATCGCCAGCGGCGCGACGTACATCACGTACCCGGTCACCTTCAGCATAATATGGGAAACCACGTTCAGCGCCGCCACCAGCGGGGCGTTGAATTTCTCCCCCAGCGATGCCCCGGCAATACCGAAGAACATCGAGAACACCACGATTTGCAGAATCTCGTTGTTGGACATCGCCTCGGTAATGCTGGTGGGGATGGTATGGGTCAGAAAGCCTTTCAGGCTCATCCCGCTCACCGCCAGCCCGGTATCCACGGACTCTTTCGGGATCGCCAGGTTCAAACCGGCGCCGGGATGCTCGAGGGTAACAATCACCAGCCCGACCAGAATGGAGAGAATGGACGAGGTAATAAACCATACCATGGCTTTACCGCCGACCCGCCCAATGGTCGCCGTTTCGCCCAGCCGCATAATGCCCACCGTCAGGGTACTGAACACCAACGGCGCAATGACCATCTTAATCAGGCGCAGAAACACGTCGGTAAGTAGCGTAATGTTTTCCGACCATGCGGTAATGGTCGTTTGCCCGGCGTAAGCGTGGATGGCCGCGCCGGAGAGGATCCCCAACAGCATGAAGATGACGATGAACAGCGTGAGTTTGTTTGCACTTGCCACAAAAATTAACCCCTGTTTTATTTAACGTGTTGTTTTTTAATGTATATATGTTTTATTTATTGGAATACATTAAACATTCACCACATAAATTGAATAAAAGCAGGCGGGGTTACAACTCTTTTTTAGTTTTTATAGTAAAAGTTAATGTGCTCGTTGATATGCATCAAACCGTGTCGCGCCGCCGGTAAGATGAAAAAGGCGCCGGCGTCAGAGGACAACCGGCGCAAAGAGGCATTAGTGTTTTACGGTATCCTCCAGGAAGAAACGTCCCAGCGGATTCTGATAAAAACCGTCGATATTTTTGCGGCTGACGTTGCGGTACGGGCTGTAATACAGATCGACCCAGTTCACGTCGGCCTTGGCCATTTTTTGCAGGTCGATATACATCTGCTCGCGCTTTTTACTGTCCATTTCAACGCGCGCGGCGGCCACCAGCGCTTTAACCTGGTCGTTATGATAGCGGGTCATATAGTTCATATTGGCATCGTGACCCAGCACGAAGGTGGTTTTCTGATCGGGGTCGAGAATATCGTTGGTCCAGTACATCACCGATATATCGTACTCCCCGGCCACCAGCATATCCCAGCTCTGGCTCGGGTCGACTTTTTGCAAATTCACCGTCACCCCGGCTTTTGCCAGCTGCTGTTGTAGCAAAATGGCAATTTGCTCATCGACTTCATCCCCGGCATTGACCACATAGTTCAGCTTCAGGTCGGCAGCGCCCGCCGCTTTCAGCATCGCTTTGGCCTTTTGCGGATCGTATGGCCGGCGAAGATTATCCTGATAGTGGTAAAGCGCTCCGGCGGGAATATAGGAATTGGCCACCTGACCGTAGCCAAAGGTCACGGTTTTCACAATCGCGTCTTTATCAATCGCGAAGTCCAGCGCCTGACGGACTTCCACCTTGCCCAGCGCGCCGTGAGAATGATTGATCAGCAGATGGTCCTCGCGAGTAGAAGGATCCAGCTCCACCTTCAGATTGGCATCCTTTTGTAACGATGCAATGCGCGAGAAAGGCACGGTCAGCGCAGCGTCAAGTTCGCCGGCCTGCACTTTCAGCATGCGGGTATTGTCGTCCGGAATGGTTAACCACTCCACGCCATCCAGGCTGACGTTTTTCGCCTGCCAGAAGTTCGGGTTCTTCACCAGTACGATCTTTTCTCCGCGCAGCCACTCTTTCACGCTAAACGCGCCGGAGCCCACGGGCTTTTCGGCAAACGCCTCTTCGCCTTCCGCCTTCATCGCCTGCTGGGAAATCACCGAAGCGTTCGGCAGCGCCAGCTGCGATAAGAACGGCGCTGAAGGCGATTTCAGCGTCACCACCAGCGTGCGCGGGTCCGTGGCTTCCGCTTTGGCAATAATGCTATAGGAATCCCGCCACAGCGAGCCTTCATCATCGCGGATACGGATCAGGCTAAACGCCGCATCGCTGGCGGTCAGCGGCGTACCGTCCGAGAACCGGGTTTCGCGAATTTTGAAGGTATAGACTTTGCCATCCGGGGAAATCGTCCAGCTCTCGGCCACGCCCGGCTCCAGCTTCGTCCCGCTTTTATCCACCCGCACCAGCGGGTCAAAGACGTTGGAAAAGACCCAGTTATCCGCATTTTGCGCCGATTTTATCGGGTCAAACGTGGTGCTGTCCTCCCGGCGGCCAATGGTCAATACGCCGGCCGCCTGAGCTATTTCACTCACCACGCTGAGCGCCAGAAAAACGCTCGCCGCCAGTAACTTAATCTGCCTGTGCTTCATCAAAAGATCCCCCAGTTAACGGAAAAACGGTCTCATCGCCCGCGAGGTTGAGCACGCAGGCATAAGCGCGATCGGCAATCTGCCGGGTTGGTGGTGGTGCGCCGGTGCGGCACTGCATCTGCGCATAAGGGCAGCGCGGATGAAATGCACAGCCTTGTGGAACGGCTACGGGACTGGGCGGCTCACCCCCCAGCAAATTTTTCGGCAGCGGTTTATCCGGGTCGATTTCCGGGATCGCCGAGACCAGCGCGGCGGTATAGGGATGCAGCGGTCGAGTGAAGACCGCTTCTGCCGGCCCCTCTTCCACAATTCTCCCGAGATACATCACCGCAACGCGATCGCAGAGCCGCCGCACAATCGCCAGATCGTGGGCGATAAACAGAATCGCCAGCCCCATCTTTTCCCGCAGATCCATCAGCAGGTTGACGATCTGTCCCTGAATAGAGACGTCCAGCGCCGCGACGCACTCATCGGCCACGATCAGCCCCGGCTCCATGGCCAGCGCTCTGGCAATACCGACGCGCTGGCACTGGCCGCCGCTTAGCTGAGACGGTTTCGCGCTGGCCTGCTGCGGACGCAGGCCGACCAGGGTGAGCAGTTCCGCAACCCGCAGCGCTTCCTGCCCGCGCGGGACTTTCTGATGCACGCGCAGCACCTCGGAGATGCTTTCTCCTACGGTCTGCCTGGGATTCAACGAGGCATAGGGATCCTGGAAAATCATCGCGCTTTGCTGGCGCAGACGGGCAATATCGCTGGTTAAGCCATGGGTAATGCGCTGTCCGGCGAACCGCACCTCGCCATCGGCAACCCGTTCAAGCTGTAACAGCGCTCGGCCAAGCGTGCTCTTACCGCTGCCGGATTCGCCGACAAGGCCCAGCGTCTCGCCAGGAAAGATCTGCATCGTGACCCGGTTTACCGCGTGTACGACCCGCTTCGGCCGCCAAAGGCCGCCGGAAACCGGGAAGGTGACGCAAAGATTATCGGCCTCAAGCAGCGGCCAGCGAGCGTTAACCATTATCCCTCCTGCCGTGCTGGCAAAATGTGATGGCAGGCCACCGCGTGGCTATGGCAATCCTGCCCGTAACGCAGCAATGGCTGGCTCTGACACGCCTCATCGGCGCGGCGGCAGCGCGGGTGAAAGCGACACCCTGATGGGAAGTGGTCGGCGCTGGGCGGCTGGCCGTCGATGATCGTCAACCTCCCCTGCCCGCCTTCGCTGGCCGGCTGACAATCAATGAGCCCGCGGGTATAGGGATGCAGGGGCCCGCCAAGCACTTCGCGTTTGCCGCCCACTTCACACAGCCTGCCGCCGTACATCACCGCAATCCGGTCGCAGGTTTGCGCCACCACCCCGAGATCGTGGGTGATCATAATGACCGCCAGCCCCAGCTCGGCGCGCAGATCGCTGAGCAGGCGCAGAATCTGCATCTGCACGGTGACATCCAGCGCGGTGGTCGGTTCGTCGGCAATCAGCAGCCGGGGTTCCGGCGCGAGGGCAACGGCGATCATCGCCCGCTGGCGCATGCCGCCGGAAAATTCGTGCGGATAGCTATTGAGCCGATTCTGCGGGTCCGGGATACCGACCTGGCGCAGCAAGGCCAGCGCATCCTCCCGCGCCTGACGGCGGTTTGCCGCAAAGTGAAGGCGGCGACTTTCTGCAATCTGTTCTCCAATGGTCATCACCGGATTGAGATGGCTGGTCGGGTTCTGGAAAATCATACCGATTTCCCGGCCGCGCACCGCCGACATTTGCCCTTCGCTGAGGGACAAGATATCCCGGCCGTCCAGCAGAACCTCACCGCCGGTAATCCGCAGTCCGGCCCCCGGCAGCAGGCGCATCAGCGCCCGGCAGGTCACGGTTTTTCCCGACCCGCTTTCGCCAACCAGCCCAAGCATCTCCCCGGCTTCAAGCGTTAACGAGACGTTATCCACCAGCGCGACATCCTCGCCGCGCATGACCGTCAGCTGATTTACCTTCAGCAAGCTCATACGCGTTCCCCTAGCTTATCGCCCAGCCCATCGGCCAGCAGGCTGAAGCCCATCGCCAGCAGCACGATGGCAAGCCCCGGAAAGGTGGTTATCCACCATGCGGTAGTGATAAAGCTCTGCCCTTCGGCCACCATAATCCCCCATTCGGCGGTAGGAGGCTGCACGCCGAGCCCGAGATAGCTCACCGAGGCCCCGTTCAGCAGCACCAGAACGCAGTCGGACATCGAAAAAATGATGGCTCCGGTTAGCGCATTGGGCAGCAGATGGCGGAACAAAATCCGCAGATGGCCGTAGCCCAGACTGCGGGCCGCCAGAATAAAATCGCGCTGTTTCAGCGTCAGTACCTGAGCGCGTACCAGCCGGGCGTAGGAGACCCAGCCCACCATCGCCATCGCCATATAAAAGCTGCTCAGCCCCGGCCCGAGGATGGCGATAATCGCCAGCATCAGCACCAGAAACGGAAAGGCCAGCACGATATCAATAACCCGCATCACCAGCGCATCGGCCACGCCGCCGATATAGCCCGCCAGCGCCCCCAGGGTGGTGCCGAGCATAAAGGGGAACAGGACCCCCAGCAGGCAGATTTGCAGATCGACCCGCGCCCCCCACAGCACGCGGGAAAAAACGTCGCGGCCAAAGTTGTCGGTACCGAAGAGATGCGCGCCGCCCGGCGGCAGCAGGCTGGAAGAGGCGTCCTGGGCAATCGGATCGAACGGCGCTATCCACGGCGCCAGACAGGCGACCAGTAGCCATAGTCCGACTATCGCCAGCCCGGCGAAGAGCGCCTGCTGACGCGGGATCGCCCGCTGACGCAGGCGGGAAAAGGTCGCTATCGCCTTCATAGTTTTATCCTTGGGTCGAGGGCCACGGTCAGGATATCCGCCAGCAGGCTGACCGCCACGGTGGCAAGGGCAAAGACCATCACCACGCCCTGCACCACCATGTAGTCGCGGCTAAAAATCGCCTTAACCAGCAGCTGTCCGAGGCCGGGGATGGCAAACACGCTTTCAATCACCACCGTACTGCCTATAAGCCAGCCAATATTCACCGCCAGCAGATTGATGGTCGGCACCAGCGAGTTCGGCAGCACGTGCCGCCAGAAGATACGTCTTTCCTGCTGCCCGCGCGCCCGGGCCGCCACCACATAGTCGCTATTCATCTCCATCAGCAGGCTGGCGCGCAGGTTGCGAATCAATACCGCCGACAGCGCCAGCGCCACGGTCAGGCACGGCAGAACCATATGGTGCAGCTGGTCTAAAAAATCGCTGCCGTAGCCGGAGACCGGAAACCAGCCAAGCACGATACTGAACAGCAGAATCAGCATGATGCCGAGCCAGAATGCCGGGAATCCGAGCCCGGCGGTCGTAAACAGACGAATCAACCGATCGGCGAGACGCCCGCGCTGGCGTGCGGCTATCGCCGCCAGCGGCACCGTCAACGCTACCGCCAGCAGAACGCTGCCGAGCACCAGCCACAGCGTCGGTTCCAGCCGCGAGGCAATCAGCTTCAGGGTATCCACCCGGTATACAATCGACTTCCCCAGCTCGCCCTGCAGCAGGTTGCGCAGAAAATAGCCGTACTGAACCCACAGCGGTTCATCAAGGGCAAACTGCGCGCGAATGCGGGCCAGCGCCGCCGGCGTGCTGCGCACCCCCAGCAGAATACGCGCCGGATCGCCGGGGATCGCGCGCACCATCATGAAGGTGATCAGGCTGATACCCAGCAGAACCGGCAGCAGCTGTAGCGGGCGAAAAAGCAGAAAGCGGTAACGATGCATTAACAGCCTCCCGCGTCGCGCTGGCGCGCCAGAAAATCGAGCAGCACCGGGTAGTAAGCCTGCGGCTCTTCGTAAAACGGCATATGGCTGCTGTTGGCAAAAATGGCTATTTCAGCGTTCGCCAGCCCCTGCTTCATTTTCAGGGCGCAGGCGGGCGTCAGTTCATCGTGCTGGCCGCTGGTGATCAAACAGGGCACGCGGATTGACGCCAGCTCAGCGCTGCGGTTCCAGTTTTTTAAATTACCGGTATAGAGGAATTCGTTCGGCCCCTGCATGGTGATATACGGGCCCATATTCCAGTCCCCAAGCGAGCGGATAACCGGCTCTGGCCAGACGTCAAGGCGGCACACGTGACGGTAATTCAGCAGCGTAATCGCCGCCTGATAGGCCGGATGGTCTAGCCAGCCGAGCGCTTCGTAGCGCTGCATCATCGCGACGGTTTCTGGCCCCAGCGCCCCGCGCAGACGGTTCAGCTCCTGCACCAGATGCGGCATATCGGCGACGGTGTTTTCCAGAATCAGCGAGCGAATTGCGCCAGGATGGTGCAATGCCACTTCAATCGCCAGCCATCCGCCCCACGAGTGACCAAGCAGATGCACCTGACCAAGGCCCAAAGTCCGGCGGACGGTCTCCACTTCACGCACATAGCGCGCCATCGTCCACAGGCTGGCGTCATCCGGCCGGTCGGACTTTCCGGTCCCCAACTGGTCAAAGGCGATCACCCGATAGCCGTGCTGTTTCAGGCAGGCGTGGGCTTCACGCAGATAGTCGCAGGGCAGCCCCGGTCCGCCGTTGAGGCAGAGAACGGTCTCATCGCCGTCGCCAAACTGATAGGCCACGACGTTATAGCCTTCCACCGCAATGTTATGGCACCGGTCGGGCGCTATTTCGCTCCACATGGTCTATTCCTCATCGTCGATGGTAAGAGGGTTGGGGTCTGTCTTAACGCTAACGGCAACCCCGGACGCTGAACAGTTAGCAAAAATACTAGTTTTGCGCCGCGCCGGAACGGCACCGGAATTGCATATCTTTGGGCCAGCTACTGACGGATTTGCACAAATCGTGCCCGTCGCAGGTCTCGTTTTAGGTGAAGGGGGTTATATGCGACTGGAGTTTGACCACCCCGGCAGCGCGCGGGCGGCCAGCCTGGATGACGCATTCAGCGGGCTTTTTCAGCACACCCGGAGGTTGGGATTTGAGGCGGTGATTTACGATTACACGCCGGTTCCGCGTTCTCTGGAAGGAGAACTGATTACGCCCTCGCTGCTGAAAACGTTCAACGTGCCGGAAGATATGCGCCAGCTATGGTGCGAGCGCGGATATTACCAGGTGGATCCGGTACAGCACTGCGCGCTCGAGAGCTGCGCGCCTTTTGTCTGGTCCTATCAACGGCCGGACAGCAGCATGCTGCGCGGGAGGCTGGACAATCATCCCACCGCGGTCACCGACTATATGCGCGAACACAATATGCCCTGCGGCGCGACGGTTCCCCTGCATCTCCCCAACGGGGGGTTCGTGACCCTCACCGGCATCCATACCGGCCAGCGTCAGGAGCGGGAAATCAGCGCCACCCTGGCGCAGCTGATGCTGCTCGCCTGGCAGTTTCAGGAGTCCGCCTTCCCGCTGTTCGACAGCGCTATGCTCACCTGCCATCACGTCAAGCTGAGCAACCGCGAGCGCGAATGCCTGGCGTGGTCCGCCGAGGGGCTTACCGCCAAAGAGATCGCCCGCAAGCTGCATCGCTCGGTGGCGACGGTGACGCTGCATCTCAATACCGCGGCCAAAAAGCTGGGCGCCAGCAACCGCGTGCAGGCGGTGGTCCGCGCCCTGCACTACCGTCTGCTCGACAGCTAAGAACTAGCATTTTTGCTAGTGTTCAGCCGCGGTTGCCAGCCTTTACCCTGAAAGCCGGTCCACTTAGCAGGGTAAAGATGATTCATGTATACCATCCGCGAAGGTTACGCCCCGTTTCGGCACTATCAAACCTGGTTTCGCGTTTGCGGCGATATCGATAGCGGACTCACGCCGCTGGTCGTCGCCCACGGCGGGCCGGGGTGCACGCATGATTACGTCGATGCGTTCCGCGATATCGCCCTCAGCGGGCGAGCGGTGATCCACTACGATCAGTTAGGCAACGGGCGTTCAACCCATTTACCGCAGCAGCCCGCCGACTTCTGGCAACCGGCGCTGTATCTTGACGAACTGGCTAACCTGCTGCTGCATCTCAATATTGCCGATAATTACGCCCTGCTCGGCCAATCTTGGGGAGGTATGCTCGGCGCGGAGCACGCCGTGACGCAGCCAAAGGGGTTAAAGGCGCTGATTATCGCCAACTCCCCGGCATCGATGGCGCTGTGGCTGCAGGGTGCGGCAAAGCTGCGGGCGCAGCTGCCCGCCGACGTCCAGCAGACGTTGCTGGACCATGAGGCGGCAGGAACGCTGGACAGCGCGGAATATAAGGCGGCAAGCGCAGTATTTTATCAACGCCACGTCTGTCGGCTCGATCCCTGGCCGGCGGAAGTGCGGCGCACCTTCGATGCCATGGATGCCGACCCGACGGTTTATCACGCCATGAATGGCCCCACCGAATTCCACGTTATCGGCAGCATGAAAGCATGGACGATTATCGACCGCCTCGCGCGCATTACGGTTCCGGTTCTGCTGATTTCCGGGCGCTACGATGAAGCCACGCCGGAAGTGGTACAACCCTTTATGGACCATATCTCCGGCGCCGAGTGGGTCATTTTCGAAGCTTCGAGCCATATGCCGCACGTCGAAGAGCGCGAGCTGTGCATGAAGACGGTAAACGACTTTTTAGGCCGAGCGATATCATAAAAGCCGCTTACAGCGCCAGGCCGCCTCCGCCGCTGAAGGGCCGCTCGCCGGCGATTTTCATCACTTCAGCCCCTAAAGTGACAAACGGCGCCCGACAGCTGGCATAAATCAGGCCGCCCGATGTCGGCCGCACCGCTTTGACCATATCGGTCAGCGGATCGATGATTTCCGCGACGACATCGTCGGCGCTGACCCACTCGCCGGGATGTTTTAGCAGCACCAGGATGCCGGTCGCCGGCGCGGTGACAATCTCCCCGGCGGCAAACGGCAGCATCACCGTTTCCTGCTGCGGAACCTCGGGCCTGGCGCCCGCCAGCACGCCGCGGTACTGCAGGTAACGGTAAATACGTTCGGCGTCGTCGCAGGCGGTGGCGTGATTCACCTCCTGCTGGCCGCGCAGCTCGACGGTCACCGCCATGCAGCCGGGCTGCTGCTGGCGCCACGACGGATTCCTCGCGCAAAGACGCTGCCACGGCAGGCCGCAGGCTTCATCAAACGAGTTGCCCCCGCTCTCCTGCGACAGCAGCACGGCGCCAATACCGAGGAAAGCCGCCAGAACTTTCGCCTCGCGTTGCCAGGCCGGGTCGGCGTAAAGGTGCAAAATCGCCTGGTCATCGCAGTGCAGATCGAGCACCAGATCGGCATCGCAGGCGAGGCTCAGCAGATGGTGGCGCAGGGCCTGCGCCTCGCTCACGGCGGGAAGCGCCGCCAGCGCCTCCCGCATCGCCGCGCGCACCCGCTGCAGATACTCGGGGCGCGTACCGGGCAAATCCGCCGGTAAACCGGCCTGCGCCAGCGCCGCCAGATCGGGAAAACCGCGGTTAAAATTGCGCCCGCTCGCCAGATCGAAACGGCCAATACCGCTGCTGAGCAGCACCTGGGCCAGCCCCGGCGGGTTGGCTACCGGCACAAGAATGATTTCGCCGCGCAGTTCGCCGCGCCGTTCCGCCTGGCTGAGTAATCTTTTAAGATAATGCAGAACCAGCATGCCCGGGATTTCATCGGCGTGCAGCCCCGCCTGCAGATAGACCTTCTCTCCCGTGCCGGGCGCGCCGAAATGAAAATGGCTTAATTGCCGCTGCCCACCGAGTGCATGTTCAGGTAATGTATAGTGTTTAATTTTCATTGGACGTCCTGGTTGTGGAAAAGAAAGCCCGGCTTGACCGTATCGATCATAAGATCCTTGAAATTCTGCGCCGGGATGGCCGCATTTCTTATCAGAAGCTCTCGGAGCAGGTAAACCTCACCGCCCGTCCGTGCCTGGAACGGGTGCGCGGCCTCGAGCGCGACGGCATTATTCGCGGCTACAGCGCCATTGTAGAACTGCCCGAGCCGGAGCACGCGTTTGTGGTACAGGCGCAAATCGCGCTGGCCGACCACGGGCGCTCGCAGCCGGTGTTTGAACAGGAGATGCGCCAGACGCCCGAAGTGCTGGACTGCTGGCTGGTCAGCGGCAGCTTCGACTTTCTGGTACGCATCGGCTGCCGCAGCATGGCGCACTACTGCCAGCTGGCGGATAGCTGGCTGACCAGTAAAAAGTTTCACGTCGATAAAATCGTCACCCTGACCGAACTGCAGGCCATTAAGCGCTCCTGACTAGCCGCGCCGGATAAACGCCAGCCAGCGCCGCTCGGCGCGGGAAAAGGCGAAAATCAGCATAAAGGTGCAGAGCAGATACAGCGCCGCGGCCATCAGAAACGGAATAAACGGCGAATAGGTCATGGCGTAGAACGCGCGGGCCACGCCGGTAATATCCAGCAGGGTGACGGTGCTGGCCAGCGACGTGGCGTGCAGTAAAAAAACCATTTCATTATTCAGCGCCGGGATCCCGCGTCTGAGCGTCGCGGGCAGCACCAGACGACGAATAATCTGCCATTTCCCCATCCCGTAGGCCTCCCCGGCGATCCACTCCTGGCGCGGAAAGGTCACCATCATCCCCGCCAGCAGCTCCGCGACGTACGCGGCAGTGTTGAGGACCAGCGCCAGCGTGGCGCAGAAGGTCGCATCGCGGAACAACAGCCAGAACGGCTGGTCGTTCATCCAGCCCGTCTGCACGATATCGAACTGCGACAGGCCGTAGTAAATCAGCATCAGCTGGAGATAGAGCGGCGTGCTGCGGAAAAAATACGTAAAACCACGGATGGGCAGCGCCAGCGCGCGCGGTCCATACACCTGCCCCACCGCCATCGCTATCGCCAGCGCCATCCCGGGAACGATGGAGAGCAAAAACAGCTCCGCCGTGACCGCCAGCCCGCTGGCGGCGCCGTTGCCGTCGCTCCACAAAAAGCTCGGGATCGCATCGAGAAAGGTTTGCAGATTCATAAGGCCGTCCCCGCCGTGGACGAGCGCAGCGCGTAACGCTTCGCCAGGCGGCTGAAAAGCCAGCTGGAGAGCGCGGTAATCACCATGTAAATCAGCGAGACCAGAAAATAGAAGAGGAACGGCTTTTGCGTGGCGCGCCCGGCCTGTTCGGCCAGCCATACCATATCCTCAAGGCCCAGGATCGACACCAGCGCCGATGCTTTCATCAGCCCCAGCCAGTTGTTGTTGATGCCCGGGATCGCGAAGCTCAGCATCTGCGGCAGCATCACCCGGCGGAACACCGTCCACGGCCGCATCCCGTAGGCCTGCGCGGCTTCGGTTTGCCCGCGATCGACGGTCAGAAAGGCGCCGCGAAAGGTCTCGGTGTAATAGGCGCCGAAAACAAAGCCGATCGCCAGCACGCCGGAGATAAAGGTATTGAAGCGCACCGGCCCGAGCCCCACCAGACCCAGCAGCAGGTTCACCAGCATCTCGCCGCCGAAAAACAGCAGCAGCATAATCACCAGCTCCGGGATACCGCGTACCAGCGTGGTGTAGGCGGTGGAAAACAGGCGCAGCCACGGCGGGCCGAAGAGCTTAATTAGCGAGTTAATCAGCCCCAGCAGCAGAGCGACCAGTAATGAAGAGAGCATCACGCACAGCGAAAGCGCCGCGCCGCGTAACAACAGGGGTAAATAGTCTGCGACCATATTCAGCCTTCCGCGGAGGTCGTAAAGGGGCGCAGGCCATCACCCGCGCCCGCATCTTCACGACTTATTTGCCATAAATATCAAAGCTAAAGTATTTTTTCTGGATCGCGTCGTAGGTGCCGTCGGCGCGGATTGCCTTAATGGCGCCGTTCAGCGCATCGCGCAGCGCCGGGTTGTCTTTATTCACCGCAATCCCCACGTCGGAGGAGATGCCGCCGTCCTGGATAACCGGACCGGCAAAGGCGAATTTCTGCCCGCGCGGGGTATCAATAAAGCCGGTCGCCGCCTGGATATTATCCTGCAACGCGGCGTCGATTCGCCCGGAGAGCAGGTCGAGGTAGACGTTATCCTGGTTAGCGTAACCGACAATTTTCACGCCATGATTGGCCCAGTTGGCCTTCGCAAACGCTTCATGTGTGGAGCCAGTCTGGACGCCTACGGTTTTGCCTTTCAGGCTGGCGACGTCAGGCAACAGCGGGCTGCCTTTGCGCGCCACCAGCTGCGCCGCGCTGCGGTAGTAGCGGTCGGTGAAATCCACTTCCTTTTTACGCTCATCGGTAATATTGAGCGAAGCGATAATGGCATCAAACTTATGCGCGTTGAGGGCGGCGATCATGCTTTCGAACGGCTGCTTCACGAAAACGCATTTGGCTTTTAGCTGGGTGCACAACGCATTGGCGATATCAATATCAAAGCCGGTAATTTCACCGCTGGGCGCCAGCACGTCAAACGGCGGATAGCCGCCATCGACGCCAAAGCTGATGGTGTCAAACTGCTGGGCGGCCAGCGGCGCGCTGAGCGCCATGCAGGCCAGTAGTGCGGCAAGGCGTATTTTCATTTCGATCTCCCCGGTGTTGGCGCGGTGATTAAAAACGCAGTGAGAGGCAGGTCAGGCCGCCATCCATTTTCTTAAATTCGCTGGTGTCGAGCTGCACGATAGGCATTCCCAGCTTGCTGATTTCGCCCAGGGTATAGGGGTAGCCCTGCGGCGTAATTAAGGTACCGTTGATCCACAGCGTATTTCCGGCGTAGGCCTCCTTTTCCGGGATCACGATGCTGTTGAAGCCGCTAAACGCCGGATGGTTAACGTAGCCTTCCGTCAGCAGCAGCGTATTGCGGCCCACATAGTTGACGATCGATTTCAGATGCAGACCGGCGCTCACTTCAATCGCCGCGACCTGATAGCCGTGCGGCTCAACGGCGGCGGCAAACTCGCGGATCCCCTGCTCATCGGTGCGCGCCGTCAGGCCGATAAAAAACTGCTTATCCACTAACAGCACGTCGCCGCCGTCCATATGCCCGCGCTCGCTCATCCGCGCCAGCGGACGGAACCCCGCCAGCACCGGCGCAATGGTATCGACCTCGCCCTGACGGCTCGGCGCGCCCGGATGGGTGATCACCGCCAGTTCCGGCATCACCACCGCGGTATCTTCAACAAAGTGCGCATCAGGATAATCCGCCGCCGCGGGCAGTACGGTGACCTTCAGGCCAAGCTGCAGCAGGGTTTCTACATAGGCGAGAAACTGGCGGGTGGTGGTGGCGATATCCGGCGCGCCCAGCCGGGCGGTAGTTTGTCCTGCGCCGCAGTTGGCGGCCGGAAGACGGGCGATAGCTTGGGTAAAATGCATAAAGAACCCTCTGGTAGTGGTCGCATTGCTTAAGGCAAAATCGTGAGTGAATTTGATTATCAAACAGATGCCGCCGCCAATCAGGCTGAATCACTTTCCGGGGCCGCTTATTCACGCTGTATATCAGTTCAGATTCGACGTATTCCGCTGTGACCCTTAAGAAACAGCGGATGACGGGCAATAACTAACCGGATTCATCGCCCGGCTAAGCAAAATCATTAAGCGAATTTTACGCCTAACTATTCACCGTAACCGGCTCTGCGAAAAGCGTTTTTTACAGACATATCTGGACAGTCTTTTCATAATTCCTCCATTTTTAAGCAGCGTTCGCTGGCTAAACTAGTATCATTCCGTGAAACGTTTCAGGATGAGATAGCAAATTAATGAAAGGTAGCAATAAAAGCCGTTGGGCTGCGGTGCTGGTGGTCGCGATCGTCGCGGGCACCGCGTACTGGTTCTGGCAGGGTCGCGAAGCGGCAAACAGCGGCGCGCCGACGGCATCAGGCGCGCGTCAGCAGGAGCCCGGAGGCGGACGCCCCGGTCGTTTTGGCGCCGCCCTCGCGCCGGTACAGGCGGCCACCGCCACCAGCGAAGCGGTACCCCGCTACCTTTCCGGCCTCGGCACCGTGACGGCGGCGAATACCGTCACCGTCCGCAGCCGCGTCGACGGCCAGCTGCTGGCCATCCACTTTACCGAAGGCCAGCAGGTCAAAGCGGGCGATCTGCTCGCGGAAATCGACCCCAGCCAGTTTAAAGTCGCCCTCGCCCAGGCCGAAGGCCAGCTGGCGAAAGATCGTGCGACCCTCGCCAACGCCCGTCGCGATCTGGCGCGCTACCAGCAGCTGGTCAAAACCAATCTGGTTTCCCGGCAGGAACTGGACACCCAGCAGTCGCTGGTCAGCGAAACCCAGGGTACGATCAAAGCGGACGAAGCCGCCGTCGCCAGCGCCCAGCTGCAGCTGGACTGGAGCCGCATCACCGCGCCAATCGACGGCCGGGTCGGCTTAAAACAGGTGGATATCGGCAACCAGATCGCCAGCGGCGACACCACCGGGATTGTGGTGCTGACGCAAACCCACCCGATCGACGTGGTCTTTACGCTGCCGGAAAACCAAATCGCCACGGTGGTACAGGCGCAGAAGGCGGGGAAAAAGCTGGCTGTCGAAGCCTGGGACCGCACCAATAAACAGAAAATCAGCGAAGGCTCACTGCTGAGCCTCGATAACCAGATTGACGCCACCACCGGCACCATCAAGCTGAAAGCGCGCTTTACTAACCTGGACGATGCCCTGTTCCCGAATCAGTTCGTCAACGCCCGTATGCTGGTCGATACCGAGCAGAACGCGGTGGTGATCCCAACCGCCGCGCTGCAAATGGGTAACGAAGGCCATTTCGTCTGGGTACTGAACGATGAGAACAAGGTCAGCAAGCATACCGTCACGCCGGGTATTCAGGACAGCCTGAAAGTGGTGATCAACGCCGGGCTTTCCGCCGGCGATCGCGTCGTAACCGACGGTATCGACCGTCTGACCGAAGGCGCAAAAGTTGAGGTCGTCGAAGCCCACGATGCGGCAACCGCCGCCGAGCCGGAAAAAGCCACCAGCCGCGAGTACGGTAAAAAAGGAGCGCGCTCCTGATGCAAGTGTTACCGCCGAGCAGCACGGGTGGCCCTTCCCGTCTGTTTATCATGCGCCCGGTAGCCACGACGCTGTTAATGGTGGCCATTATGCTGGCCGGGATTATCGGCTATCGTTTCCTGCCGGTTTCGGCGCTGCCGGAAGTGGACTACCCGACGATTCAGGTGGTAACCCTCTATCCCGGCGCCAGCCCGGACGTGATGACCTCGTCGGTGACCGCCCCGCTGGAGCGCCAGTTTGGCCAGATGTCCGGCCTCAAGCAGATGTCCTCCCAGAGCTCCGGCGGCGCGTCGGTGGTGACGCTCCAGTTCCAGCTCACGCTGCCGCTGGACGTCGCGGAACAGGAAGTACAGGCAGCCATCAACGCTGCCACCAACCTGCTGCCTTCTGACCTGCCTAACCCTCCGGTCTACAGCAAAGTTAACCCCGCCGATCCGCCGATTATGACCCTCGCGGTCACCTCTTCCGCCGTGCCGATGACCCAGGTCGAGGATATGGTGGAGACCCGCGTGGCGCAGAAAATCTCCCAGGTTTCCGGCGTCGGGCTGGTCACCCTCGCGGGCGGCCAGCGCCCGGCGGTACGCGTCAAGCTCAACACCCAGGCCATCGCCGCCCTCGGGCTGACCAGCGAAACGGTGCGCACCGCGATAACCAGCGCCAACGTCAACTCGGCGAAGGGTAGCCTCGACGGCCCATCGCGGGCGGTGACCCTCTCCGCCAACGATCAGATGCAGTCGGCGGAAGATTACCGCCGGCTGATTATCGCTTATCAGAACGGCGCGCCGATTCGCCTCGGCGACGTCGCCACCGTGGAACAGGGCGCGGAAAACAGCTGGCTTGGGGCATGGGCGAACAATCAGCGGGCGATCGTCATGAACGTCCAGCGCCAGCCGGGGGCCAACATTATCTCGACCGCCGACAGCATCCGCCAGATGCTGCCGCAGCTCACCGAAAGCCTGCCGAAATCGGTTAAAGTTCAGGTGCTTTCCGACCGCACCACCAATATCCGCGCCTCGGTCAGCGACACCCAGTTCGAGCTGATGCTGGCCATCGCCCTGGTGGTGATGATTATCTACGTCTTTCTGCGCAACGTCCCGGCGACGATTATTCCCGGCATCGCCGTACCGCTATCGCTGGTCGGCACCTTTGCGGTGATGGTGTTTCTCGATTTTTCGATTAACAACCTGACGCTGATGGCCCTGACCATCGCCACCGGCTTTGTGGTCGATGACGCCATCGTGGTGATTGAAAACATCTCGCGCTATATCGAGAAAGGCGAAAAACCGCTGGCCGCCGCCCTGAAAGGGGCCGGAGAGATTGGCTTTACCATTATCTCGCTGACCTTCTCGCTGATTGCGGTGCTGATCCCGCTGCTGTTTATGGGCGATATCGTGGGCCGTCTGTTCCGCGAGTTCGCCATTACCCTGGCGGTGGCGATCCTGATTTCCGCGGTGGTGTCGCTGACCCTGACGCCGATGATGTGCGCACGCATGCTGAGCCACGAGTCGCTGCGCAAGCAGAACCGCTTCTCGCGCGCCAGCGAGCGTTTCTTTGAGCGGGTGATCGCCGTCTATGGCCGCTGGCTGAGCCGGGTGCTGAATCATCCGTGGCTGACCCTGAGCGTGGCCCTCGGTACGCTGGTGCTGTCGATTATGCTGTGGGTGTTTATTCCAAAAGGCTTTTTCCCGATTCAGGACAACGGCATTATTCAGGGGACGCTGCAGGCGCCGCAGTCGGCGTCGTTCGCCAACATGGCCGAGCGCCAGCAGCAGGTATCGGCGGCGATACTCAACGATCCGGCGGTGGAAAGCCTGACCTCCTACGTCGGCGTCGACGGTACCAACCCGGCGCTCAACAGCGCCCGCCTGCAAATCAACCTTAAGCCGCTGGACGAGCGCGACGATCGCGTGCAGACGGTGATCGGCCGCCTGCAGAACGCGGTGAGCGGCATCCCCGGCATTGAGCTTTACCTCCAGCCGACGCAGGATCTGACCATTGACACCACCGTCAGCCGCACCCAGTACCAGTTCACCCTGCAGGCCAACTCGCTGGACGCGCTCAGCAACTGGGTCCCGCAGCTGCTGGCCCGGCTGCAGGCGCTGCCGCAGCTCTCCGACGTCAGCAGCGACTGGCAGGATAAGGGCCTGGCGGCGTATATCAACGTTGATCGCGATAGCGCCAGCCGTCTCGGCATCAGCATGGCGGACGTCGATAACGCGCTGTATAACGCCTTCGGTCAGCGCTTAATCTCCACCATTTATACCCAGGCGAATCAGTACCGCGTGGTGCTGGAGCATGATACCCAGGCCACGCCGGGGCTGGCGGCGCTGGATAATATTCGTCTGACCAGCAGCGACGGCGGGATTGTGCCGCTGAAATCCATCGCCAGCGTCGAGGAGCGCTTTGCCCCGCTATCCATAAACCATCTCGATCAGTTCCCGGTTACCACCATCTCGTTTAACGTGCCGGACAACTATTCTCTGGGCGATGCGGTCGAAGCGATTCTTGGCGCCGAGCAGGCGCTGGAATTCCCGAGCGATATCCGTACCCAGTTCCAGGGCAGCTCGCTGGCCTTCCAGTCGGCGCTTGGCAGCACCGTCTGGCTGGTGGTTGCCGCGGTGGTGGCGATGTATATCGTCCTCGGGGTACTGTATGAAAGCTTTATTCATCCGATAACGATTCTCTCCACCCTGCCGACGGCGGGCGTCGGCGCGCTGCTGGCGCTATGGCTGGCGGGGAGCGAACTGGACGTTATCGCGATTATCGGCATCATTCTGCTGATCGGCATCGTCAAGAAAAACGCCATCATGATGATCGACTTCGCGCTGGCCGCCGAACGCGAGCAGGGCATGCCGCCGCGCGAGGCGATCTACCAGGCCTGCCTGCTGCGCTTCCGCCCGATCCTGATGACCACCCTCGCCGCCCTGCTGGGCGCGCTGCCGCTGATGCTCAGTACCGGCGTCGGCGCGGAGCTGCGGCGTCCGCTGGGGATTGGCATGGTCGGCGGTCTGATGCTCAGCCAGGTGCTGACGCTGTTCACGACTCCGGTTATCTATCTGCTGTTCGACCGGCTGTCGCTGTATATGAAGAGCCGGTTCCCGCGGCGTGAGGAGGAGGCGTAGGTGAAGTTTTTCGCCCTCTTCATTTACCGTCCGGTGGCGACGATTCTGATTTCGCTCGCCATTACCCTGTGCGGCATCCTCGGTTTCCGCCTGCTGCCGGTGGCGCCGCTGCCGCAGGTGGATTTCCCGGTCATCATGATCAGCGCCTCGCTGCCCGGCGCATCGCCGGAGACCATGGCCTCTTCGGTGGCGACGCCGCTGGAGCGCTCTTTGGGGCGGATTGCCGGGGTCAATGAGATGACCTCCTCCAGCTCACTCGGCAGTACGCGCATCATTCTTGAGTTCAACTTTGACCGCGATATCAACGGCGCGGCCCGCGACGTGCAGGCGGCGATTAACGCCGCGCAAAGCCTGCTGCCGAGCGGCATGCCGAGCCGTCCGACCTACCGCAAAGCCAACCCGTCAGACGCGCCGATCATGATCCTCACCCTCACCTCGGATACCTGGTCCCAGGGTGAACTGTACGACTTCGCCTCTACCCAGCTGGCGCAGACCATTGCCCAGATTGACGGCGTCGGCGACGTGGACGTCGGCGGCAGTTCGCTGCCCGCGGTGCGCGTCGACCTCAACCCGCAGGCGCTGTTTAACCAGGGCGTATCGCTGGACGCGGTGCGCACCGCCATCAGCAACGCCAACGTACGTAAACCGCAGGGGGCGCTGGAAGATGCCACCCACCGCTGGCAGGTGGCGACCAACGACGAGCTGAAGACCGCCGCCGAATACCAGCCGCTGATCGTGCACTATAACAACGGCGCGGCGGTGCGCCTCGGCGACGTCGCCAACGTCACCGATTCGGTGCAGGACGTGCGCAACGCCGGGATGACTAACGCCAAACCGGCGATTTTGCTGATGATCCGCAAGCTGCCGGAAGCCAATATCATCGAGACGGTGGACAGCATTCGCGCCCGCCTGCCGGAGCTGCAGCGCACCATCCCGGCCTCTGTCGATCTGCAAATCGCCCAGGACCGCTCGCCGACCATCCGCGCCTCGCTGGAGGAAGTGGAGCAAACGCTGGTCATCTCGGTGGCGCTGGTGATCCTCGTGGTCTTCCTCTTCCTCCGCTCGGGGCGCGCGACGCTGATCCCGGCGGTGGCGGTTCCGGTTTCGCTGATCGGCACCTTTGCCGCCATGTACCTGTGCGGCTTCAGCCTTAACAACCTGTCGCTGATGGCGCTGACTATCGCTACCGGCTTCGTGGTCGATGACGCCATCGTGGTGCTGGAAAATATTTCCCGCCATCTGGAAGCCGGCATGAAGCCGCTGCAGGCGGCGCTGCAGGGGAGCCGGGAAGTCGGTTTTACCGTGCTGTCGATGAGCCTGTCGCTGGTGGCAGTGTTCCTGCCGCTGCTGCTGATGGGCGGCCTGCCGGGAAGGCTGCTGCGCGAATTCGCCGTTACCCTGTCGGTGGCAATCGGCATTTCGCTGGCGGTCTCTCTGACCCTGACGCCGATGATGTGCGGCTGGCTGCTGAAAAGCGGCAAGCCCCACGAGCCGACGCGCAAGCGCGGGGTTGGCCGCCTGCTGGTGGCGATTCAGGGCGGATACGGCAAATCGCTGAAGTGGGTGCTGAAGCACAGCCGCTTAACCGGCCTGGTGCTGCTTGGCACCATCGCGCTGAGCGTCTGGCTCTATATCTCGATTCCCAAAACCTTCTTCCCGGAGCAGGACACCGGGGTGCTGATGGGCGGTATCCAGGCGGACCAGAGCATCTCGTTCCAGGCGATGCGCGGCAAGCTGGAGGACTTTATGAAGATCATTCGTGAAGATCCGGCGGTGGACAACGTCACCGGTTTTACCGGCGGCTCGCGGGTCAACAGCGGAATGATGTTTATCACCCTCAAGTCGCGCGATGAGCGCCATGAAACGGCGCAGCAGATTATCGATCGGCTGCGGAAGAAGCTGGCCAAAGAGCCGGGGGCCAACCTGTTCCTGATGGCGGTACAGGATATCCGCGTCGGCGGCCGTCAGGCCAACGCCAGCTACCAGTATACGCTGCTGTCGGACGACCTTGCGGCGCTGCGGGAATGGGAGCCGAAAATCCGCAAAACGCTGGCGGCGCTGCCGGAGCTGGCGGACGTCAACTCCGACAGCCAGAATAACGGCGCGGAGATGGATCTGATCTACGATCGCGATACCATGTCGCGGCTCGGCATCAGCGTGCAGGACGCCAACAATCTGCTGAACAACGCCTTCGGTCAGCGGCAGATCTCAACCATCTACCAGCCGCTGAACCAGTATAAAGTGGTGATGCAGGTCGACCCGGTCTACACCCAGGACGTCAGCGCCCTCGATAAGATGTTTGTGATCAACAGCGAAGACAAGCCGATTCCGCTCTCCTATTTCGCCAAATGGCAGCCGGCCAACGCGCCGCTGTCGGTAAACCACCAGGGGCTGTCGGCGGCGTCGACCATCTCATTTAACCTGCCTACCGGCAAGTCGCTGTCGGAAGCCAGCGACGCCATCAACCGGGCGATGACCCAGATTGGCGTGCCGTCCAGCGTCCGCGGGTCCTTCGCCGGGACCGCGCAGGTATTCCAGCAAACGATGAATTCGCAGGTGATCCTGATTCTGGCGGCCATCGCCACGGTCTATATCGTGCTGGGGATCCTCTATGAGAGCTACGTTCATCCGCTGACCATTCTGTCGACCATTCCGTCCGCCGGCGTCGGCGCGCTGCTGGCGCTGGAGCTTTTCGATGCCCCGTTCAGCCTAATCGCGCTTATCGGGATTATGCTATTAATTGGCATCGTGAAGAAAAACGCCATCATGATGGTCGATTTCGCCCTTGAGGCGCAGCGCAACGGCAACCTGCCGCCGGAAGAAGCGATCTTCCAGGCCTGTCTGCTGCGCTTCCGGCCGATAATGATGACCACCCTGGCGGCGCTGTTCGGCGCGCTGCCGCTGGTTATCTCCGGCGGCGATGGCTCCGAGCTGCGCCAGCCGCTGGGGATTACCATTGTCGGCGGCCTGGTGATGAGTCAGCTGTTGACCCTGTACACCACGCCGGTGGTCTATCTGTTCTTCGACCGTCTGCGGCTGCGTTTTTCGCGAAAAGTCCCTCAACCGGTAAGCGAATAACATGACAGATCTTCCCTCCAGCGTGCGCTGGCAGCTGTGGATAGTGGCCTTCGGCTTTTTTATGCAGGCGCTGGATACCACTATCGTTAACACCGCCCTCCCCTCCATGGCGCAGAGCCTCGGGGAGAGCCCGCTGCATATGCATATGGTTATTGTCTCCTATGTGCTGACGGTGGCGGTGATGCTGCCCGCCAGCGGCTGGCTGGCGGATCGGGTCGGGGTGCGGAATATCTTTTTTAGCGCCATCGTGCTGTTTACCGCCGGCTCCCTGTTCTGCGCGCAGGCCGCCACGCTCGATCAGCTGATACTCGCCCGCGTGCTGCAGGGCGTCGGCGGCGCGATGATGGTGCCGGTTGGCCGCCTGACGGTGATGAAAATCGTCCCGCGCAGTCAATACATGGCGGCGATGACCTTCGTCACCCTGCCCGGCCAGGTGGGTCCGCTGCTCGGCCCGGCGCTCGGCGGGATGCTGGTGGAGTACGCCTCCTGGCACTGGATCTTCCTGATCAACATTCCGGTCGGCATCGTCGGCGCCATCGCCACGCTGTGCCTGATGCCCAACTACACCCTGCAAACCCGGCGCTTTGATATCTTCGGCTTTATTCTGCTGGCCGCCGGCATGGCGACGCTGACCCTGGCGCTCGACGGTAAAAAAGGGCTCGGGCTCTCCCCCCTGTGGCTGACGGCGCTGGTGGCCATCGGCGCGGCGTCAATGCTGTGCTATCTGTGGCACGCGCGCGGCAACCGCAACGCGCTGTTTAGCCTGAAGCTGTTTACCAACCGCACCTTTTCTCTTGGCCTTGGCGGCAGCTTCGCCGGGCGTATCGGCAGCGGCATGCTGCCGTTTATGACGCCGGTGTTTTTACAGATCGGCCTCGGCTTTACGCCGTTCCACGCCGGGCTGATGATGATCCCGATGGTGCTCGGCAGCATGGGGATGAAGCGCATTGTGGTCCAGGTGGTCAACCGCTTCGGCTATCGCCGGGTACTGGTGACCTCGACGATTGGCCTCGCGCTGGTCAGCCTGCTGTTTATGGCCGTTGCGCTCGCCGGCTGGTACTGGCTGCTGCCGGTGGTGCTGTTCCTGCAGGGGATGATTAACTCCAGCCGCTTTTCTTCAATGAATACGCTGACCCTGAAAGACCTGCCCGACGATCTGGCCAGCAGCGGCAACAGCTTGCTGTCGATGGTCATGCAGCTGTCGATGAGTATCGGCGTCACTATCGCCGGGATGCTGCTCGGTCTCTACGGCCAGCAGCATATCAGCGCCGATGCGGCGATCGCTCATCAGGTCTTTCTCTATACCTACTTAAGCATGGCGGTGATTATCGCGCTGCCGGCGCTGCTTTTTTCCCGCGTACCGGATGACACCACGACCAATACCGTGATTCGTCGCCGTAAAAGGAGTGAGTCTTGAAGTTCTGGCGTCCCGGCATTACCGGCAAGCTGTTTATCGCGATCCTCGCCACCTGCATCGTGCTGCTGATCAGTATGCACTGGGCGGTGCGTATCAGCTTTGAACGCGGCTTTATTGACTATATCAAGCGCGGCAACGAACAGCGCCTGACCATGCTCGGCGATGCCCTGAGCGAGCAGTATGCCCAGCACGGCAGCTGGACGTTCCTGCGCAACAACGACCGCTTTATTTTCCAGCTGCTGAAAACCTTTGAGCGCGACAACGATGACCGCTCGCCGCCGGGCCGCGGTATGGGCCACGGTCCGATGGATGAGCCGCACGGTGGCCCCGGCCCGGAAGAGATGCCGCCGGACGCCGCGCCGGACCGGCCGCTCGACGGTCCACGCGGCGATCGTGGCGACCGCGGTCCCGGCCCCGATATGCCTCCGCACGGTTGGCGCACGATGTTCTGGGTGGTCGATCAAAAAGGACGCGTACTGGTGGGCCCGCGCGAACGCGTGCCGAAGGACGGTACCCGGCGCAGTATTATGGTCGACGGCGTTGAGGTTGGCGCGGTCATTGCCTCGCCGGTTGAACGCCTGACGCGCAACACTGATATCAACTTTGACCGCCAGCAGAAACGTACCAGCTGGCTGATTGTCGCCCTCGCCACGCTGCTGGCGGCGCTGGCCACCTTCCCGCTGGCGCGCGGCCTGCTCGCGCCGGTTAAACGCCTGGTTGAGGGGACGCACCGTCTGGCGGCCGGCGATTTCTCCACCCGCGTCGCCGCCACCAGCAGCGATGAGCTGGGGCGTCTGGCCAAAGATTTTAACCAGCTGGCCAGCACTCTGGAACGCAACCAGCAGATGCGCCGGGACCTGATGGCCGATATTTCCCACGAGCTGCGCACGCCGCTGGCGGTGCTGCGCGGGGAGCTGGAGGCGATTCAGGATGGGATCCGCAAATTTACCCCGGACTCCATCGCCTCCCTGCAGGCGGAAGTCGCCACTCTCACCAAACTGGTCGATGACTTACACCAGCTGTCGATGTCCGATGAAGGCGCCCTCTCCTACCAGAAAACCTCGGTGGATATCATCAATCTGCTGGAGGTCGCCGCCGGCGCGTTTCGCGAGCGCTTCGCCAGCCGCGGGCTGTCGATCGGCGTTTCGCTGCCGGAAAGCGCGACGATTTTCGGCGACCGGGATCGCCTGATGCAGCTGTTTAATAACCTGCTGGAAAACAGCCTGCGCTATACCGATAGCGGCGGCGGCCTGCAGATTAGCGCCAGCCAGAGCGGGGATATGCTGGTTCTCGATTTTGCCGATAGCGCCCCCGGCGTCACCGATGAACAGCTGGAGCGGTTGGTCGAGCGTTTTTATCGTACTGAGGGGTCGCGCAATCGTGCCAGCGGCGGCTCTGGTTTAGGGCTGGCGATTTGCCTTAACATTGTCGCGGCCCACGGCGGTACTTTGCGTGCCGGCCATTCGCCTTTGGGCGGGGTTAGCATTAAAGTAGAACTACCTCTGGAACGTAATTTATCGAGAGACGTATGACTGAATTACCTGTTGATGAAAACACGCCACGCATTCTTATCGTGGAAGATGAGCCCAAGCTGGGTCAGCTGCTGATCGATTATCTTCAGGCGGCGGGCTATGCGCCGACGCTGATTAATCACGGCGATCGGGTTCTCCCGTACGTTCGCCAGACGCCGCCGCATCTGATCCTGCTGGATCTGATGCTGCCCGGCACCGACGGCCTGACCCTGTGTCGGGAAATCCGCCGTTTCTCTGAGGTACCGGTGGTCATGGTCACCGCCAAAATCGAGGAGATCGACCGCCTGCTGGGGTTAGAAATCGGCGCCGATGACTATATCTGTAAGCCCTACAGCCCGCGCGAGGTGGTGGCCCGCGTGAAGACCATTCTTCGCCGCTGCAAACCGCAGCGCGATCTGCAGGCGCTGGATGCGGAAAGCCCGCTGATTGTCGACGAAGGTCGTTTTCAGGCTTCCTGGCGCGACAAGCTGCTGGACCTCACGCCCGCCGAGTTCCGCCTGCTGAAAACCCTCTCCCAGGAACCGGGTAAAGTCTTCTCGCGCGAACAACTGCTGAATCATCTATACGATGATTACCGCGTGGTGACCGACCGAACGATCGATAGCCATATCAAAAACCTGCGGCGTAAGCTGGAGTCGCTGGACGCCGAGCAGTCGTTTATCCGCGCCGTTTACGGCGTAGGGTACCGCTGGGAAGCCGACGCCTGCCGGCTGGCATAATTAGCCCCTGCCCGACTTTTCCCCGGCTCGCGCTGCGCTTAGCCGGGCTACTGGCTCACCGCCGTCTGCGGGCCGGGTCGCCCGGGCAGGCGCGTCAAGCGCCGCCTCCGGGGAAAAAGCAGCGGCTGAAACCGGCAGATAGCGGCCGCTTGATGCCTACCCGGAACTGATTTGCCGTCCGCTTATCGCCAAAGATACCCGACTGATATTTACTCCCCTCCCCCACGGCGCTACAATGCCCGCCCTTAATGTGGGGGCACTCCCCAACTCGCCGTACCGGGTGCGGCGAATCTGACCTGTCATCAGAACGAGAAAATCATGTTTAAACCGGAACTCCTTTCCCCGGCGGGAACGCTGAAAAATATGCGTTACGCTTTCGCTTATGGCGCAGATGCCGTTTACGCGGGCCAACCGCGCTACTCCCTGCGCGTGCGTAATAACGAATTCAATCACGAAAATCTGCAGCTCGGCATCAACGAAGCCCACGCGCTGGGTAAAAAATTCTATGTGGTGGTCAACATTGCCCCGCATAACGCCAAGCTAAAAACGTTTATTCGCGATCTGAAGCCGGTGGTGGAAATGGGGCCGGACGCGCTGATCATGTCCGACCCGGGGTTGATCATGCTGGTGCGCGAAAATTTCCCGCATATGGATATTCACCTGTCGGTACAGGCCAACGCCGTCAACTGGGCGACGGTCAAGTTCTGGCAGCAAATGGGACTCACCCGCGTTATTCTCTCCCGCGAGCTGTCGCTGGATGAAATCGCCGAAATTCGCAGCCAGGTGCCGGAAATGGAGATCGAAATTTTCGTCCACGGCGCGCTGTGCATGGCCTACTCCGGCCGCTGCCTGCTCTCTGGCTATATCAACAAACGCGACCCAAACCAGGGGACCTGCACCAACGCCTGCCGCTGGGAGTATAACGTGCAGGAAGGTAAAGAAGACGACGTCGGTAATATCGTGCATAAGCACGAACCGATCCCGGTGCAGAACGTCGAGCCGACGCTGGGCATCGGCGCGCCGACTGACCAGGTGTTTATGATTGAAGAGGCCAAACGTCCGGGCGAATACATGACCGCTTTCGAAGACGAACACGGCACCTACATCATGAACTCGAAAGATCTGCGCGCGATTGCCCACGTTGAGCGCCTGACCCAGATGGGCGTTCACTCGCTGAAAATCGAAGGCCGCACCAAATCACATTACTATTGCGCCCGTACCGCTCAGGTCTACCGCAAGGCCATTGACGATGCCGCCGCAGGCAAACCGTTCGACACCTCCCTGCTGGATACCCTGGAAAACCTCGCGCATCGCGGCTATACCGAAGGCTTCCTGCGTCGCCACACGCACGATGACTACCAGAACTACGAGCACGGCTACTCCGTTTCCGAACGCCAGCAGTTTGTCGGCGAATTTACCGGCGAGCGCAACGGCCAGCTGGCGGCGGTGGCGGTGAAAAACAAATTTTCCGTCGGCGACAGCCTTGAGCTGATGACCCCGCAGGGCAACGTTAACTTTACCCTCGAGCATATGGAAAACGGCAAAGGCGAACGCATGCCGGTGGCGCCGGGCGATGGCCACACAGTATGGTTGCCTGTTCCGGAAGATATGGCGCTGCAGTATGCGCTGCTGATGCGTAATTTTACTGGTCAGACGACCCGAAACCCGCACAGTAACTAGTTAATTTGGGTTATTTTTTCACGATGTAAAGATATTAGAAACGGATCACATACCGGTTCGTTCAAAGCAGATATCATCCATTTCGCTGAAAAACATAACCCATAAATGCTAGCTGTACCAGGAACCACCTCCTTAGCCTGCGTAATCTCCCTTACGCGGGCTTATTTTTTTATCACTCTCCCGGCCTTCCCTTTCCGCATGCGGTACACTTTATGCATCATTGAGCAACAAAGGTCCCCTGATAATGTCCACGTTTCCAGCCAGCTTACTGATTCTGAATGGTAAAGGCGCCAATGAACCGTCCCTGCGAGAGGCGGTTAAACTGTTACGCGACGAAGGTATCGATATTCACGTCCGCGTCACCTGGGAAAAGGGCGATGCCGTTCGGTTTATCGATGAAGCCCTGACGCTGAACGTCGAAACGGTGATTGCCGGCGGCGGCGATGGCACCATCAATGAGGTGGCGACGGCGCTGGTGGAGCGCGACGGCAATCTGGCGCTGGGAATTTTACCGCTGGGCACGGCGAACGACTTCGCCACCAGCGTCGGCATCCCTCAGGATCTGGCCAGCGCCCTGAAGCTGGCCATCGTTGGCCGCGATGTGGCGATAGATGTTGCACGGGTTAACGATAAGACCGGTTTTATTAATATGGCCACCGGCGGTTTCGGCACCCGAATCACGACCGAAACCCCGGAGAAGCTCAAGGCCGCGCTGGGCGGCGTCTCTTATTTAATCCACGGCCTGATGCGCATGGATACGCTTAAGCCGGACCGCTGCGAAATCCGCGGCGAGAACTTTCACTGGCATGGCGACGCGCTGGTCATCGGCATCGGCAACGGGCGCCAGGCCGGCGGCGGCCAGCAGCTGTGCCCGGAAGCGTTAATCAACGACGGCCTGCTGCATCTGCGCATTTTCACCGGCGAAGAGCTAATCCCCGCGCTGTTCAGCACCCTGGCCAATCCGGAAACCTCGCCGAATATTATCGACGGCGTCTCATCGTGGTTCGAGATCACCGCTCCCCACGAGATGACGTTTAATCTCGATGGTGAACCGCTAACCGGCAAAACCTTCCGTATGGAGCTGTTACCGGCCGCGCTACGCTGCCGGCTGCCGCCGGACTGCCCGCTGCTACGTTAATCAGGTTTCGCAAAGCAAAGACGGCGCCCGGCTGGTATACAGCAGCCGGGTACGTTCGTTGAGCCGCTGGATGTTAAGGTAAAACGGCACCTGCGGCTGGAGGAAAAACGCTGGCAGGATACGCTTTACATGCTCCTCCTGCTCGGTCTCGCCGATGCTGGCTGAGACGGTTTCCGAACGCAGGAAGTAGTGCTGGCCGTCGCGGGTAAAGCTAAACCAGATGTTCTGATTAATGGTAAACGCAGCGCCCTGCGGCGGCGTAATTTCCCCCCGGACCATCGCCAGCCCGCGACTGCTATCAAATACGTAGCGTAAGGAAATATCGCCCTGGTAGCCTGCGTTAATTAGCCGCATCTCGCCGCTGCACTGGAAATGATTGCGCTGCCAGTATTGCCAGGATTTTATCATTATTCCGCTAAGCACCCCGATAAATACGATAGCGATTAACCATTTAATTTCACGCGGGCGCATTGGCTACCTCCTTAATGTAATATTTGGTGAGGCATTGATTATCACGCCATTGACTAAATGGCTGACGGCAGCGAATCACCGACACCCGCGCTTGCCCGGGATAAAGCGTCAAATAAACCCACGAATATTCTTCACATTCAAATTTGCTGCGCTTGATAAAATTGACATGACGAACGTGATCAACCACATCATTATTGGCAAAAAAATGACATTGTTGCGAAAATTTAGCAATTATGGGCGAATAAGTTTGCAAATAAGAGTCGAATTCTGTTTGCCACGCAACAAAACCGCCGACCAGACAGCTCAGCAGCGCCGCAAGCCCCCATAACAGAGAGCATCGCGGCCTTAACCGCTTTTTTTCAGGCACACTCGCAGCCGCGACCTCCTCGTGCACGGGCCCATCCAGGGGCACCTGTGGCTCCGGCGCCTTCTCCATCTCGCACGGCTGGGACTCCGTCACCGATATTGTCGCATCCAGCCTGACGCCAACCCTCGGCAGCGTAATAATAATATCGCCCTCCATGCCCAGCTCTTTAAATGCCCGGCGCAGCAGAGAAATATTCTGGTAGAAACCGTTGCTGGTTACCTGGGAGCCATGCTTTATCCACACTTCCTCGAAAAAGGTTTCGCGGGCAACGGTTTTGCCATCCTGCTGAATAAGCAGCAATAAACAACGGCTGGCCGGCATATTTAATGAAACCGTTTTCGTCTCGTCAGCAATGAGTATTAGAGCACCACGTTGAGGAATAAATGTAATTATTCCATTAATCGTATATGTTTTTTCCATCCTGTTCCCTGAGAATAGTAATCAAGTGGATAAGCGGCATGGGTACCCTACTCTAAATACGGTAATCCTTTATGACGCAGCTGATAACTTAAGATTATTCGCAGGCGAGTTTACTCTATTACTCAGCGGATCTGGAGGCGTAATACGCAGTTTTTCCTTGCAATTAACAAGGTTTAAATGAATTTACAGCATGGAATATTTTGAGATTTGAAGAAAATATGGTTATTTATTTCAAAATGAATAATAAACACAATTTATGATTCCATATATTTTCATTCATACAACAGATACTTTCATTTTAGATCTAAACACCACTTTTACATTAATAGACGATATTTATAACTATTAATACATATCATTTCAAAGTTTTATCCAAAAACAGGGCGCATTATCCGCGAGACAATGCGCCATATCGCTTAGTATGCCGCCACCTCGCGCGCCATTTCGCGCGTATATTGCCGGCTGGCGTTAACCAGCATCTGCGTATAGGCCGTTTGCGCCTCGCCGTTGACCAGCGCATCGACCGTCAGGGTTTCAAGGATTTTCCCGTACTGCATTACCGCCACCTTCTGGCATAAATGGGCAATGACGCCCAAATCGTGGGTCACCATCAGGTAAGTGAGTTTAGCCTCCTGCTGCAATTCTGCCAGCAGGTTGAGGATCTCGGCCTGCACCGACACATCCAGCGCCGACGTCGGCTCATCCAGCAGCAGCACCTGCGGCTCAAGGATCAGCGCTCTGGCAATCGCCACGCGCTGCCGCTGGCCACCGGAAAGCTGATGCGGATAGCGTTCGCGAAACGCACGATTGAGGCCCACTTTGTCCAGCAGCGCATGAATCCGCCGGTCGCGATCGTGAATGCGATGAATCTGCAGCGGCTCTTCAAGGATATCGCCAATGGTGTGACGGGGATGCAGCGATCCGTACGGGTCCTGAAATACCATCTGCACCTGACGGCAGCGCTCGCGGCTAATCTCATGCCCTAAGCGCTGCCCGTCTATGGTTAACTCCCCCTGCCAGTGGGTAAACAGCCCCGCCAGGCACTTCAGCACCGTGGTTTTGCCGGAGCCGGACTCCCCCACCAGACCGTAGATCTCGCCGGGCTTAACGTGGAAATTAACGTCGTACAGCACCTGGTTACGCTTCTCCCCTTCGCCAAACGCGAGGTTGAGACGTTGAACTTCAATCATCATCCACTCCTTATTCCGTTAACCAGCTGGCCTGGCGCTGCAGCACCGGCAGTATCGGGCGACGATGCTGCATATCCGGCAGCGAGTTAATCAGCCCCTGAGTATAGGGATGGCGGGCGTTATCGAGATCGCAGGCGGCAATAGACTCCACCACCCGTCCGGCGTACATCACCAGCACGCGGTCGCAAAAGCTGCGCACCAGGTTGATGTCGTGGCTAATAAAAATCAGCCCCAGCCCGCGCGACTGAACCAGATCATCCAGCAGGCCCAGTACCTGCAGGCGCACCGACACGTCCAGCGCGGAGGTCGGCTCATCGGCAATCACCAGCTCCGGGTCGGTAATCAGCATCATGGCAATCATGATGCGCTGCCCCTGTCCGCCGGATATCTCATGCGGATAAAGCTGATAAACGCGCTCCGGCTGGCGAATACGCACCACCTCCAGCATCTCCAGCGCCTTTGCCTTCGCCTCATCTTTGCGTCCCGGATGATGGGTCAGCCAGGCCTCGGCGATTTGCTTACCGACGCAGACCACCGGATTAAGCGAATATTTCGGGTCCTGCATAATCATGGAGATACGTTTGCCGCGCACGCCGCGCATCTGCGCTTCAGTAAGATGCAGCAGATCGAGGTTGGCAAACTGCATCCGGCTGGCGCTGACGCGGGCCTTTTTCGGATGCAGCTGCAGCAGGGCGCGCCCAACGGTGGATTTACCTGAACCGGACTCGCCGACAATGGCCAGCTTTTCGCGCCCCAGCTGGAAGGAGACGCCGCGCACGGCATGGGTCACCGCGCTGCCGTTAACAAAGTCGACGCACAGATCGCGCACATCGAGCAGCGGAGCATTATTCGCTGCGGGGATCGAGGATGTCACGTAGGCCATCTCCTAAGAAGTTAAACGCTAAGCTGTTGATCAGAATCGCCAGCCCCGGAATCGTAACCACCCACCAGCACTCCATCATGTAAGTGCGCCCGCTGGAGATCATCGCCCCCCACTCCGGCTCCGGCGGCTGCGCGCCGAGCCCGAGAAAGCCCAGACCGGCCGCGGTCAGAATGATCCCGGCCATATTCATGGTGATACGGATAATGACCGAGGGCAGACACAGCGGCACGATATGGCGCCAGAGGACGCGGGCCGATGATGCGCCCTGCAGACGTACGGCGGAGATAAAATCGGCCTGGCGCAGAGAGAGCGTTTCGGCGCGCGCCAGGCGGGCTATCGGCGGCCAGGCGGTGAGCGTGATGGCGATAACCACGTGCTCCAGCCCCGGCCCTAAGGCGGCGACAAACGCCAGCGCCAGGACCAGACTCGGGAAGGAGATGAAAATATCGGTGACGCGCATCAGCACCATATCGACCTTACCGCCAAAATAGCCGGCGCTGACGCCGAGCAGCAGCCCGAGCGGACCGACGGTCACCGAGACCAGCAGCACGATATAGAGCGTGATGCGCGAGCCGTACACCAGGCGGCTAAAGATATCCCGGCCAAACTCATCGGTGCCGAACCAGTGCTGCGCGTTCGGCGCGACCAGCGCGCTGTTGAGGTCCTGCACCAGCGGGTTATACGGCGCAATCAGCGGCGCGAAAATCGCCACCACCAGCAGCAGAAAGATAATTCCGCCGCCGATGGCCGTTAGCGGGTTGCGCGCCATTTTGCCGATAAACCCGACGGCCCGCGCCGCCGCGCGTTGCAACCGCTGACGGCCTTCGCCCGTGCCGCCCGAAAGCGGCGAATCCAGAGAAACGGTCATGATTTTGTCCTCGGGTCAAAGAATTGATACAGCATGTCGGAGAGCAGGTTGAGCATCACGAAGATCGCCCCCACCAGCAGCACGCAGCCCATTACCGCATTCATATCGCCCAGCAGCAGGCTACCGGTGAGGTAGGAGCCGAAACCCGGCCACGAGAAGACGGTTTCAATCAGCACCGCGCCTTCCAGCAGCGCGCCGTAGGCCAGCGCCACCACCGTCAGCAGCTGTACGAGGATATTGCGAAACGCATGGTTCCAGATGACCTGACGCTCGGTCAGCCCCTTCACCCGCGCGGTAATAATGAACTCCTGCGACAGCTGGGCCAGCATAAAGCTGCGGGTCATGCGGCTGATGTAGGCCAGCGAGTGAAAGCCGAGCAGCGAGGCGGGCAGAATCAGGTGATTAATTGCGTTCCAGAAGACCTGACCGTTGCCCGCCAGCAGCGCATCAACGGTCATCAGCCCCGTGCGGCGCGGCACCATACCGTCCAGGCCAAGGTCCACCCGTCCGGCGCCGCCCACCCAGCCGAGCCAGGCGTAGAAGACTAAAAGCCCCATCATCCCGACCCAGAAAATCGGCGTCGAGTAGCCCGCCAGGCTGATAATGCGCACCACATAATCGGAGACGCTATTGCGCCGCGCCGCCGCCAGCACGCCCAGCGGAATACCGAGGCCCGCGCCGACGAGAATCGCCATCGTCGCCAGCTCCATGGTGGCCGGGAAGACGCGGATAATGTCGTCCACCACCGGTTTCCCGGTCAGCAGCGCGTTGCCCAGATCGCCGTGCAGCAGGTTGACGAAATAGATGCCAAACTGGGTGGTCAGCGATTTATCAAACCCCAGCTGATGGTAAACCTGCTGGTAGGTACTCTGGTCAGCGTCCGGGCCAACAATCGCCAGCACCGGGTCGATGGGCATGACGCGGCCAATAGTGAAGGTCAACAGCAGCAGGCCGAACAGCGTAATCACCACCTGCAGCAGCCGTTTTGATAAGCGCCGGCCGCGTGAGCCGGGCGCAAGGATTGCGATACTCATCCTTTCTCTCCTTCGCGGACTTTATCGACGTCACGCAGAAAAGTGGTGGCAGAGGGGTGCGGCTGATACTGCCGTACCTCATTGCGCACCACCACGGAATCGACCATCTGCGAAAGCGGAATGAGGGCCGGGACCAGCTGGTCGTAGCGCGTCTGGATGGCCTGGTAGTCGGCCACCTGTTTTTGCGGATCGCGTTCCAGCAGGGCGCGGTCAATCATCGCGTTGAGCTGCGGGTCGTAAAAGCCGGTGCGCCAGCCCTGGAAGTTGGTCAGGCGCGCCTCATCGCTGTTATCCGGGTTATAGACCAGCGCGCGCAGGCTGGAGTGCGGGTGCGGCTCCATTCCGCTGCCGCCGCGTCCTACCAGCAGGTCAAATTTACGCTCGCGCATCGCGCCGTAGATCTGGTTACCGGTGCCGGTGATAATTTTGGCGTTAATCCCCGCCTGCATCAGCGTCGACTGCACGGCGATAGCAATGTTCAGGAACGGCTGATCCGAGAGGACCCGCAGCGTGGTATCAAAGCCGTTGGGATAGCCTGCTTCCGCCAGCAGCTTTTTCGCCCGCGCCACGTCCAGCTTATAGCCCGGGTCGGGCAGCGTTGACGGCATGCCCGCCTTAATCGGCCGCTGGTGCAGCACCCCGTAGCCCGGCATCAGCGCTTTATTGATGCCCTGGTAGTCAATCAGATAGCGCACCGCTTCACGCACTTTCGGATGGGCGAAGTGCGCCTCTTTCATGCTCATCGCCACGTAGTACATGGTGCCGCGCTGCACCGCGTCGACGGTCAGCTGGGGGTCGCTGCGCAGGGCGTTGATGTCGGAAACCGCCATATTGTTGGCAATATCGAGGTCGCCTTTTTCGATCATCAGGCGCAGGGTTTGCGACTCCTGGAAATGGCGCAGCACCACGCGGCTCATTTTCGCCTCGCCGCGCCAGTAGTCAGGATTGCGCTTCATGCGCAGCACATCTTTCGCCTGCCAGGTTTCCAGCGTGAACGGCCCGGAGCCGGCTTCATGGGTGGTCAGCCAGCGGTTACCCCAGTCGTTATCCTGCTGGTGGCTTTGCACCGTTTTGCTGTCGAGCACTCCGAGGTTGCCCAGCGCCGCCAGCGAATAGATCACCAGTTGCGGGTCGTTATCTTTGGGCAACACGATCTGCACCGTGAAGCTGTCCGGCGCGCTGACCTGGCCGTCGATGTTTTTCTGACTGAAGCCGTAGGATTTCCATACCGAGGCCTGCGCCAGGTTGAGGTGCAGGATGCGCCGCATCGACCACACCACGTCGGCGGCGGTCAGCGGATTGCCGGAGTGAAATTTCACGTCGTCGCGCAGATGAAAGGTCAGGGTTTTGCCGTCGGGGCTGATGTCCCAGGATTTCGCCAGCGCGGGCTTAACGTTGGTGAGCTGCTCAGGGTCAAGCTCCACCAGCGAGTCGTAAAGGTTGACCACGATCCCCACCACTTCATTACCGGTCATCGCCGCCGGGTCCAGGGTGAGCAGGTTATTCATATTCATACCGATGATGAGCTGGTCGGGCGGCGTTTTCGCCATCGCCGCCCCGCTCCCCATCGACACGGCGAGCGCGAGCAAGCACGCTGCCAGTCGGGAGGTTTTTTTCATATCTCTGTTTGCCTGTACTGTAGGGTACATGTTGCCGGATGACGGCATTTTCGCCTTATCCGGTCTACCGGGCCGCAGACCCGATAAGCGCAGCGCCATCGGGCATTTATTTTTTTGAATCAGTCGTGGCTAACGGTATTGGCTTCGATATACGCAAAATTAATGTCTTCGCCGAGGCCCGGACGTTGTGACAGATGCACAAAGCCCTGGTCATCCATCGGGTCAACAATGCTATTGAGATAAGCCGCCGGTTCATCGTAGTCGAGGAACGGATGCAGCAGGCCGCGCTCGTACCAGCGGCAGTTGCGGATCGCCCCGACCACCGCCAGGCTTGCCGCGCCGTTGCCGTGGACTTCGCAATCCATGCCGAAAGATTCCGCCAGCGCCGCGACCTTCATGGTCGGGGTAATACCGCCCACGCCGTTAGCGCCGGCGCGCAGAATGTCGCAGGCTCCGGCTTTCACCCATTCGGCGCGCATGCGGTGCTTACCGCCGAAGCTCTCCGGCCCGACGATGGGGATCGACAGGTTTTCCGCCAGCCACGCGTAGGAGGACATCGAATCCTCCTCCATCGGCTCCTCAAACCAGGCGAAGTTGAGTTTTTCCAGCTCTTTGCCGATCCACAGCGCCTCGGCGCGGCTGTACCAGTGATAGCCGTCAATCATCAGGTCAATATCCGGCCCCACCGCTTCGCGCACCGCCGCGCAGGCTTTAATGTCCATTTTGGGATTGGGCGCAAAAGAGATTGGCGGCATCCAGGTGTGCAGCTTGATGGCCTTGTAGCCGCGGGCGACCAGCTTTTCGGCAAAGGCGGCATACTCCTCCGGGGTCGACAGACCACCCGGCAGATCGTCGCCGCACATCGTGCTGCCGTAAGCCGGGACGATGTCGCGATAGCCGCCGAGCAGCTTGTAAACCGGCATCTTAAGGCTGCGGCCTATCAGGTCCCACAGCGCCTGTTCAATAAACGACAGCGCGCGCTCGGTCAGCTGGTGAGCGCTGCCGCGCTGCCAGTGGTTAAGAGCCTGCCAGATACGCTCGCGGTTAAACGGGTCCTGCCCAACCAGCACCTTGCGGAAAAAGGTATTCACCACGAACGGGCGCACCACTTCCGGAGGCGCAAACGAAAAGCCCTGCGCGCCATCATCGGCGGTGATGGTCAGCATCGCCATTTTGGCCATGCTTTCAGCCCCCGGATGGGAGTGCCCGGCGCTGTCGGAAACCCGACGCGTGGGATACTGGAAAACAGTGACATTTACAGATTCAATTTTCATGCTCGGTCCTTATCACGGCCAAATCCGATCGATAGAAGCAAATCGGCAAAGTGGTTTCACATTATTGAAAATATGTTTCAATATCTAATCTAAGCACAATTACGCAGCAGTGCCTCGGACAAACACCGCTAAGCAAGGCAATAAATTTGGGCATTGGCACAACAAGGCGTGACTGTTTTCACAAAAGATAAGCGAAATGTGAGGCGGATCGGCATGGTGAAAAAGGGGGGCGTGAGCGCAGAAAAGAGAGTAACCGACCGTGTACATCCCGGGATTTTCTGCGCTCACGAAAGGGTGAGTTATTCGACCGCCTCTGGCTCGGCGGTGAGGGCTTCCAGCAGTTCAGGCAGCGCCCGATAGCGGCCAGCGGCGCCCTGAAAACGCGCGTGCTGGCTATCTTCGGCAATCACTATCGTGGCAATCCCCGCCGCCCGGGCGGCGCTAAAGCCGTTGAAGCTGTCTTCGATCACCATGCACCGGCTGGCGTCGAGATTCAGCTTATCCAACGTCGTCAGATACACCGCCGGATGCGGCTTGCCCTGCGCTTCATCATCCGCGCTGCAAATCACATCAAAATAGTGCCAGAGCGAGAGCTTGTTCAGCACGGCGGCGATAACCTGCCGGGACGAGGAGGTGGCGAGGGCAATTTTATAACCGGTATGGCGAAAATAGCGTAACGCCTCATGCACGCCGCGCATCGGCTCGCCTTCGGCGGCGATCAGGCCAGTAATACGCTGCAATATCGCGGCCTCAAGCCGCTGCGGGGCAAGCTCAAGCTGGCAATAGCGGCACCAGGTGCGGGCAATATCGTCGAGGCGTTTGCCTTTGGTCAGGGTTTCGCACTCCTCGACGCTCGCCGTTGCTCCCCACTGCGCGAGGGCGTCGATTTGCGCCTGCCGCCACAGGGCTTCGGAATCAATAATTACGCCATCCATGTCAAAAATCACTGCCTGAATACTCATCATCCACCTCATTAAGGCCGGCATGCCTGGCATGCCGGCCGCATCACCTTAAGAGAACTCCACCTGCTCGCTGGCCGGCGCTTCCTTGTGGGTAAAACCCGGCTGCTCGACGCGAATAAACGCACAGAGGAAAAAAGCCGCCACGTACAGCGCGGTATAGGCGATCACCACTCCGATGGTGCTGAAGAACGGTAGCAAAATTACCGCAATGGCCGGCGCGAGAAAGTTCGACATCCCCGCCGACAGGTTATATACCGAAATGGCCGCGCCTTTGTGCTTCGGCTCCAGCGCCGGGAAAACGGCCGCCAGCGGTACGAACGCGGCGACAAAGATCCCCAGGGCGATAGCCGGAAGCAGCGCCATCGCGAAGTTATGTCCGAAGTGCTGCGGAATGTAATAAAACGCCAGGCTGGAGAGCGCCATACCGATGCAGCCGAACCAGCGCACCACCTTCATCCAGCCCAGTTTTTCGCCCAGAATGCCCCACAGCACGTTCGAAAATATGGTGGTGAAGAAGAAGACCGCCCACACCTGCAGCCATTCCGAGGTGGTAAAGCCCAGCTCATCGACGAACATCATCGGCATAATCACCGCAAAGCCGAACAGCGACAGGGTGTTGATAATTCGCACCATGCTCGACAGCAGAATATTGCGGTTGGTATAGAGCAGCGTCGCCGCGCGGCCCAGTTCGGCAAACTTCTCGCGGGTGGTCAGGTTCTGCATATGGTGCGGCGTTTTAATATGGCGCAGGGAAGCCAGCGCAATGATGCCGCCGGTGACGCAGAAAGCCAGCGCCAGCCACAATGTCCCCAGCTCGCCGATATGCGGGATGGTAAAGCTCGGAATATAGCTGCCGAACACGCCGATGCCGATCGAGTAAACCGCCCAGAACCAGCCGATCGCCGAGCTGGCGTTATCGCTTTTCACGTTGTGGATAATGGCGACGATAAACGAGTAAAGGAACAGCGGATACGCGAAGCCGCGGATGCCGTAGAAAACCAGGATCAGGGCATAGTTCGCGTGACCAAGGCCGAAAACGAGGAACAGCACGTGGAACACGCACCACAGCACGAAGCCAATCATCATGGTCTTCAGCGGCGTGATGATTTCCGCCACCACGCCGGAGATCCACGCCGACAGCGCGGCGGCCAGGCCGTAGAGGGTAAAGGCGAACGATGCCTGCGCCGGGGAGAACCCGAGCTCTTTGATGTAGTGCGACAGGAATGCCAGTTCAAAACCGTCGCCGGTCATAAATACGGCAATGGCGATGTATCCCCAGAGCAGGTTCAGGGGTAAACCGAGCCACTGTTTATTATTGATGGACATAATGACCTCGTTTTTAGGGTACAGGAGGCCGCTCCGGTCAGTTCACCGGAGCGGTTATGGTGATAAAAATTAATGCTGCCGATAGTTCAGATCGTTTAAATACAGGGCCTTAAACTGCGCATAGCGCCGCATCAGGGTTTGATGGCGTACCGGGTCCGCGCGCCAGGTCTGCCAGATCTCCGGTTTTTCACAGACTTCGGTAATCGGTTTGCCCGCCGCCAGGCAGGCCAGCCGCGCCGCGCCCAGCGCGCCGCCGGTCTCACCGCCTTTGTGGGTCACCACCGGCATATCGAGGATATCGGCCAACAGCTGCGCCCAGAACGGGCTGCGGGCGCCGCCGCCAACCAGCGAACATTGTTCGATCTGCGTACCGCTCTCTTTCAGTACCTGCAGACCGTCGCTGATGCCGAAGCTCACCCCTTCCAGCACCGCGTAGCCGAGCTGGGCGCGCAGGCTGGAGTGGGTCATGCCCCAGAACATGCCGCGCGCGTCAGGATCGTTGTGTGGCGTACGTTCGCCGGAGAGATAGGGTAAGAAGAACGGCGCGTGGGACTTCTCCTCTTCGCTAAGTTCGGCAATCTCCTCCAGCAGCGCCACTTCCGTAGTGCCGGTCAGGCGGCAGAACCACTGCAAACAGCTGGCGGCGCTGAGCATCACGCTCATCTGATGCCACAGATTCGGCAGCACGTGACAAAACGCATGGACCGCCGACTGCGGAGCCGGACGATAGGCGTCGGTCACCACAAACAGCACCCCGGAGGTGCCAAGCGAAATGAACGCATCCCCGGGCGAAACCGCGCCGACGCCTATGGCGCTGACCGCGTTATCGCCGCCGCCTCCGGCTACCGCTACCGAGGCGTTCAGCCCCCAGCGTTCGGCCACCTGCGGGTCAAGGGTGGCGGAGACCTCGCAGCCTTCAACCAGGGTCGGCATCTGGCTACGCGCCAGGCCGCATTTATCCAGCAGAGCGTCGGACCAGTCGCGCTTCGCCACGTCCAGCCACAGCGTCCCGGCGGCGTCGGACATATCGGAGACTTTTTTACCGGTCATCCGGTAGCGCAGATAATCCTTCGGCAGCAGCACCGTGGCGGTGCGCTGAAAATTATCCGGCTCATGGCGACGCACCCACAGCAGCTTCGGCGCGGTAAAGCCGGGCATCGCCAGATTTCCCGCCACCTGATGCAGCTCCGGCGCCATCTCTTCCAGCTCCGCGCACTCCGCGGCGCAGCGGGTGTCGTTCCACAGGATTGCCGGGCGGATCGCCTCCCCGTCGGCATCCAGCAGAACCGCGCCGTGCATCTGCCCGGAAAGGCCAATGGCCTTAATGGCCGGCCAGTGCTGGGCGCATTTTTCCCTCAGCGTGGTCATCAGATACTCCGTCGCCTCCCACCATGACTGCGGCGACTGTTCTGACCAGTGCGGATGGGGCCGCTGAATGCTCAGCGGCGCGCTATGGCTGGCGATAACCTCATTGTTCTCATCAATGACCAGCGCTTTGACTTCCGATGTGCCGAGATCGATACCCAGATACATAGTCACCTCTTAGTTAATCAGCGTATAAACGGCCGCCACTTTTTCGCGCATCAGCGCGAGGAAATCGGCGTTTTCGGCCAGTTCGCCAAACAGCGCTTTATCGCGGGCGTACAGGGCCAGCGGATCGTTGGCTTCAAACATCTGATGTACCCCCTCGGCGTCGAGGATGCCGTCCTGGTACTCATACGGCAGAGTGCCCTTGTGCCACTGCTCCATAAAGACGAAGAACAGCGCGGGCAGCATGGCGGTGGCTTGCGGGCGAACGCCGCGCTGGTAGCACTCCTGCAGGGTTGGGGCGATCATCGCCGGAATTTTCGAGAAGCCATCGGCGGCGACGCGCTGGTTGGTGTCCTGGATATATGGGTTGGTAAAGCGTTTGAGCACCACGTCGCGATAGGCCGGCAGGTCAATGCCATTATCGCCGAGGCATGGGATCACATCTTCCGTAACGTAGCGGTCGGCAATGGCGTAGATGAAATCCGTTAGCGTGCTTTCATGAATGTACTGCTGGCCAATTAACGTTCCCGCCCACGCAATGCAGCTGTGCGACGAGTTCAGAATGCGAATTTTCGCCTCTTCGTAAGGAATCACCGACGCCACCATCTCAACCCCGACCGCTTCCAGGTTCGGGCGTTCATCGCGGAAATTGTTTTCCACCACCCACTGGATAAAGGTCTCGCCCATCACCGGCGCTTTATCGTCAATGCCGGTCTGCGCTTTGATGCGCGCGGGCAGGTCCGCCGCCGGGCGCGGGGTGATGCGGTCGACCATGGTGTTCGGACAGGTGGTGTTGGCGGCCATCCAGTCAATCACCGCCTGCTTGCCGGTTAGCTGCAGGAACTCAACCATACCGTCGTGGAAGCGTTCGCCGTTATGGCGCACGTTATCGCAGTTCAGCAGAGTCAGCGGCCCGGCGTTGTCCGCCATACGCTTTTCCAGAATCCGCGCGATAGTGCCGTAAATCGTTTTGCACTCCCCTGCCAGATCGGCCTGTAAATCAGGATTGCTGGTTTCCAGCTTATGGCGGGTATTCAGGTAGTAGCCACCTTCCGTCACGGTGAAGGCGATGACTTTGGTCTGCGGGTTTGCCCCTTCGTTAATCAGCGGCTGCAGCCCGGCCTGCCACGGCAGCAGTTTCTGAATGGAGGTGATCTCTTCATATTCACGTTCCCCTTCCGGGCTGACGGTTTCCAGCACATAGCGCCCGCCCTGCGCCGCCAGCGCCTGAACCACCTGTTCGGCGTCGTTGCGGATATTCCCCGCCGCGATGTGCCAGCGTTTATCTCCGGAAGCGATCAGACGATGCAGATACCACGCCTGATGCGCGCGATGAAAAGAACCCAGACCAATGTGAAGCCATGTGAATTGATTGTTCATGTTCCGCTCTCCTTGAGTTGATGGCCTCACTGTAAATGATCAATTGACCAAAATAAGAGCCACGGATCACAAAAGAACAATTACCCAATAAAATTACAAATGACCAGAAAAGAGCAAAAGCTTGCCAGTTTTCCCGACCACGGCGAGAATGCGGGTATTCGCCGGGCGAAATTATCGCCGCGGCCCGACACTTAGGGCAGGAAAGCATGAGCAAAGAAGATGATATCCGGCTGGATCAAAAGGTCCGCGCCGCGTGGATGTACTACATCGCCGGGCAGAATCAGAGCGAGATCGCCAGCCAGCTTGGCACGTCGCGGCCGGTGGTACAGCGGCTGATCGCCGCCGCGAAAGAAGAAGGGATTGTGTCGATTAGCCTGCACCACCCGGTGGCGAACTGCCTCGACTATGCGCAGCTGCTGCAGGAGAAGTACCGGCTTATCGAGTGCAATATCGTGCCCGCCTTTAACGAAGAAAGCACCCTGGATAGCGTCTCCTTCGGCTGCTATCAGCTGATGGCCCGCTATCTGCAGGATGATAAAGAGAAAATCATCGGCCTGGGTTCCGGCCTGACCCTGAAAAAAGCGCTGCAGCGCATCGACTTCGACAGTCTGAACACCCGCTGCGTCGCCCTGATCAGCGCCATGGACGCCGACGGACAGTGCAACTATTACGATGACGTCCCGCTGCTGCTGACCAGCAAAATTAAGGCCAAGTACTATCAGTGGCCCGCGCCGCGCTACGCGCAGACCCAGGACGAGTACGACATGTGGTGTACCAGCCGGCTGTTTCGCAGCGTTTCCGCCGTCGCCCGCCGGGCGGACGTTATTTTTGTCGGCATTGGGCCATTAGGTACCCAAAGCCCCATCTTCAAAGATGGCTTTATCAATCAGGCGCAGATGGATGAGCTGACCGCACGCGGCGGCATCGGCGAGATCATGGGACGCTTTATCGATGCCGAAGGCGGCGTGGTGGAGAGCGAAATCAACAGAATGATCACCAGCTACGATATCCGCCAGAACCAGTGCCCGCGCATCGCGGTGGCGTGCGGCGAGTACAAACGCCCGGCGATTCTGGCGGCGCTTAAAGGCGGCTGGATCAACGGTCTGGTGACCGACGAGCATACCGCCCGCTGGCTGCTGACGCGCTAACGGCGGCAGCCGGATCAGCGGCTGCTCATCAACAGCGGCGGGATTTCAATCCGCTGCTGCCCGGCCTCGCCGGCGTCAATAATCGTGAACACCGCTTCCAGCATCGCCGGCACGTCCTGCTGCACCATGTCGATATCGTGCCCCAGCAGATAGACAAACGGGTCCCAGTCGAAGCAGCCCATCGGCGGCTGCTCGCTGCCGGTAAGTCCCGCCTGCGACAGCCAACGCACCACCCCTTCCAGCGATATTGTCGAGTTGACAAATAGCCCCGGCAATGGGGTCTTTGCGGTAGCAAACCGCTCCTGCAGGCAGGCCTCAACTTTGCCTTTTGAATAGCCGGGCGCCAGGATATTTTCCTGCGGCACGACCAGCCCCTGCTCCCGATGCGCATCGTGGAAGCCGCGTAAACGCTCGCGGGTGTTATGGTCGCTGCTGCGCCCGCCGATAAAGGTCAGCGGCGCCAGCGCTCCCCGGCGGCGAGCGCTGTTGGCGAGGATTTTGTGGGTCAGCGCCTTCGCGCCGCCGTAGTTATCCGATATCACCGACGGGGCGACAGAGCCCGGCAGGTCGAGATTGACCGTGGGCACGCCTGCCTGCTGGCACAGGGCGGTAATTTTGTCCGGATTGGTTGCCCCGGTGGCCACCACCCAGTCAACCTGCCAGGAGAGCATCGCTTTTACCGCTTCGATCTCCAGCTCCGGCCTCCGGCGCGTACAGGTGATAATCGGCAGCAGGCCGCGCTCGCGGGCCATCTCCTCAAAGCGCTCCGCCACCGAACCGAAATAGCGGTTATCGTATTTGGGGATAATCATACCGATGACGCGCGATTTTTTGCTGCGCAGCATGCTGGCCTGGCGGTTAATCGCATAGCCCTGCTCCTCGGCAATCCGCGTCACCTTTTCGGCAAGCTTCGCGCTGATGCGGCGCTTTTTCCAGTTGCCGTTGAGGATAGCGCTCACCGCGCTCGCCGAAACGCCGGACAGTTCCGCCAGGTCGTAAATCGTGATTTTCTTCATTTTCCCAACTTGCGTCACAAAATCATTTCGCTGTTAATTTCCCCACTTGCTCAATCGATGAAGCTAGCGCAACATGAGCTTCATCGATTGAGCTTCCATTTTACTTCCCGAAGTATTAACGCATTCAGCGTGAATACGCCAGCGAACATCAAAAAAATGACGCTCATATTCAATACCTTAACAAGTTTTCGTCTCCAGCGTCGAACGCGATGCCCTCGCGTTCGATAGTTCCAACCAGACTCTGTAAAGGATTATAAAATGAACCACTCTGTCTCCTCTATGAATACTTCCCTTAGCGGTAAAGTCGCCGCCATTACCGGCGCGGCGTCCGGTATCGGCCTCGAATGCGCCAGGACCCTGCTGGGCGCTGGCGCAAAAGTGGTGCTTATCGACCGTGAAGGCGAGAAGCTCAACAAACTTGTCGCCGAACTCGGCGAAAACGCCTTCGCCCTGCAGGTTGACCTGATGCAGGCGGATCAGGTCGATAATATTCTGCAGGGTATTTTGCAGCTTACCGGGCGTCTCGATATTTTCCACGCCAACGCCGGAGCTTACATCGGCGGGCCGGTGGCCGAGGGCGATCCGGACGTGTGGGACCGCGTGCTGCACCTCAACACCAACGCCGCCTTCCGCTGCGTGCGTAGCGTCCTGCCGCATCTTATCGCGCAAAAGTCCGGGGACATTATCTTCACCAGCTCTATCGCGGGGGTGGTGCCGGTGATCTGGGAGCCTATCTATACCGCGTCGAAATTTGCCGTCCAGGCGTTTGTTCATACTACTCGCCGCCAGGTTTCGCAGTACGGCGTGCGCGTCGGCGCCGTGCTGCCGGGCCCGGTGGTCACCGCCCTGCTGGACGACTGGCCGAAAGCCAAAATGGACGAAGCGCTGGCCAACGGCAGCCTGATGCAGCCGATTGAGGTGGCCGAGTCGGTGCTGTTTATGGTGACGCGCTCGAAAAACGTCACCGTGCGCGACATTGTGATCCTACCGAACAGCGTGGATCTCTGACCGTTCAACCAGACTGTGTGAGAGGATGTTATGCAAATCGATACGCAACATATTATTGGCGTCGATGTCGGTTCGGGCAGCGTTCGCGCCGGGGTGTTCAATCTGCGGGGCGAGCTTCTCGCCCACGCGACCCGGGAAATTACCCTGTTTCGCAGCGCCGGAAGCGTGGTCGAACAGTCGAGCCGCGAGATCTGGCAGGCGGTGTGCTACTGCATTAAAACGGCGGTGGCCAGCGCCGGGGTCGCGCCGTCATCGATTGCCGGAATCGGCTTCGATGCCACCTGCTCGCTGGTGGTGATTGGCGATAACGACGCCCCGCTGGCGGTCGGGCCTTCGGAAGATGCGGAGCGCAACATTATCGTCTGGATGGATCACCGCGCCACCGGGCAGGCGGAAAAGATCAACGCCACGGGCCACGCGGTGCTGCAGTACGTCGGCGGTAAAATCTCGCCGGAGATGGAAACGCCGAAAATTCTCTGGCTGAAGGAGAACCGCCCGCACATTTATCAGCAGGCGTGCCACTTCTTCGACCTCGCCGATTATCTCACCTGGCGCTCAACCGGCGATTTAGCCCGCTCGGTCTGTACCGTGACCTGTAAATGGACCTACCTGGCGCATGAACAACGCTGGGATGCCAGCTACTTCCGCCAGATTGGCCTCGAAGAGCTGGCGGATGAAGATTTTGTCCGCATCGGCCAGCGGATTGTCGATCCGGGAACCCCCTGCGGCGACGGCCTTTGTGCCACTGCGGCAGAGGAGATGGGCCTGCCGGTCGGTACTCCGGTGGCGGTCGGGATGATCGATGCCCACGCGGGCGGTATCGGCACCGTCGGCGTGCTTAACGGCGCGGTCAACAATATGGCCTACGTCTTCGGCACCTCCTCCTGCACCATGACCACCACGCAGGAAGCGGTGTTCGTGCCCGGCGTCTGGGGGCCATATTACTCGGCGATGGTGCCGGGGTTCTGGCTGAGCGAAGGCGGGCAGAGCGCGGCCGGAGCGGCCATCGACCAGCTGCTGAGCTTCCATCCCGCTGCCGCCGAGGCTAAGGCGCTGGCCAGGGCGCGCGGCGTCCCGCTGCCGGTTTATCTTGCCGATAGCGTGCTGGCGAAAGTGGAACGTCCTTCTGCCGCGGTCAAACTCGCCGCCGGGCTGCACGTGGTGCCTGAATTTTTAGGTAATCGGGCGCCGCTGGCCGACCCGCACGCGAAAGCGATTATCGCCGGGCTGGGGATGGAGCGGGATCTGGACAACCTGATGGCGCTCTACGTCGCCGGATTGTGCGGTATCGGCTACGGCCTGCGGCAGATTATTGACGCCCAGAAGGCGTCCGGCATCCACAGCGAGCATATCGTCATCAGCGGCGGAGCCGGGCAGCATCCGCTGGTGCGCCAGCTGCTGGCTGACGCCTGCGGAGTGAGCGTGGTGAGTACCGAATCCAGCGAACCGGTGCTGTTAGGTTCGGCGATTCTCGGCGCGGTGGCCGGCCAGATCGCCCCGTCCCTGCCGGAAGCGATGAAGCAGTTTACCCGGGTGGATAAAACCTACCGCTGCGTTGCGCAGTATAGCGCCGATCATCAGCGGCGCTATGAAGCGTATAAAACGCTACAGCACACGGCGCGGCTGATTCGCGAGTAAGCAAGATCCCGGGCTGCGGCGTAAACGCCCTACCCGGGCTACCAGACCGCACGAAACCGTAGCCCGGCCAGGCGTAGCGCCGCCACGCGAATGCTTAAGCGATGGTGACTTTGCCGTCCAGATAGACATCCTGCACGGCATTGATCAGCTTCACGCCGTCGGCCATCGATTTTTTAAACGCCTTACGGCCCAGAATCAGCCCCATGCCGCCCGCGCGCTTGTTGATAACCGCGGTGCGCACGGCATCGGAGAGATCGGTTTCCCCGCCCGCGGCGCCGCCGGAGTTAATCAGCCCGGCGCGGCCCATATAGCAGTTCGCCAGCTGGTAACGCACCAGGTCGATCGGATTATCGCTGGTGAGCTTGCTGTAAACCCGGTCATCGGTATAGCCGAAGTTCACCGCTTTATAGCCGCCGTTATTTTCCGCCATTTTCTGCTTCACGATATCCGCGCCGATGGTCGCCGCCAGATGGTTAGCCTGGCCGGTTAAGTCAGCGGAAACGTGGTAGTCGACGCCATCTTTCTTAAACGCCGAATTACGCAGATAGGCCCACAGCACGGTCACCAGGCCCAGTTCGTGCGCGCGCTCAAACGCAGCGGAGATTTCTTCGATTTGACGACGAGACTGTTCGGAACCGAAATAGATCGTCGCCCCGACCGCCACAGCCCCCATATTGAACGCCTGCTCAACGCTGGCGTACAGCGTCTGATCGTATTCGGTCGGGTAGCTCAGCGTTTCGTTATGGTTCAGCTTGACCAGGAAGGGGATGCGGTGCGCATAGCGGCGCGACACCGAGGCCAGCACGCCATAGGTGGAGGCCACGCAGTTACAACCGGCCTCAATGGCCAGTTCGACGATATTTTTCGGATCAAAGTACAGCGGGTTGGCGGCAAAAGAGGCGCCAGCAGAATGCTCTACGCCCTGGTCGACCGGCAGGATCGACAGATAGCCGGTTCCCGCCAGGCGGCCGGTGTTATACAGGGTTTGCATATTACGCAGCACCGCCGGCGGACGGTTGTTATCAACCATCACCCGATCGACGTAATCCGACCCCGGCAAATAGAGCTGGTCGGCTGGAATCGTCATACAGCGGTGCTGTAAAAGCGTGTCGGCATCTTTGCCAAGCAACTGCGTAATATCAGTCATAGCGATCTCCCGTAAGTGCCGGTCGAAACCGGCATGCATTTTCCCAACCCAATTTTTTTGGGCAGCAATAAGTCTGGTATCGAAAGTGGGATTTTTCCATTGCAGAGGGATTTTTAAATGTCATCCGCTGACATCATCCATAACCGGGAAAATGTTATATCGGTCAAAGTTCCACCCTAAAGGTATTTAAAAGGTATTACATAATGGTATTGTTATTACGTACCTTACCTATCATGAAGGATTTAAAGATGAAAACTACAGTAAAGCTGTCATTCATGATGTTCATTGAGTGGTTTATCTGGGGCGCGTGGTTTGTCCCTTTATGGTTATGGCTGAATAAAAGCGGATTTACCGCTGGTGAAATTGGCTGGTCCTATGCCTGTACCGCCATTGCGGCGATCCTTTCGCCGATCCTCGTAGGTTCATTGACCGATCGCTTTTTCTCAGCGCAGAAAGTGCTGGCCGTACTGATGTTTGTCGGCGCGGTATTAATGTATTTCGCCGCGCAGCAAACCACCTTCAGCGGCTTCTTCCCGTTGTTGCTGGCCTACTCCCTCACGTATATGCCGACCATTGCACTGACCAACAGCATCGCTTTTGCCAACGTGCCGGATGTCGAACGTGACTTTCCCCGCATTCGCGTGATGGGCACCATTGGCTGGATTGTCTCAGGCCTGGTCTGCGGCTTTCTGCCACAAATGATGGGCTATAGCGATATTTCTCCGACCAATATCCCTTTGTTGATCGCTGCTGGCAGCTCGGTGCTGCTGGGTATTTTTGCCTTTATGCTGCCCGATACGCCGCCGAAGAGTACCGGCAAGCTGGATTTAAAAGTGATGCTGGGGTTGGACGCGCTCATCCTGTTACGTGATAAAAACTTTCTTGTGTTTTTCTTCTGCTCATTCCTGTTCGCTATGCCGCTGGCTTTCTACTACATCTTCGCCAACGGCTACCTCACGGAAGTCGGAATGCAAAACGCGACAGGATGGATGACGCTCGGCCAGTTCTCTGAAATTTTCTTCATGCTGGCACTACCGTTCTTCACCACACGCTTTGGCATTAAAAAGGTATTATTACTTGGTCTTATCACCGCGGCGATTCGTTACGGATTTTTCGTCTACGGCGGTGCAGATCAATACTTCACCTATGCCCTGCTGTTTCTTGGAATTTTGCTTCACGGCGTAAGCTACGATTTCTATTACGTTACTGCCTATATCTACGTTGATAAAAAAGCACCGGTACGCATGCGTACGGCGGCGCAAGGGCTAATCACGCTCTGCTGCCAGGGGTTTGGCAGTTTACTCGGCTATCGTCTGGGCGGCGTAATGATGGAGAAAATGTTTGCTTATCAAGAGCCGGTAAATGGGTTGACCTTCAACTGGGCAGGAATGTGGGGCTTCGGCGCCGCTATGATCGCCGTTATCGCCGTGTTGTTTATGATTTTCTTTCGCGAATCGGATACAGAGATCACCGCTATTAAGGTGCAAAACGACGATTGCGATGCTGCACTGAAACAAGAGGAAGTTAAATGAAAACGGAACGTATTCTCGGCGCGCTCTACGGGCAGGCATTAGGCGATGCGATGGGCATGCCGTCTGAACTCTGGCCTCGCTCACGCGTTAAAGCTCACTTTGGGTGGATTGACCGTTTCCTGCCGGGGCCGGCTGAAAACAATGCAGCCTGTTACTTTAATCGTGCCGAATTTACGGATGATACATCGATGGCGCTCTGCCTCGCGGATGCCATCATTGAATGTCATGGCAAAATCTCACCAGAAGTTATCGGGCGCAATATCCTTGCCTGGGCTGAAGGGTTCGATGCGTTCAATAAAAACGTGCTGGGTCCGACTTCTAAAATTGCGCTCAATGCCATTCGCGACGCAGTACCGATCGATGAACTGGAGAACAACGGCGTCACGAATGGGGCGGCGATGCGCGTCTCACCGCTAGGCTGCCTGCTCGCACCAACACAGCTAGACAGCTTTATTGATGAGGTGGCGCTGGCTTCCAGCCCCACGCATAAATCCGACCTCGCGATTGCGGGTGCCGTCGTGGTGGCGTGGGCAATCTCTCGGGCTATCGAAGGAGATAGCTGGCAGGCTATTGTCGACTCGCTGCCTGCTGTGGCACGCCAGGCGCAGGAAAAGCGGATCACCACTTTTAGTGCCTCGCTGGCTGCCCGGCTGGAGTTGGCTTTGTGCGTGGTACGTCAGGCAGATGGTATTGAATCAGCCTGTGAGGGGCTCTATCAGCGCGTTGGCGCAGGCACCAGTACCCTTGAATCCGTTCCCTGCGCAATTGCGATGGTTGAGCTGACTGGAGGCGACCCTAACCGCTGCGCCATTCTGTGCGCAAATCTCGGTGGCGATACCGACACCATCGGCGCAATGGCAACTGCAATTTGCGGTGCACTGAGGGGGATTTCTGCTATCGACGCCACCCTGAAGCAACAGCTTGATGAAGTGAACCAACTCGACTTTACCCGCTACGCCACGGCGCTTGCACACTACCGAGAGCAACGGGAGGCATCATGAATCTGATGCAACGATTACCCACCTTAGGCAACAAGCGTCCCGTCACCATCGTCGGCGCGGCGGTCATTGATGTGATTGCTGACGCTTACGCCCTCCCCTGGCGAGGCTGTGATATTGAACTGCAACAGCAAAGCGTCAATATTGGCGGCTGTGCCCTGAATATTGCGGTTGCCCTGAAACGTCTGGGAATGGAGGCCGATAACGCCCTACCCGTTGGACAGGGCGTATGGGCTGATATCATCCGTAATAACATGGCCCGGGAAGGGCTTTCCAGCCGCATCGACGGCGTCACGGGTGACAACGGCTGGTGTCTTGCGCTGGTTGAGCCGGACGGCGAACGCACGTTTATGTCGTTTAGCGGTGTTGAAAACCAGTGGAATCCCGCCTGGCTGGCGCAACTAACTGTTCCGCCGCTAAGCCTGGTGTCACTTTCTGGTTATCAACTGGCATCGCCCTGTGGGGAGGTGCTGGTGCACTGGCTGGAATCCCTGCGTGATATTACACCGTATATTGATTTCGGCCCGCGCATCGCTGATATTCCCGAGACACTAATGCAGAGGATCATGGCCTGTAAGCCTGTTATTTCTCTGAATCGCCAGGAGGCGGAGATCGCCGCAGAGCGCTTTAGATTACCCGTGGCAACCGAAGCGTTTGGTCAGGCCTGGCTAAAGAAATTCACAATGCCGTTGATTGTTCGTCATGACGAAGAGGGTGCGTGGTACTTCAGCGCGGAAGAACAGGGACTGGCAGCGCCGTTCCCTGTGGCGGTAATCGATACAATCGGTGCAGGTGACAGCCACGCCGGAGGGACGCTAGCCGGACTCGCCTCGGGATGGACGCTGGGCGAGTCGGTACTGCTTGGTAATGCGGTTGCGTCCTGGGTGGTAGGACATCGCGGCGGTGATTGTAGCCCAACGCGCGAAGCATTACTCCTCGCACACAAAGACGTATAGATCGCTACGACAGCGGTTGATGCTGTATTCAATCGGCCGCTGTTGTTGATCGAGTGCAACCTGATTGATAACCAGCACCGGTATTTTTTCATCCATATGAATGTGCGACTGAAATTCGGCATCCGGCATACGTGCACTGACGCGCGAGCGCGTACGCTGCGGGAAGATATGCTGACTGCGAAAATAGTCATACAGCGACACGCCGATAGCATCAACATCATGAATCAGTTGGGCAGGAACCCAGGACTCTTCTATGGACACGGCCTCATCATCCACATAGCGAATTCGCTTGAGCAAAAATACATCACTTTGCGGGGCAATCGCCAATTGTGTCGCCACCTCATCCGGGCAGCTCACTATCCGTTTGTTGACCCACAGAGTGTCAGGTTTTTTTCCTCTGAGCACCACCTGCTGCGAAAAACCGCGCGCCTCTTTCAATGAATACTCAAAGATATTATTGATTTGCGTACCGTAGCCGCGGGCTCGGGTCACCACCCCTTCGTCTTCCAGCGTCCGCATCGCTTTGCGAACGGTAATGCGCGACACCCCCGTCAACTGGCTTAGGTCGCGCTCGCCGGGGAGAATATTACCGTGCTCCAGCGCACCACTGCGTACAGCATTTTTAACCGTTTCAGCAAACTTCAGGTACAGCGGCGTGTTATCCGGCGCTGCAATACGCTCGTTCAGTTGTGCTATCAACAGGGTATGCGCTTGTTCCATCGTGTTTTTTCCTGGCGAAAGTCAGGAAACAGTATACTTTTCGCCAGGCATGAAGACTACCACCATGCGTGAAAATGGTGTACCGGGCCGATGCCGTGCCCCACTTCCAGCGAATCCGCCTGCGCCAGCGCCGCAGAAAGCCAGCCTTTGGCTTCCGCCACGGTCTGCCCCCAATCATCGTAACGCGGACGTAACGCCGCCAGCGCAGCAGAGAGCGTACAACCCGTACCGTGAGTATTTTTGGTCTGCACTCTTGGCGCGGTAAAGCGCAGCTCCCCGTCGCGGGTAAAGAGCCAGTCCGGGCTTTCAGCGTCATCCAGATGGCCGCCTTTCATTAATACCGCTCCGCAGCCCATTCCCAGCAGCGCTCTGCCCTGCTCCAGCATCTCCTGTTCCGTTCTGGCATGCGGCGCATCCAGCAGCGCCGCCGCTTCCGGCAGGTTCGGGGTGATCAGCGAGACCTGCGGCAGCAGGAGCTGGCGCAGCGTCTCTACCGCCGAGGCTGAGAGCAGCGGATCGCCGCTTTTCGCCAGCATGACGGTATCGAGCACCACATTTTTAATCTGATAACGCGCCAGCCGTTCCGCCACCGCCTCGACGATATCGGTTTCCGCCAGCATCCCGATTTTGGTGGTATCAATGCGCACATCGCTGAAAACGGAATCGAGCTGCGCGGCGACAAAATCAGGCTCTATCCGGTACACCGACTGGACGCCGCGGGTATTTTGCGCCACCAGCGCGGTGATGACCGAGCAGCCGTAGGCGCCCAGCGCCGAGAAGGTTTTGAGATCCGCCTGGATCCCCGCGCCGCCGCTCGGGTCGGTGCCGGCGATGGTTAGCGCATTAATTCGTTTCACAGATCGCCTCCCGCATAGAGCGCATCGAGGAAGGCGGGAGTAAAGCTGCCGGGGCCGCCCTGCAGCGCCGCTTTCCCCCCCGCGATCTTCATCAGACCGCAGGCCGCGGCCACGTTCTCCAGCCGATCGCCGGGCATCGCCGCAGCGGCGGCAACCACCGCCGATAGCGCGCAGCCGGTGCCGACTACCCGGGTCATCAGCGGATCGCCGCCGGTGACCGCGCGCATGCGCTGGCCATCGGTCACGTAATCGACCTCGCCGGTTACCGCGACAACGGTATTCAGCTGGCGGGCCAGCGCCTGGGCCGCGGGCAGCGCTGCGGCGGCGGTATCGGTCGTATCGACGCCGCGCCCGCCGCCGCTCATTCCGGCCAGGGCCATAATTTCCGACGCATTACCGCGAACGGCGGCAGGCTGCAGCGCCAGCAGCTCCCGGCAAAATTCTGTCCGTAAGGTCAGCGCGCCGACCGCCACCGGGTCCAGCGCCCACGGTTTACCCGCCTGCTGCGCGCTGCGCGCCGCTACACGCATCGCCGCCGCGCGTTCGACGGTCAGCGTACCGACATTAATCAGCAGCGCATCGGCAATGGCGGCAAACTGGCTGGCTTCGTCCGGGTCGATAACCATCGCCGGGGATGCGCCAATCGCTAACAGGACGTTGGCGGTAAAGGTCTGCACCACGTCGTTGGTCATGCAGTGAACAAGAGGAGAATGGCGGTGAAAAAGGTGCCGCAGATGGGCAATATGCGCGGGGTTCAGCAGGTCAGACATCGTTTGCTCCCGCCAGGCGATGAAGAAGCGACGACCCTGCGGTCTCTGACTTCCCTACGCTGGCATTATCCAGATCAGGTGGTACGGGTCTTTCTCAGCCTTCACCAGGAAGGGCACCCCGAGTCATGTAGATTGAATCTCTATACTTTTTGCCAGCTTAGGGGAAGTTGCTTGCTGTTGCAAGCCCGCCCTTCCGGTCATCGCATCTACACCTTGAAAATAAGCATAACCCCTAATTTGACCCCCATTTTGACCCCCCCCCAGACAGCAAAAAAGGTCATAAGCATCGCTTCACTCTCAACAAGACATAAACCATCAGAAAAGCAATCCGCCACAATAATTAGGAATAGTCTGTTTTTACATTTAACAAGGAAAATCAGCCTGATACATTGATCGTTTTTATCGATCATATTTTGTTTATTGATCGTTATTATTGATCAATTTTTATAAATGAAGCATTCTCAGCCTGTTACACTCACGGAGAAGACTCATGCAGACTGAATTTATCGCAGAACCAATAATGAGCATTGACGAGAGATTAATGGGGGTTGAGCTTCTGACTCGTTTCATTTCCAGTGAAGGGCGCTCACATCATCCAGAGTATGTGATTTCATCCTGGGATTTGGATAGGAAGCGGCTCTTTCTGTACGAGCAATGCGGTTTCATTGCCAGCAAACAAAAGTGGTTCGAAAGGAATAATCTGTTTTGCACACTAAACATAGATCAACAAATGGCTTTTCTCGTTCGGCACGATCACACATTGATAAAAGCGTTTGAATCTATGCCATTCGTCAAACTTGAGCTTTCTGAGCATTTCCCTGGTTTGGATAAGGGATTGAAAAGCCCTTTGTTAAAGTCGCTGAGCCAGGGTGTGAATGGGCTATGGCTCGATGACCTTGGCGCAGGAAACGCGAATGTTGTTAGTTTGATGGAAGGATACTTTGAGGTTGTAAAGGTAGATCGCTGCTTCTTTAATCAGCAGGTGCAGAAACCAACCTTCTACCCGCTGATTGCTTCCATTCAAAAGCACTGCGACAAAGTTATTATCGAAGGGATTGAGAATCGAGAACATTTGGGAATACTGCGTGAGGTAGGAGTTTGGGGATTACAGGGTTATCTTTTTGAATCGGTCCCTTTTAAAAACGTGGATTCATTGCTGTAGAGTCGAAACTATCAAAAAGGGGCATACGCCCCTTTGCTCTATCACCCACCTGTTGATGATTGACCGCTTAACGCTGACAACGTGAGCGATTGCATGAAGCTGGCTTGTGATGCACGAGCCTGAAAATCAACATAATCAGCAAGGCGCGAAGCGTCACTCTGAATTGTTAGCGGTACTTGTGGCGCTACTGTCAGATTAAACACTGGTGCAAGGTTGTACGCTGGCGCGTTACCGCTGGTTAGTGACATTGCAGAACCACGAAGAGAATCACCATTTAGGCTGTATTGATTTGCCGCTGTTCCAGCATTACCACCACCAACGCCTAACCAATCCATGATAGCTGGCCCCACTGAACGGGTATCAAAGCCAGTCTTATCCTGAATCCAATCCGCTGTAGCATTCGCAGAACCACCCACAGCACCATCGTAGAGGGCCTGGGCCGCTGGCTTATCACTATCAGTGAACCACTGAGGGAAACGAGAGCGAAGCCCTGCATTCAGATCGGAGATAACGCCGGAAATCTCTCCCACAAACCCTGTGATTTCTTTAGAAAGATTGCCTAAGCCCTCTCCAAGCATTCCAGCCGATTCAGTGATAACTTGAGTGTTTTTAACAAGCTCGTTGCCTCCATCGGCGAAACTGGACATAAAGCCAGTGAATAGACTGTTATCAACACCATTCATCAGATTACCCATTGCAACGGACAGATCGCCGTAAGCGTAGGCTTGTTTGATCTGCTCGTCGTTCAGCGTCTGACCGGAATCAACCAGATTTTTCAGAGTCGAAATAAATTGTTCACCGTTATTTTTGAAAAGATCGAGGTAGTGCATCCCATCATCAAAAGTATTTTCGAGAAGATGCCCGATCTCACCGTCTTTCATGCCACGACGCTGGCCTTCATTGACTATTGCTTGTAAGTAATCAAGCGGATCATCTTCATACTGTGATAGCTGCGATTTGTTCCAACCAAACTTATTTAACACTTCGTCAACAGCGCTATTTCCACCAGACCATTTACCGCCTTTGAACTGGCTGTTTAATACCGTTTCGCTGATTCTCTCGCGGGTATCTTTACCGAAGCCATCCGTTACTTTGTCCACAGATGCGGAATCAACACCGTGTTGCTGTCCCCAAGTGACTATCGCCTTAACAGCGTTGGGATTCAGTTTGGTACGTTCGGACATTCGGACAAGCTCCAGATTTTCATCTCCTTGCTGCTTGATACGAGACAAGACTCCTGCCCCACCCGCTAATGCAGCAGTAGCCCCGATGAAACCTGCACCGCCGCCGATAACATTCAGCCCCTTCTCTTTAATGTTAGCCGCTGCACCTTTGTAATCCGTTCTCTTCGCTTGACGCTGTGCAATCGCTTGTTGCTGTGTGCTGGCAGTGATACGGGCTTGTAATGCAGCCTCACGGCGTAAATCGGTAATACGTTCACGAATGGTAAAATTCATTCTCTGAGAAGAGATAACCCCTTTACGGAATTGTTCAGTTTGTTCCTGAATGAACTTTAAAGCCTCGTATTGTTTTGCAGGGTCTACGCCGTATTTTCCAGCAATTCCGCGAAGCTGTAAGCCAGCAGATTTAAATTTGATGTCTGCTGTTTCATTACGTTTAGCTATTTTGGCTTGTTCCCTTACCTGAGTTTTAGCGGCTTTATCTGCAATACGTTGTTGTTTAGATTCTGACGATTTAACAGCGTTTTTTAGTTTAGCATCATCGGAAAGGGCTTCCGCTCTTCGCTGATTCTGTTTAAATGTCTTAAATCTAATTTTAGGATCTTGTAGTTTAGCAAAGTATTTCTGTAAGTCAGCAGCCGCCTTTTTAGCTTCTGCCATACTCGCTTTATCCACATTAAACGTAATGACATTGCTTATTTTAGAAACGTTCAGTTCTAACATTATTTGCTTTCCTTACTGGTTAGATAATGCAGAGCATCGCTAACACTCATCCCACGGTGTAAAAGCTGGCGTAAATGTGTTGGGCTTACTTCCAGCAAACGAGCTACAGCAGAGAGATTTAATAGTTGTTCTGCTGTTGTATTATCAAGGTGCAGATGAACACCTTTACTCTTTAAAATGATTTCCATTGTTTAAACTCCATAGAGGGAAGAATACAAAGTATTTCCCTCCTTACAAATAAAAAAGGGGAAAGCGTATTTCTACGCCCTCCCCTATGCTCATGATTTTCTATTTATAGTCAGCTTGCTGAAACGCTACCGAAAACAATAGCCGTAGGAATGTTGTTAATCGCTAAATAGCTGGTTTCCGTTGCAATAGATGGGAATTGCCATTTAGCATCTGAAACAACATACTGATTGTGAAGGGTGGCAGACTTGCCAAGCGTCAGATGACGAACACCAATACCAGTATGAAGAACAAGCGCGTTTGCAGTGTCAGCCATGCGTGGGATGTAGGCGAAGCCGTCCACACCGATCTTGTCACTAATGAGGCTATAGCCTGTCACATCGATCACCGTGATCCCGTTCAGAGTCCACACCTCGTAAGCAGGGTTACTCTCTACAGTTCGTGTATAGAAGTTGTCAGAACTATTTACGCTTAGGGTGTACACCATAAAATCTTTAATAGATGGATGGTAACGCAGAGCCTTAGCAGCAGCGCCAGAAGCCAGGATCACAGCCCCTTGTTTCTGTTGTGCCAGCCCTTCACCAAGAGCCACATTCTGAATACGGGCAATCTCGCTTAGTTGTTCGAAGATGTTCGCCGTGTCGGAAGTGTCCAGGGTGTATTCTGTACGAGCACCGCCAGCAAGGAAATCAAGATCGCCTTGTCCTGCATAGTCGCTATTAACACGAAGTCCTAACAGAGCATTCACCAGATCAATTTCAACGGCATTTTCTGCCATAGAATACTGGCTATCTGAGAAATCACTCAATGCAATTGACACCTGATCGGCAGTGTCAGCAATTCCACGCGCGGCGTATTGTTGTAGGTCAAGAGAGGTAACACTATTTAGAATACCGTGGTATTTAAGCTGGTATAGTGCATTGCTAAATTCTGGACGTTGTGCAGAGTTCCAATCACTTTGAGCGTATGGGCTATTTTCCTTAGCTACCAGATTTTTAACATCGGTAATCTTTTCGAGGGCGATCAGATTTAAGTTGTGGGATTCCTGACGGAATAAGCCCAGATTTGAAATAATACGGTTTAGCTGAGTGCTGAAAGTGAACGGGCTTGTAAAACTGTCGTACACTACACCAGAGAATAAATCTTTAGACATTATTTTAATTTCCTTATTAGGTAGTGCGTAGCGCTACAGTGTCAAAATCAGTGAAGGTAAAGCCAAGAGTTGCTAATTGTGCTTGAGCTAATGATTTATCAAGGCTACCAAATTCAATACCTGCAAGTGATAGAATGGTATGTTCTGGAGAAGCCACTACAAACGCCTTAGCGCCCACTGGAGCAGGTTCTACGACAACATACGCAATTGCATCAACTGAGGAGGCTAATTCCCCGTTAGAATCCACTAGGTCGCCTACAATCAGATCGGCGGTAATTGGTGAAGCTGGTTTGATTAGCTTATCCTGCATAATTGCATCAGATGCGTAAGCCACCACTTTATAACGGGCGTGGCTGTTATCCCCGTTTAATGTTTGAAATGTTCCAAATTGCATTGGTTATTTTCCTTTTGCTATTGCTATTAGTTTTAATCGTGCCTCAAGCCCTGATAATGGGTGAGGGGTATTTGATTTTGTGATCGTGGCGGTAGGCCAGAATTTTTCTGTAGCCGCTCGAATCTCTTCTACACTTACGCCTAATACATCAGCAGCTTGTTTAATCATCTTTTCAGTGAGGACAAGTGAAGAGGATTTGTGAGTGATCACGCGGTCATAGTTCATTAGAAACATTGCTTTGTTCCCTTAACAAAATTGTTAATACTGCATAAAAATAAACCCCAATTAAGGGGCTTATTGGTAGGCTGGCAATCTTAGGAGGAAATCCAGCCGAGATTATTAAACGTTTTTCCACGCTGGCAATAATAATCTATGGAATCTCATTAGCTATTCAACCTTTCGGGAAGCTCAATAATTAATAAGAGGGGGGCATACTTCCGTATGCTACAGGCAAACCATTATTCAAACACCTGATCATGTAGACATGAAACAGTTTCCCATTCATTTAAATAATGTCGTCTGACAACTACACGTTGTTATAAACAAAGTAATAGCTGTAAAGAGCGGAATTGCTCTTCTATAAAATCACTCGTTGTAAATTATTGCTTTCAAAGGGAAGGTGTTCTCCACCGGATACCCCCTATTTATTGAGAAGAGGCAATAAATAAGGCAGTGGAGAATCCTTGCTAGAAACAAACGAAACGTAGCAATAAAGAACACAACCAAAAATCAAGAGGAATGATTTTAGAGAAGAGGGCTATCCCTACAAGGGGAGAAATAGCCATCTATGGGAGAAGTGATTCGAATACTTACCCTATAACTCCATTATGACATAAAAAGCACAATAAGTCAAGACATTTCATAACGTTTATGTTATTGGACATTCCTCTGTAATACCAGAGGCTTTTAATTCTTCAATAATTTCATCAACTTGCTCTTTAACATCCTGAATGCTTGCTACAAGTTCGTTAAGCTCTTCCAGCAATGCCGGATCATCCTGTAGCCCTTCAACCTGCATACAAGCTGTAGAGATGCTCCCTAACTCGCTACAAGCCGTCATCATAAGCGCCACCACCTGCATCAGGCTTTGCGGTGTTCTGTCTCTCTGCATGGTGTTTACAGCTTCCTGGAGTGGGGCGTGATGTTCATAGTGGAATTGGTGCAGGACGTCTGTTAGCCATTCTGGGTGATTATTCTGCATCTTGCATACGCTCCTTAATAGCTTTGATAGCCTGAATCCCTGCCAGGAATGGCGCGGCCTCTGTAGCCAGAACATCAATCAGGTGATCAATTTCTTCAACGTTATTCTCTTGTTCGAAAGATAGTGCATGTCCAAAAAGGTATTCCACGTATTCAATACGTTCTTTGAAATGTCGTTGTTGTGTGATTTCTTCAATCATAGTTGTTATTCTCCGTTAAAAATAAGCCGTCAAGTTCTCTCACTCCGGCTACGGTGTTATTCATTGCGTTGAAATTGAGGTAATGGCATAAGGAGGTAAAGCCCAAAACTTGCCATTTCTTTAAATTTGAATCATCCCAACTATAAACTTTGCGTTTACGTGGCTTGTAATACACTCCGCTCGAACTTTCGAGAAGATCATTTAACGCGGCCCACTCTTTCACAGAGGGCGGTGTTGAATGTACTTCTGTCATTGTTTCAATTAATTCCCCTGGAATTTCTTCCAGAGATTTTACATAAAGACGGGTGTTTTTTTTGATTCTGCTTTTATTCTCTCGCTCAAGGCGGGAGAGCGTATTTCTTTCTTTTCGTCCCATTAATTCCTCGTAAAGGGAAACTTCCGTATTTTCTCGTTAATGTCCATACTGCGTAAAATACAAATAGCCAATAGATAGCGATGATCATAAAAGTTTCCCGTATTGTTATTTAGTGTTCGCGTTGCTCATCAGTCATTTGAATAAATGATCTCATAATCCGAGATCATAGATTTAACTGTTACGTCGAAATAGCCAGCTTCTTTAAAATCGATAACACCGAATGATTTTAAAGCGTGAAGCCAGAACATCACGCCGCCTTGCGAACATCCAGATCGTTCGATAATGTCACCAAGTTGGATTTTTGTCGGTTTAGATTTGTAAAAGTATTGCAGGGTTTCTAATACGCGCTTTCCAGCGTCGTTAATCTGAATACGGTCAACACCGTATTTCACTAAGTATTGGATCATAATCCTCCTGGTTAAAATGGTAGATCTTCGCGTTCGTCGAAGGTTTCATTCGTTGGTACGGTGAAAATAATCTCGCGTCCATGATGTTTGGTCGCTGTTAGGGAGATAAGTCGGTAGGCTTCTTCTTCATCGCCCATTGTCTCTGTTAGCGCCCATTTCAAAGCGGCATCAATGGGATCGCCATTCGGTTTGCAGATAGCTACACCGCCCCAGGGAAGGTCTGGCATGTCCTGCTGAGTGGAGATCGTTGGTGTTGGTTGATACTGTGGAGCATCCCAGACAAACGGAAGATCATCAAAATCAGGAACGGCATGTTCCGCTGCTGTCTCATCAGGATTAGGCGCTGCTGGTAGTTGATCAGGCGGTATAACGTGAGCATCGGTTAGCGGTAATGCAGTGTACAGAAGAGTGTCATACTGGGCATCGGGATTCGGTTCTGTTGTCACCAGTCCCAGCTTTTTCAGGTCGCGAATTCGTCTGCCTATCGTTGAAACAGATGTTTTGTGCTTTCTCGCTAATGTCCCTTGGCTCTCGTAGCAGGTTTTGCCATTCGCTTGATAACTCATAAAGCGGCAATACAAACCAACGTGATGGCTGTCGATTTTTATCCCATCAGGGCAATCTTTTGAATAAAGGTATTCGATGTCTTCGAAGAAGGTGAAGTCTTTTATGAAGGTTTGCGATGTTACAGTTTTTCCGTCTTCATCTTGATACATGTGCTCGTGTTTTGCCTTAATCTGGGCGAGGTTTTTTGCCATTGTTGTTTGCTCCTATGTATGCTCAGTAAATTACGAATGCTCTTCATTTGGTTTTCTCCGCTTCTCATTCGTGGATTGTTGTTAATGCTGAATAGTGTTAGTTACACGCCAGCTTTCGAGTATTTGACCGCCAGACTTTGGCATTCTTCAAGAAGTAGTGCGCTTACGCTCATTTTTCGGCGCTTCGCTTCTCTGAACAGAATTTGAAATGTCTCATCTGGGATCATTAACGATGTGGACGGCGGTAATTTGGTTTTCTTCTCGGTCATTCTTGTTCTCCTTGTGGGTTAGCTGGTCACTGGGGTGAAGTTTGGCGTTGCTCGCCATTCATCAAAGCGTCGGATCGCTTCTTCGAACATCTCCACTCTATCTGGCTGTTCTCGCTTACGTGCTCGGACAAGTGAACTGTAAACAAGTGTTCGTGTTGTTCGGCCTGTGATCAAATCCGCGTAGATTTGGTCAACGTTGAAGTAACGCATGTTGTTTGCTCCTGTTTGGTTTTCTCCAGACGCAAAAAAGCCCCCGCACCAAAAACCTGGTGGAGGCTGCAATTCATGCGTATGGAATGTTGTTAGATGAGGTAGATGATAATGATTATCACCATACTTTTAATAATACACTAAAAGCACACTTGCTGTCAAGCTACTTTTCAATAACTTCAAAAAAGTCAAGCTCATTACGTGCTTTTTACAAAAAACCTGTGGTTGCTGTCAATCGAAATTTATGATAGAAATTGCCACCAGAGACGACAGCCATAATAAACATACAAAACAGTCTGTAACGCTCTCTGTGGCGTTCTAAGGCATTCAGGCTACCAGTGACCAGTGCACCACCTACTCTATAAAAATCGCTCTACGGGCTTCCTGTGCGTCCTGGTGACGTATGGCGCACCTCTGGCACTTACTCCCGAAACCAATAGCACAACTACAGACGGATAACGTTAGTTATCAGGATGGTAGGCGTTGGTAATGGATTGAGGCTTAGTGAACTGAACCATAGTACGGTGAAAGTGAACTTTAGCCGCTTTACCTTCGAGAATGAGCACGACTACGGATAACGGACGTAGGAGAGTTAATTGTCGTTAGGTAGAGTTAGCATGTGGTCAATCATCGTTAGATGGTTGGGTACATGGTTACATACCGCGCACAGCGCAATGGTATTCGCCCACGGCGAAAGCGATCTCTTGCCGATGGCAAATAATTGTTCGTGCCTGACTCTCGTCAGAAACGAAGTTTGCACGAGTCCAGAAGGTAAAGAGTGTCGCTTGCGCTGGTTCCTGAGCGGAACGAGGCCAGCCAAAGAAGCCCGAAAGGTAGCGAAGTAAGGCTGCTTGCCAGGAGTGACGGCGAAGAGCCGCCAGCAAAAGAAATAATGAAGAAGATCATTCTTGCGCGGCGTAGCTTGACCTAAGTCAGCGCAAAAGATACTGATCTAATAACTGATCTTATTATTAGTATTATAGCTAATCTTATTGTCAGTCACTGTGACCGACTCCCTACGTCAGCCTGACATACCCCCCTCTTTCACTCTGACCGACCCCCTACGTCACAATGACCGACCCTGCTCACTACGAATCGCACATGCAACAATCCTAAGAACAGCCAGAGGATAATCTTAGATTACACCTATCAAACCCCCTGCATTAATAACGTCAAAACCTATGTTAAATGACAGGTAAAGAATTGGTGTAGATGTAGGTCAAAGGAGATTGTTCACTTTCATTGTCAGAATGATCAGTTTAGCTAAACCGTTGTGTAGTGCGTGATCAGCGCTGTTTGTCATGAAAACCACTTTGCACTTGTGCCGGATTTGCTTAACAACTTTTATTATAAAGTAACAACTCGATTTTTCATGCCAAAACCCGCCAATTAGTTAGCATTCTAATCATTTCTTGATGCAATCAGTTCCAAGTGAATAAACTCTGCATACTTCGTGCATACTGGAAGGTTTGCGCCGCCCTCACCTAACCACTCCACATTTACCAACATAAAATCAATGAGATAGAAAATAACCACACACAACCTTCTGTAGTGTGATGTTCCGGTGATACCGCTCTTCTTCGTGCCGATCTGATTATTTGGCAACGTCCAAACACATGTTTATAAATGCCAACAAGTTGATTTTGTTGATGATATTTTTGAATTGTGCAAATTTCGATCTGGGTGTACCTGATCTTCGCGTTCAGCACTGGACATAATCGCGCCATCCACCACACATACCACAGATCAATTTTTGATCATTTATCTTGTAACTTACTGAAATTGATCATAATGTTTATTTCATCGGTTTAGATCTGTGACCTTGAAGGAGGGTAAATTGAACAGAGCAGTAGTGTTAGACGAACAGCAAGCTAAAGCGATCAGAGAGTGGCTAAACGCTCATAACAAGAGCCTGATAGCTGACGTTACGTTAATGATGCAAGCCGCCGTACTGCGTGTGGGGGATGCCGTCGCGTTACGCTTCGACGAAGTGATCAACGGTGAGATAGACATAGAAGAACAGAAGACAGGTAAGCGTAAAGCCCTCACCCTTCCTGCTCCAGTGATGCAGATGATCGCACGTCGCCGTGCTGAGTTCCCGCATGATGTGCATGTGTTCAGAAGCCAGCGTAACCGCTCGATGAACAAGCAAGCGCCTGTACGACGCGAGGAAGTGAGTAAGCAGATCGCAGAAGCCGCTAAAGCTATCGGGATTCATGGCACAGTATCGGCGCACAGCTTCCGCAAAGCTGGCGGCAATGCCATTTACAAGCGCTCTGCAAACAACATCGCGTTAGCTATGACCGTGCTCAATCACAGCAACATCACCGACACCAGGCGCTATCTGGATTTAGATAAAAAAGCCGTTAGTCGTGTGATTAATGAGATGGACTTATAAGGGGCATAAATGAAACACCTTGTGCTAACGCTGGCACTATTGCCAGCCCTGGCCCTCGCAGGGATCACATTAACTTTGACAGACGAACGGGAGACAGACAACGCGAAGATTTGCGTTTACAGCAATGCCAATTATACAGAGACAGTGACGATCAGACCGTCCGAACACTGCAAACACACACGCACCTTTTGACAATGAATACTAATTGCCCTTTAGTCGATTTCGCCATAGAAATTACTATTACTTAACAAACCAAATTAATCTTTCAATGGAATTAGTTTTTTACCTGTATCTTCAAAAAAGTTGTATTCATCCCAATAAACTGTATACCACCGCATTATCCCATTTGGATTTCGGTCAAGAATGCTTTTTAAATAAGACTTTGTTTTTTTCTCTTGAGGATAATCAGAGGAATAAATTACGATGCAACGAGCATTTAATCCTCCACCGCCTCTCATAAAAAATGATAGATCTTTAAAAGTTAATGAATTGAAATGAGCACAATTCTCCACATCATTATCTAATTTCACCACCATTGACTTTATTTTATCGTATAAGGAAACCATTTCATTAAACAACTTATTATTTGCTAGATTAGCATTTCTTTCATTAATCGTTTTTAAATAAAGCTCATCTTTTATAATTCCTATTGGATACCTAGCTTGCTGTACTATGTCTTGAGACAAAAGATCCAATAAATTTAAATCATAATCTGATAAAGATAGTTCTAAATCTTTAATCATAGATAGCAAATCATGGCTGTAAAACTTAAATTTTTGAGAGATTGTATTTTCAGTAGCGCCATAATTCATAAGTAGAACTGCTGATTTTAATAGCAATTCAAAAGCATAACCTAATAAAAGACGACTGCTTTTATCTGTTGCAGTCGCTATGTCTATCAATTCATAAATAGACTTATCATTTTTATTAGCATCAGAGAATTTCCTTTTACTCTCATCTCCTTGACTACGTAGTATCTTTGCAGACAGATAAAGACTTTTTGACTCTTTAATCCATTCATCTCGTTTAAAAATCCCTTTCCCTTTTTTATTTGTTACAACCGAATTAGCCATTTATTACTATTCCTCAGAAGTAATGAATTCAATTTCATAATACATACTAATAATGCTTGTAATAACAAAAATTAACTTTACAACATCAACACGAGTTGCATAGTATTGTTGCCTTCCATGGGCAAATGCGTGCCTATTCAACGAATCAAAACTTTCAAAATCAATCTTGATAAAATACTTATCTAAGAATTGTTTAATTAAATAGATACTCTGCACAAACTGATAAGGAATTTCACTATCATTTTCAATGAATTGACCGTCCTCATCGTTTTCAATCCAAACTTTTCGTGCCAAACCCATACTATACTTCACATTACTTAAGTCACCATCATTTGAAAGATCAGCCAAATACCTTTCAAGTATTGCAAACAATGAAGGAATACAAATTTGATAAAATCCTTGCCTGTATGCTTGAATTACCTCTAATAACATCTTGTGGATAAAAGGATTTTGTTCCTCTTCAAGATTTATTATTTTGAAAAATACGCTTTCAAAATTAATTTCAAAAAAACTCATGAACCCTAATTCAATTTCTTTATCTGATAATTCTGATGACGGGCATTGAAAGTAATCATAACAATCAAAAGCTAATGGGGGAACCCATCCATTTTTAGATAACCGATTGATAAAATCCCATGAGAGATAGTCATCTTTCTCTAATCGCTCAAGAATACTTTCCATTATCGAATGGAATTTTTCAACAGTTAATTTATTTAGTAACACCTCAAACCTCATAAATTAGAAGTCTACAGATAAATCATCATCCATGAAAAAACTAATAAATACAAGAGCATAACCAAAATTTATTATTCCCAGTTTAAACCATCGATCACATAGCAAATGCTTTGCAGTGGGAATGTATGTAAATAGCGTTTAGTAATCCCGCCACTTTTCTCGTGACCAACCGTTTGTTGTAAATGCAGAATGTTCTTTACCCATCCAGCCATCGCAGTAGAGCAAACAGAATGACGAATACTGTGCAAAAGTCGTCTTTGCCCGTAATCATCGAGATACGCAATACCAAGCTGATCACGGAGATCTGAAAACATTTTTCCTATCTTCGTCATGTTCGTTCCTGCAACTTCTGAGAAAATCCGCTCCTTCCATTGGCGATCAACGTAGTCCATAAATCCCCATTCGATCAATTTCGAGTGGATCACTACTTGTCTGGTAGCATTTTCAGTTTTCCCCTGCCCTCCCTCTGCAATCAGGAAGTAATGCCGTTGGCTGTCTTCATCGAATTTTATCTGTGACTTCTCCAGTTTGGCAATCTCGCCTCTTCTGGCTCCGGTGTATGCCAACAGCAATGTGATCCACTTTTGCCAGTTGTCAGGCTGTTTTAGCGCCCACCCCACAAACTTTTTCATCTCTGCTGTGCTGTAAGCACCGAACCTCGCTTTTGAAGGTGCTGCCACTACTCCATCAGTTGGTGACTTCTGCAAAACGTCTTTGCTTTCAGTGAGAAAAGTTTTAAACAAGGATTTGTAGATTTTGAGGTGCTTATGAATAGCTTCAACACCCACGAGATCATCCGGTGGCACATCATCACATTCTATCAGTTGCTGGATGGTCATTGATCGATAAGGCTGTACAACGCGCTTAGGGAGGTTCTCAACAACTTCCATCACCTGCTTAATGTCCTGCTTTGTGATCATCGTTACATCAGTTTCGCATCCCAAGACAGTTAGCAACACTTCCATGTAACGCTCATTTGCCATTGAGATCGATTTCGTCCAGTTGCGCCCTTTTTCATCTTTGTACATAGCCCACGCATCCGACAGGGTGAGCACTTTTTCCGGTTCGGCTGGCGGCTTAGGTTCCACGAGTTCAGATGGAACAATTATCTGCTGTTGGGGTAAGAGTGGATTTCTTGCAGCCCTGCGTTCTGACGCGATTAAGTCTGACAAAAACTTTTCGAAGACAGGGATTGGAGTAGCTAATGATTTAACAAAAGGGAGGTGCGGAATGATGCTAATCATCAAAGCAGATGCTTCGCGGTAGCTGTCAGTAGATAGTGATTTTTTGTATGACCGCCCATCAGATAAGCGGATCTGGATGTAGTAGTTACCGTATCTCTTGAAGGTGTACGGAAGTGATTTTAACCTCATGGACAAGCCCTTTTTGTACCTCAAGTGCATTACGCACGGACAAAAAGAGAGTCAACCTCATGATTAGTAGGCCGAATTTCGGCCCCCTACGCTGGCATTATCCAGATCAGGTGGTACGGGTTTTTCTCAGCCTTCACAAAGAAGGGCACCCCGAGTCATTGAGAGATAAAAACGTTCTCAGTGGGCAGGTTACGGTAAGTCGCGGGACAACGCAAGCCGGCCCGGCGTAGGTATACAAGCGCAAGGCAATTCAAAATTAACAATAAGCATTCAAATAATTAACAAAATAAACACTTTTGCAGATACGTGTTTATAGTTTAGGAGGCGTTACAGGATGTAACCCGACGTCATATCGAAATTAACGAGTGAATCAGCGTAAAACCATGAGGATTCCGATGAAATTAACACCGATTATGAAAAGTCTGGCTCTGGCAGGAATTATCTCGACTCTCCCTGTGACCAGCTGGGCCGAAACGTCGCCGAAAGAAGCCGCTGCGGCGACCAAACAGGCAAACGACGCGCTGTATAAACAGCTCCCCTTCTCCGACAACACCGACTTTACCAACGCGCATAAAGGTTTTATTGCCGCGCTCCCTACGGAGGTGATTAAAGGTGAACAGGGCAACGTTATCTGGAACCCGCAGCAGTACGACTTTATTAAAGAGGGTGAAAAAGCGCCGGATACGGTCAATCCCAGCCTCTGGCGTCAATCCCAGCTCATCAATATCAGCGGCCTGTTTGAAGTGACCGAAGGCGTGTACCAGATCCGCAACCTCGATCTCTCCAATATGACCATCATTGAAGGTAAAGAGGGCATCACGGTTGTGGATCCACTGGTATCAGCGGAGACCGCAAAGGTCGGAATGGATCTGTATTACAAAAATCGCGGCATTAAGCCGGTCGTTGCGGTGATCTACACCCACAGCCACGTTGACCATTACGGCGGCGTGCGCGGCGTGGTCGATGAAGCCGATGTCAAATCCGGCAAAGTCAAAATCTACGCGCCTTCCGGTTTTATGGAAGCTGCCGTTGCTGAAAATATTATGGCCGGTAACGTGATGAGCCGTCGCGCCAGCTATATGTACGGCAACCTGCTTAAACCGGATGCCACCGGCCAGGTTGGCGCAGGTCTCGGCACCACGACCTCTGCCGGCACCGTCACGCTGATTGCTCCCACCAATATCATCGAGAAAGATGGCCAGAAAGAGACTATCGACGGCCTGACCTACGATTTTATGCTGGCGCCGGGCTCGGAAGCACCGTCGGAAATGCTGTGGTATATCGAAGAGAAGAAGCTCATTGAATCCGCCGAAGATGTCACCCATACCCTGCATAACACCTACTCGCTGCGCGGGGCGAAAATTCGTGAACCGCTGCCGTGGTCGAAATATATCAACGCCGCCATTGTGCGCTGGGGCGACAAGGCTGAAATCATTATGGCCCAGCACCACTGGCCGACCTGGGGTAATGAGAACGTGGTTAACCTGCTGAAGAGCCAGCGCGACCTGTATCGGTACATTAATGACCAGACTCTGCGCATGGCCAACGAGGGCCTGACCCGCGATGAGATCGCCGCCAAATTCAAGCTGCCGGACAGCCTGGCCAATACCTGGGCCAACCGCGGCTACTACGGCTCCGTCAGCCATGACGTGAAGGCTACCTACGTCCTCTATCTCGGCTGGTTCGATGGCAACCCGGCTACGCTGGACGAGCTGCCGCCGGAAGAAGCGGCGAAGAAGTTCGTTGATTATATGGGCGGCGCCGACGCTATCCTCAAGAAAGCCAAAGAAGATTACAACCAGGGCAACTATCGCTGGGTAGCTCAGGTAGTCAGCAAAATTGTCTTCGCCGATCCCGGTAATCTGGAGGCGCGCAATCTGGAAGCCGATGCCCTGGAGCAGCTGGGCTATCAGGCGGAATCAGGACCGTGGCGTAATTTCTACCTGACCGGCGCGCAGGAGCTACGCAACGGCGTCGTGAAAGGCCCGACGCCGAATACCGCCAGCCCGGATACCGTGCGGGCCATGACCCCGGAAATGTTTTTCGACTATCTTGCGGTCCACATCAACGGCGAAAAAGCCGGAACCGCCAAAGCGGTATTCAATATCGACCTTGGTAACGATGGCGGTAAATATAAGCTAGAGCTGGAAAACGGCGTGCTCAACCACACCGCCGATGCCGAAGCCAAAGACGCCGACGCTACCATCGCGCTGGATCGCGCCACGCTGAACAAAATCATCCTGAAAGAGGAAACGCTAAAACAGGCGGAGGATAAGGGTGAAGTCAAAGTGACCGGCGACGGCGCGAAGCTGGACGAGATGCTGGGCTATATGGATAAATTTGAGTTCTGGTTCAATATCGTGACGCCGTAAATAAGCTCCCGCGGCGGCCAGCTGCGGGGTTCCCCTCCCGGAGTCGACGCGCGTCGGTCAGCGCAGCGAACTTAGTAATAATGCGAAACATTCCTCAATCAGCGGCGGCAAAGGCTGCGGCCCGCGCATCAGCGCCACGGTTCGCGTCAGCGCGGGCTGCTGAAGCTGCGCCACCTTTAACGCCGGATCCTGAAGGTGGGTAGTATACAGCTCAGGCAGAATCGCCACCGCCAGCCGGGAACGCACCAGGCCGTAAAGCGTTTCAATATAGTCAACCTGATAACGCGTATTCAGCGTGAGGCGATGGCTCTCCGCCAGCGCGCCGACCAGACGCTGAATATTGCCCTTTGAGAACACCGCGATATCGCGCCCCGCGAGCAGCTTCCACGGCAGATGCGGCTGCCCGGCCAGCGGATCGTCGCAGTGCAGCACCGCCACAAACGGATCGTCGCGCAGAGGATAAACCTGCAGCTCAGGCGGTAACGAACTGTCTATTGCGCCAACGGCAAAATCTATCTTTCCCGACTGCAGCTCGCAAAACAGGGCGTCGTTGGTCTGATCGTGAAACTCCACCCTCAGGCGCGGAAACGCCTGGGCCAGCGTTTGCGGCAGCAGCGGAAACAGCAGCGAGCTCACCGAGGGCACCAGCCCGATACGCACCGTACCGTCGCCGCCGGCCTCGACTATCTGCTGCATATCCTGAAACGCCAGCTGCGCCACGCTCAGCACCCGCCGGGCGTGGGGCAAAATCGCCGCCCCCAGCTCGGTTAAGGTCACCGCCGAGGCGGTACGGTTGACCAGCTTGCCGCCGAGCACCGTCTCGATTTGCCGCAGCGCGCTGCTTAGCGCCGGCTGGCTGATAGCCAGCCGGTTAGCGGTGTCGGTGAAGTGGCGTAGCTGGGCCAGGGTCACAAAGTACTGGATCTGCTTAAGGGAGAGCGCGGGCAGACGCTGCCAGGGTTCAGTCATCATGTTTTCATCAATGGTGAGCATGCAGAATAACCCGAGGTTATCGGGCGATAAATTTATTCATCTGGGCAAACGTTTGCTCTGCCCCTAGAGTATCCCCATTATCCTTGTGCCGGAGTTGTTATGTCCAGCAGTGCTGAAACCCGCCGCCGCGCCGTGCAGGCCGCACGCGGCGAATCCCCGTTCGATCTCTTATTAACCGACGCGCAGATTGTCGATATGGCCACCGGAGAGATCCGCGAGGCCGACGTCGGGATCGTCGGCGAAACCATCGCCAGCGTGCACCCGCGCGGCAGCCGCTCCGATGCCCACGAACGCCGCTCGCTGGCGGGATATTTCCTGTCGCCGGGGCTGATGGACACGCACGTCCACCTTGAAAGCTCCCACCTGCCGCCTGAACGCTATGCCGAAATCGTCCTGGCTCAGGGTACCACGGCGGTATTCTGGGACCCGCACGAGCTGGCCAACGTGCTGGGCGTCGAAGGCGTGCGCTACGCCGTCGCCGCCAGCCGCCATCTGCCGCTGCAGGTGATGGTCGCGGCGCCTTCCAGCGTGCCGTCGACGCCGGGACTGGAGATGTCCGGCGCCGATTTTGCCGGCGCGGAGATGGAAACCATGCTGGCCTGGCCGGAAGTTTGCGGCGTCGCCGAAGTGATGGATATGCACGGCGTGCTGCACGGCAGCGAGCGGATGCAGGAGATTATCCAGGCCGGTCTCAACAGCGGCAAGCTGATCGAAGGCCACGCCCGCGGTTTGCGCGGCGCGGATCTGCAGGCCTACCTTGCCGCCGGGGTCACTTCCGATCACGAGCTCACCTCGGCGGACGATGCGCTGGAAAAACTGCGCGCCGGGCTGACTATCGAAATTCGCGGCTCGCACCCTTACCTGCTGCCGGATATCGTTACCGCGCTGAAAACGCTGCCGCATCTCTCCTCGCAAATCACCGTCTGCACCGACGATGTGCCGCCGGATATGCTGCTGGAAAAAGGCGGCATTATCGCCCTGCTCAACCTGCTGATTGAGCACGGACTGCCGGCCACCGACGTCCTGCGCTTCGCCACCTTAAACGCGGCGATCCGTCTGCAGCGTAACGATCTGGGGCTGATTGCCGCCGGACGCCGCGCCGATCTGGTGGTTTTTGATTCATTAGAAAAGCTCGACGCGCGGGAGGTGTACGTCGCCGGGAAGCTGATTGCCCGCGAGGGCGCCCTGCTTGAGTCGATTCCGCCGGCGGCGGGTATTACCCCGCCGCGCGATACCCTGCAGATGCCGCCGCTCAGCCCTGACGATTTTATCCTCCGCGTCGGCGCGATTCGCCACGGCGTCGCCCGCCTGCGGCATATTCGCGGCGCGCGCTTTACCCAGTGGGGAGAGGTTGAGGTGCAGGTCCGCGATGGCCGGGTGCAAATCCCGGACGGGTTTAGCCTGATTTGGGTTAAGCACCGCCACGGTCGTCACCAGGCGACGCCGCAAATTGCGCTGCTGGAAGGCTGGGGCGAGCTGCGCGGCGCCATCGCCACCAGCTACTCCCACGATTCCCACAACCTGGTGGTGCTCGGCCGCGATGCCGACGAGATGGCGCTGGCGGCAAACCGCCTGATCGCCTCCGGCGGCGGTATGGCGCTGTCTCAGCAGGGAAAAATCCTTGCCCACGTGGCGATGCCGATTGCCGGAATGCTTTCCGACTTGCCCGCTCCGGAGCTGGCCAGACAGTTCCGCCAGCTTCGCGACCTGAGCGCGGAGGTCGCCGACTGGGAGCCGCCCTATCGCGTATTTAAGGCTATCGAAGGCACCTGCCTTGCCTGTAACGCCGGACCGCATTTGACCGATTTAGGTTTGACCGACGGCAGCACCCGCCAGATCGTCGAGCCGCTGATAGACTGCCGGGAAATCCCGGAACACACAGAACACAACAATAATCATCAGGGAGCCTGAGCATGGCCGACAATACCCTTCATTCATCCACGCAAGGAAGCTGGCTGGAGCGCCGTTTTGCCTTGTATTCCCGCGGCAGCACGCTGCGCACCGAATGCCTCGCGGGCATCACCGGCTTTCTCGCCGCCGCCTACCTGCTGGTGGTTATCCCCGGCCTGCTGGCGGTTGGCGGGATGGATAAAGGCGCGGCAACCACCGGCACGATTCTGGTGTTCGTCGGCGGCACGCTGCTGATGGCGTTTTATGCCAACCTGCCGTTTATCGTCGGGCCGGGCATCGGCGGCTCGGTGCTGGTCGGCGTCACGCTGGCAGGCAGCGAAGGCATTGGCTGGCAGATTGGTCTTGGGATCGCCTGCTGGTCGGGGATTCTGTTTTTCCTGCTAACCAGGTTCGGCCTGCGTGAAGTGGTGACCCGTTCGGTGCCGCAATCGATCAAGCTCGGCCTGACGGCCTCCATTGGGCTGTTTGTCGCGGTGCTGGGTTTCCGTAACGCCGGGCTGGTGCTGGCTAACGCCAAAACCAACGCCCTGATGCTCGGCGATTTTCTCTCACCGGGGGCGCTGGTGGCGCTCTGCGGGCTGTTTCTGGCCATTGCCCTGCAGGCGAGAAAAATCCCCGGCTCAATTCTGTGGGCGATTCTCTTTGCCACCCTGGTCGGCATTCCGATGGGCGTCACCAGACTCCCGGGCAGCTTTATCGATATGCCGCATTCGCTGACGCCGGTGCTGGGGCAAATCGATATGCTGGGCGCGCTGAATATCGCCTTCCTGCCGTTCCTGTTCGTCTTTTTCGCCTCAGAGTTCTTTTCCACGATGGGCACCACGCTGGCGGTAGGCGGCGAAGCGGGCCTGCTGGATGAAGAAGGCAATATGCCGCATATCAATCGCCCGTTTATGGTTGACTCGATCGCCGCGGCCGTTGGCCCCTGGCTGGGCATTCCGGCGGCGACCGCGCTGATTGAATCCTCAGCGGCAGCGGAAGCCGGCGGTAAAACCGGGTTAACCGCGCTGTCGGCGGCGGTGATGTTCCTCCTGATGCTGCTGTTTACCCCGGTGGCGCTGATGATTCCGAAAGAGGCGACCGCGCCTGCGCTGATCCTCATTGGCCTGAATATGTTCAGCGGCCTGCGCAAAGTGGATCTGGCAAACTTCACCGACGGCCTGCCGGTGCTGATGATGGTGATGATTACGCTGATTGCCAATAGCTTCGGTACCGGGATTGCCGGCGGGCTGCTGTTTTATGTGGTGATTAAAACGATTGCCGGCAAATGGCGGGAAATCCCCATCGGGCTGTGGATCCTTGCGATTCCGCTGGTCTACTACTTTGCCACGCTGGTGAAGCATTAAGCTTCGCACCGATCGTTCTCCCGGAGGCGGCGCTAGCGCGCCTGTTCGGGCTACCAATCCGTAGCCCGGCTAAGCGCAGCGCGAGCCGGGAAAAAGCCGCGCCGATGCATCACCCCGACACCGTCCCGGAGGCGGCGCTGGCGCGCCTGTCCGGGCTTGTATGATTACTCCGTCAGAAAGAACCGGCCAGTTCTCTCTGATGGCGGTCCGGATGCCGTGTCCGGGCTTAGGCTTTCGCGCCTGTTCCGTAGATCCTTTGCACCGGACCGCCGTTCT